>OGXV01000222.1_pt1 | contig 35283 bp, 23 predicted proteins | sample 1576391 | NCBI WGS metagenome assembly OGXV01 (sample SAMEA3541586, study PRJEB24748) | human gut metagenome | biome: human gut; feature: human-associated habitat; material: faeces | place: China | collected 2012 | reverse complement strand
ATCTATATATCTCCCCTGGGGGGCTGCCGATAATCGTCCAAGATTATTTACAAAATAGAAACCATCAAATTTCTCTGTTTCCTGCGTTGTCTGTGTATCAGTTGTCTCCTCAGAAGCTGTATTTTTAAATACTGTAACACCCTTCAAATGTTCCATATGCGGACTGCAGGCTTTAAATTTTCCGTCTGCATCATGGTAATAATATCCGTCAAATACCGTTCCATCAATTTCATAGTCCTGAAAATAATGAATCTCTGCCTGATTGCTTTTCGCTCCATTTACATCCAGACAGTAAAATCCGTCACTCTTCATGATATACTTATTACTTCCATCACCTATCGGCTGAATCTGTGCCTGTTCCGTAACAGAAGACATACTTTGCTGCGCAGCCAAAGCAGTGCCAGGCAAAGTCGTTGTCATTACAACAGCCCCTGCCAGAGTTCCTGCCAGGATAAAAGTTTTCGTCGTTCGTTTGTTTTTTTTCATGTAAAACTCCTTTTACGGTTGCTTTCCATATCTCTTCGTAACTGTTCACTGCCATCGTCAGATAACAGCTGACAGAATTGTTACATCTCTTTTTTATAGTAAGCAAAGTATATATTGTTTTTTTCAGGATAGCAACATTTTTGTCTTTTTTCCAGTAACAACCTATGCCAGCATAGTTACTGTTTACTTCATTCTCAGTAACACCGTATGTCTCGGGATATTCTGGTTATATACCTTGTCTGTTTAATGGAAATCATATCATATTCTGACTCTGGTCAGCTTTTTATTTATCCATACAAACCCTGTTCCAGAATTCTCCAAGCTGCTGTTCCACCGTATTCAGAGTACAGTTTCTGCGGTCAGACCATTCTGCCGGGAAAAGATTGCGATAGTTATGATCAGCAAAGCGCTCATCCAGCAAAAGTATGATTCCTGTATCCTCCTGGGTTCTTATCACACGTCCTGCTGACTGCAGCACTTTATTCATTCCGGGATATCTGTATGCATAATCAAATCCATCTGCGCCTTTTTTATCATAATACTGCCTGAGTATTTCCCGTTGTGTCCCAATCTGGGGCAAACCTGTTCCTACTATAACCGCCCCGATCAGTTTCTCCCCGATCAATACCTTCCGAAAAAACACCACCCATCACACAAAATCCAACCAGTGTCCCTTCTGATGTAGAAAATTCTTCGATAAATTCCTCTTTTTCCTGTTCATGCATCCCTGATGTCTGAGCGATGCATCGTACCCAGTCCACTGAAAACTCATTCTCATACACCTCCAGCACATCTTCCATAAATTTATAAGAAGGAAAAAATACCATATAGTTTCCTTTTCTCGCCCATACTGTTCTTGCAATATATGACGCAATTTTATGATATTCTTCATAACCTCTTCTGGTATAACGGCTGCTCACATCACGTCCCGTAAGAATACATCGTTTTTCCTGCTTAAAAGGTGATGGAACATAAATGCCATAATCATCTTTTCTGGTGCTTAAAAGTGTACGGTAATAGTCCATAGGAAGAAGCGTCGCCGAAAAGAAAACCGCGCTCTTCCCCTTTTCCAGACATCTTCCGATATTCGCCGCAGGATTTACGCAGAAAAGCCGCAGTATTACTTTTCCCTGCGTTCCGATTTCTGTATAAATCACATAATTCTCATCCAACAGCTCATCTATATTCAGAAAATCTCTGACGCAAAAATAAAAATTCAGGAGCTGTCCCGGAAGCTCTTTTCCGTGAAGTTCTTCCAGAAGCTTGTCCATCTCTCCCATCACCTGTAGCATACTCAGAGAAACCGGTCCGGGATTCTGTAAAATCTCATAATCTCCACAGTCTTTCTCCAACGCCAGCAACTGACGGTTTACTTTTCCCAACGCCCGTACAAGTCCCTTACTGTAATCCGCGGCCAGCTTCTTTGCTTCCAGAACATCCGCTCTATCCACAAAAGCACTGTACATTTCTCTGCCTCTGTCCACCAGATTATGGGCTTCATCAATCAGAAAAATATATCCTCCCGAGGTACCTTCGCCAAAAAATCTCTTCAGATACACATTTGGATCAAATACATAATTATAATCGCAGATTACCGCATCCACCCATATTGCGAGATCAAGACATAGCTCAAACGGACATACCTGCCATTTCTTTGCATACTCAAGAATCCTCTCTCTGCCATAGCAGTCCTGTGTCGTCCACAATTCATAGACCGCATCATTAATTCTGTCCAGATGTCCTCTCGCCCAGAGACAATTCTCCGGATTGCATTCTGTTTTGTCACAGAAACATAGTTTTTCCTTCGCAGTGATAGTGATCACTTTAAACTTCAGTCCATGTTCCTTTAATATTAAAAACGCTTCTTCTGCCACTGTTCTGGTGATCGTTTTTGCTGTCAGGTAGAAAATGTTTTCTCCCAGTCCGGCACCAACTGCTCTTACCGCCGGAAAAATCGTGGACATGGTTTTCCCTACCCCCGTAGGCGCCTGTATAAAAATCTGCCGTTCTGCTGATATCGTATGATACACACTGGATACGATCTTTCGCTGACCTTCTCTGTATTCAAACGGAAACTCCAGACCTTCCATGGATTCATTCCGCTCTTTTTTCCATGCCAGATGATACGAAATCCATTTATGATATCTGTCCAGAAGTTCCTGATACCAGTCTTTAAGTTCCTCCAAAGTAAATTCTTCTCTGAAATACTTGAGTTCCTCTGTATCCAGATTTCCGTATGTCATCTGAACACCGATTTTCTCTAATTGCTGTTCTCTGGCATAGATACAGGCATAGCACATGGCCTGGGCACGATGTACTTCCACTGGTTTCTCAAGCTGGCTGACATCTGCATAGACACCTTTGATCTCGTCAATGAAATATTGCTCGTCCTCTGTGAATATCCCGTCAGCTCTGCCTTCTACCACGATACTTACATCATCATATTCCGTCGTATATTTAAGAGAAACTTCTGCCCTGTAATGACTTCCCATCTGACTTTGTATCTTCCTGTGAAGTCTGCTGCCTTTCAGCATCGCTTCTTTATCCGCAGAGCCTCTGCGGTTATCAAGGTCACCGCTTCTTAATATAAATTCCACCAGATTTCTGACCGAAATACGAACCACCGGCTTATCCATGTCTGCCCCCTATATCTTAAGAGTTACTGTTCACTCTGTTCTTAATAATCTCCAAAATCTATTTTCATTCACCATTCAACTTATCGATTCATCAAATGCAAGGTCTTTTAAAGATAATACACGATTATAGCACATCTTCTCAACACATGAAACGAAAAAGCCGCCAGAAATCTTTATACAGATTCCTGACGGCCTGTTATTTTCTTTATCTTTTATCTATCTTAATCTTCCGATGTACTGACCAGCTGATTCCTGAAATAATCTTATTGATACATGAACCTTAGCTCCACGATTCTATATAACAGGAATTACATCTGAGTAAGTACAAAAATATCATAGATTGCTTTTACAGCAGTTTCGAAATCTCTGTTCTCAACACCAATAATGATGTTCAGCTCACTGGATCCCTGGTCGATCATCTTAACATTTACATTTGCATGGGCAAGTGCGGAGAAGATTCTGCCGGCTGTTCCTCTTGTGGATTTCATACCGCGTCCTACAACTGCGATCAGTGCAAGGTCAGATTCCATTTCTACGAAATCCGGCTGTACTGCGCGATGAATTCCGGCAATTACCTGCTGTTCCTTTTCTTCGAATTCATCCTGATGTACATATACAGTCATTGTATCGATTCCTGATGGAACATGCTCAAAGCTGATTCCCTGATCTTCGAATACCTGAAGTACCTTACGTCCGAAACCAACCTCACTGTTCATCATGGATTTCTCAATATTGATAGAACAGAATCCCTTCTTACCTGCAATACCTGTGATTGTAAATTTCGGTTTCTTGCATGTGCTCTCAACAATAAAAGTACCCTTGTCTTCCGGTCTGTTTGTGTTTTTGATATTGATCGGAATTCCCTCTTTACGAACCGGGAAGATCGCATCTTCATGAAGAACAGTTGCACCCATATAAGAAAGCTCTCTGAGTTCTCTGTAGGTAATGCTCTCAATCACTTCCGGATTTTTAACAATACGTGGGTCTGTTACCAGGAAACCGGAAACATCTGTCCAGTTTTCATAGAGGTCTGCCTTAATAGCCTTTGCCACAAGAGAACCGGTTACATCAGAACCTCCTCTGGAGAAAGTTTTAACTTTTCCATCTTCACCAGCGCCATAAAATCCAGGGATAACGGCACGTTCACATTTTGCCAGCTTTTTGGACAGAAGTCTGTCTGTCTTCTCGGCATCCAGATTTCCGTTCTTATCAAAACGGATCACATCTGCTGCATCTACAAATTCATAGCCCAGATATGCTGCCATCACCTTACCATTGAGAAATTCTCCTCTGGATGCTGCATAATCTGTGCCTGCCTGTGCCTTGAAATCAGCTTCAATCTGAGCAAATTCATCTTCCAGAGAAAGATCAAGGTTCAGTCCGCGGATAATCTCATAATATCTTCCCTTGATCTCCTGCAGAATCGGAATGAAATCTTCCCCTTCAACTGCAGTATTATAACATTTATAAAGTAAATCTGTAACCTTTGTATCTCCGTCAAATCTCTTTCCGGGAGCGGACGGAACCACATAACGTCTGCTCTCATCACTTCTGATGATCTCCCCTACTTTCTGAAACTGCTCTGCATTTGCCAGAGAACTTCCTCCGAATTTAACAATTTTCTTCATTTTTCCTGCTCCTCATATGTCACTAAATATTTTCAGACCAATCTCCCATCAGTCTTTGTCACTCTACCAACATAAAGTCTGTTTAATATTGTATTGAATAAATGCCAATTTTGCAAGCCTTTCTTACAGAAATATCCGAAAATGGTTATTTTCCACAATCTGCCGGAGATTCCTGCTGCTTTTTTACAAATTCTGTCACATTATAAACACGAAGGATATCTCCATCCACCCGAAAATGAATATCCTTCTCTCCAAAAGGCATTCCGTAAGACCGTTCCGGATCATTCTGATAAGCAGGACGGGGATCATCTGCAAGAACTGCGATCAGAGCCTCTCTGCTTTCCCCGGATATTCTTTCCAGAAGCTCCTGGGGAAATTCTACCTTCAGATGATGATCTTTGGAATATTCGGTAAAACTTCCTGTTGCTTCCGGATGGCAATCCGCATAAGGAATATATGGTTTAATGTCGAAAATCGGTGTTCCATTCATCAGATCTGCACCTTCTACATAGAGTACAGGGCTGTCCGGCTCATCCAGAGCTACTTTCTCAAGCTTCACACAGGATAATCCTATGGAATTGGGACGAAAGGGAGATCTTGTTGCAAAAACTCCTTTTCTCACATTTCCCCCAAGCCTGGGTGGGCGGACAGTCGGTGACCACTTTGTCCTCTTTGCCTCCGAAAACTCCCAGATCAGCCAGATATGACTAAACTCCTCCAGACCACGGCAGGCATCCACATTGCGATATTCCGGCTCGAATACAATTCTCGCTTTAAGTGTCCCTACACGGCCACTCTGCCTGGGAATACCGAATTTGGTTGGAAAATTATTTTCTATATGTGCGATTGGAACCATTGTATTATTCTCCTTTTGTAACTGTTCAGTACCTTCACAGTTACGAGTCAAAATCCACAAGAAAGAATCCTGCTTGCAGGATTCTCCGCCTGCGACGGGTCGCTTCAGCGACATAATTCCTCTCCGTCGCAGTGCGATCCTGCCCGGAGGGATTTTGACTTGTATGTCTCGGGATTTTGGCATGTTCATGCCAAAACACCTCGCGGGATAGTAGACTGCTGAATAGTTACGAAATATCTTTTATAATAGCAATTTTAGTATAATCAAGTCCTGATCTATGTTTTTGCGAACGAGACGATTTGCGAAAGTGATATGCATATTTATGGGAAATCTCTGTTCTATATGGAATGCATATAAAATATCCATAATGACTTTGAATAAGTAAACAAGCATATCTTCTTTCCTTTTTCTTTAAAAGTTCTTTATATGGCGGATTCGGATATTTCTCGTAAAATTCATCTGAAAGGCTATAAACAGCATAGTCAATTTCCAATTTTCTTCTCCTTATATACATATAAACGAGAGGGAAAATGAACTCCCTCTCGTTATACTCTTCGCTCGGTTATATTTATTTTACCGATGAGTCAGAACCGTCACTCATCTCATCATGCGAATAGAGAATTAACTCTCTATATATTGTATTATATAACATATTTTCCTAAATAGCACAATCCTATATTTTTAATTTTTCAAACACGCTCTAACATCGTTTCTGTTCACAGCAATATGCTTTCTAACACACTGGACTTGTGTGAATTTATATTATTTGATCTTAGCGCTCTTTGCTTTAGAATAGCTGCTGTATATTCTTTTACCGTTTTCGGTACGATATGCCCGCACCTTGTAATAGTATGTTTTCTTAGACGTAAGCTTCTTATTTATATAAGAAACAGTGCTTCCCTTTTTAATCGTTGATACTGCCTTATATTTACCGGATTTGGATGTGGCACGGTATACTACATACCCTTTGGCACCGCTTACCTTTTTCCATTTCAGTGTAGCCTGTTTCTTACCGGCAGTTACTGTGACAGCCGGGGTTTTCGGTTTTACTGTCTGTGCCGGAGTTGGTGTCGGTGCAATTCCATTGGTTGTTACAGAGAAGTTTTTGTCATAACTGCTTTTAATAGCACCGCCCCATTTGGTGGAAACAGCCTGTACACTGTAATAATAAGGAGTTGACGGAGAAACCGCTGTATCTGTATAGGAGAGGTCTTTGACCGTAGCAATCTTTGCGAATTTGCTTTCACCCATCTTACGTCTTAAAATAATGTAAGAATCTGCATTTTCATATTTATTCCAAGTAAGAAGAACTGTATTTCCTGCCGCCTTGCAGGTTGTGATCTCTGGCATTCCTGCTGCAAAGAGGTCTTTCGCAGTACCCTTTACAACTACATGGCACACTGCGGTTACATTCTGATCTGTTTTTACACGGATATCGGTTTCTCCTACAGAAACAGGTGTGATAACACCCTTCTGGTCTACTTTGGCAACGCCTGCATTATCAGAGGTCCATACCAGTTCCCCGCCGCTTCCCTTCGGACTGAATGTCCAGGTCAGGGTATAGGTTCCCTGATCAATTGCCAGAGTCAGCGTTTTGTCACTCAAAGCAATGCTCTGTGCCGGTGCTATAACAGTCACGTGGCAGGTGCCTTTCGTTCCATTGTCCGTAGTCAGTGTAATATCTGCAGAACCGGCACCCACAGGAGTTACCTTGCCGGAGCCATCTACGGTTACTACAGAAGAGTTGGAAGATTCCCAGTACAAAGAGGACGGTTTTGCGCCGTTTGGCGTGATCGTGTAATCCAGTGTCCTGGAACCGCTTTTCGTTGAGAGATTCAGGCTGGACGGAGAAATACTCACCCCTGTCACACTGACCGGTCTGGAAGAAACGGAAATATTGCAGGTCGCATAGACACTTCCGGAAACTCTCGCAGTAATCACCGCAGAACCTTCTCCCACTGCTGTTACCACACCACCGTTTACACTTGCAACAGAATTGTTGGAAGAAGTCCAGCTTACAGTTCCCACCGCATCAGACGGAACAATCGTATAAGTCAGTGTATAGCTGTCTCCCTTTGTAAGAGTCAGATCAGAAGCATTTAAGCTGATCAGCTTCGGTGCTACCGGAAGCTTTGACTCAATACTTTTAAGCAGCTGAACCGCTTCATAAACTCTGTTTGCAGACGCATCCAGCGTAGTCAGCGCACTGTCCGCTTCGGCATATGCACCGGAGAATCCGCTGACCTGGGACCATCTGGAACGCTCTGCATTTGCCTTTCCCATCATGCGGATAAGTTCGCTCTTATCTGCCGCCTCAAAAATCTGCCTGTTATTATTATACGGGTCACATCCTGTAATGTCCGTACCGCCGCAAAGGGCAAACATAACACGCAGGACACTTCCGTCTGACGGATGGCTCGCACCCATTCCGACACCCATAAATACATTATCAAGGGTATATGTCCATCCGGAAGCGGAACAATAGGAAAATTCTGTCAGATCCGGTGCATATTTGTTACCAGTAAGCTTATAGGCATCACCGGTCCAGGTAGAAGTCTCGGAGAGAACCTTCTGGATACATGCCGGTGGATTCAGGCTTCCACTGTCACAGTTGGCAATTCCCCTTAAGTAGAAACCATAACTTGTATTTGTGTCATAAAGCGGCGTAATCCCGTTCTCACTTAACCCGCGGAGCAGAACATCTGCACAGGTTTCTCCTTTCGTAAATTCCACCTGTACAGGATCCAGGATCATACCCTGGCCAATCGTGTTCTTTTCCACAGTCAGCGTCAGGGTATCTGCCAGAACATCGGTCTGTCCCAGCGCAAAAATCCCCACTGCCATTCCGGCTGCAAGAGTCAGCCCCTTAATGGCCTGCCATAGCTTATTCTTTGCCATATTCATTTTCCTCCTTATTTTCGGGCCGCTGCAGCAGCCCGTATTTTCTTTTTACTCTTTCCAGTTTCTCCAGCAGTGGCCTGCTTAGGATCCACAGGAAAATCACTGTAGAAGTTGCCTGCACCAGATCTACCGGCGCACCTGAGATATAAAATGCGATCAGGCTCTTCTTTGTGATGTGTCCATATGCCATCAGGATAGATGCCGGGTTCATGATCCCGCCGAAGATCAGAAATACACTTAAGAATCCGTAAATACACAGATCCACCTTCCTGGCTTTGAGAATCCCTTTCTGAAAGAGGATTCCTGCCAGATATCCGATCATTCCATAGGAAAACATCTGCCAGGGTGTCCACGGTCCCTGCCCGAAAAACATATTTGAGATCATCATGATCAGGCAGGCACACAGAAAACCCGCCTCACCACCTAAGGAAACCCCGGTAATGATCACGATGGCCGCAATCGGCTTAAAGCTTCCGATCATAAAGAAAGCACTCCTGCCTGCGACCCCAAGGGCCGCCATTACGGCAATGACCATAATCTCTCTTGCCTGTGGATGCCGGCCCTCAAATACCATAAAGAACGGGATCGTGGCATAGGCAAGTATTAAAAGACTGATCACTACATCATGCTTACCATGAAACTTATGAACCAGGATAAAAAGCACCAGCGGAACAAAAGCCAGAAACATGATCAGACCAATCCAGGTACGCTTCTCAATCTTTCCTTTATGGATCGGCTGGATAATGATTCCATCCTCTTTCAGTTCATATTCCTCTAATTCCTGTCCGGATTCCTCTTCCCCGGGCAGGCTCTGTGCACAGGAATCTCCGAAGAAACGGTCCATAAACTGGTCTAAAGCCTTGCCTTCAAGCACGCAGCCACCTCCTTTCCGGTAACAGCATCAGGAAAATAATGCCTTGCCATGCGATTGGCAGCAGTCGTATAAAAGCTGTTTCCCGCAAAGAAATCCCTTGCACTCTTACACGTCACCACATTTCCCTGAAAGAACAGGCCGACCCTGTCTGCATATTCTGCGACAAACTCCACATCATGCGAGATCATAAAGATAGTGATCCCGTGAGCTTTGAGCTTCTTTAAAATGTCTCCCAGTTCCTGTTTATATTCTGCATCCAGCCCCTTCGTTGGTTCATCCATCAGAAGAAGCCTCGGCTGCAACAGCAGAACCTTAGCCAGTGCAAGACGCTGCTGTTCTCCACCGCTTAAATCATACGGATGACGGTCAAGCAGTCCTTCCAGTCTGGTCAGACTTACGATTCCCTCGATTGCCTCTGCCTTCCTCATATTGGCAGTGTATTCGGAAGATTTCTTCTCCTTTGCCCCACCGATGATAGAATACAGATCCTCCCGGACTGTCTTCTTGATAAACATGCTCTGGGGATTCTGTGGCAGCACACCCAGATACCCTCTGTAAAGCTGGGTATCCGTATACCTGCGGATATCAATCCCATTCAGGAGAATCTTGCCTCTGTAGGGAGCACGGACACGACTGATCAGCGATAAAGTCGTACTTTTCCCCGTTCCGTTTCCACCGACAAGCGCATAAAATTCTCCCTGCTTTACTTCCAGGTTCAGATCCTGCACAACATCCTTTCCGTCTTTTTCATAACGAAACCACACATCCTTTACCTCAATAGCCGGTGGCATAGAACTTTTGGAACCAGACAGCAGTTTATCTCTGACTGTATTCAGCTTTTTTTGCAGTTTTTGTTTATTTTTACAAAAATAACTTTCTTCACAAACAGAAACTGTATCAGAAGTTGCTGCCATCACCTGTGTGATCCAGTTCCTTCCCTCTTTTACAGTCAGCGGACATGGCAGATTATTTTCTACCTCTGCATAAATCTGCATGGGAACCGGCATAGACAGAAACATTCCATGATGTTCCCTCTTCAGGAACTCACCGATCTCCCGTGGCGCCCCCTGCGTGAGCAGACTGCCCTTATCCATCACATATACCCTGTCCGCCCACGGAATGACATCCTGCAGCCGGTGCTCCGTCAGAATTATGGTAGTGCCGATATCCCGGTTAATCTTTCTCACCGTTTCCAGAAAATCAGAAGCCGCGATCGGATCAAGCTGAGAAGTCGGCTCATCCAGAATCAGAAGTTTCGGGTGCATAGCCATGATCGCCGCCAGGTTTAAAAGCTGCTTCTGCCCTCCGGACAGCTCCGAGACATTCTTATAAAACCACTGATGAATCCCGAAATAGCTTGCCATCTCTGCCACTCTCAGACGAATCGTAGGCGTATCATATCCCAGACTTTCCAGACCAAATGCAAGCTCATGCCACACCTTATCTGTCACGATCTGATTTTCGGGATTTTGCAGTACATAGCCAATTTCCTGGCTCTGCTGCCGGTGGCCGACTTCCTTCAAATCCCGCCCATAATAACAGATTTTCCCGGAACTGCTGCCAAAAGGAGCCAGATCCGACTTCAGCTGGCGAAGCAGCGTACTCTTGCCACAGCCACTCTTACCGCACAGCACATTAAAGGTACCCTCCTCCACATCCAGTGACACATGAGACAGTGACTCCCTGCTGCCATTCGCATAACGGAAGGAAAAATCTCTCACTTCTATTATCTTCATCTCGCTTCTCCTTCCATATCTTCATAAATCTTTCTGTAGGTCACTGCCATCTCTCCCTGTACGTGGCTTCTGCTTTTCTTCATGGCAGATTCCTCACACAGATCCAGAATCAGCGGCAGAAAACAGAACACACCAAAGCTGACAAATGTGACAGCAGCCAGCAGCGGACTGCACGACTGCTTCGGAACCCTTCCGAAAACAGTAAAACCGGCAAGCAGGATTCTGGGATTGTACTGTGCAAAAGCAGCTCCCCGGTAACATCCATATCCGAAAATCACACAAAGCCCGACAAGCATAGTTCCCAGTAGTTTATCCCTTCTGTTAAAACGGTAAATAGAAAAAGCCGTACGTCCTCTTAACCCATAGCCACGGCTTTTCATGGAATCAGCCGTCTCAATCGCATTTTCCAGTGCCCATGTGACAAGAATGGACACCATATTTAACGCATAACGGATCTTCTTAAACCATTTGCCATTGCTCACATCCATCCCCACGCATTTCTGTCCATTGCGGATCACCTTCAGCTGGGCCATAAAGTGAGGCACAAACCGAAGCGCCATAGACAGCATCAGAGACATCGCAGGGATAATCCTGCCAAAAAGATAGATAAATTTATCACTTGTCATGATCTGGTTATAGCAGGAGAACCACAAAATCATAATAAAAAGTACACATCCCAGAACGATTCCATATACCATTGCCTCCAGCGTAACCCAGTTTCCGCTGCTTTCTATATAAAGAAGCGGTGTGACTCCATAATGGTTAAACATCGGGTTTAAGAGTGCCACGATAAGGAGACTCGGTAGCGTCAGAAGAAAATTGATTTTCAGAACCTTCTTTACTCCGTTAAGCCACATGGAGTAAGCTGTGGCAGCCACAAAAGAGACTGCCAGGTAAACCGGGTGCTGGATAAACATGGTAAACCCCAGCACCACGGCAAAATAAAAGAAATTTAAAACAGGATGGCACCTGGAAAAAGCATCAGTCATAATACTGATCCCCCACATCCCTGCCAAGATTGCAGGTATAACGCCATTCTACCGTATCGCCGTCCTCCAGCGTATATTTCGAGCAGCCATAATTCGGATACCAGCCGTTGACACAGTACATCCATCCGGAATCCTTGCCACAGTCAAACTCATACAGGTTATTGATACCGGATACATAATAACTGTTATACATAGGTGTCCACTCCGACTCCATCTGAATACCGGCCTGATTACATACACGCTTCAGCACATCAAATACCGTCTCCCCCTCATAGAACTCCACCTCCGAAGGATACAGGATCCAGCCGTCCGCAGGCACAAATTCTGCCTTGGACTCTTTCAGATCATCCCAGTTATTCAGGATCGTAGAACACTCGATAGAGAAAGTACAGGTCATGGCTGTATCTGAGCTGTCATCGCCACCGGAAGTGTCTGTATTGCCTGTTCCATCGCCGGAAGAGTCTGTCTGTCCGGAACTGGTATTTCCATCTGTGCTGGACTGACCGCCAGAACTTCCAGTGGAATTTTCACCGTTTTGTGTATCCTTATTATCAGCAGTGCCCTTGGATTTGTCATCGGATTCATCCGTAGATTCACCTGTGGTAGAACCGCCGATCAGATAGAAATCTCCTCCTGTCTTAGTCACGTTAAAGGTAAGTGTTGTGCGCTCTGTTTTTTTCTTTCCGGTTTCTCTGGTAGTAATCTTTGCAGTATCAAGCTGATAAAGCTTTCCATCTTCTTCCAGACAGTAGAGAACTTTATCTGCATCCCATTTTTCTTTCAGATTCAGGGTCAGCTTCGCAGGCGCTGCCAGATTCATCTTCTCCAGTGTGACTTTCAACGCATAGGGCGCATCATTGGCAAGCTTCTTTACCTCTTCTGTTCCGTCTTCACTGCACTGTACCAAAAGCTTTTGCTCCACCGGATTCTGAATCTGGCTTCCATTGTAAGTCCATTTATAACTGATCCCGCTGTCCGTTTTTCCGATAAAATAATACTTTTCGTCCTTTCCGGCGATCGTCTCCATCTGCGCCTGGGTGATGATTCCGTCCTCAGGAAGCTTTGTTTTCTGCTTCAAAGGTTCCACATCTGTATCAGAGTCTTCCTCCGTGCTGTTTAAGATCTCAGCTCCTTTTTCGGAAAGCTGTGTCATGCCGTCATCCCCGCCGCCACAACCTGAGAGCGAACTTACCCCCAGAAACAGTGCAAGCCACAGGGCAAGTCCCTTTTTCTTTATCCTCATTTCTTCTTCCTCCGCTTCTTAATAAGAGCCCTCACTCCGGCCTTAATGCCGCTGCCTGCCAGTCCTCCCGCCAGAGCACCGCCTGCCGCAAAACCAAAGATCATACCATATTCTTTCTTCTTTGAGGTCAGACTTCCGGTTCCACTCTCCCCGGCAGTTTCCTGATATCCATCCTCACCGGTATCCATCTGTGAAGTCTCTTCCGACTCTGTATAAGGCTCTGCTTCGAAATCCCAGCCGCCGGAATTCTTATCCTTTGATGACTTACTGTTCTTTGATTTACTGTTTTTAGAATCCTTTGAACCGGAGCCACTATCCTTTCCTGAGCTTTCGGAACCCGTGGAGCTTTTGCTGCCGGAAGACTTACCACCCAGAGATTTCCCGGATCCACCCGGCGTTTTCGTATTGCCGCCTGACGGTGTTGTGGCAGGAACCGGCGTCGGGGTAGGAATCGGCGTGGGTTCTTTCAGACCGGTACCGGAACCATCTCCCTTGCCACCTTTTTTGATACTCACATCTGACATATCATAAAGGCTCGTCTTGCCATCCTTCAGGCGCTGGTAGGCAACCAGTGCGTAATATCCCTGCTCCGTAGCCATCCCGTCCAGAGTACCTGCTGCCGCACCTCCGTTATTTCCGGCACCTGCCTTTACATGCATAAATCCACTTCCATCGATATGATAGGAAAGAAGATTCTCTATTGTCCAGTGGCCGCCCTTGATGAAACGCGAATCCGTCTCCGGGTCAATCCCAAGGCTGCATAAAGCCGTGATGATCTGTGCACAGGACTCCTCTGTCTCCACACCCATCGTGGAATATCCACCGCTGTCGTTCTGCATTTCCGACAATTTATTCAGCCCTCTGTCAATGGCAGCAGTCACATTCTCATAACCTGATTTATGATAATACGGTGCCAGCGCCTGCAGTGTCATGCCGGTAATATCAGAATCCGCATTACTTCCCATCAGCGTCCATCCGCCACCCGGGAGTTCACTCTGCAGCAGGAAATTCACCAGCGCAGATTCCGAATTCTGCTCCTTCGCAGACGGGTTCTCCGGGAAAGAATATTCCGGGTGGCAGTTAAGGGCAAGGAGTGCCCAGATCGGACCGTTTAATCCCTGTTCCTTCACAAGGCTGAAATCAGAGATATATTGAAACAGATTGTAACCACCCACATTGCGGGCATCCTTCCCCTCTGAGGTCAGGACCAGGATTCTCTTGGAATACTCTGTATATTTGGAAGTATTGGTAAGGATTCCCTTCTTTTCCTCGATATAATTTGCCGTGTGATTATAATAGGTAGAGAAATATTTCTCCTTCAGGCTTAAACCGCCTCTCGCCAGCCCAAGCACATACCATTCGCTGCCAACAGAAGGATTGGTATCTGTTGCACGCATATAGGCGCTGGTCTCTGCCATAACCTGACTGACCGATTTCTTCAGGGCATTTGCTCCCTGCATGACCGTTACCTTACAGGAGGCCGTCATTTCCGGGTGTTGTGTTACAGAAGCGGTAATCGTAGCTTTGCCATTCTTTACTGCTGTGACAACTCCCTTTTTGCTTACTTTCGCAACAGAAGTGTCACTGCTTTTCCATGTCACTGTATACTCTTCCGTAACCGATTCCGGTACCGGGACCACCTTCAGGGTGTATTTCTGCCCCCGGTTGATCTTAACGGATTTACTGTTAAGAGAGATTCCCTGAAGTCCTGCGGGAAAGTCAGCAATGATCAGATGGTTTAAAGTTCTGGCACTGTCCAGATAGAAGCGGTTATCTTCTGTCGTCTGAGGGGTCAGTTCCATAAACGAATCCCCGGTACTTCTAAGAACCCTCGGTTTCGTCAGACTCTCATATCCATCCGGGACAGGAAATGTCAGAGAGATCATCGTCATTGGCTGATAGCCTTCTCCTGTACGGATATCCGTATAGGAAATATTTATATCATAAAGAAGCTGTGGAAGAGTCCCCGGATATGCTTCGGAGAGCTCCTGTATAGTCTGTTCCTGATCCGGGTTCTCCTGCACATGGGTCTGCACATACCAGGGATTTCCCGTGGCGGTCACTCCACTGTCAGAAGAAATCAGTGCCGCAATACGGTTTCGGACAGTTTCAAGAGCCTCTTTGATCTCAGGGTCAATTTCTGCCTGTTCCTCTTCTGTCAGACTGTCATAGGTGTCACTGGCAAGAAAGAACTTCGAGACCGTTTCTGAGGACAGATCAATTTCTTCGAGTGCCGCTGCTTCCTGAATACAGGAAATCATGGCTGGTATATCCAGCTTTTCTTCACCGGCTTCATTATTTTCTTCTTCATTTCCGGCCGCGCCATCGTCTGTCTCTGACTGAGATGGTTCGGTGTCAGACTGGAATTCATTCGCAGTTTCTCTGTCGTCAGAATCATCATGCTGTACAGGGACAGAAGTTTCTTCTGCCTCCCCGTGTATCTGCTCAGCCGGTGGCATCTGGGCTGCGGGTACAGGACATGCGGTCACAGCAATTCCTGTACTGAGAAGCAGTGCCATCCATTGTTTATTCATTTGTTTCCTCCGCGTTTTTAATCTAAAAAATTACATCCGGGTAAAATAGCACCCGCAATTCCTGAAATTACAAAATGACAGATGACTCTCCCCCTGTCATATAGCAGGTAGAAAGGACATCTGCCTTATTTTTTTGTATCATTCTTTCCAAATTTTGCAGCAATTATCAGAGCGATTATTACATTTATCAGAAAATTCCATCCATAAGTATCTTTCCATATGTTTAACAGGCAGCTCAAATCTGAAATTTTATTGTGGAATATAAATTCTCTTGATATAAATATAGCTGCCAGGCTCGCCAAAAACATTAATGAAATAGTCAGCAAAAATATTTTTATTTTATTCATATATATAAATTATACAGGATAGGAATCTGTAGACATTTTATATTCAGAAACTAATTTTGTTCTTGCTGAATCTGAATATATTGATATAATCACGCGCAATTTTGAACCATACATAGCTGTAATTGCTGTTCCAGTTGCAGTTAACACAGCACTACATAATGCCTTTATAGTTTTCTTTTCGGTAGATACATTAAATGAAAAATTATACTTAGCGCGCTTCCATTGATTAAATTCCCGTGATTCATAATTATCAGCGCTTACAATATTTACATTGCTATCATTTGCATATACAGTAACTGTAAAAATTTGCAAAATCATACATAAAATTATAATTATAAATGCTTTTTTCATTCTCTTACCTTCTTTTGGGGTATGCAGTGTGTTGATAACACACTGCATACTGATTTTATTATTTAACAGTTACTTTTTTAATCTTTGAGAAAGAGCCATAAACTGCTTTTCCGTTTACTTTTCTGTAAGCACGTACTTTATAGTAACGGGTCTTTCCGGTGAGGAGGCTCTCGTCTGTCGCACCTGTACCTTTGGTGATCTTTATGCGGGTATAGGTACCATTTTGGGAATCGCTGGCATATACCTGATAGCCATCGGCACCCTTTACCTTACTCCATTCAAGCACTGCTGTCTTTGAAGTTGAGCCTGCGGACAGGGTCGGAGCAGAAAGTACTGCCTTTGCTTTCTCTGTTGCTGAATAGCTTCCGTATACTTTCTTTCCGCTTACATTGCGGTAAGCACGTACTTTGTAATAATAAGTCTTACCGGTAACTGCTTTCTTATCTAGGAATGTAACTGCGCTGTTCTTTGCAGTGGAACCAATCGCTGTATACTTGCCATCCTTTGAAGTGGAACGGTATACTCTGTATCCATTTGCACCGGAAACCTTATTCCATGTTACGCGGATCGTACTGTAGCTTTCAGAATTTGCCGTAGCAATCTTTACTTTGCCAAGTCTGGCTTTTCCTGCAACACCATCTTTGTCATAGCTGCTTACAGTCATCTCGCCCCATGCGTAAGAGTACGCCTTAACAGTATAATAATAGGTTGTTCCTGTAACTGCTTTCTGATCCTTATAGGAAATGTCTGTTACCCGGGATGCGATCTTCTTCCATCCGCTGTCTGCAGTTCTGCGGTATACCATGTATCCGTCTGCGTTATCCACGCTGCTCCAGCTGATCTGGACAGTCTTATAGTTGATTGCCTTTGTCTGAAGATCTGCAGGCATATCTGCCTTAAATGCACCCTGTTTACCCGCAAGTTCAATGTGGTAATCTGCCACGATCGTCTTGATCAGCCCTAACTGCTTCGCATTCCACATATAGGACTTGCCTTCCACACTCATGCCGTCGATCAGCTTCTGAAGTGCTGCAAGCTCTGCTTCTACATTTGCAATGTTCTCTTTGGTAACAGCAGTCGGAAGATTGCTGATCCACTCATCTGCCTGCTGTGCATCTGAAATGTCCTTACCTGCCTTGTCAGCCTGTGCCGTCAGTGCTGCGATAACCTCTGCAAAAGTCATCTCCTGACTGCCGACTTTGACTTTCAGGCCTGCCATGGCATCTTCCTGTCCCTGATAATCCTTAGCATAACGGTCAAGGAAAGCCTTAACATCCGCGTAGGAATCTCTGTCTACCGGGTGATCTTTTACTGTTGCATAAATCTGTGCTGCTTCATCTGCGAAGAACTGCTGATATGCACTCTGGCCTTTCTCATAAGTCAGTGCCATGGCAAGAAGCTTCTCCATATTCTCAACCAGTGCGGTGTTCTCGCTTCTGAATTTCTTCTCTTCTGTTTCTGTTAATCTGTCATAAGCATTCTTGGCTTCTGCAATCTGTTTCAGCTCTGCTTCTGTAAGTTCACGCTTAGAGGTATCACCTGCTGCCGGAACTTCTTCATCAGAGGAGAAATCAACATCTGTCTGGACATCTTCAGTATCTTCAGCTGATTCTGCCTGAGGGATATCCACTGTCTCAGCTGCCTGCTCATCAACTTCATCACTGCTGAATGCGTCCGCACTTCCATCTGAGAAATCAGATCCCTCAGACTGTGCCGGTACCGCCTGTTCCTCTTCAACAGAAGCTGCCTCCTGTGCTGATGGAACTGTAGTCGGCTGAGGTGCCTCATATCCTCGTACTGTCTGCGCATCCGGGAGTGCTTTAAGCATTGCCTTGAGCGCATCGGCTTTCAGCTGGTAAATATAACCTTCTGCTTTCTCCAGAGAAGCTGTATTTGTAACCTGGGCTTTCTGCTGGTCATCAAGCGTATCATACAATGCCCTTGCATTTACCACATAAGCCTTCCAGTCATTCCAGATCTTCTCTGTTGGAACATTGTTATTCTTCTCTGTCAGTCTCAGAGGTCCGTCAGAAAGAGCACCTGAAGATGAAGTAGTGATATTCAGTTCATCGATAAAGGAGATCACATAAGCAACCTTCTCATCTGTACTCTGTCTGCTGATAAACAGTTCTGCTTTTTCAAGCTCTGCATAGTTTGTCACACGCTTCTTCTGATCTGCTGTCAGGGCATCATAAGCCGTTCTGGCTTCCACTACAAGAGCCTGTTTCTTCAGATAATTATCGGAAGTAACCTCACCGATCGCCTTGATCTTATCAACAACTGCAGCCGCAGCCTTCAGATCAGGGATCAGATTTCTCAGATACTGTAACGTACTGTAATTCGTAACCAGAGCTTTCTGCGCATCTGTAAGAGCATTGTACTCTGCCTGTACGCGGTCAAGAAGCTGCAGAACATACGGATCAAGAGTCAGTTCAGAAGAAGAAGGAAGCGCATCAATATCAGCGATAACCTTCTCTGCTACTTTCTTATCCTTATCTTTCTGCTCCTGCTGTTTCTCAAGTTCTCTGATCTTAGCCTCTGCTTCAGTCAGCTTAGAGTAATTTGTAATTACAGATTTCTCTTCATCATTCAGTGAATCATAAAGAGTTCTTGCCTTTACGACGGCATCTTTGTCTTCCAGTGTCAGTTTGTCTGCTGCTGGGAGAGCGTCGATGGCTGCGATTACTTTTGTGATAGAATCGCCTTTGCCGTTTTCTGCTTCGAGGAGTTTTCTGAGGGTGTCTTTGTTGAAGATTGCTTTGTGTGTTTCGTCTAATGCATCGTAAGCTTTTCTTGCTGCTTCAATTTCTTCTTTTGTGCTTTTATCATTAAGCGCAAGAATCAGGTCGTTGACGGTTTTGGTTGGAACATCTACGTCTGTAAATACCCAGAATGCCGGAATATTTTCGTTCTTAATGTTTCTTTCGTATGAACGTACGAAGGAACATAAACCACGTGCAATCTGTGCTGGATCATAGCTATAGAATCCAGGTATGGTACTATTTGAATAACTTGTATCAGAAAAATTAATTTGATCAAATACTGCATTCAAAATATTATTTCCATTTTTTGTATAACCACTTGTATAGTCTAAAACATTAATATTAAATTCACCTGCAAATAACAAAGCCTGTGCATTATTCCATGCATTGTTTCCATATGTAGGGCATTGTGTTTCATATCCATTTGTACAAAAAGCGCCGGTTGCTCGCTGACCGATTATTGGATATCTCTTTTCTGCAGCATCTACTGCAGTTTTTACGTCTGGATTATCGTACCAGTAAATAAGAGGCTGCCATCCCATTGAATTGTCTGGATTAACAAAACTACTATCATCTGCATTTAACAGACTGTCTGCACGTTTAATCGCCCAATTTTTCATATCATCGTCAGTAAAAGATGAGGATGTAGAAGAATAACCACCTGCTTTAATTGCATGTATCATATATTCATATTTATAGAATAAATCTTCGTCTGAATCTTTTAAAGTTCCAACTGCCTCCAATAAATCTACGGAAGATATGTCTCGTAAATCATAGCCAATTGCTTCTATAGCTAATGCAAGTTTTGCGATATCTGTAATCTTAGTGCTTTTTGCAAAATCTATGCCGTTATCCTTTAATTGCTGAAGATATATTTTTGTATTGGCAAACCATTTAGCAAAATAAGAACTGTCTCCATATGGAATATAACCACATCTTGCAGCCGTAAAAACAGACCAGATATCACTATTTTCGTAAGAAGGAGAATCTTTAGGTCCAAATCCATTAGTATTTTCACAATATTTCATGATTACTTGAATTGCTTCTTTAGCTTTTTGATAATAAGTATCCCATTGGTCTTTTGGAATTCCAGAATTAGTATTTTCTGTGACTTTAGCGGTTCCGTCTACAGTTTCAATAGCGAATTCATATCCATCTTCTTCTGCTTGATCAGCATTTGCAATTACGATTGTTGGACTATTTTTCCATATTACATTTACTGGTCTATTACCAAGAAAATTCATATCTATTTTTGCAGATTCTATATCTTTGCTAGGATCGCAACAAATAGATATTTTATATGTTTTTACATATTCTTGCTGCTCTTTTGTTAAATCTGTAAAATCAACTCCCGTAACAATTCCATTATCATCACCACAATATGGATAGTAATAGGTATCTGTTTTGCCATATTTGTTTTTATCCTTTGAATTTGTTGTATTCCATACCTTATCGGCAACAATTGGTTTAACTTTAAGAGTGATTTGTTCTGTACGTGGATCATAATAAGGATATCCATCATTTATATCTGGAGAAATGCTCCATTTTTTATTAAAATCAAAACCTTCATATGTGGCTTGATTCTTCATTTGTTCAGTTGTTTTAGCAAATGTTTCTTCATTGCTAAATGATGTATGAACTCTCGAATTGCAAACCGCTTCTAATTCTGGAGCTGCTATTGAGTCATAAAAACAAGATTTTGCTGAAGATTTGTTTCCATCAGGAGTTCCAATAAATCTTGCAATAACGCCTGTATGATCGTCGGAGATATTCCAATTTTTCAAATTTTTAACTAATGTTTGAAGATATGTTCCGTGTTTACCAGAACTATAACAATTAATGTATGTATTTGAAAAGGCATTATCTTCATCGCCAAGTTGATACAATGCCAGATCGTTTATATATCCCCAATCAGCAGTTTGATCTTTTATTGTTTCTATGATGCTGGCACATTCTGATTCATCTGCCAAATCATAATTTATAGATATATTGCAATCTTTTATGGTAGAATTTTGAGTCGTTTGAAATGTAGAAACTTTGAATCCTCCACATATGTCTCCACCCCAAGAGGTAATTTTTACATTTGCTTTTAACTGGAGACCTTCTATCTCAGTCTTTAAAATTCCTTTACTCAGTATTCCAACATCATGTGGCATTAATCCTTCTTCAAAATCACAAGTTTCTGAAATATTGCATTGATCAATATTGACGTTAATATTTTTCAGTTTTCCATTGGTAAATACAAACGGAAATACACTTGTTTCATTTGTATAATTCTTTACATCGTTTGCTTTATAATTAATAGTATGATTTTTACCATCAAAAATTCCATGAAAAAATCCAGTACTATCATCTGTATAACAAGTGGTTGCTGTTATATCCAAATCTGAACATAATATAACCTTTTTATTTTCAAACTTTTCATTTGAATTTACGTAGTTAACAAACGTGTTAAAATCCTTTTCTGATTGAATTAAATAGTTTCCATTTTTATCGGTTGGTAATTCAAGTTTATCATTTGCATAAATATTAACAGTAAATAAACTTATTATCATGAATATGAATAGTAATATTGCCCGTAAACTTTGTATTAATTTTTTTTTCATAGATACCCTTCTTTTATTCAATTACATCAGTTTCGATAAAAAAGGAAACTGTAATTAAACAGCTCCCTTTTTATCGTATACTGGTGATTAGTCATCGCCTTCTATTCGATTTAATTCCAAGCGTTCTGAAATTTCCACTCTCCTGCGCTATTTTCCATATATCCATTAAGCCCAACGTCTAAGCCCATCATCATTGAAAAATCTAATACAACAACATCTTCATTGTTTAAAACAGTGTCTACTCCTGAAAATGGTGCTTCTTTTCCATTCCCAATTTTGAGCATCCATCCAGAATAGTTGTTATAATCTTTTTCAGATAATAATTTATCAAAATGAACAGTGTTGTTCCATGTTGAATTTTTAGTTAATCCAAGATCAGTTTCAGTAGCGTTTAAGTTAGTTAAATAGTTATATGCTTTTTTTGATGAAATTTTGGAATAAATATATGTTCCATTGTTTCCAAAATATTTGCATTTGCTTGTATGGTCGACATCATCTACATATGGAATATAATTTCCATATTGTGTTGTACCCCAATAAATTTTTCCCTGATGATGATAAGTTTTTCCACCAATTGTAACATCATCATCTGCGGTTGTTGAACCATCTGCGATTTTTAATGCATCTAAAGCAGTTGAACCTTCTGGTACTTCAACAGTATGTGGTGCTACGATAGGATTAACACCTAAAGAACTTCTTTCAATTGCAACAGTAACGGTGATATTTTTAGTAGTAGTATCACCTTCAGTTGCAAATGCAGGTACGCACATGCTGATGATCATAATACCACCTGTGAGAACTGCAACTACTCTCTTTTTCATTCCTTTGCTCATTGTACTTTTTTCCATTTGTAAGTCCTCCTTTAAAATTTAACTTTTTTCGCAGGTTATCCTGCAAAATATATCATTTCGCAGCCTTTTCAGACTACGTTGATACCTGTTTTCCATAAAAAAGGGTATAAAAAATAAACCTCCGTTATGCCTACAGATGTTTGTTTTTTATTTTTTTACTAAAGTCCGTCTCCTGACTTAAAGTTCCAACCTACTTGCTGCCCTTCTCGGAAAGGATCTTTCCAATGGTTTCGCAGTGTTCGTCCTTATTACAGTGGGGATAAACCGTACCGGTATCTCACCGGATTTCCGAAAACTAAAGGGATAAAAAGCGACTTCCGATATTCAGTTATCAAAGTGCAAAAAAAATCCCCACCATACTGGCAGGGAATATAATGTACAGATTGAACTTTCACTCATATCCTTCGCATTATAGTATTCCCTTTGAATACCATTACAAGAATACAGTGAACTGCAGACTAAATATACTGCAAGGGAACGGAACCCTGTTTGGGATTCTCACCCAACGATTCTTCAATCATTACCGTAGTAATGAGCTGTACATGTGCGCTAAACGCTATTCGTTTTTTACGAAACCATCTTAACATTTTGTCCATAATTTGTCAATATCCCGATTACAAATAATTACTTCCCTTATTATCCCCGGAATACGTCTGAGAAAACACTCTTTTACAGAATCTCCACAATGCGGAATATACATATCAAAGGAATGATCTTCCACACCTCTGTTCTAAAGTCCATACTCATCATAATACTGCCTGCGCTTTTTAGCATCTGTCACTACGATCTGAATCTCATCATTTCTCTTATCAAGAATAAGTTTATTAATCAAAACACTAAGGCGTTCTTCTCCTCTGACTTCGCCAATTGCTTTGCCAATAGATTCGCCAATTGCCTTGCCACGCGCTTCTCCAATAGATTCGCCAATCGCCTTGCCACGTGCTTCCCCTTCCGCTCTTAACCTTTCCGATTCCAGTTCCAAAACTTTTCCACCCATAGCATCACCTATCCCTTTCTGGATCTTCTCTTCATCCTGGAAGATATAGTCCGAGATTTTTACAATCAGTTTTATCAGATCCGTATATAATTCCGACCTTCCAGATCCTGTCAGTTCCTTTTCAAGCTTTACACGTATCTCCTCATACTCATTCAACAATGTCTGAAATAACCGGGGATTCTCCCTCATATCATGGGCTCTTTTCTCATATCTCATGATATAAAACGGAAGCAGCATCAGCAGATTTTTCTCAAAAATACTTTCCGCTGTATAATCAGCCATTTTTACAGTTGGTACGCGGTACATCTGCTTTCTCCCATCCGGAAAAATCACATTCGTTTCCAGAAAATCCGGCGTATTCCCCGAACTTCTCAAAAACAACACGCAGGATCTCGGGAACTCTATCTCATACCTTCGTCCCTGCTTTGCCGCATATTCAATAGCAATCGCAAAGTCATACTCTATCATACGCACTGCCATTGTCGTATCATCCGTACTCTGACATTCAATATGATACATCTTCTTCCCGATCAGAAGACAGGAATCCGTGATGACCTCCCCGTCCGCCTGCTGGTGCTCATTGCGAAGCTGCGTGATCTCTACATCTTCCGGATAGGATGTATGAAACACTTCATTGATCAATGGTATAACCAGCCGTGGTATCTTTTCAACCATTGTGCGGAACACATCATCAAAAATCGTATTGTTCATTTAATTCCTCCTTATTATAACATTTTCCCAGAGCTTTGAGAACCTCCAAAACAACCCTTAATCAACCATGAACTGTTTTATTCCCACCTCCCGTTCAGGCAAAGCCAACGGGCAGAATGTTATAATATTCAGGAACGTTTGCTTTACCACTATAAAATTTAAATTATCTTTGTGAAAATGTCGGCGAACGCCAGAGAAACCCGTTATGAACCGCCAGACCTGGCACGGGTGATATAAGATTTTCACTATAGTCTATAGTTTAAAATATGCTGTTCAAAAAAACAAGTACTATTTCACACGTTACTGTTCAATTACTGTTCCAAAACAAAAAACATTACCTGTAAAATCAAATTCCCACACATCCAGTAACCAGCGCAGGAAAAGTGTTTCTTTTCTGTGCATTTGCAGGCATCTTAGAGATTCTTAGGTAAAAAAAATCTGCGTTATGAGCCGGCTGCCTCACGTGTCTGAGCGGAGCCTGCAGCGGAGCGAGTTTGACAAGACGGCTCATGCTTTTAGCAGATTTTTTTCGCCTTAGAAGCTCTTAGATGCCGAAACCGCACAGAAAAGAAACGCTTTCCCTGCGCGTCCCCTCCCTGATTTTGTCTCCCCCTCAAAAAATTTGTTGTCTTTTCTCCAAAAAAGTGTATAATACGATTTAATCGAACATTCATTGACAATTACCGGTTTTTAGTTCTGTCAGTCACGGTATAGAAATGTCGGACTTTCAGCTAAGAGGGAATCAGGTCAGAATCCTGAACAGTCGTGCTGCTGTATACGTGCAGCCATATCTCATATCCATTGCATCGTTATGCGAGAAGGAGAGACATGGCGTTACTGCGTGAGTCAGAATACCTGCTATAAACTGCCGCCATTAACTACACGCAATAGGAAATGGAAGGGTGATCTTCTTTAGTGTTCTCTTTTTTACAGAAGTATCATCCTTACATATGTTTTCTCTGTTCCTTTTAAGGAATATAGAACACCGGCAGTTATCGGTACCTTGTTATTTTTATCATAGTCCATACTACTCCCATACAGAGAAAACAACATTGTCTATCAGCAAAGGAGTATTTTTTTATGTCACATTCTCTGACACTTACGCGTCGTAACTGCGGACAGTATATTGAGAAGAATATGGAACTTCCACAAAACTGCCGTTCTATCTCAGCAGAAACCTTTTTTAACAGACCTGATATTCGTTCTGTGGTATTTCCCTATGAAATGGAACAGATTGGAAACAAAGCCTTTCAGGGATGTTCCCGGTTAAGCAGAATAGAGCTTCCTGAACATCTGCAAAAACTTGGCATAGGGGTATTTTCAGACTGCATTTCTCTGAAAAAAGTCAAAATTCCCGCCAGCCTTACCAGTATTCCAAAAAATGCATTTAACAATGGCCGAAAACTGAACAGTCTGGAGTTCGCCCCGAACAGCAAACTGACATTTATCGGTCCGAATGCCTTTTCAGAATGCGCTACTCTTACGGAAGTTGTTTTCCCTGCCTCTCTGGAAGAAATCGATGACAGGGCTTTTTATAAATGTAAGAAACTGAGTTGTATTTCTTTTCCGGGGGGGGATTTAAGGGTTATCGGAAAGCAGGCTTTCTATTTCTGCGGAATGGATTCGCTGCAGCTGCCTGATTCGCTGGAAGTTCTTGATGAGAGTGCTTTTTTTAAGTGCTGTAATCTGACCTCTGTGGTGATTCCGCCCAATGTCAGATACCTTGGAAAATGGATCTTTCATGGATGTAACCGCCTGCAGTATCTGGAGATTCGCCATGATCCTGAATTTATCGGGGAATGGATCATCAACAAAGCGGCTACGATCCGCTGTTATAAAGGTTCTAAAGTAGACAGATACTGCCAGCAGTCAGGATTCAAAGTAGAATACTTTTCCTAATAACAACAAAATCTGTATTGAACAGACAAAAAAGAGGAATGTTTATGAATGATACTTTTACTTATTTTCAAAAGAAGGGATGTACTGTTTTTTCTTTTCCGGGAAAAACAAGGGTTCTTAGCACCAGTCCTCTTAATGGCGGGATCACTGCTCATCTCACGCATGCTTTAAATATCAACTGCATGAATGGTGCCTATGAATGTGAAATGCTTGGAAACACCTATGAGGAAGACCTGAACATTCATACAAAAGAGCTGGGAATTGATCCGCAGACAGCAACCGCACTCAGCACAGCGGCATGGACTGAACTGTGTGCTGTTGAGAAAATCTGTTATCAGGAGTTATCCGTGACTGCTGCTGTTACAGGGGGAATTGATTCAAACGGAATGTGTCCGGGAGATCCTTCTTCTTACTATGAAAGAAACGGCGCTTACGAGATGCTGCCACCCGGTACGATCAATGTTTTTATCTATATCAATCAGAATGTTACAGAGGCAGCCATGGTCCGCTCAATGATGATTGCTTCGGAGGCAAAAGCAGCGGCCGTTTCACATCTCTTACTTGGAAGCTGTTATTCAGAAGAAATCGCGACAGGTTCTGGTACTGACGGAATGGTGATTGCCTCGGCTATGGAGGGAGAGCTGACACTTACCGATGCCTCCGGACATTCCAAGCTTGGAGAGCTGATTGGCAGGGCAGTCCGTATGGCAGTAAAACATGCCCTGATGAAACAGACAGCTGCCTGTGGTCCGAGACAGTTTCAGGTTCTTGTTCGTACTGGCAGATATGGAATCACCCCGGGAACTCTGTGGGATTTTTATACAGAGCATGAGATTCTTTTTCATGCATACAATATTAGTTTTAAGAAAGCTTCTGAGCTGGAAGGAATACTTCTATCGCGAAACAGAAACAGCAATCTGGTTTTATGTGTGTCTCTTTATCTTCATCTGATGGATCAGCTTCGCTGGGGACTAATCATGGAACCGGAGGCTGTCCGAGAGGGAAAAAGGCTGCTTCTTTATGGACTGTACTGTGGACGGGATACTTATCTGGGCGATGTTTATCCTGAAGATGTATGGAAGAACGAAGTACTGAAAACATTTTCACTTAAAGAACAGCTGATTTATATTTTAATCTGTTATTTTTCTGTCAGATCATAGTTGGATCATCACATTTTTATGGTAAAAATATTCTATGCCTGCTTTCTCCTGATGAAATACAAAAGGGAAGTGAATAGAATAAGTTCAATGTCCACTCACTTCCCTCCTGAAATCGTTGAAATCTATATACACATTATAAGGGAAAAGCCGCAAAAAAGCGAATCCGGGTGGTTGTGGATAAAGTAAAAATGACGGATAAAAAACAGTACATAACATCAATAAAAAAATTTAAAATTCGTCATTTTTACTAATGCCCTATGCAAGGGTCTGAACAATAACCTAACATCAAGCATCAAGTAAACTAATAAACAGCCTGAAGAAAACTCTCCAGACTGTTTTTATCATTTCTGTGCGAAATACTCTTTTGTAAGTGTAATGGCGGTTCCTGAAAGCAGGAATACACCAATTAAGTTGGGGATTGCCATGAGACCGTTGAATGTCTCAGCAATACTCCAGAGAAGTCCCAGATCTACAGTTGCACCAATGATTGCCACTAATGAATAGGCGATCATAAATGGGCGGATAACTTTTGCAGAGAATAAAAATTCAATACAGCGTGCTCCGTAAAGTCCCCATCCGATAATCGTTGAGAATGCAAAGCAGCACATGGCAACTGCCGTAAAGATGGAAACCCAGCCTCCGTATGTAGCAGTAAATCCGGAAATTGTAAGTTCTGCGCCTGCCGCTGCACCGTAATTTACCGGCACACCGCTTACAAGGATCACAAGTGCTGTCAAAGTACAGATCACGATTGTATCTGCAAATACCTCAAAGATACCAAACATACCCTGTTTTACAGGTTTGCTTGTATCTGCACAGGCATGAGCGATAGAGCCTGTACCAAGTCCGGCTTCATTGGAGAAAATACCTCTGGAAACACCCTTTTTCATACTGAGGAAAAAGCTTCCGATCACACCGCCTGTCACTGCTGACGGATTAAAGGCTCCATAAACAATATCATGGAAAACTGCCGGAACTCTTCCGATATTTAAGATTACAACACCCAATGCAAGTACAATATAAAACAATGCCATAAACGGCACCAGCTTCTCGGAAACACTTCCGATTCGCTTAATACCGCCCAGCAGTACCATACCAACCAGCAGCGTGATCACAATTCCAAGAATCAGATTCAGTCTGCCTGTGGAAGACTCTGAGATCACATTGAAGTTAATAAGAGCTGTATCAATTGCTGTTGTAATGGTATTTACCTGAGTAGCATTACCTGTTCCAAATACAGTCAGTACACCGAATACAGAATAAAGAACTGCAAGAAATCTCCAATTCTTTCCCAATCCGTTCTTAATATAATACATAGGTCCGCCTACATAATCCCCATGTCTGTTTCTCTCACGGAAATGTACTGCCAGGGTAACCTCTGTAAATTTCGTGCACATTCCAAGGAGCGCGGAAACCCACATCCAGAATACAGCTCCCGGTCCGCCGATGGCGATAGCTCCGGCAACACCGGCGATATTTCCAGTACCTACTGTACCTGCCAGTGCAGTACAGACTGCCTGGAAAGGTGTCATGGAACCGTCAGAGGCCTCTTTTTTCTTAAAAATTCTTCCCAGTGTGGTTTTAAGCGCATACGGGAATTTGCGGATCTGGACAAACCCGGTCCGCAGGCTCAGGTAAAGCCCTACGCCGATAATACAGATCATAGCCGGGACACCCCAGATAAAATTATTTACGACGTTATTGATGGATTCAATTGTCTGAAGCATGTTAAATAAACCTTTCTTTCGTGTAATAATAATAGTTTAGCACTTTTTTCACCGTATGTACAGAAAAATTCTATTAAGATAAAGCATTAAAGCACAACAAGTTGCCAGAGCAAGCAGCTAAAATTATCCACTCCACTGCTCATTGCTTTTCGTAATTGAAGAAGGGGACTTACTTGATTCGGTTAAAAAGTCAAAATAACGTATAAATTTGTCATAATTTCAGTAGCATTTCCCCACTCAAACCTCTATTATTGTAAATATGAAATCAATGAAAACACCTATATATTTTCTAACAGTACTTAAGCGTTTCAGTTATTCGGTGTAGCGCCGCGTAGCAAAGCGGATGATTTTATCCGCTTGACCATTTTCAACCTAAGGAGGACATGACAAAATGATTCAGAAATATACTTACGGAACCCCATTTGAAACCGATGCCATCGTAACTTCCATCCCGGCTTCTGAGGGAACTCCTGCATACGGAACTATCTCCACAGAGAACGGCTTCTCTTTTACTTATGACATGGATGACAACGATGTTGTCTATGGTCTGGGCGAATCAAACCGCGGAATCAACAAACGTGGATACGTTTATGAAAGCAACTGTTCCGACCAGCCAAACCATACAGAAGATAAAATCTCCCTCTACGGAGCACACAACTTCATCGTAATCTCCGGAAAACAGACTTTCGGTCTCTTCGTTGATTATCCCGGAAAACTGAAGTTTGATATCGGTTACACACTCTCTTCCCAGTTAAAGATCACCTGTGAGGATGCAGATCTTTATCTGTATGTGATCCAGGGTGAAACTCCTTACGATATCGTAAAACAGTTCCGTAAAATCATCGGAAGAAGCTATATCCCGCCTAAATTCGCATTTGGTTTCGGTCAGAGCCGCTGGGGATATACAACTGCTGACGATTTCAGAAAAGCTGCTGACGGATATCGTGAAAACAATATTCCAATCGATATGGTATACATGGATATCGATTACATGGAAGACTACAAAGATTTCACAGTCAATCAGGAAAACTTTCCTGACTTTGAGGCCTATGTCAATGAAATGAAAGAAAAAGGCATCCACCTTGTCCCGATCATCGATGCAGGTGTCAAGGTAGAAGCTGGCTATGATGTTTATGAAGAAGGCGTTGAGAAGAACTACTTCTGCAAACGTGAAGACGGAAGTGATTTCGTTTCCGCTGTATGGCCGGGCTGGACTCATTTCCCGGATGTCCTGAATGCAGATGCCAGAGCATGGTTCGGACAGAAATACGAACGTCTCATTTCAAAGGGAATCGACGGTTTCTGGAATGACATGAACGAACCTGCAATGTTCTGTACACCGGAAGGCGTTGCTGAATTAAAAGAATACATCAAAGACAACTTCATGGACAAGGAAGAAGCACCTGGATTTACACTCGGTGATACAGTAAACGCCCTTGCAAACAATCCGGAAGATTACAAACGCTTCTATCACAATGTAAACGGTCAGAAGATCCGCCACGACAAAGTACATAACCTGTTTGGCTATAACATGACCCGTGCAGCAGGTGAAGCATTTGAAAAAATCGCACCTGGCAAACGTTTCCTGATGTTCTCCCGTTCTTCCTATGTAGGAATGCACAGATACGGTGGAATCTGGATGGGAGACAACAAATCCTGGTGGTCACACATCCTTCTGAACTTAAAGATGCTTCCATCCCTGAATATGTGCGGTTTCCTTTACACAGGTGCAGATCTGGGCGGATTCGGTGCAGATACCACACGTGACCTGGTACTGCGCTGGCTGGCACTGGGTGTATTCACACCTCTTATGAGAAACCACTCCGCTCTGGGAACCAGAGAACAGGAAGCTTACCAGTTTGAAAATATCGAAGACTTCCGTCATGTGATCGGTGTCAGATATCGCCTTGTTCCATATCTGTACAGTGAATACATGAAAGCGGCATTAAACGATGATATGATGTTCCGCCCACTGGCATTTGATTACACAGACGATGCTTTCGCAACTCAGGTAGAAGATCAGCTTCTTCTCGGAAACGAAATCATGATTGCACCTGTTTATACACAGAATGCAAAAGGCCGCTATGTATATCTGCCGGAAGAAATGATGTTCGTAAAATTCCTGCCGGATGGAACAATTTCTCAGGAGATTCTTGAAAAAGGACATCACTATGTAGAAGTTGCCCTGAATGAAGTTCCACTGTTTATTCGCAAAGGAAAAGCAATCCCGGTTGCTGATGTTGCGCAGACAGTAAAGGATATCAATCCGGCTACGATCCGCATGATCGGATATGAGGGAGCTGAATATGACCGTTATGATGATGACGGAGTAAGTGCTCTGTAATTTAACCAAATTAATCAGATTTATCTGCCTCAATTACAGGAATTACCAGACAGCAGTTAGAATTGAACGAGAAGTCACCTCATAAAAAATAAAAAGAAACAGTCACATATATCCAATGAATATCAATATATTCTCTCGGTTATGTGGCTGTTTTCTTTGGGAAATCTGTTTTATTACAGCTTCACAATCATTGTATTTTCCTCTTTAAAAACTATTTCTCCCAATGAACTTAAAAGTGCTACATTAACCCCTTCATATTTTTGATATTCACAGCTTCCAATAAAAATATAATTCACCTCATATTTATCAAGCAGTTCCTGTACTTCTTTTTTATCTGTTGAAGTATAAATAGTTTCCACGTCTATTCTTCTTTTGTTTTCTTCATCAAGATTATTTCGCCATAACCATTCATGAACATACCATCCCAATACCGTCGGCAATCCTGTCATAGCAGAAACCCGGTTGTCATAGTCTTTATAACTGTCGCCGCAAGCTTCAAGAACGGTTGGCTGACCTGTAATATTTTTATTCAGCCATCGTATTGCTGCCGCATCTTCAGGAATGGCATTTTCTATATAAGCAGTTGCATTGAGAGTTTGGTATTTATTTTTCAGAGGAAAACCTGTAAACCAATTTGTTGTAGCATTTACGAAATATCCACAGGTAGATATAAGAAGTATTATTGCCATTCCCCCAACGGTTATCTGCACTTTTGATAATCTTACCTTTTTCTCATATCTATTATCCAATTTAGTTTCTTGCAAAATTTTTATTCTGTCTGCCACAAAAAATACCAGAATATACGACATCATAAGCGCAAAAAGTATATATGCCTGATAAGTCAGCTTAAACATAGTATTTGCTCTTGGTGCTGTTTTTTCATAGATATCTCTTACATAAACGATTTCCGGAATCAATATTAGTCCCATTGCACAAAGAGAAAGTACAACTCCGTATAAATCAGAAACATTAATTTTGTAAAATAAATTCCTGTTTTTTTTATTTGTAAAATTCCTGTTTTTTATCAGCGTAGATACGACAAATAATCCACATATAAGCAATGGAAAAGCCCATAATACACAAAACTGATAAAACGCCGTATGAATTTTCACTATTCCGATTCCCTGTACCATAACACTTTTAAACTGTAAATGGAATGGTAACGAAATCAACACCGCAGTCAGCAGAAGTTCTATCCATTGCACAACACTCCATTTTATACCGGTTCTCATATCTGAAGGTTTCATATCTGTAAAATTAAGATATCTCTTCAAATTTCCAAAAAACAGTGTTCCACATATTACAACATAATAAATCATAAAATCCCATGTATTTGAAAACAGGAAAATTCCAAGGAACAGTCCCAGCAGAAATATCTCTTTCTGTTTCCAGCTTTTACCGGAATTTCTTTTTATCCATGCATATAAAATCCCCAATACTGCCAAAACAAAAAACACATTAATCACATGCGCATGTAAATCCCCAAGAACAAAAGAATATGAAGGAAATTCATGAATTGTCTCGTCCCCTGTCACAGGTGGATTAAATCCTATAAATCGTGTTGTGCTTGGAAACCAGTAATCTTCTCTTATCCCCAGTAATGTAAAAATTTTTCCATATATAATATAATGAAGGTTTCCACTCATGGATACAGATAAACCTGCTAAAATACCTCCAAAATCTGTTATCCATGCTCTTCCCCTTTTACCTAATTTATCCTTAAGCATCTGGCGCACAAGACTAAATGGCAATACAAACGCAAATGCAGCTATCATGGTACGCATAAGATTGTATGTAATCTCTACCTTTGTTCCTGTAAGTTTCGTAAGAAACACCGCAAAATATTGACCACCATAATAGTAGTTAAAAGCTTTGCCAGCATACCACATATCTTCTGACGGAAGTGTTGTGCTACGCATCATAGACTTCATAAAACCAAAATCCATATATTTTTCAGTTCCATGAGCTGCCGGATGAAATCCTGCCATATATGTCCACAAAAGAAATACAACAAAGAAAATCACTTCTTCCCAATAAACAAGTTCCATATGTTTCCACGGAAAAACCTTTCTTTGTTTTCCATATATTCCATAAGCAATACTGCTCCCCCCACATAAGGTAGTAATTACGACAGAACTCAATGTGGTAAAGTGAACCACTTTTATAGAAGTCAAAATCCATACTCCATATCCGCATATCACTATTGCTATAACCTTTGAATACATCCATCCATTATCATCAAAACCTTTGAATATCTGAGCCGTTATCGGCATAAATACCAATCCAAGAATCCATAAAATTTCCCACCATATCATGAATGTAAAGAAATCGGATCCTAACAGCCAAAAAGCAACTCCTATCAATAGCCCTGCTGCCAGTAATTTAAATTTATTTACTTTTTTCATAATAATATATTTCTCCATGATTTTTTATATAATTAAGCAAAAAATATACCAGTTACTTCATCATATAAGCTACAATATCTCTATGTCTTTTTTTGCATCAATAAAACTGCTTATTTTATAGTACACAAAAAAGTCTGTTTTTACCAGACTTTTTTGTGTACTATATCATCTTTTAATTGTATATAACCGTCCATGATATTCTCAAACTGCTTTTTAAGATATAAAATTTATATCAATTACATAAATCCTCACAGTATTTTTCAAAATTTTGATATCTTCATCTCTTGAAATCTCATGACCCGGAAACATATATACACACAAACAGTGTCAATTCTTTCAAGCTTTTTTTATAGCAGTACATCTACTACATTGATAATATCCCGTTTTTTTATCCAGTTTACTTCCCCCTTCTAAATTGTTCTTTATGTTTCAGTAAAATATTTTTCATTTTTCCTGCACATACGCATCCTCCAACTGTCAGGTTTGCCACGCCAATAGCAACAGCTATACTTTGTTTCTTATCCAAATACAAAATCAAACACAACATATACATACAAAATATTTGTACTTTTGCTTTTTTTCCATATTTTTCTTTTTCCCACTGTTCCAGACGTCGATTCTTACTATCCACAGGAACAAGAAAACACAGAATTATAAAATTTAAACTTTGTATAAAAACAAAACACACACTATTATCAGACTTATATCTGGTTGCCCATAATGCAACCGCAATAATCAATACAGAAATTACATAACACCGCTTTTGTGTATCAGCATGATAACCCCCTGCGTATTTTCTTAAAGCAATAAAACATATAAGAAAAACTATACTTTGTAAAAACACATGAAAGGCATATCCCATCAGCAGTGTAACAGCACTCATCATGCAGGAATTTTTTATTTTATCAAGTCCATATCGAATGATTTCTTCTTTTTCTTCTTCTGAAAAGGTCTGTATTTCCATATCAATGTTTTTTTAATTTTTTTACCGATTCTGGTACTTTGGGTTGATATGTAATCCATGAACATGTTTCATTTACATTCGAAGAAGCAGCTTTAATCGCAATTTTTTCAATGACTTTTTTTAATTCTTTTCTCATTTTCTTATTCTCCTTTCACATATATTTCATTTCTTCTTACTTTGTATTTGAATAATATCATATTTATTGCAAAATTTTCTAAAATGGCGAAATTCATATATAAATTGGCGAAATTCGTTTTTTCAGAATATATTGTGGTT
>OGXV01000169.1_pt1 | contig 39311 bp, 22 predicted proteins | sample 1576391 | NCBI WGS metagenome assembly OGXV01 (sample SAMEA3541586, study PRJEB24748) | human gut metagenome | biome: human gut; feature: human-associated habitat; material: faeces | place: China | collected 2012 | reverse complement strand
GCGGAAGCCAGGGAACAGGCCCGCACGCGCCGCCGGGCGGCTGTGGAAGGCTATGCCTCGGAACAATATAACCTGGGCGTGATGTATCAGACCGGTTTCGGCCTGCCCAAGGACATGGCCAAAGCCCGGGAATGGTTCCAGAAAGCGGCGGACCAGGGAGACGTGCAGGCTAAAAGCGTCCTGAAAAAACTCCGGTAATTCTTTTTCCAATCCATGACCATCATGAGCTTATACGCACAACAACTCGTTCGCTACCCAGAACTGGGCATCTCCCTTGATTTTTCCAAACTTCCGCTGGACGATGCGTTCCTGTCTTCCATGCAGGGGCGGATAGACAAGGCGTTTGCCGACATGAAGGCGCTGGAATCCGGCGCCATTGCCAATCCTGATGAAAAACGCATGGTGGGGCACTACTGGCTGCGCAATTCCTCCCTGGCTCCCACGCCGGAATTGAAGGCTGCCATTGATGGTCCCCTGGCGGACGTCAAAGCCTTCGGACGGGACGTTCTGGACGGCAAAATAACGCCTCCCCGCGCGGAACAATATTCCGCGGCCCTCGTCATTGGCATCGGCGGTTCCGCTCTTGGCCCGGAGCTGGTGGCGGACGCCATTCCTGCGGCGGGGCTGGACATGTTCTTTCTGGACAACACGGATCCGGACGGCATGTACCGGGTGCTGGAATCCCTCCCTCTGGAAGAAACGCTTGTCGTCGTTATTTCCAAATCCGGCGGCACGCCGGAAACCCGCAACGGCATGCTGGTGGCCCAGGATTTCTTCAGGAAGAACGGGCTGGAATTCGCTCCCCAGGCGGTTGCCGTCACGGGAGTAAGCTCCCGGCTGGACAAAACGGCTGAGGCGGAAGGCTGGCTCAAGCGCTTCCCGATGGAAGACTGGGTGGGCGGCCGCACCTCCGTCATGTCCGTGGTGGGGCTGGTTCCCGCCGTGCTTCAGGGCGTGAACGTGGATGAACTGCTGGAAGGCGCGCGCCTGATGGACGAAAAGACGCGCCGGGACTGCGTGAAATGCAACGCCTCCATGAAGCTGGCGCTGGCCTGGTACAAGGCCGCCGGCGGCAAGGGGGAAAAGGACATGGTGGTTCTTCCCTACAAGGATGCCCTGGTGCTCTTTTCCAAATACCTCCAGCAGCTCATTATGGAATCCCTCGGCAAACGGCTGGATCTGGAGGGCAACGAAGTCTGCCAGGGCATTTCCGTGTACGGCAACAAGGGCTCCACGGACCAGCATGCCTATGTGCAGCAGCTCCGTGACGGCGTGAACAACTTCTTCGCCACTTTCATTGAAGTGCGCGAATGTTCCGCGGATGCGGTGGAAGTGGAAGCGGGCACCACCTGCGGAGACTTCCTCCAGGGCTTCCTGCGCGGCACCCGCCAGGCGCTGGCGGAATCCGGACGTTCCTCCATCACCATTTCCATTCCGGAGGTGAACGCCAAAACGCTCGGCATGCTGATTGCCCTGTTTGAGCGCGCCGTCTCCTTCTATGCTTCTCTGGTCAACATCAACGCCTACCACCAGCCCGGCGTGGAAGCCGGCAAGAAAGCGGCGGGTTCCTTCCTGGCCCTGCTGGGCAGGGTAAGGGGGGCTCTGGGAACCGCCCCGGAAACGGCCGCCCAGATGGCTGCCCGGCTGGATGCGGATCAGGAAGCCGTGTACCATTGCCTCGTGCATATAGCTTCCGGTGATTCCTCCGTTATGTGGGTTCAGGCTGACTGTGCGGATGAAGACACCTTCTGCAAGGCATAAAAAACAGGGCATATTATTTCCGGCGGCCGCTTATCCGGTTGATAAGCGGCCGTTTTTCTTTTCCGGACAGCCATGAAAAGAAACTCGCTGCGCTTTTATTCCCAGGTAATCCCGGGGCCGCCGGAAAACAGGAAGCGGCGTTGCCCGGAGGAAGAGCGGTTCCGGACGGGACAGGCTGGAAAAGCAGGGTTTTGGCATGCATTCTTTTCCCCAAAAACTCTGAAAAATATTTTTGTTTTCCGTACAATTTCGGATTGACAAAGCAAGGGGCCGAAGGCATCCTTATTCGACCCTAACTCGCTATTGGGTCTTTTGTTGGCTCCTTTGGTCGATGTTTGGGCAGAATCATTAATTCGACTACAATAATCGATATGTCCACCAACTCCTGCGCGTGCAGCGCATCTACTGACAAATTCGTCTATTCTTTCGGCGGAGGGTCCGCCGACGGCAATGGCAGCATGAAAAATCTTTTGGGCGGCAAGGGTGCCAACCTTGCGGAAATGGCCCGCATCGGCCTTCCTGTCCCTCCCGGATTCACCATCACGACGGAGGTTTGCACTTACTACTACGATCACGGCTGCACTTATCCCGCCCAGCTTGACGCGCAGGTCAAGGAAGGCATTGCCAAAATGGAACAGATCCTGGGACGCAAGTTCGGCGATACGGAAGCTATGCCCCTGCTGGTGGCCGTGCGTTCCGGCGCCCGTGAATCCATGCCCGGCATGATGGACACGATTTTGAACCTCGGCCTGAATGAAAAATCCGTGGAAGCCATGGTGAAGGCTACGAACAATCCCCGCTTCGCCTGGGACTGCTACCGCCGCTTCGTGCAGATGTACGGCGACGTGGTGCTGGGTGTGCAGAAAACCCCGGATGAAGACCACGAACCCTTTGAAACCGCCATCGCCGCCATCAAGAAAGAACGCTTCGGCAGCGAGGACGTGGAAGACACCAAGCTTTCCGCCGATGACCTGAAAGAACTGGTCTCCCGCTTCAAGGCGCTGGTGCTGGAACGCACCGGCCATGAATTCCCGGAATGCCCCTGGGAACAGCTTCAGGGAGCCATTGGCGCCGTGTTCGGTTCCTGGAACAATGACCGCGCCATCGTGTACCGCCAGAAATACGGCATTCCGTCCGAATGGGGCACCGCCGTCAACGTGCAGGCCATGGTCTTCGGCAACACGGGTGAGGAATCCGGTTCCGGCGTGGCGTTCACCCGCAACCCCGCCTCCGGCGAAAACGAATTCTATGGCGAATTCCTGATGAATGCCCAGGGTGAAGACGTCGTGGCCGGCGTGCGTACGCCCGCCCCCGTTGCTGCCCTTCATGAAGTGATGCCCGCCGCCTTCAATGAACTGGTGCGCATTCGCGAAGTGCTGGAAAACCACTTCCACGACATGCAGGACTTCGAATTCACCATTCAGGACCGCACCGTTTACATGCTCCAGACCCGCAACGGGAAGCGTACCGGCGTGGCCGCTTTCCGCATTGCCTGCGAAATGGTGGAACAGGGCCTGATTGACTGGAAAACCGCCGTGCGCCGCATTCCTGCGGACCAGGTGGACCAGCTGCTGACCCCCATCTTTGACCGTGAAGCCATCAAGAGCGCCAAGGTGCTGACCCGCGGTCTTCCCGCCGGTCCCGGCGCCGCCACCGGACGCATCTACCTGAACGCGGAACGCTGCGTGGAAGCCGCGGACAGAGGTGAAAAGGTTCTGCTGGTCCGTCTGGAAACCTCTCCGGAAGACCTGCGCGGCATGATTGCCGCTGAAGGCATCCTGACCGCCCGCGGCGGCGTTTCCTCCCATGCCGCCCTCGTTGCCCGCCAGATGGGCAAAGTCTGCGTTTGCGGCGCGGATGAAATCATTGTGGACTACAACAACCGCACCGTTTCCGTTGGCGACGTAACCGTCAGCGAAGGTGACTACCTCTCCATTGACGGAACGAGCGGTCTGGTATACGCCGGCAAGGTGGAAACTTCCCCCTCTGAAATCATCCAGGTTCTGATCTCCAAGACCATGAAGCCGGAAGACAGCCGCACCTACCAGAACTTCGCCAAGCTCATGCAGTGGTGCGACGACTGCACCAAAATGAAAGTGCGCACCAATGCGGACTCTCCCAAGCAGACGGAAACCGCTATCGCCTTCGGAGCCACCGGCATCGGCCTCTGCCGCACGGAACACATGTTCTTTGAAGGGGACCGGATCGACTTTGTCCGTGAAATGATCCTCTCCACCAAGAAGAGCGACCGCGTAGCCGCCGTTTCCAAGCTCCTTCCCTATCAGAAGGGGGACTTCAAGGGCATCTTCAAGGCGCTCAAGGGCCTGCCGGGCACCATCCGCCTTCTGGACCCGCCCCTGCACGAATTCCTTCCCCAGACGAAGGAACAGCAGCTTGACCTGGCCCAGAAAATCGGCATGCCTGTGGAAGTCATCATGCGCCGCGTGTCCGAACTCCATGAGTTCAACCCGATGCTCGGTCACCGCGGCTGCCGTCTCGGCATCGCCTATCCGGAAATCACGGAAATGCAGGCCCGCGCCATCTTTGAAGCCGCTGTGGAAGTCTCCCAGGAAGAAGGCTTTGCCGTGGTGCCTGAAATCATGGTTCCCCTGGTGGCCTTCAAGAAGGAGCTGGACATCCAGAAAGCCATCATTGACAGGGTGGCCCAGCAGGTATTTGAGGAAAAAGGCGCCAAAGTGGACTACCTCGTCGGCACCATGATTGAAATCCCGCGCGCCGCCGTCACGGCTGACGAAATCGCGGAAACCGCCCAGTTCTTCTCCTTCGGCACCAATGACCTGACCCAGACGGGCCTGGGCATGAGCCGCGACGACTCCGGCTCCTTTCTGCCGCAGTACCAGGAACTGGAAATCATCAAGAAGAACGTCTTCGCTTCCATTGACCAGAACGGCGTCGGCAAGCTGATGAAGATTGCCGTGGAACTCGGCCGCTCCACCCGCCCGGACATCAAGCTGGGCATCTGCGGCGAACACGGCGGCGACCCCGCTTCCGTCAAGTTCTGCAATACGCTGGGCCTGACTTACGTGAGCTGCTCTCCCTACCGCGTCCCGACCGCCCGTCTGGCCGCGGCCCAGGCGGTTCTGGAACAGGAATAAACCTTTTTGTTAAGGGTTAATAGACAAGCCCGTGGTTCTCCGGAACCACGGGCTTTTTATTTCCATTGATTCTCCTTTTTTAAATTGTGGAGAAAAAAGAAGCATGGAGGATGAAGATGTGGCTTTTTTGCTCTTTTCCGCAGGTGTTTATCTGTTATCCTGTTTTCACATTGCGCTTTTTATTCCCTGTATATGCAATCTCCCTTTCGTCAAATACTGGCTTCCATCAGAGAAGCCTCCATCACCGAAAAAGACAAAGGAACTCGTTTTGAGCTTCTTGTTAAACGTTATCTCGAAACTGATCCTGTCTATCGCGACCGGTTTTCACAAGTATGGATGTGGATGGACTGGCCTTACCGCAACGGGAAAATCGACCAGGGGATTGATCTTGTGGCGCGGGAAGCCGTTTCCGGGGAATACTGCGCCATCCAATGCAAGTGCTATGATGAAAATCACCTGCTGGCTTTGCCCGATGTCGGCACCTTTTTTGCGAGCCTTCACATGCAATGGCCTACAGACTTGGGGAGGCTTCCATTCGCCAGCGGCATGATTGTCGCGACAACGGACAAATGGAATCTGCCTCTTTCCGAAACGATAGATGCGCAATCCATTCCCTGTTCCCGGATATCCTTAAGCGATCTGGAAAACTCCCCCATTGATTGGGCTGCGTGCGCTAAAACTCACGGCGTTGAAATGCCTTTGCAACAAAAGCATCAGCCTCGCCCCCACCAGAGGGAAGCCATTGACAAGGTTCTGGAAGGATTCAGGACGCAAGACCGCGGCAAACTCATTATGGCCTGCGGAACGGGAAAAACCTTTACGGCGCTGAAGCTGGCTGAGGAATATACTCAGGGCAAGGGGCTTGTTTTATTTCTTGTTCCCAGCATCGCCCTTTTGTCCCAATCTTTGCGGGAGTGGACGGCCCAATGTGAATGCCCCATGTATTCCATTGCGGTATGTTCGGATTCCAAAGCTTCCTCCCTTGATGATGCGGGAGATTTGACTGCGAATGACCTTCCGGCGCCAGCGTGCACTGATCCACAAAGCATCGCCCGGCAATACGCCTTTTGGAGCAGGAAAGAGGGGATGATTGTCGTCTTTTCTACTTATCAGTCCATTGATGTCATCAGCAAGGCTCAGAAGCTGGGAAATTTGCCGGAATTTGATCTCATTATCTGTGACGAAGCTCATCGCACGACGGGCGTTTCCCTGAAGAATGAAAAAAAGGGCGGGTACGATGAATCCGCATTTGTCCGGGTACATGATGCCGGCTTTCTGAAAGCGTCCAGGAGGCTGTACATGACTGCTACGCCCCGTATTTATACGGAAAACAGCAAAAAGAAGGCTGAAGAGGGCGGGGCTATCGTCGCCTCCATGGATGATCTGGTGACCTATGGCCCGGAATTTCACCGTCTGCCTTTTTCCCGCGCGGTTCGGGAAAATCTTCTTTCCGATTACAAGGTTCTTGTCCTGTGCGTGGATGAGGCTTATGTCAGGGAGGTCTTCAAGAAAGAACTTCAGGATGACGGCAATGAATTGAAACTTGATGATGCCGTCAAACTGCTGGGTTGTTACAACGGCCTCCGCAAGAAAATGTACCGCATTGTCCATTCCGCTCCGCGGGATGAATCGGAACAGGACTCTCTGCCTGCGGAAGAACCAGATGAAGATACGCTTGCTTTTGATCCCGCCCCGATGAGGCGCGCCGTGGCCTTTGCCGGGCGGATTGCGGACTCCAAGTCGATTTGCGGTCAAATGAACGTGATTGTCGATCAGATTGCGGTTGAGGAACAGGGCAGGGAAAGCTTCCTGCCTTGTGAAATCAGGCACGTCGATGGAACGATGAATACGCAGGAACGCAATGACCTTCTTGGCTGGCTTAAGGAAGATGCCGGAGAACGCCATTGCCGCGTCCTTTCCAATGCCCGGTGTCTGTCTGAAGGCGTGGACGTTCCTGCTTTGGATGCCGTCATGTTCCTCTCCCCCCGGCGTTCCCAGGTGGACATCGTTCAATCGGTAGGCCGGGTGATGCGCCGCTCTCCCGGCAAGCAATACGGTTACATCATTCTCCCCATTGGTATTCCGGAAGGGAAAACGCCGGAAGAAGTGCTGGACAATGATGAAAAATACGGTGTTGTCTGGGATGTCCTTCAGGCTCTTCGCGCCCATGACGACCGCTTCAACGCGGAAATCAACAAGATAGACCTCAACAAAGGCCACAGCTCCATCATTGACGTTGTGGATGGAACAGGAAAAGGCACGGATAGGCGCCGGCGCGGGAAAGAAGGCGGAGGCGAAGGAAGGGACGGAACGGCAACAGGCGGAGATCCCGGTTCCGGCGCGTGGCTTTTCCCTGTGGGCGAATGGCGTGAAGCCATTCTGGCCCGGGTGGTCAAAAAATGCGGCGACCGGCGGTATTGGGACACATGGGCCAAAGACATCGCCGCTATTGCCGAACGTCAAATGGCCGCTATTGGCGGCCTGCTTCAACAGGGGCACGGAGCGCGGGAATTTGACTCCTTCCTGTCTGGTCTGCGTAACAATATCAATCCCAACATTTCGCGGGATGACGCCATTGAAATGCTGGCCCAGCAAGTGATCACCCGCCCGGTATTTGACGCCCTGTTTGACGCCTACCCATTCGCGGAACAAAACCCCGTATCCCGCAACATGAACAGGATGCTGGAACTGGTTCAGGAAAAGACCTCCGGAGAGGATGCTAAAAAATTGACGCAGTTCTATGAATCCGTCAAGGAACGCGCCGCCGGCATTGACAACGCGGAAGGCCGTCAAAAAGTCATTGTGGAACTGTACGACAAATTCTTCAAGAACGCCTTCCCCCGCATGGCGGATAAACTGGGCATTGTGTATACCCCCATTGAAATTGTGGATTTTATCATTCACAGCGTTCACGCGGCGCTTAAGAAGGAATTCGGCCTGCCCAAAGGCCTTGCGGAAAACAATGTGCGCATTCTGGATCCCTTCACAGGAACGGGCACCTTCATCGTGCGCCTGATTCAGAGCGGCCTGATCCATAAAAAAGACCTGCCTCGCAAATACAGAAAGGAACTCTTCGCCTGTGAAATTGTCCTGCTGGCCTATTACATTGCCTGCGTGAATATTGAGGAAGCGTATCATGGCGTCATGAAGACTCAAGATTACGAGTCCTTCGAAGGCCTGTGCTTGACGGATACCTTCCAGATGGGCGAAAAAGGAGATTTTCTCAGCGAAATGTTCTCTGAAAATGCCGAGCGTGTCCAACGCCTGAACAGTCAGGACATCCGCGTCATCATGTCCAATCCCCCTTATTCCGTAGGGCAGAAGTCCGCCAATGACAATAATCAGAATCAAACTTATCCCGCCCTGGATGAGCGTATTGAAAAGACTTACGCAAAACAGACTCAAGCCGGGCTGCTGAAAGGCCTTTACGACTCCTACATCCGTGCCTTCCGCTGGGCCAGCGACCGCATTACGGAAGACGGCATTGTCGCCTTTGTGACGAATGGTTCATTCATTGACAAAAATGCTATGTCGGGTTTTCGCAAGACGCTGTTGGATGAATTTTCCTCAGTTTATTGTTTTAATTTAAGGGGATTTATTCGTGGAAAATCCGGACTGGATGTCAAAAAGGAAGGCCAGAATGTCTTCAATATCATGACGGGAGTGTGTATTACCATTCTCGTGAAGAAGAAAGGTCATTCCGGCCCGGGCAGACTCTTTTATCACGACATAGGCGACTATCTTTCCCGGGAAGAAAAATTTTCCATTATCAGGGAATTCAAGAATATTGACGCCATCCCCTGGAAGGAACTGATGCCTGACGAACACGGCGACTGGATCTGCCATCGTGACCCCGGTTTCAATAATTTTATTGCTCTGGGTGATAAGAAAAACAAAGGAAAAGAAGAGAGTAAGACCATATTTAGCCTGTTTTCCCTTGGTGTTGCAACTAACCGTGACGCATGGTGCTACAATTATTCTCGGGAAAGTTTAGCTCGTATTATGAATGAGCAAATACAAAGCTACAATGAATATGTAGAAGCCTATCGGTTGTCGGCTCAAGAGCAATCCATAGAAGATTTTGTTGATGATGGGACTTATCAAGTAAAATGGACTCGTGCATTACGGAATGATTGTCGTACGGGAAAATTAGCCCAGTTTTCTAAATCGTATCTCCGGCTGGCAACTTATCGACCATATACAAAACAAAACCTCTACTTTTCAAAACAGTTCAATGAGGCTGCGGGATTAAGCTATATGTTTTTTCCGACGGAACAACATGAAAATCTGGTGATCTGCTTGCCTGGGTTAGGATCTAGAAAGAATTTTTCTTGTCTAATATCTAATGCTATAATGGATTTGGAAGTCATCGAAAAAGGACAATGTTTCCCGCTCTACTGGTATGAAAAGAAAGACAAGTCAGAGAATCCTCTAGGACTGGATTTGGATGAACGGAAGGGTGACTACATCCGCCACAATGCCATCACTGATTTTGCCTGGAGGCAGTTCCGGCAGGCGTATGGAGACTCCAAGATTACCAGGGAAGATATCTTCTACTATGTTTACGGCATCCTGCATTCGCCGGAATACCGGGAACGCTTTGAAAGCAATCTGAAAAAGGAATTGCCCCGGATTCCATACGCGAAAGATTTTTGGGCATTCAGCAAGGCCGGGAAGGAACTGGCGCAGTGGCATTTGAATTATGAAACGGTAGATCCCTGGCCGGTTACGGAAGAAAGCCATGGGGATGATGCTGTTGAGAAGATGAAATTCCCCAAAAAAGAAGTCAAAGATATCATTATTTACAATAAAAGCACTATTATTAAGGGGATACCTCTTGAGGCTTATGAGTACATTGTCAATGGCAAGTCAGCCATTGAATGGGTCATGGAGCGTTATCAGGTTAAAACGGATAAGGACAGCGGCATTTTGAATGATCCCAATGAGTGGCGCAGGGAACATGGTAATTCCCGGTATATTCTTGATCTGCTTAAGCGTGTGATCCGGGTAAGCGTGGAGACGGTACGCGTCATCAAGTCTCTGCCGCCATTGGAGGAAATAAATTGATGAGGTTTGGGGAAGGGCGGGCTACGCTTCTTCCAGCGCCCTCTTCAGAAGCTTCCTGTATTCTCTGGCCGGCACTTCATAGGTGCCGAATTTCAGCAGATGCGGCGTTGTCCACTGGGTATCCAGGAAAAGGAACCGATGCGCCCGCAGGTATTGCACCAGGGCCACCAGGGCAATCTTGCTGGCGTCCGTTTTTCGGTGGAACATGCTTTCCCCGAAAAAAGCCTTCCCCAAGGCTACTCCGTACAGGCCTCCCTGCAGCCCTTCCTCGTCCCAGCATTCCACACTGTGGGCGAAGCCCATCTCGTGAAGCTTGCCGTATGCTTCTTCAATCTGCCCGTCTATCCATTGTTCTTCCGGCTGCTCCGTCCGGGCGCAGGCATGCACCACCTCCGGAAAAGCGGTATCCATCCGGAGTTCAAAAGGTTTTTTATTCAAAGCCCGTTTGAGGCCGTGAGGGATGTGGAAGCGGTCGTCCAGCGGAATCAGGGCGCGCGGGTCCGGTTCGTAAAAGGAGATTTCTCCCGTTTCCGGGTCCGCCATGGGAAAACACCCCTGGCAATAGGCGGAGAGGACAAGTTCCGGCGTTAATCTGTCATTCATCTGATATGGTTCAGCAGTTTGCCCAGGGCGGGGGAGTTCAGCGCCTTGCGGTCCGGAGATGCCATGGGCAGCCCGTGGATTTTGTCCAGCGGCACGAATTCCTCTCCTTCCCTGAGGAGAGGCGTATCCGTCACATGGTGGATGTAGCGGGTCACCCTGTAGCGGGTAATGCTGTAGGTCTGTTTCAGGACATGGGGTAGGGAAAGGGTGTGGTCGTCCTCCCTCTGGGGGAAGCGGTACATGCCGGCATGACGCTTGCCTTCCGGGCATTTGGCCAGCAGGACGGATTTGCCGCGGATGTAAAGAATGTCGTGGTGCTCCACCCGGGTGACTTGCGGCTTGGGATTTTTGACGGGAAGCGTTTCCGGCCGTTCCGCGGAGCAGAAGGGGCGCACGGGGCACAGCAGGCAGTCCGGAGAACTGATGCTGCAGCAGGTTTGCCCCAGTTCCATGATGGCTGAATTGAATTCACGGGCATGTTCCGGGTCCACCAGGCTTTCCGCGCGGCTCCACAGGTATTTTTGGCCTTCCGTGGAATCCACGGGAACGGAATAATTGTCAATGCGGGCCAGGACGCGCGCGACATTGGCGTCTACAATGGGAGCCGCCTTGTTGAAGGCGAAGGAGAGGAGCGCTCCCGACGTGTAGGGGCCGATGCCCGGCAGGCGTTTCAACCCTTCCGCGTTGTCCGGGAACCGTCCTCCGAACTTGTTGACGATTTCCCTGGCGATGGCCTGGAGGGAGCGCACGCGGCGGTAATAGCCCAGTCCTTCCCAGGAGCGCAGGGCCGTCTGCTCGTCCACGGCGGCCAGATGGCCCGGGGTGGGGAACTGGCGCATCCACCTGTCATATCTTCCCAGAACGGTGGGAATGGTTGTCTGCTGCAACATCAGCTCGGAAACCAGGATGTGCCACGGATCCGTTGTCCGCCTCCACGGGTAGTCTTTCCCTTCGCGCCTGAACCATTCTACCAGCGCGTTCCGGAAAGCATGGACGTTAAAATGGGGGGGGGCGTCAGTCATGTTTTTGTTCAAGAGCCCGGCGCATGGCGGAAATATCCGGTTTGACGCCGAACCAGCGTTCAAAGGAGAGGGCCCCCTGGTGAACCAGCATGGAAAGGCCGTTGGAAACTCTGGCGCCCTGAAAGCGGGCTTCCATCTGGAAGGCATCGTCATGCGTCTGTAAATCGTAAACCAGATGGTGGGCGGAAAGCAGTGCGGGAGGCACGGGGGAAGGGTCCGTAGGTTTCAGGCCGAGGGAGGTGGCGTTGACAATCAGGTCCGCATCCTCCACGGCGGCATTGAAACGGGGAGTATTGTTCTGGTGGGCCGCCAGGCGGTCGGAGGCTCCTTCCAGCCTGTGTTCGTCAATGAAAAAGGAACTCAGCCTGTTTTTAAGCTCCTGAAGCTTTTCTTCCGATCTTCCGGCCAGCGTCAGCCGTTCACAGCGCTGCATGGCGCAGGTGTAGGCCAAGGCTAGCCCGGCTCCGCCGCAGGAACCCAGAAGGGCCACTTTCAAATCGCGCAAATCCACGGAAAATTCTTCCCGGATGGCGCGGGCGAAACCCGGGCCGTCCGTGTTGAAGCCGGAGACGGAACCGTCCTTTTGAAAGACGAGCGTATTGACGGAACCGGTGACGCGGGAAAGAGCGTCCGTGTCGTTGCACAGGGAACAGGCAGCCTGCTTGTGGGGCACCGTCACGTTGGCCCCCGTGAATCCCCTTTCCCTGAGGAGCCGCACCACCTCCCCGAATTCTTCCGGAGAAGCCTGTATACGGATATAACGGACGCGAATGCCCGCCGCGTCCAGCGCGGCCTGCTGCATGGCGGGAGATTTGGAATGGGCAATGGGAAACCCGATCACGGCCAGCTTGGCGGGAACGGATTCCCCGGCGTCAAACGGATGTCCTTCATCCAGAAGGTCAGCCAGGGTATAGTAGGGTTTCATGGAAAATAAAGGTGCGGCTTCAGGCGTATGCGGCGGACTATGAATGAAATGCTGCCGGATTTCAAGGCAAACGCCTATCATTCCTTTTCCCCGCGCGGCGGTTTCCGTTCGCTTTTTCCGGAAAGTTCATGCTGGACGGGGGCCGGGAAGACCGGAAAATCGTCTCTCCCGGAAAAAATACCTTTTCCGTAAATTCACCGGGCGGAACCCGGCAGCAGCCGGATTCCGCCCGGAAAGAGCGGGTCTGGAATGATCTGGTTACCGTTTATTCCCCGCAGCCGCCGTCCTTGTATCCGCAGGAGCGGCAGGATTTGCATTTGCCGTCCTGGACATAGGCCAGGGAGTGGCACTGCGGGCAGAGGGAGGCGCCGTTGAGCATCGTTCCTTCCGGAACCTTTCCGGCGGGAATTTCCGGCAGGGCCGGAGTAGCGGGATGCGCCGGAGCGGTGATGATGCGGGGGGGCAGCACGCTTACCGTCGTATCCGGAGCCTGGCCCGGAAGGCTGACGCTGGGGATGGAGAACACGTCCCGCAGGCGGTAGCCGTTGCTTTCCGGGAAAAGCCACGCCAGAATCTTGGCAATTAAATCCACCACGGAAGCGCAGGAGCGGATTTCCGTGCAGGTGTCCGCCTCCGTGTCGTCCCCCACGCGGCAGAACCCGGAGGGCTCGAAGGAGTAATTGCGGAATCCCTTAACCACTTCCTTGAGAGGCACGCCGAACTGAAGGGCGGTGGAGAGGAGCTTGCAGTAAGCTTCAAACATGCCGGAGGCGAAGGAGCCGACTTGTCCCAGGCGTCCGAAAACTTCCCCGCAGGTGCCGTCCGCATAGACGCCTACCGTCAGGTAGCCCGTCAGCTGGCCTCCCACGGAGAATTTGACGGTCTGGCCCAGGCGGCGGCCGGGCAGCTTGCGCTGGCGCGGCTTGGATGCCTCCGCGATGATTTCGTCAATGGCGTCTGAGCCGGCATTCACCAGCTGTTCCCAGACGTGGTTGGCCTTGAACATGCGCGTTTCCGGGGTATCCACCACGTAAACGGCATTCGCCTTGGAGCCGGCGCGGAAGATGGCGATGCACTTCACGCCCAGTTCGTGGGACATGATGAGGGAGTCGTAAATATCCTGCACGCCGGCGGAGACGGGCATATTGACCGTCTTGGAGCACGCGCCGGAGATGAAGGGCTGGAGGGCGCCCAGCATCAGCACATGGCCGGCGGGGGAAATGGCGCGGATGCCGTTGCCGTTGGTGGCGGCGCAGTCAAAGACCGGCAGATCCTTCTTATTCAGCCACGGAATGGATTCAATATGGGCGGCCCCGTTCACTACGGCTAGTTCGTCCGCCGTCAGCACGGCCATGTTGGCCGGGTTGCTGATATAGGCCACTTTTTCCTGAATTTCACTGCGGGATTCCGTGCCGGAGAGCAGGCGGCGCCAAGCGAGGCGCACGGGGCCGGCCTGGTCATTGCAGGGGTCCACAATGAGCTGGTTCACGACGGAATCCATATTCCCCTGGAACGCGGAAATCAGGCCGTCCAGACCCGCCACTTCCAGAGCGGCTTCATTGACGAAGTCTTCCGGGTAACCCAGAGCGCGGAGGCCTTCCAGGGCCAGGCGGTTGAACATCTTCAGGGAGCCTCCGCCCGCCAGCTGCTTCCATTTCACCAGCGTGTAGTCCGGTTCAATGGAAGTGGTGCCTTCATCATAGCAGCCAAGCGGGGCGGAAATGGTGCCCGTGGGGGCCATTACGGAAACAAACGCGTTGCGGTGCGCTGTGGCCTTGATCACCTTCGCCCACATGTCGGAAGCGGCTTCCGCCAGTTTGGCCGCGGGGGCGATGCGCTCCCTGTTCATCATGGTGGGGGCCTTGAAGCTCTTGAGGTAGGCATGCAGGGCATAGGAGGCGGTGAGCCCCTGCGCTTCCGGCAGGATCCCTCCGGCATTGGCGATGATGTTCTCAATCAGGTCGTCCAGCGTCTTGGAATCCTTCTGGGAGGGCAGGGCGCTTGCCAGTTTCTGGGCTGCGTTGTGCAGGCGCAGCACGGCGAGCAGGTCTTTCTTGCTGGCGGGGTATTCCACGTAGGAGCCCAGTTCCGCGCCCATTTCCGCGGAGGCCGTCCAGCAGGCCGCCGTCAGGGCGCTGCAAAGCTGGGAGGCAATCCAGCGGCCTTCGTCGGAATCGTAAGGCACGCCCAGGGCCATCAGAGAGCCGCCCACGTTGGCGAAGCCGATGCCTGTCGTGCGGTACTTGTAGGTGCCCTCCGCGATTTCTTCAATCGGGAAGCCGCCGCGTTCCACATTCAGGTCCGCGCAGACCATGGCCAGGCGGGCGGCGTGGGTCAGGGCGTCCGCATCAAAAACGGGCTTGCCGTCCTCTCCCTTGATCAGGAAGCGGTAGGCGTTGAAGGAGGAAAGGTTGCAGCTCGTATTGTTCAGGAAGACGTATTCCGAGCAGGGATTGGACGTAGTGATGGTGCCGATGGACTTGACGGGGTTCCACAGGTTGATCACGTCGTTATTGTGCACGCCGGGTTCCCCGTTGTCCCAGATGGACTGGGCCATGGCTTCCAGAAGTTCCTGGGCGCGGAATGTCTGTTCAATGTGGGCCGGATTCGTGACCCAGCGCGTGTAGGTATTGCCGTTATTGGCGAGCGCCTGCCAGAAATCCCCCTTCAGGGAAACGGAATGGTTCGCGTTCTGGTGGGAGAGCGTTTCCCCGTACAGCAGGGCATCCATGTGCGGGTCAAAACTGTTCCGGGTGGCCAGGGGCAGGGAAAGAATGACGCGGGCGGCAGCCTTTTCCGCCGGAGTGCCGGCAACCAGCTTGGTCTCCGCAATCTGCTTGAGCTCCACGTGCACGTTGTGTTCGCGCAGGATAACCTTGGCGATGTCTTCCTGGCGGTTCTTCGTATTGATGAATTCGAAAATATCCGGATGGTCGCTGAACATCAGGACCATGCGTGCGGCGCGGCGCGTCTTGCCTCCGGATTTGATGGCGCCGGCCATGCGGTCCCAGCCGCGGTCGAAGGAGATGGGGCCGGAGGACCGGCCCTTGCCGCTGATGGGCTCCTTGGAGGACCGGAGGGTGGACAGGTTGATGCCCACGCCGGAACCGGACGCGAAAATACGGCCTTCCGTCGTCAGGTGGTCCAGAATATCCTCCATGCTGTCTCCCACTTCCGTCAGGAAACAGGCGGAACACTGGGGATATTCATACGTGGACTGGACCGTGAAGGTTTTCAGATTGTTCTTGGTCCCCTTGGTATGGTAGGCCTTGTTGCCGTGGCCTGTATAGCTTTCCCTCAGGTCCGGGCGTCCCCAGCGCCACTGCTCCCAGTGGCCGATGTTGAACCAGACGGGGGAATTGGGCGCCCATATCTGCTGTACCAGCATGGCCTTGATTTCCTCATTGAAAATTTCCGCGTCTTCCAGCGTGGCGAAGTAACCTTCTTCCCATCCCCATACGGTATAGGTATTGGAAATGCGGTCGTAAATATTGCGGAAGCTGTCTTCATATTCCAGGGAGCCGGGTTCGCTGCCGAAAAGGTATTTGTCCGCCGTGATTTTGACGGCGTTGTCATCCCAGTGGGCGGGAGCTTCCAGACCCAGACGCTCGTAAATGGTCTTGCCGGTTTTCCAATCCATAATGCGGACGTCGCGGCGAGTCCAGTCCACTTCATCATAGGGGTGGACTTCATTGTGTGAAAATCTTCTGGTGAATTTCAATCCGCCCAGCAGGTCTTTCCTCTGGGGGAGGATAATTTCCTGGCCTGTGCGCAGTTTGAGTATGGTTTGCGAGTTGTCTGTGGTCATTGGCTTGCGAAGTAGAAAGATTTGGGAACAATCCCGTAAGGCTTGCGCTTCGTCGTGGGGCGGCGGCGCGTAGCGTGTGCATTATCTACTGAAAAATAATCCTGATGAAAAGGAAATATTGTACAGTATTTTTTTATATACGCTATATATTGTGTTGTTTGTCCTGTTTTCTAGAAAAATTTCTCCTGTCTTGCGTGATTTTTTCTGTCTTCCGCATGCTTCTTTTTTTGTTTGGCGAAGGGGGGGCGGCTGGGCGTTTTGGCTCTTCCCCGGAAACGGGCTTTTCATGAAAAACCCTGGTAATAAGAGTACATTAACGGCGCCGGGAAAGCGGAAGAACACAGTCTTTCTGCAAATACGCAACAATGGATACCGATTGTTGTTAATGAGTAAATGATGCTGGTTTGTGGAGGAAAAAGCCCTCCGATGCCCCTCAGTTTGTTTTTACCTGTCATATGCCATGGGGCCATTTTTCCGCTTCTCAGGCAGAGAGACGTTTAGGCGGAATCCCGGAGCCCGTTTCCAAGGGCATGAAGCGACCAATTCCGGAGTTTGGAACGAATATTTTCCTGCTGCGGGCGTCGCTGGTTCAAAGGAGGGCCGCCCCGGTTTGTTCAGGGAAAAGAGCGGGTACGGAAGAGGCCTTTCCCCCCTCCCCTAAATGGACTTGATGAACGGGCTGCAGCGCGTTAATCTAACGGCCATGAGATTGGCTACCCTGATCTGGCTGGCCGGCATTGCATGCTGCGTGCCGGGCATGGCCGCCGAACCCCAGCAGAAGGAACAGACCGCCGCGGAAAAAGCGGACCGCCCCCGCCAGCAGGAGATATCCTTTCAATGCATCGCTCCGGTTCCCGGCTTGCCCGTTCCCATGGATTTGACGCAGGCGGACGGAATCCGGCTGAACGCGCTTGACGTTACTGTTTCCCTGAAGCAGCACCAGGCTTTCCTGATTTACACCTGCGCGCTGGATATCCCCAGGGGAATCAGGGGGAAAACCATTTCCGTAGGCGTGCCGTTCCAGTACGAACCGCCTGATGAACAGGCCAATGCCGCCAGGCAGGAACCCATACGCAGCCTCCCTTTTACGAAAGCGGTGCAGGACGTCGTCACATCCGTGGATGATCTGAAATGTGATTTTTCCCTGGTGGAGGGGCGGCATCTACAGGCGGACGCTCCCTCCATGTTTCCCATTGCCGGCATAACTCACTGGCTGGTGGCCCAGGTTCCCAACAAGGCGGGAATCCATGTTCTTGCCTTCCAGTTCTCCGTTCCTTATACGCAGGACGTTGCCATTACGCCGGAACCGAAGGTCCACATGGGGGAACCGCGCCTGACGCTGCTTACCTCTCCGGTAATGACCTGGACGGGGGGCACCCCCAGGGCGGTGGTCAATGTGTACAGCTCGGAGATGACCAACCAGTCCGTCAAGCTGGATCCCTCTGCGGATGCCAAATCCATTGTGACGACGCCCAAAGGCGTTTATACCTGGTCTCTGCTGGGAGCGGACGGCAGGCCTTACGCTCCCTCCTTGGTGCTTACTCCGGGCCCCGGTTGGGTGCTGGACAAGGATGGGCGGATTACCGTCCGCGGAGAAAAAGGCGTTTTGACGGACCAGTACGATGTAACGGCCAGCTCCACCCTGGACAGGGACCCTTACGGGGCTCCATGTTCACCGGACAACCTGAAAAAAAGTTCCGGCTATTGGGCGGAAAGCGTTTCCGGGGACGGCCAGGGGGAAACCCTGGAAATCAAGCTCAGGAAACCCGGCCGGCTGCTGGGAATCATGCTGGAGACCGGCATTTCCCCGGTGACCGACCCGGAAAAGGATTCGGAAGCCCGGAGGCACCCGAATATTGCCTACTCCATGTTCAGCCGCCCCAAAGGCATTCAGGTGACGCTGAACGGAACTTATACTTTTGACGCCACGCTGCGGGATGACTGGACTCCGCAGATCGTCGTGCCTCCTTATTACAGGCAGCCTGTGCACACCATCAAAATCAGGATTAATTCCATTTATCGCGGAACAGGGACATCGGACACCTACATCGGCATCCTCAAGCCGATTATACAATAAAGAACTTTCCGGGGCTCTTTTTTTCCGGAAACGGGCGGGCCGTTTTGCGGGGATTCCGTCGGAAGCGGCGGGGCAGGGAAGAAAGATTCCCTTTCAATGGCGGAACAGGGAACTGCCCGTGCGGCCCTTGGGATAACGGCGGAAGGGGAGCGTGAGCAGATACATCAGCGCCAGCGCCGGAACCTGCATCCACAGCAGGTACCAGGGCCATGGCCCGAGAAAGTCCAGCACGGACCCTCCGGCGGGAGTGGCCACGGTAAACCCGTAATTGGTTCCCAGAAGCATGTTGACGGGATGAATGGCCACCAGGTACGCATTCGCCAGCAAAAAAGCCCACAGGAAATCCCAGCGCGCCGGCTTCCATTCCAGAGCCAGAGGCAGGTAAAGCGCCGTGATGACTGTCACGCCGTGGGACAGGAAAAAGGCAAAATACGTCCATGAGGGGAAATCATGGGCCACGGAAGGAGTCACCAGCCCCTGGAGGGTGGCGCACAGCACGCAGTAATAGGCCACGGAGCGCAGCCGCCGGGAGGGTATCCACAGGCTCAGGGCGCACACCACCTGCATGACGGAGCAGAAATGCAGGGGGAGCATCCATGTCCAGTTCTTTTCCGGTTCATCGGCCAGCATAGCGGCCAGGTCGGGAACCAGGCTGAACAGGCAGGCCGCCCCCAGCCAGAAGGTAGTGCGGTTTCTGACGGTTTTCTTGTAGGACTGCCCCAGCTCCAGGATGCAGGCTCCCGCCGCCAGGAGTGCGGCCAGGGCAGCCCAGTGGGAAACACCTGCGAATTCCAGTGGAGGGACGCCATTCATGCAACCTTCACCATAACAGAAAGAGGGGGGAGGGGCAACGCGAAAAGCGGGATGGGTTTCAGGCTTGCAAATTCGCCTTCTCCGGGCATACTTGCCTGCGGATGAAACAGGGCTTGTTCATATTGGTCTTCGGTTTACTGGCGGCCGGACTGACCGGGTGCGACGATTCCAGTGAACGTCGCGCCCGTTATGCGGAAAAAAAGCCCGCTCCGCGCCCTTTGGAAAGGACGTTTGACCCTCCCAAAAAAGTCCTCCCGCCCGCAAAACCCAAGAAAAAGGCCCCCGTATGGATGGATTACAAGGGAGAGGACATGCGGCAGCTTACGGAACTTTCCGGCCGCAAGGTGCTTCTTGTTTTTTACGCTTCGTGGAGCCGCCCGGCCATGGATTACGTCCAGGCGGTAAAATCTTATGCCGAATCGCAGGACGGCAAGGCGTTTGCCGTGCTGATTGATGCGGACGCCTATCCGGACACAGCCCGCAAATATGGCTTGGAAGCTGTCCCTCTGACGGTTCTGTATCTGGAAGGGATGAAGCTGAAGGATATGGTTGGAAGCATTACTGCGCCGCGCCTGAACGAACTGATTGAGCAGACGATACGGGTGCAATAGAAGGGATTGGCTGCGGCAGCCTCTGCGCGGTGGGGAGGACGGTGGATTCCCAGTAGATGAACCTTCTGTTTGTTGTGCTTTTTTGCTCTGTACCTGAAAGGACTTCCCTTTCCCCCGGAGAATTCCGTTCCAGGAGGCATGGATTTTAGGTGAACGCTGAAAAACCTGGGCGGCAAGCCGGTAAAACCGGAACAGGGAAAGGGCGGCGTCATTCTCCTGTGTTCCTGTGACGGCCATTCCGCCCGCAACAGCATGCGGAGAGAGACGCCCATCCTCTTCCGGGAAGGGGCTGCTTTTCTTGCCGCATGAAAAAGCCGGTTCACGGGAACGTGAACCGGCGCGGAAAAAAGAGTTGATAAATACTGAAAAAATCAGGCTCCCAGGTTGAACGCCTTATGCACTACCCGGGCCGCTTCCTCAATATCGGATTCGTCCACCATCACGGCAATCTTGATTTCCGAGGTGGAAATCATGCCGATCTTGATGTTGGCGTCCGCCAGGGCCTTGAAAGCGGTGGCTCCCACGCCTGAATGGGAACGCATGCCGATGCCGACCAGGGAAAGCTTGGCCAGTCCCGCTTCCGTTTCCACCTTGACGGTGGAGCCGAGGGCGGCCATGACCGGTTTGAGGGCGGCCTGGGCGCGGCCCAGTTCGTTGGAGGGCATTGTAAAGGACTGGCGGACATAGCCGTCATGAGCAGTATTGGCCAGAATCATATCCAGGTTGATTTCCGCTTCTGCCAGAGCGCCCAGTATCTGGGCCGTGTAGCCGATTTGGTCCGGAATGCCGGTAATGGTAACGCGGGCCTGGTTGCGGTCAATGGAAATGCCGCGGATGACGACGGCTTCCATGGAGGGGGTTTCTTCTTGCACGATTGTACCGGGGTTGTTGTTCATGGAGTTGCGAACTTCAAAGACGACACCGAATTTTTTGGCGAATTCCACGGAACGCGACTGCATCACCTTGGACCCGTTGGAAGCCATTTCCAGCATTTCGTCATATGAAAGGGTTTGTATTTTCTTGGCGTCCTTGACCACGCGGGGGTCGCAGGTATAGACGCCGTCCACATCTGTGAAAATCTGGCACACGTCCGCTTTCAGGGCGGCCGCGATGGCGATGGCGGAGAGATCGGAACCGCCGCGGCCCAGCGTCTGGACCATTCCTTCTTCCGTAACCCCCTGAAAGCCGGCGCAGATAAGGATGTTGCCTTCCAGCAGGTACTTGTTCATCAGCGTTGGGTCAATGTTGTGGATGCGCCCCCGCGTGTGGCTGCCGAAGGTGGTGATCCCGGCCTGCGCCCCCGTGAAGGACACGGCTTTTTCCCCCAGTTCATGCAGAGCCATACAGAGCAGGGCGATGGACTGCTGTTCGCCGGTGGCCATCAGCACGTCAAGTTCGCGTTCGCAAGGGGTTTCAGATAATTCCCTGGCAAGCCCAATCAGCTTGTCCGTCACGCCGCTCATGGCGGAAACGACGGCGACCACCTGGTTGCCTTCCCTAGCGGTTTCATGGATGCGGCGCGCTACATTGCGGATGCGGTCAATGGTGCCGACGGAGCTGCCCCCGAATTTTTGAACGATAAGAGCCATGTAACAGGATGATATGTAGGTTAGGATTGAGGAAGAAGATGTTCTATGCGCAGGACGCGGGGCTCCGCCGCCACGCAGGAAATGCGGGTTATTTCCTCCAGAGCCTTCTGGAGCTGGCCCCACGGGCAGGAATGGAGGATGAAAACGAGGTCGTTCCAGGGGGCTCCGCCTTCATCAATATGGCTGGGAGCGGAAGAGGTGGCGGAAATGCCGATGCCGAAGGTGGCCAGAATGCGGGCTATTTCCGCAATGACTCCCGGCTGGTCCGCCACCTGGAAGCGGACGTAATACGGAGTGACCGTATCATTGATATGCATGATCCCGCAGGACTTGGCATAGGGATTGAAGCCCGTATGGTATTCCGGATAGCGGCTTTCGCGCATGGCGGTGATGATGTCGCTGATGACGGCGGAAGCTGTTGGGTTCTTGCCCGCTCCGCGGCCGTAAAACAGCGTTTCCCCCACAATGTCCCCGTTGACGGAAATGGCGTTGAACACGCCGTTCACGGAAGCCAGGATATGCCAGTCATGGACAAAACAGGGCTGGACACGCAGTTCCAGAGCGTCTTCCTGCCCCTCATGGTAGCGGATGACGACAAGGAGCTTGATGGTATAGCCCAGTTTTTTGGCAAATTCGAAATCCCGGCTGGTGATATTCTCAATGCCTCTGACGTAAATTTTATCCGGGGAAATGGTTGTTCCGTAGGCCAGCATCGCCAGGATGAGCGCCTTATGGGCGGCGTCCCAGCCGTTGACGTCCAGGGAGGGGTCTTCTTCCGCAAAGCCCAGCTTCTGGGCCTGGGCCAGGGCGTCCGCGTAATCGGCCCCGTGTTCCCCCATGGCGGAGAGAATATAGTTGGACGTTCCGTTGATAATTCCCACAATGGAATTGATGTGGTTGCAAATCAGGGAATTCTGCAAGCTCTGGATAATGGGGATGCCGCCGCCGGCGGACGCTTCGAAATAAATGGGGGTGCCCATTTCCGCGGAAAGCTTGAAAATCTCCGCTCCGTATTCGGCCAGAAGAGCCTTGTTCCCCGTAACGACGGGCTTGCCGGCACGGAGGGCCAGCGTCACCATATCGTAAGCCTGGCGCGTTCCGCCAATCAGCTCAATAATGATGTCTATCTCCGGGTCGTTTACCAAATCCTGCCAATCGTCCGTCAGCAGTTCCCGGGGAACGACGGTTTCCCTGGGCTTTTCCAGGTTGCGCACGGCGATGCGCTTGAGCCTGAAAGGAATCTTGCTCCGGGCTTCCAGAAGGGCGTGATTGCGGCACAGCGTTTCATAAACGCCGGAACCGACCGTTCCCAGCCCGGCAAGCCCAAGTTGTATAGGTTTTTCCGTCATTCCTGCCGGGGGATTATGCAAAAAAATCCCTGTAACGCAAGAGCTTTTACCGCCCCGGAATGCCGTGTGTGCGATGCTCATGGAATACCCTTCTTTCCGGCATTTCCCTCCACCCCCGCATGTTCCATGCGCGGCAGGACGATTGCTGGATTTTCAAGAATCTGTGCGGATGATGGGGGAATGGCGTTCAAGCTTGCTCCGGGAGAGGATGAATCCTGAAAAAAGGCAACAAAAAACCCTCCTTGAAGGAGGGTTGGATTGGCAGCCCCACCAGGACTCGAACCTAGAAATACTGAACCAAAATCAGGTGTGTTACCAATTACACTATGGGGCTGTCTGCTCAGGCGTTTCTGCCGTTGCGGGGCGCAGTAAACCACACGGGGCGCAGTCTGGCAAGAGAAAAAATCCGAACGGAGGGAATATGCCTCTCCGGCGATGTCCGGAACAGGCAGATGCGGATTCCATTTCCCTTCCCTGGTAGAGCATCTTGCCATGATCAGCTGCTGACCCCGTATTGTTCCGGATATTCCGCTGCTCTGAGGGCTCCCTCATCCCCGGAAGAATCATTCAAATAACTCTTTTTCCTGACATCCATGATATTATCCGCCCACAGCTCACACTGGCTCATGACGGTTTGAAGAGCCTCCGGCACATCATCGGGCGGGTACTTGTATTTTTTCAAAAGACGTTTGATCATGGTGCGCATTTTTGCCCGCGCCTGGGTGCGTTTTTGCCAGTCGATGGTGCTGTTTCTGCGCAGAGCCTCCGTTAATTCCCTGCTCATGGCGATCAGCTCGTCATTCTTATAGAAATCCTTAACGGCCTGCGGCCTGTTCAGTGCGTCGTAGAAAGCTTCTTCTTCGGGGGAAAGGCCATGATTTCTTCCTTCCTTGCGGGCTTCCGCCATCTGTTTCGCGAGTTTCAGCATCTCCGCAATGACTTCTTCATTGGTAATTAACCCATTGATGTAGGAATTAATCAGCCGTTGCATCTTCTCGCTGAATTTTTCCGACTTGACGATGTTGGTCCTCTTGTAAATGGAGACCTGTTCCAGAATCAGCTTTTTAAGCAATTCCAGGGCAAGGTTCTTTTCCTTCATCCTCGCAATTTCCTCAAGAAACGTTGGATCAAAAAGAGAAAACTCCCTGGAAACATCGGAAAACAAATTGATGACGCCTTCGCTCCGGATGCTTTGTTTTAACAGTGCGTTAATTCTGTCGTTCATCTCCTTCAGGGAAATTTTCTTCCCGGCACCCGCGCTTCTGAGCCTTTGCACCAGAACCCGGACGGACTCAAAGAAGGCGGCTTCGAAACGGTCGGTTTCCTGGGTGATGGAGGCGCACAGGGACAGGGCCTGGCGCAGCATCAGCGCTTCCCTGAGGAAACATTCCTGTTTCTTTTCCTTATCCCTGCCAATGATAAAATTAACCGCTCCGCTGATGCATCTGGCTCGTTCAAGATCAGTACCCGTCGTGAATCCGGAATAGTCAAATCCATGGAACAGATCCCGGCAGATGCTGAGTTTTTCCAGGAACTTGGGATGGGCCGCTTTGGCCACGTCGGTATCTCCGTAGTTGGCTTTATCCCGGCCTGTGTAATCATTCATCGCCTGCTTCAGGGCGGAAGCGATGCCCACATAATCCACCACCAGCCCCCCTTCCTTGTCGCCGAACACGCGGTTGACGCGGGCAATGGCCTGCATGAGGTTATGGCCGCTCATCGGCTTGTAGACATACATGGTCGCCAGGGAGGGCACGTCAAACCCGGTCAGCCACATATCCACCACAATGGCGATTTTCATCGGGCTGTCATTATCCTTGAACTCCCTGGCCAATTCATTTTTGTAGCTCTTGTTGCCGATGATTTCCCTCCATTCTTCCGGATCATTATTTCCGGAAGTCATCACCACTTTTGCCTTTTCTGTCCATTCCGGGCGCAATTCCAGCATGCGCCGGTAAATTTTCATGGCGATGGGGCGGGAATAAGCCACAATCATGGCCTTGCCCGTCAGCAGGCCTTCCCGGTAATGCTCATAGTGGTCCAGAATGTCGCGGACAAGGGAATCAATGGTGTTGTCATTGCCCAGAATGGCTTCCATTTGCCCCAGCTGCCGCTTGCTGCGTTCAATCACGTCCGGGTCGGCGTTGGCGGCCATGAGCTCGTATTCGTCATCAATCCGCTTCAGGGTTTCCTGATCCAGATTCAGTTTGATCACCCGGCTTTCATAGTAAACCGGGCGGGTGGCTCCGTCCTCAACCGCCTGAGTCATGTCATAGACGTCAATGTAGTCCCCGAACACTTCGCGGGTGCTTCTGTCTTTGGTGGAGACGGGAGTTCCCGTAAAGCCGATATAGGTGGCATTCGGCAGGCTGTTGCGGATGATGCGCGCCGTGCCGACAACTCTTTTGGCAATTTTCTCGCCTTCTTCATTTGTGGAAATCCTGATCTTTTCCGCCAGCCCGTATTGCCCACGGTGGGCCTCATCCGCCATGACGATGATGTTTCTGCGTTCGGAAAGAGCCTCATGGGATTCCTCAAACTTCTGCATGGTGGTAAAGAAAATCCCGTTGGCTTTCCTCCCCTGTAAAAGTTTTTTCAGGTGTTCCCTGCTTTCTGCCCGGATGGGTTCCTGCCTCAGGAAGCCCTTGCATTTGGCAAATTGCCCGTATAACTGGTCGTCCAGGTCGTTCCTGTCGGTAAGAACAACGATGGTCGGGCTTTCCAGAGCCTCTTGCAGGAGGTGGGCGTAAAAGACCATGGACAGTGATTTGCCGCTCCCCTGCGTATGCCAGAATACCCCGCCCTTGCCGTCGGTAAGAGTGGCGTTCCGGGTAGATTCAATGGCTTTTTTAACGGCAAAATACTGGTGGTAGCCCGCCAGTATTTTCACGGTCTCTTTTCCGTTATTGGAAAAACAGATAAAGTTTTTAAGAATATCCAGCAGGCGTTGTTTCCGGAACAGCCCCTCGAAAAAGGTGTCAAACTGGGCGAACCTGGTATTTTCATAACTGCCGTCTACCGTTTTCCATTCCATGAAACGGTCTTCTCCGGAGGTGATGGTTCCGGCCTTGGAAGTCATTTGGTCGCTCATCACGCAAATGGCGTTGTAAACAAACATGGAGGGGATTTCTTTCATGTAATTGCGGAGCTGCCGGTAGGCTTCGGAAGCATCCGTCTCTTCCCGGGAAGGAGATTTCAACTCAACAAGCACGACAGGCAGGCCGTTCAGGAACAGAATCATGTCCGGCCTCTTGCAGCTGTTTTCCATGAATGTCCATTGATTGGCCACAACAAAGGAATTATTGTCCGGATTGTTGTAATCCGCCAGGTAGACAATGTCGGAACGCACTTCGCCCTTGTCGCGGTATTGTACGGAAATTCCGTTTTGAAGATAATTCATAAACACGGCATTCCGCTGTACAAGCTCTCCATTATCAATATTTTTTAATTTGTTGAGCGCTTCCGTCACAGCCTCTTCCGGCAAAGCGGGGTTTAAGTGGAAAATGGCGCTTTTCAATTCATCTTCATAAAAGGGAAGGTGATAGTCTCGCTCCACGTCGGGCCCGTAAACGTGGGTGTAGCCCATGTTCTGGAATAGTTCCACTACAGACTTTTCATAGCTGCCTTCCGTGTATGCTCCTGCCATCTGAATGCGTGCTTCAAGGTTGATGATGAATGTAATTATACAACTCTCTGTTGAAAATCAATCATTTTGTGATGGGGAGGGATCTTGGAATATTGGTTGTTATGATATTAATATGTTGTTAACAAATTGAGACGAGAAGAGGCTGAACAGGCCAATCATTGATCCGGCTAAATGATAATTTAGCGGCTTAGAGCTGAATATTAGAGACGTCAATTTCGCCGCTCATCAGCTTTGGCAGTAAATTATCTCGAAGTAATGCAAGCTGCACATTTTCATCTTCATTAGCCCAGATTTTATCGAATATCGGGGTGACGGTTTTCGTAAACTCATCCATTTTAGTTTTGTTAGGGATAAGAATTTCGGTTTTGCGAAAATCAGGAACGGTAAGTTGCTGCTGAGTTGTTCCCGTACCGGATATATGTAACTGCTTTAAGAACAGATATAGGTACTTGGCACTTAGTAAGACTTCGTTCGGTATAAGTGTGACAAGGCGTACAATTGGCACATAAGGAATATGGCGTAAACATACGAACCCGATTGTTCCTCTTGCCGAAACCGTTACGCTCTCATCGAAAATTTTAGCTTTATCAGTATAGCCATACAACCCCTCATTATCAAGTCCGTTAGAATAAATGGGGTACGGAAATTCGGCTGATTTAACGCTTGATGTAGTCTTTGGCTTATCACCTCCTGCTCCCATTTCAGTTGTTTCTCCGAGGGTGGTGGATATCCAGTCGCTAGGTTTTATGCCGTTAAAAGGCAAATAGTCGATAAACCAAGATTTGAATATGGCCTGCGCTTGCTGCTCTAAATTATCATTTAGCCGGATCAATGATTGGACTGTTTAGACTATCGCGGGTATTGCCCTCAGCCGTGTTCTCCCATAAATACAGCGGAGATTGGGTCATGAAAGATGAATTGATAGACGACGTCGTTCGGGAGATGCTTCCGCATTTGGATAACAGCCAGGCGAAGCAATTGAAAAAAGTATTGAAACACCATCTTGAATGCTACGATGTTCAGAAGGGTCGCGGGGACGCGGAACGCATGGCGGAGGACAACAGAGGCGTCGTCCATGCCTTTATTTCCGCGAAACGCATTGAGGGCTGTTCGGAAAAAACGCTGGATTATTACCGTCGGACGATAGAAGTCATGCTTGACGGCGTGGGGAAGGGCATCTCCCGCATCCAGACGGAGGATTTGCGCTCCTACCTCACCAGGTATCAGGCAGACAGGAAATCAAGCCGCGTGACGATTGACAACATCCGCCGCATTCTTTCCAGCTTCTTTGCGTGGCTGGAGGATGAAGACTTTATTCTGAAAAGTCCGGTGCGCCGTATCCACAAGGTAAAAACCGCCTCAACCATCAAGGAAACCTATACGGATGAAGCTCTGGAAACCATGCGCGACAACTGCGAAACATTGAGGGATCTCGCCCTGATAGATCTTCTGGCATCCACGGGAATGCGCGTGGGGGAACTGGTGCTGCTTAACCGTGAAGACATCAATTTTGAAGAACGGGAGTGCGTGGTCTTCGGCAAGGGCAGCAAGGAACGCATGGTTTATTTTGACGCCCGCACCAAAATCCATTTGCAGAACTATCTGGAAGAGCGGGAAGACGGCAATCACGCCCTGTTCGTGTCTCTCAAAGCGCCTTATGAACGTTTGAAAATCGGCGGCGTGGAATCCCGGCTTCGGGAATTGGGGCGCCGTCTGGAACTGCCGCGGGTACACCCCCACAAATTCCGCAGAACGCTCGCCACCGTGGCGATTGACAAGGGAATGCCCGTGGAACAATTGCAGCGTCTTCTGGGACACCAGAGAATAGACACCACCCTCCAATACGCCATGGTCAAGCAAAGCAATGTTAAACTTGCCCACCGCAAGTTCCTGGGGTAGGGTGTTTCATGGCGGGGGGCCTTCCATAAGTTTTCCCCTCGATCGGCTCCATATCGAACGCCGTCCGTTCGTTTTCATTCCCGGTATGAATTATTGATCATAAGCAATTCCTCCTGATGTACCAGCCGCCATTCAGCATATCTTCCGCCGCCGTCAACCTGATTGCGGAAATATCCGCTCTGGTGGAACGGTACGCTATCCGGCTGGAGCGGAGCGACGGCCTGCGCCTGCGCAAAGCCAGCCGCATCAAAACCATCCACAGTTCATTGGCTCTTGAAGGCAACCGGTTGTCAGAACATGAGGTGCGCGACGTGCTCCAGGGGAAACCGGTCGTGGCTCCGCTCCGGGAAATCCAGGAGGTAAGAAACGCCATTAAAACCTATGAGCTGTATCCCTCCCTGGACGCCTTTTCTTTGTCCGATCTGCTCCAGGCTCATGGCGTGATGATGAGCGCTCTGGCGGATGACGCCGGAAGCTTCAGGCGGGGCGGCGTAGGCGTCTTTGCCGGAACGCGCCTGGTGCACATGGCCCCGCCCGCCGACCGCGTTCCCGGGCTGATGAACGACCTGTTTGAATGGCTGCGCCGGGCTGAAGACCATCTGCTGATACGCAGCTGCGTTTTTCATTACGAATTTGAATTCATCCATCCCTTCAGCGACGGCAACGGCAGAATGGGCAGGCTCTGGCAATCCCTGCTTCTGGGAAAGCTGCACCCGGCCTTTGAACACCTCCCCGTAGAAAACATGGTTTATGCCAACCAGCAAGCCTATTATGAAGCCATCAGCGCCAGCTCCGCCCGGGCGGATTGCGCCCCTTTCGTGGAATTCATGCTCCGGGAAATCCTCAAAACGCTCCAACACCACCGCAACCCGCATGAAGATGTCGGTATAAATGGCGGAATAAATGTCGGTATAAATCTTACACCGGCGCAACAACGCCTTGTGGAACTCATCAGGAGGCAGCCCCGGCTCAGCGTACGGGAAATGGCCGAACGGCTGGAACTCTCCCAACGCCAGGCGGAACGAGTCGTAGCTTCCCTCAGGGAGAAAAACATCATCCGGCGCGTCGGTTCCAACAAATCAGGATATTGGGAAGTTTTAGATTAAAGAAGATGAGTATGAAAGAATGGGAGACAATACAATTATACTACGCATGTAAATTAGTGGCAGGATATGCTTTTAAAAGTAAGGATTTTGGGGATTATCCTGATAAGGTAATAAAAATAACTCATATTGTTCCTCCTACCGTTGATATGAAAAATTTAACGGGAGTTGATTTGTCGCAATACGAGCGGAAAAAGCTTATTAAATATATAGCTAAACAAGGTGATTATGTGCTGGCTATGACAGGAGCTACAATTGGTAAAATGGGGCGTATCGAAGAATCTGAAGCATATGTAAACCAGCGTGTTCTTTTATTCAAAAATAATCCCAATGTAGATAAGGATTATTTATTTTATGTGCTTCAGCAAAATAAATTTCAACAGTACATACTTAATCATATAGATAGTGAGTCTGCTCAGCCAAATATAAGTGCAGCAACTGTTGGAAAATATGAATTTTTATTACCATCCTTAAAAATACAGAATAAAATTGGAAAATTTTTGAGACTCATTGATGATAAAATTAATGTAAATAATCGCATAAATGATAATTTAGCGGCTTAGAGTTTGATGGCGGAAACATCTATCTCACCAGACATGAGTTTGGGAAGAAGGGAGTCTCGTAACTCTGCTAGTTTTTTATTCTCTAAGCAATTGCTTAGGATTTTCTTAAATATAGGGGAAACAATAGTCAAAAACACAGTTGAATCATTTTTCGAAAGACACATTACTCTTTCATAATCAAAATCTTTTGTTGTTATGGCATCAAACACAGCTCCACTGGCTTTGTGTTTAAGAGAATTTACAGTTTCGAGTGTGTAGAAGTATACGAGCAGTTGTTCGATGTCTTTACCCACAAGAGCATAACACGACTGGTTCATCGCCATCGGGACACCGGACAATCCAACCTTGCCTACTGTGCCTCTTGCTGTCACAAAAATAGTATTTACAGGATATAATCTGCTATTGCAGTGGTTTAAGCCATCCTCTGTAATAGTTTTCTCAGTCATGAATGTGTAAGGACAACCAACATCTTTCGGAGTAAAGAATGGAATATCGCCATTCCAGTATGAAGATTCACTAGTTTTGGGTGTGCCACCACCTAGAATTTGAATAATTGAGGTGAAGGGAACGCTCTCAGTTGCCCTTTCATAAAAGTTGGAAAACAATTCTTGTGCCTGCTGCTCTAAATTATCATTTATGCGATTATTCAATTCGATTTTATCATCAACTGGCTTAATGATCGCTACGATTCTTCTTTGTTCACTCAGAGATGGAATAACGACATTCATTCGCTTGATGTCTGCAATAGTAATATGACCAAGCCCAGTTGTTTGCTTGTTTGTCGCAATTTGAGTAAAATGCGGCTTGAGATTCTTCATTAAAAAATAGAAATAATCTCCATTAATCAAATTTTTATTGGGTGTTACTTTAAAGATGTGTTGATTAAGCCAGCCTTCCTCAAGGTTGAAACGAAAAATATCTATAGAGGTTTGAGGATTACCTGACCAAGAGAATAGTAAATCGCCTCTGTGTAAATGCACATCTTCAGGAAAGCTTTGTTGGGTGTACGAAGTTGTGCCTCCAATTCCGTTATTTAACTCTGCTATTTTAATCACAGGTACACCCGTTTCCGAAAAGTTGATTTTCTTAAACGCAAGACCATTCTTCCAAGTTGCAAGTTCAAACAAAGAATGCCGTACTCCAACAAAATCGGACTGGATATTGTAAAGTGAACTACTGTCAAATTTCATACCCGATGGCCCCCAATCGTTCTTTAATTTCTGTTTCCAGTTTGTGGGATTTCTCGAAGAGTCCGGACAGTTCGGAAGTCAAACGGGCCATTTTTTCTTCAAAAGGTTCTCCGTCGTCTTCCTGTTCCTCAATTCCGACGTAGCGGCCGGGGGTGAGGATGTAGTCCTGACGTTTGATGGTTTCCAGATCCGCGATGGCGCAGAATCCCCTGATTTCCTCCAGAGAGCCTTTCTGGAAGGCTTCAAAGGCATCGGCCAGTTTCCGGATGTCTTCCTCTGAAAAGTCGCGGTGCTTGCGGGTGACCATGGTTCCCATTTTCCGGGCGTCAATGAACAGCGTTTTGCCTTTCTGCCTCTTGTTCTTGCTGATGAACCAGAGGGTTACGGGAATGGTCACGCTGTAGAAGAGGTTGGGGGGCAGGGCGACGATGCCTTCCACCAAATCCGCCTCAATGATGTTTTTGCGGATTTCCCCCTCGCCGGAAGACTGGGTGGACAGGGAGCCGTTGGCCAGCACCAGCCCGATTTTCCCGTTCGGGGCAAGGTGGTGGATCATGTGCTGGATCCAGGCGTAGTTGGCGTTGCCCGCGGGGGGGATGCCGTATTTCCAGCGGACGTCGTCCCGCAGCTGGGCCTGCCCCCAGTTGGAGAGGTTGAAGGGAGGGTTGGCCATGATGAAGTCCGCCTTAAGGGAAGGATGCAGGTCATTGAAGAAGGTGTCCGCCTGGTGGGGGCCGAAGTCGGCTTCAATGCCCCGGATGGCCATGTTGATTTTCGCCATTTTCCAGGTATCCGCATTACTTTCCTGACCGTAAACGGCGATGCCGTCTTTCCGCCCGCTGTGCGCCTGAAGGAATTTGACGCTCTGCACGAACATGCCTCCGGAGCCGCAGCACGGGTCGTAAACCCGGCAGTTGTCAAAGGGTTTCAGGATGGCGACGATGGTTTTGACGATGCTGGCGGGGGTGTAGAATTCGCCGCCTTTCACGCCTTCATAGGCGGCGAACTGGGCGATGCAGTATTCATAAGTCCTGCCCAGCAGGTCTTTCCCCGCCTCCGCATCCCCCATGTCCATATTGGTGAAGATGTCCACGACGTTGCCCAACACCCGTTTGTCCAGATCCGGGCTGGCGTAGTTTTTGGGAAGGACATTTTTCAGGCTCCTGTTTTCGGTTTCAATGGCAAGCATGGCTTCATCAATGACCTTGCCGATTTCTTCCGTGTGCGCCGCCGCGGCCACGGCGGACCAGCGCGCTTTTTCCGGGACAAAGAAGATATTGTCCGCCAGATATTCGTCACGGTCATTTTCAAAGCCTTCCCCTTCCGCCAGGAGCGCCTGGAATTTCCGTTCAAAGGCGCAGGAGATGTAGCGCAGGAAAATCAGGCCGACGATGACTTTGCGATAGTCCGCGGCAGGGATGTGCCCCCACAGTTCGCAGGCGGCGTCCCATATTTGTTTTTCAAAGCCAATATTGGCGTTATTTTTTTCAGCCATTGCAGTTGCGGTTGTACGGAAGAAAGTTTAAGGAGGATGACGGAACGCGTCAAGATTCAAGGGAGAGGGATGAAAACGGGCTGGACAGGGAGGCTACGGGGCTGTTCTTCTTCTATTGGATTTTATCCTTGAAAGAACGCCTTTGGCTTTCAACGCCCCGGTGATATTTTCCCGGAAGCTCAAGCCGGTTAAGGACGGGCGAAACGCCGGTCAAGGTTCTTTGACCAGATGTCTGGTATAGCTCAACCGTTTGAACATCAGCAGGGGTATGGCTACTCCGATGACCAGGGAAAAGATGATGAAGAAGGCGGTGATGCCGTTTTTGCAGATGTCCACAATCAGACGGTTCATGACGGCCGCGTCCTGGTTCTCCTGCATGAACTGCATCAGGGCCAGGATGGTCTTATAGGCGTACACGCCGGGAATCATGGGCAGGAGGGAAGGGAAAGCGAATATTTCCGCCGGGCACTTCACCAGCTTGGCCGTCATGACGCCCAGCATGCCTATGGTGAAGGCGGCAATGAAGGTGGCGCTGGAAATGTCAATGGTCCAGGAGTGCAGCATGTAAAAGCGGAAAGCGTGGCCGACGGCCGCCAGAACGGCGGAAACGGCAATGGCGCGCCTGGGCGGATTGGAGATGACGGCAAATCCCGTGGCGGCGATGGCGGCCATCAGCCCGTCCAGAAGGATGGAGGAAATAAGATCCGGATTCATAAGCTGTTTACCCCGACGATGAGCATGGTTGCGGAGAGGCCGATGGCGATGCAGGCAATCATCATGATGGAATGGACGCCGCGGGAAATGCCCATCAGGATGTGGCCGTGCATCAGGTCCATGATGGAGTTGATCATCTGGACGCCGGGCACCAGGAACAGAACGCTGGCTGCCAGGGCAATCTGCGGTGTGGAGCCTATCTGGAAAAGGACGGCGCACGCGGCCGCCATGGAAGCGGTGAAAGCGGAAAGGATGATGACCCCCAGCGGGTTATATTTCAACCGGGTAAGCTGCTGCTTGGCCAGAAAGCCCAGCATGGTGGCGGCGAACACGGTCAGCATGGCCCACAGGTCTCCGTTAAACAGGCGGCAGAAGGCGGCGTTGCCCACGCTGACCAGGAGCAGGTCCGTCCAGCGGGAAAATCTTTTGGTGCGCACCATGGAGCGGAATGCCTGTTCCATTTCCGCAATGCTGACGTTGTTGTCCACCGGGAGCCAGCTCAATTCACTGAGCTGCTGGATCAGGTTCAGGTTGAACGCCAGGGGTTTCAGTTTCCGGACGGAGGTGCGGCGCAGCGTCTCGTCATCCTTGCAGATCAGGCTCATGGTGATATTGCGCTGGAAAATGGTCATGTCCGCGCTGTATCCGTACGCGGCGGCAATGCGGGAAATGTTGCGCACGGCGCGGTTGGTGTGCACCCCCGCGCCCATGAGGGTGGTGGCGTATTCCAGCAGGAATTCCGAAAGGGCCTGTATCTGGTCGGTATGCTGCATCAAAGGGAAAGGGGAGGTCAGGGCCGGGAGGCCCGCTTTCTGGAGGCGTAATCCTCCTGCTGGTCTTCCCCGGTGACGCCCACGGAGAAATAAGCGCTTTCCGGATGGGAGAAGACGAGGGCGCAGACGGAAGAAACGGGCTGCATCATCCATGTTTCCGTCAGGCTCATGCCCGCTTCCTCCCGGGCGTGGAGCAGGGTGAAGACGGTTTCCTTTTCCTGGTGGTCCGGCTGGCTGGGGTACCCGCAGGCGGGACGCACGCCGGACCCTTCCGGAATATTCCACAAAAGGCGCAGCTTGTCATGGGCGATGGCAGCGAAAGCCTCCACCAGGCGGTCCGCCAGAGAGCTGACCAGCAGGGCGCGGTAGGAGTCGTTTCTGGCTTCCCATTCCTTTGCCCAGCGGCGGGAGCCGTGGATGCTGACCGCCATGGCCCCTACGTAATCCCTGACGCCTTCGGGAGCGATGAAGTCCGCCAGCGCCAGCCGGGGTTTCCCCTGTTTGTCCAGTTGCTGGCGCTGCGTTAGCAGCGTAGCCAGGGGAATGGTTCTGGATTCATCCGCCCAGACGGTGATGTCGTCATGGCTGGCCGTTGAATTGGCCGGGAAAATGCCTATGACGCCGCGCGCCTGGTAGCGGTTTTCCTTCACGGCCTGTTCCAGCAGGCGGAGGGCGTCCTGGTACAGAGCCGCAGCCGCCTTAGCCTTGGACGGATCCTTGGTGCGGAACTCCCGGCGGGCGCGGTCCCATGTGCCGTGCAGTTCCCAGGCATGGAAAAAAGGCGTCCAGTCCATGCGTTCGATAAGCTCCTGAATAGTTACGTAATAACGCGGATCGTCACTGCAGCAGCCGCAGCTTACGGAGCTGTGCAGGCTGCCGATGGAAACCGGACCCAGACGGGCGGGAACGGGGGGGAGATAGCCGCCTTCCGCCCCCTTCCACCGCAATTCCCTGGCTTTCTCCAGGGGCAGGAGGTCTCGGACTGGTTTGTTTTCATGATTGTTGCGCAATTCCTCCTGCCGGGCTTTCACGGCGGCAATGTAGGAATCCTTTTTTTCTCCCACCAGGGAGGCGGCTGCAGGCACCACCTGGGAGGCATCCTCCGTATGCACCACGGCTCCTTGATAATGGGGGGCTATTTTCAGGGCCGTGTGCAGGGCAGATGTCGTAGCTCCCCCCACCATCAGGGGAATGGTCATCCCCCGGCGTTCCATCTCCGCGGCTACATGGGACATCTCTTCCAAGGAAGGGGTGATCAGCCCGGAAAGCATCACCAGATCCGCCTGTTCCGCTTCCGCCCGGTCCAGAATGGTATCGCAATGGACCATGACGCCCAGGTCAATCATTTCAAAACCATTGCAGCCCAACACCACGCCGACGATATTCTTGCCGATGTCATGCACGTCCCCCTTCACGGTGGCGATTACGGCTTTTCCCGCCTTGGCGGCACCTTTGCTGTCCGCTTCTATATAGGGGGTGAGCCAGGCTACAGCCTGTTTCATGACGCGGGCGCTTTTTACCACCTGCGGAAGGAACATTTTGCCGTCCCCAAACAGTTGCCCCACAACCTTCATGCCGGCCATCAGAGGGCCTTCAATCACGTTCAGCGGGGACCCCAGCTCCTGAAAAGCCTCCTCCGTATCCGCGTCAACAAATTCGGTAATGCCCTTGATAAGAGAATATTCCAGGCGTTTGGAGACGTCCTGCTCCCTCCAGGCCAGTACGGTTTTTTTCTCCTTTCCGTCTCCGGTTTTTTCCGCAGCCAGTTTTTCCGCGTAGTCCGTCAGGCGTTCCGTGGCGTCCGTCCTCCGGTTCAGCAGAACGTCTTCAATCAGCTCCAGCCTGTCCTTGGGAATATTGTCGTACACCTCCAGCATCCCGGCGTTCACGATGCACATGTCCAGCCCCTGCTGCGTAGCGTGGTACAGGAAAGCGGAATGCATGGCTTCCCGCACCGGGTTGTTGCCGCGGAAGGCAAAGGAGACATTGGAAATGCCGCCGGAAATGTGGGCATGCGGCAGGTTCCGGGAAATCCAGCCTGCGGCCTTGAAGAAATCAAGAGCGTAATCGGCGTGTTCCGCAATGCCGGTGCCTACGGTCAGGACGTTCGGGTCAAAAATGATGTCTTCCGGAGGAAACTGCACCCGGTTTACCAGCAAGTCATAGGCCCGTCTGGAGATGCGGACGCGGTCCTCGTAATTGGCGGCCTGCCCCTGTTCGTCAAACGCCATGACCACGACCGCCGCGCCGTACTTTTTAATCAGCGCCGCTTTCTTCAGGAATTCTTCTTCCCCCTCCTTCAGAGAAATGGAATTCACGATTCCCTTGCCCTGCATGCATTGGAGCCCCGCTTCCAGCACCTCCCACTTGGAGGAATCCACCATGAAAGGAACGCGGGCGATATCCGGCTCTGCGGAAACAAGGTTCAGGAAGCGGACCATGGCCTGCGGCCCGTCGATCAGGCCGTCGTCAAAACAGAAATCCAATACCAGCGCGCCGTTTTCCACCTGCTGCCGGGCAATGGATACCGCTTCCTCGTAATTTCCTTCACGAATCAGGCGGGCGAATTTGGGGGAACCCGCCACATTGCAGCGTTCCCCGACAAAGAGGGTGTTTTTTTCCCGCGTATGGTTGTACGCTTCATATCCGGACAGGCGAAGCGCGGGCGTTTGGGGAGCCGGAACGCGCGGAGGCATTCCTTCCACGGCAGCCGCAATGGCGCCGATATGCTCCGGAGTGGTTCCGCAGCAGCCGCCCACGATGTTCAGCAGGCCCTGTTCCGCGTATTCCTTCATGAACCGGGCCATGTCCGCCGGCAGAAGGTCGTAGCCGGTAGGGCTGAGCGGGTTGGGAAGCCCGGCATTCGCGTAAACGGACATGTGGCAATCCGCCAGTCCGGACAGTTCTTCCGCAAAGGGGCGCATCAGGTCCGGCCCCAGGGCGCAATTAATGCCTACGGAGAAGGGGCGCACGTGGCGGATGGAGTTCCAGAATGCTTCAATCGTCTGGCCGGACAGCGTGCGTCCGGCTTTGTCCGTCAGCGTTACGGATACCATGACCGGAACAGAGCTTTCCGGTTGTTCCTCAAAAATTTCTTCAATGGCGAACAGGGCTGCCTTGGCGTTCAGCGTGTCGAAAATCGTCTCCACCAGCAGCATGTCCACCCCCCCTTCCAGCAGGGCCAGCACCTGATCCCGGTACGCCTGCCTGAGCTGGCGGAAATTCACGGCGCGGAAACCGGGATCATTCACGTCGGGGGACAGGGAACAGGTGACGGGCATGGGGCCGATGGACCCGGCCACCAGGCGGGGCTTGCCGTCTGCAGCTTCCGCTTCGTCGCATGCCTGCCGGGCCAGTGCGGCTGCCGCCAAATTCAATTCACGGACAAGGGCTTTCAATTCGTGGGCGTCCACCACTTCCTGGAAATACTGCTGGTCCTTGTGGCTGCCTTCCTCCGGACGGTGCCAGAAATAATCATGCTGGCCGATGCTGGTAGCTCCGAATGTGCAGGTTTCCAGAATATCCGTCCGTCCCGTGTCCAGAAAGCGGCGGTGAATATCCAGAATAATATCCGGCCTGGTCAGAACCAGAAGGTCGTTATTATTCTTTAAATCGTTGGGATAGCGTGCCGCATCCGCAAAACGTTCTCCGCGGTAATCTTCCTCTCCCAGCCTGAATTTTTGGATATTGGTTCCCATGGCGCCATCCAGGATGACAACCCTCTTACGTAACTGGTCTTTCAGGTAATCAAGGCGTTCTGTTCTGGATGCTCTGCTCATATGGCGCGGAAAATCTACCGTCCGTCCGTCATTGGAACAAGGACAATTGTCGTCACGTTTTTCCCGTTCTGTTCCGGGGAAATGGAAGGAACCTGTTCTCAAGGGTGTGGGAAAGGCATGGGGATGATTTACGGAAAGTAAAAAACGCCTGTGAAAAATCGTATATTCCGTTCTGGATTTTTCGATGGCATAAGGAGCGTTCTCTGTTTTCTTCCCTTTCCATGCAGTCTTTCCTGTTTCATGTTTTTCCTGAGAAAAAAGAATGCGGGTTCTGAAAAAAGAGGGAAGAGGTGTGAATAAAATGATAATAACAGGTGTATAACTGGAACGGCCGTTGCTATTCCAATAACGGGAAAGTCATTCATGCCGGATAGCGGAGCAGGGGATGAAAGTGTACTTTTCCAGTAAAATGATTTGTTGGCAGGCGTTCTTAGCTACACTTGATGAATAAAAATCCCCTCAGAAATGAAGTCCGGCCTCCAGCTTGGAAATGGCCCCGTGTTCTCTTTGGGCTTTGGAGCATACAACACGCAAACGACGGCCTTCGGTTTTTCTACCACCACCAATACCTGGGCTTTTTCCAATAATGGAAATAACATGAATGTTTCCGGGAAAAGCGGCTCCGTTTCCGACATCTATTCCGGCATGCTCACCGTCAATTTCCTGGCGGAAAACGGCTCTACCTATGTGGAGGCATTCCTTGGAGACACGGCATTAGTCAACAAAACGGAAATCAACTATGAAAAGTCAGTTCTCTACTTGAACGGTCTCACCTTGGGAGGCTGGGCCCAGCACATCCGGCAACGGCTGTTCCATGACCCATCGGTTCCCTTTCCATCAGCCAGATTCCGGAACCGGCGATATCCTCTCTGGCGTTCCTGGGACTGGGAGGCCTTCTGGCAAGGCGCCGCAGACATTAATGTCTGATTGTTTTTACCTTCCCCGGCAACATCTGGAAAGGTGGCAAACGCATCTGCTTTTGTCCAGCAACCCAGGTCTATTAAAAGCGCTGCTTCTTCCGTCTGTTGAAACTTTCCCGCGTTCCCGTATTTTTTTCCGTATATTCAACATCATTTATACGGTCAGAGGGTTATGAGATACTGAATATATCCCCCCTTTCTTTCAGAATATTTTATTGATTTTCTATGTTTTTTATAGAATGAATTTGCTGAATATCAACAGATGGAATCTTTTGAGAATCTCGCGGCAGGACTATTCTACATCATTTCTTATTTTTTAATCGTACTGAAAAATGATTTCAAACTTGCTTTCTTCTGAAAAAAGGAGTTGTCGTGCGGCTCTTTTCACGTGAAAACGCTTATCTCTTGGCTCTTTGGGACAGGTGGCGTTTTATTCGAAATCACTCATTCAGGTATTCTCCTCGTAACACGGATTTAGAATCCGCAGT
>OGXV01000165.1_pt1 | contig 39522 bp, 40 predicted proteins | sample 1576391 | NCBI WGS metagenome assembly OGXV01 (sample SAMEA3541586, study PRJEB24748) | human gut metagenome | biome: human gut; feature: human-associated habitat; material: faeces | place: China | collected 2012 | reverse complement strand
GTGACTCATGTGGCCGATGCACGTACTTGCGTGCTGCACCCAGGCATTTATTTTGGAGCCATAAGTAGCTCCGCCTCCTTCTGCCGGATGCGGAATCACCATATCATCCTCCGGATTCTGGAAACGGGTGTACTGACCGATAAAGCGCAAACGAACATCACCTACCGCACCATTACGATGCTTAGCAATAATAATTTCTGCCATACCACGCAAATCAGTACCATCTTGCGATGTATAGATTTTATAATATTCAGGACGATGAATGAAACATACCATATCGGCATCCTGCTCAATGGCTCCCGATTCACGCAAGTCACTCAACTGCGGACGTTTACCTTCTTCACCTTCACGGCTCTCCACACCACGATTCAACTGCGACAAGGCTATAATAGGAATATTCAACTCCTTCGCCAAACCTTTCAACGAACGCGAAATGGTACTTACCTCTTCCTGACGACTACCAAACGACATACCACTTGCATTCATCAACTGCAGGTAGTCGATAATAATAATCCTCACTCCATGCTCACGCACCAGACGACGGGCTTTTGTACGAAGCTCAAATACAGACAAAGAAGGAGTATCATCCACATACAACGGCGCATCCAGAAGGTCACGCAATTTATAGTCCAATTGCTGCCATTCATAATCTGCCAGCTGTCCACTCTTGATTTTCTCACTCGGAATTTCGCACGCATTGGATATCAAACGATTTACCAACTGTACGTTACTCATTTCAAGCGAAAACACAGCTACCGGATTGCGATAATTCACCGCAATATTCTTTGCCATAGAAAGCACGAACGCCGTCTTACCCATTGCCGGACGGGCAGCAATAATAATAAGGTCGGATCTCTGCCAACCGGAAGTCATCTTATCAAGTTTGGTAAAACCACTCTCCAAACCACTCAAACCATCAGTACGGGCAGCTGCAATCTGAATTAACTGGTATGCTTCAGCAATAACCGGATTAATCTGTGTATAATCCTTCTTCATGTTCTGCTGAGAAATTTCAAAGAGTCTTCCCTCAGCTTCCTGCATTAAGTCGTCCACGTCCAGAGTCTCATCAAAAGCCTTGCTTTGAACATTGCTGGTAAACGTAATCAGTTCGCGTGCCAATGCTTTCTGCGCGATGATACGTGCATGATATTCAATATGTGCCGAAGAGGCAACCTTACTACTTAACTGGGTAATGTAGAACGGTCCGCCCACCTCTTCCAGATCACCACGTTTAGCAAGCTGTTCTTTTACCGTGAGGATATCCACCGGCTTCTGATTCACAGCCAGATCGGTGATAGCGGAATAAATCAACTGGTGCCGGTGTTCATAAAAAGACTCCGGGCGAAGAATTTCACTTACCAATGAATAAGCGTCTTTCTCAATCATCAATGCTCCCAACACAGCTTCTTCCAATTCCGGCGCCTGCGGCTGTATACGTCCGTAGTCAGTTACAGGCTGCACTTTTGCCTTGGAGTTACTTCGGGGAGTTCTTTTTTGTTCTGCCATTTTTAAATACTATGAATTATAAAGGGATGGCAAAGATAACGCTTATTAATCAAAATCATCCCTATTCTACCAAACAAAAAAAGAGCCATTCCCGAAATTCGAAAACAGCTCTTTACGTTTATATCAAACTTATTCTTAGATGGTCATTGCCTGACCGCCAATCACACCTGCAATGGCACTGGCTACGGCAATAATGACTTTCAATATCACATTCCAACTCGTTTTTTTCATAAGAGAATCGTTTTTTAATGATTAATATTCAGCGATCAACAGACTGCGCAGTCTTGAATTTTTAATTCTTAATTCTTTAATTTCCAAAGTTGCTGGCTTTGGAAATTACCCCAGAGGATCGTCTTCTATTCCCCCATCACCCGAATTACCTCCTGAACCACCATCTGAACCACCTCCTGATGGAACATTAGCTAAATTTTTCAGATAATCATCCAAGCTGACCAAATCCAGTTTTTCACCGGCACGGGTAGCAGTCTTGGTTATCTTCAGTTCCCTGTTGGCCTGGAAGCAGATACGAACACTCTCCACACTCTTGGCGGTCACATCTTCAGTCTTATCTTCTCCCTTAGATTTTGCAGCCAGCATAAATACGCCCAATCCGGCAATATTTACAGTTTTACCTTCCAGCAACTGCTCTTTCAGCTTCTCCACGAAGTTCTGCATAGTACTCCGGATATCACCGATAGAAAGCGAAGAACGATCCTGCATTTTCTGGGCTATAAATGCCAAGTCCACGCTCTGTCCTAAAGTTATTAACTGAGGGAAAAACTTTTTGGGAGAATTCTCAACCCGAGGGTCAGACGGCCTCTCTACCGTTCTAAAAATTACACTCATACTTTTTCATTTAGAGATTTAAATTCTGTTTTTAATTCACTTTGTTGATCAACGTTGATGCAAAGGTGAGGATTAAATCTCTAATAAAAGCAGGAAAATGAGTGAAGAGAGCGGTTTTTCTGAGAAAAGTTGTAAGTAGTTATAAATGAATATTATACCTAAGCGTTATGATTTACTTTTTCAAACATGCCTTTATTTGCTCCACGATGTACGCTACGTCTTCATCCGTCACCCAAGGTCCGGCAGGGATACATAACCCCATATTAAATAAACGTTCTGAAACACCATTCACATAACAAGGATTATTCACATAGACAGGCTGAAGATGCATAGGTTTCCACAAAGGACGGGTCTCAATACCTTTAGCATCAAGTTGCACACGAACTTCGTCATAGTTAGTACCTGTCTTCTCCGGATCAATCAGAATCGTAGATAACCAATAGTTAGCATTGAAACGATCGTCAGGATTAGATTTCAGTGTAATACCTTCCACACCTTCAAAAGCCTTTGCATAAAGATCATGCACATGGCGGTGATGGGCAATATGATCTTCCAGCACAGTCATCTGACCACGGCCGATACCCGCACAGATATTACTCATGCGATAATTGTAACCGATCTTTTCATGCTGGTAATGAGGGAAAGGTTCACGAGCCTGAGTAGCATAAAACATGGTCTGCTTCTTTGCCACTTCATTAGGAACGATTAACGCACCACCACCCGAAGTAGTGATCATCTTATTTCCATTGAAAGACAACACACCAAAAGTACCGAACGTACCACACTTTTGTCCCTTGAACTCAGAACCTAAAGCTTCGGCAGCATCTTCCAATACAAGAATATCATATTTCGCAGCAATAGCACAAATCTCATCTATCCTGGCAGGCATACCATAAAGATGTACAGGAAGAATAGCTTTGGGCTTTTTACCTGTTTTCGCAATTCGGTCTTTGATAGCTTCTTCCAGTAAAGCAGGGTCCATATTCCAGGTATCTTCTTCACTATCGATAAATACAGGCGTAGCCCCCTGATAAGCCACCGGATTAGCTGAAGCACAGAAAGTGAATGACTGGCAAATTACCTCATCACCTGCACTGACGCCAAGCTGAATTAAACCTAAATGGATGGCTGCCGTACCTGCCGACAATGCGACTACTTCCTTATTCTGACCCACAAAATGTTTCAGGTCGTCTTCGAAAGCATTGACATTGGGCCCCAAAGGAACTACCCAGTTTGTATCAAAGGCTTCGCGTATGAAGTCTTGCTCCTTGCCGCTCATATGAGCGAGGCAAAGATAAATTCTCTTGTCCATGAAATTATATGATTAAAAGAACAATAATTTGAAAAGCGAGAGCATAAAAGAAAGGTTATTTACGCCATAAATAGTATGGCACAAATAACCAACAAAATAATTTAGACATATTTTTCAAGTTAAAAACTTGCACGAAAATCATCAACAAAAGTCATGAAATGAATAATTTCTATCTGTATTGCTGAAGTATTTTCTTTATATCCTCAAAGCTTTTCATCTTCGCTATTTCTTCCGGTTCCAGTTCTACATTAAATTCAGACTCGATCTCTACCATCAATTCTAAATGCTTCAAAGAGTCCCATTTTTCACAGTTCGCTTGAGAGCAACTTTTATCAATGTTATTCAACTCAAGCACTAGTTTCAAGATTTCTAATATCTTCTCATCCATATCAGTTCATTTTTATTTTATAATATGATTCTATTTGATAATTTCCTGACAAATATTGTATATATGTTTTTGCGCCATCTTCACTTTGTCCCAAGCCTTCAAATCCAAGCCTTTCATAGAAATCGGCTACTTGGACATTCTTCAAGGTTGGATAGTATTCAGCATATATTTTCGTTATACCGCGATTATATAAATGATTCAAAATAAAACGTATAAACGCCAACTCTACTCCCTTACCTAATATTCTGCAACTCAACAGTAGCGAGTCAATCTTCATTCCATCGGCAAGTGGTTCTAGCATGACAGTCCCAGTAATACCATTATCTCCGAACTTATCCTTGACACTAATGCAATAAACGCTCCAGCCTTCATCTATAAAACCATAAATATCTGTATCAGTATAGCGTTTAGTAGTTAAATTAAATTGGTTTGTTTTCTGAGTCATTTGCGCTATGCGAGGAATATTGAATTCATTTGCTTCTGATATTGTTATTTCTATTTCAAGACTGGCAAGATAAGCACCCATATCCGCAAATTTCTTTCTTTCTTGATTTCTATTTATATTCGCCTTATACTGTTCCGTCTTTTTTTCATCTTCCTCCGTAATGGTATATATACGAAAATAGCATTCAACCAAAGTTGAAAAGAACGATGGTAGCAGATAAGGCTGCTTAGGAAAATCAGGAACTTCTACCATAGGTAAAAGTTGTTTCACCAGTTCGCGTTCAGTGGGATTATCATCCACAAATACAAAGCTATCCAAACCTATATTCAATTCTTGAGCCAGTTCCTTTATATTATCGGCTTTGTTCTGCCAATTTATTCGGTATGCCGAGAAATATGTTTGATTGAGCTTTATAAACGGATTCTTTTCCCATGCCTCTAGAACATCAGCCTCATTGTTCTTACTACAAACCGTCAGAATGACCCCTTTCTTACTTAACTCTATAAGAGCCTCCTGAAAATAAAGAAAAGCTTTTCCAGGGTATTCTCCTCCTATTTCGATTCCATCAATACCTTCCTCTCCAAGTATACCATTCCAAAGAGTATTATCCAGATCAAGCACCAAGCACTTCTTCCTATTCAAAGTAAACTCTTCTGTCTTACGGACAAACCATTTGCGGAAAGTTCCGGCTACCCTTGGATTTATTATCGCCAAGGAAATAAAATAATATTTCCAATCTATCCACTGTTCTTTAGGATAACTGGAAAGGAATTCCGAAAAATCAAGATACTTCACATTGTGATGTTCATTCGCAAACTCACGAGCATCAGTGTTAAATCTTATAATAGCATTTTTTAAGTCATAATCCGTACTGTAAAAATTCAAATTATAAAGGTCTTCCAAAGAAAACACTATCAGTTGCTTATAGGAAGATAGTTGATCGTAAACCATTCGTAGCTTACTAAAATACCCACTTACCTCTTCCGACAAGGCTCCCCTATCGAACTTAACCGGAACCTGATAAAACCAAATATAACAATCAGCATCTGGAGCAGCATAAGAGATATCGTCATAACCGGAATAACCTATCCCCGTAGTACCAAAAAGATTCTCTAAGGTGTGATTGCGAAAAACAAAATACTTCATAATGAAACCATTTAAGACTCAACTAATTCTATTAAACCAACTGTCTTACTAAATAGGAAACAGACACGTTTTCCATCAATAGCACATGCTTCCACTGGTTTTATTAGAGGGACAAACTTCTTCTTTTTTAAACGATAAACAGCATCTTCCATGTCGTCGACTAAATAACAACAATGATAAGGGGACACTCCCATCTTATTTAAGATCCTGTTTACAGGAGAGTTCTCATCTACAGGTGCTAATAGCTCCAACATTGGCATATTTTCTTTCGTTAAAAAGCAAATTTTCACATTCTGTATCTCATCAATAACCGTTTCTGCCTTCATATATCCAGCATCAACATAATATAGGGCTGTCTCCTCTATATCCCAAACAGCTATACCTATATGGTGAAATTTAAAATCTGGAAGCATATCACATATATGTTAAAAGATTATTTTAGCCGGATTTCCCAAATAGGTCGAGCTATTTTTAGCATCTTTCATCAACACGCTATTTGCACCGACTGTCACGTTTTCACCGACTTTTATTCCCTGCAAAAGGATCGATGAAACTCCCAGGAAGTTCCCATCCCCTATTTCATCAAATCCTGAAATTCTAGCAGCAGGCATCATCGAATTAAAATTTCCAATTCTGGCATCATGTCCTATGCTGACCCCACAATTCAATATATTAAAATCACCTATATGAATATTACAACTGATTATGCAGCCACACATTACAATATTTCCCTTCCCTAAAAAGACTTTTTCTTTATCCAGCCATAGACAATCAGGAGAAATTATATTGGGAAACTCAACTGAAGTATTGGTTATACTGGAAAAAACAGTTCTTACAATCTTCGGCGTACCTATTGCTATCACAATATCCAATTGTCCATTCCAACTGTTTAGAGTCTCAACACCACCCAATATTTTCCCATATTCATTTTCACTACCGACAGGTTTGCCATCATCAAAAAATCCGATAAAATTCCAACGGTTCTTTTCTTCATTACATTTTTTTATAATGCATGCGACCTCTCGTCCAAAGCCGCCAGCTCCATAAACAGCAATATCTTTCATTTTTTAATTTAATTATTTCCAGTAAAAGGTTCCATAGTAACGGAAGTATCAGAACTGATGCCTTCCCTTATAAACACCTTCTTTATTGTCATAAATAATATTTCCATATCAAGTAGAAAAGAGCAATGATCGACATACCATACATCCAGTTCAAACTTCTTTGTCCAACTAATCGCATTACGACCGTTCACTTGAGCCCATCCTGTAATGCCTGGCCGGACTTCATGACGGCGAGCCTGTTCTTCGGAATAAAGAGGAAGGTATTGGGGAAGTAAAGGGCGGGGACCTACCAAAGCCATATCGCCTTTCAATACATTAATCAACTGTGGCAATTCATCAATGGAAGTGGAACGGATGAATTTTCCTATTTTTGTCAAACGTTTCTCATCCGGTAACAGATTCCCATTTTCATCACGTTCATCAGTCATCGTCTTGAATTTGATAACTTTGAATATCTTGCCACCTTTGCCCGGACGTTCTTGCATAAAGAATGTACTAGTACCTTTATTGGCAAAACACAAACAAATTATCGTAAAAAGCAATATCGGCCCAATAATAACCAATGCACAAAACACGATAATAAGATCTATAAAACGTTTAATATAAAGAGAGTACATCATAATTTACTTAACACATCCATTATTAGCGTCCACTATAATATCACGGTTGAATTCTCTCTGCAACTTCCCATGCACCAACACTCCCATTTGTCCGCGAGTATTATTATCTAATGATAAAACCAAATCTATTTTATAGATTTCATCCATAATTGTATATGTAAAAATAACATCCGTTTTTTCTTTTCAAAGTATGAATAAATAACAAAAGAACAGGAGAATGCCTTTTATAGGCTTCATTACTCTCCTCCTATTGGTACTCTAAGAAACGGCATCCTTCAGCCTAAAATCCGTGATTTGCTTATCATTAGGTAATAATTTTTTTCACACCTTCACTCTAAAGATATTCTATCATCTTCAAATGAAAACGACATAATCCAATATCATTATTGGCAAACATTAAACTTTTCGTATTAACATTCTATTTGCCTATACAAGATAGCTAAATCCGATCTGTTGCAATTCTTGTTTATCGTAAATATTGCGTCCATCAAAAATGGCAGGCTCTTTCATAGTTTTCTTCAACACTCCCCAGCTTGGCATCCTAAACTCTTTCCATTCGGTCACCACCAGCAAAGCATCAGCATCCAATACTACATCATGCATATCCGTAGCATAAACAACCTTATCACCTACTCTACGTTTACACTCCTTCATGGCAATTGGGTCATAGACTTTCACTGTCACACCGGATTCCAGCAATTTATCTATCAGTACCAAAGCCGGAGCTTCACGCATATCATCCGTTTCCGGCTTGAACGCCAATCCCCACATAGCCATCTACTTGCCTTTTATATCACCTTTGAAATGTTTCAACAACTTTTCGAAAAGAACGCTCTTTTGTTTTTCATTAACCTCTTCCACTGCTTCAAGCACATACGTCAAATCCGCGCTTCTGCCTTCATCGGAAGGAGTACTCACAGCACCACTTACACATCATCCAGACAATCAAACTGCAAGCTTGCGTTTCACCTGTACTGACGGATTTCTAATTTTATTTGGATACTGTTAATCTCTCCTAAAGAGATCTCGAGTATAAACCTTATCTTCTACATCATCAAGTACGTTATCATAGCGATTGGCGATGATAACGTTACTCATCTTCTTGAATTCATCAAGGTTGTTCACGATCTTTGAGCCGAAGAACAATTCGCCATTTTCCAATGTTGGCTCGTAGATAATAACATTTGTACCCTTTGCTTTCACACGCTTCATGATACCTTGGATTGCACTCTGACGGAAGTTGTCAGAATTGCTCTTCATGGTTAAACGGAATACGCCTACGGTTACAGGCTCCTTGCTACCGTCATACTGATTGTCGGTACTGTAATCATACCATCCAGCCTTGCGCAACACCTCATCCGCAATGAAGTCCTTACGAGTTTTATTTGAATCAACAATGGCAGACATCATATTTTGAGGCACATCTGCATAGTTCGCAAGCAGCTGCTTGGCGTCCTTTGGCAGACAGTAACCACCATAGCCAAATGAAGGATTGTTATAGTGAGTACCAATACGTGGATCAAGACCGATACCATCGATAATAGCCTTACTATCCAATCCCTTTACCTCAGCATATGTATCAAGCTCATTAAAGTAAGATACGCGAAGAGCTAGGTATGTATTAGCAAAGAGCTTAACAGCCTCTGCTTCCTTAGCTCCCATAAACAAGGTATCGATATCCTTTTTAATAGCACCCTCATGTAGCAACATAGCGAAAGTATGAGCAGCTTCTTCCATAGCATTAATATTAGTCAACTTCAAGATGGCATTATTTTCCTCATCCATGCCATTCATCATCTTAGGATAACCAACGATAATACGACTAGGATATAAGTTATCATACAATGCCTTAGATTCGCGAAGAAATTCTGGTGAGAACAATAAATTCAACTTTTCCGCACCCTTCCGTGCGTACTTCACGTATAGCGAACGAATGTAACCAACAGGGATAGTACTCTTGATTACCATGACTGCATCAGGATTCACTGAAAGAACGAGATCAATTACGTCCTCAATATGATGAGTATCGAAGAAGTTCTTCACTGGATCGTAGTTTGTAGGTGCTGCTACCACGATGAAGTCAGCTTCTTTGTAAGCTGATGCACCATCGAGAGTAGCATGCAGGTCGAGATCCTTCTCTGTAAGGTACGTCTCGATGTAATCATCCTGTATAGGAGATTTCTTGTTGTTCAGCATCTCTACCTTTTCTAAGATCACGTCAACAGCAGTAACGTGATGATTCTGGCTCAAAAGCGTAGCGATACTGAGGCCAACATAGCCAGTACCGGCCACCGCTACTTTAATATCTTTAAACTCTTTCATAATGTAGTTGTTTAATATCCAATTTTCTGTGGTTTATTTCGCTATCCGCTTATGAGAATATAAACAGCTTAATAGATTTAAATTAAATGTATTATATGCATATATTATATCTCTACTTTGGATATTTTGCCCCAATCTATCTGGTTATCAGCTTGTTCAAGATTAATATAGTCCATTTGCTCAATAAGTTTTTGCATCTTGTCAAAAGCTCCTTTAGTACCAAGACTTGCTTTAATATATCGCATTATTCGATTCCTAAACGTACCTTTTTCTTTAAAATAAGTTTCATACTCTTCTCTAGTCATAATACCTGTAGTATTGCGAAGAAGATCAGCTATGTGGAAATATGAAATAGCATATTCGCTCTTTCTCATTTCGTTCTTAATAAAATTATATGGAAAAAATCTAAAATAGCCACCTCCAGAATAAGCCAAAATTTTACCAAATAAATTTGTTGTACAAATTGGAAATTCTTTTATACTAACCCCATTATATGAAACTAATGATGGTTTATCGGTTGGAAAGGCAGCGAACCCTCCAAAATCTCTTTCAGCAGGAAATATTGAAGCATCTCTCTCTATGCCATTGTTTACAAGTACCTCCAATGCCCATTTATTATCATTTCCTATAGAAAATGCAGGAGCTCTATAGCTTTTAACTTTTCTTCCACTTACATCCTCCAATGCAGCAATAGCTTCATGAGTATCATAAGCCAGTCGTTTATAATCCATTTTGGTAAGCCATAAGTGTTCATTGGAATGACAACCGATTTCATGACCTCTCCTTGCAATTTTTTTAACAACATCAGGAAAATCAACAGCTAGTTTGCCAACACAAAAGAAAGTACCTTTGGTATCATTTTTATCTAACATATCAAGAATATTGCTAAGATAACGATCATATTCATCATACATTTGAGTCCTGGCACCATAGAACGCCTTCTCAATGTACCATTCTTCTATATCAAAAGAAATGATATTCATTAACGTTACCCTCTTTGTGGAATTTCTTTTACTACCCTTGCAGGTCTTCCTGTTGCAATAGTCCATGCCGGAACATCTTTTGTAACGAGAGAGCCTGCTCCAATAATTGCTCCTTCACCAACCGTGACACCAGGCATAACAAAAGATTCCATTCCTATTAAACATCCTTTTTTTAAAAGTATTGGTTTTATTGTATACCCAAGTTCCATATAGTCATCACCAACACAGTAATTGCGAAAATCACGTTGATGGCAAAGTAATCGAGTTCCACCAGCTATACTTACCCCATCCTCAAGCGTTATCATATCCGCATGTCCCGTATCAATTCGAACATTATCTCCAATAAAACACCCTTTACCAACATGACAGCCCATCCTTTTCATAAAGTATGGCCTAAGTTTCCTTGGCTCAAAAGGTTCTAATAAAGCAGAATTCATCATCTTTGCCAAGAATGCCAAATGTATATTATGAAAAAATTGAAAAATCAATCTAAAGATACTAATCTGACCATATGCTTCTTCAGAGTAGTTAAAGCCTAACGCCCTAAGTATTTTAAAAGTAAAACTTAACTTCTTCTGTTCCATTATATTAGAAAAATTAGATCATTTGTTTTATCATCGTATTATAAGCTCTTTCTGGAGTGCAATGAGCTAAATAATATTGTCTTCCATTTTCTCCCATAGACTTACGAACAGATAAATCATTGTATAATTTATCGAATAATTCTATAGTACGTTCTTTATCAGAACCTATCGTCCAATAACCAGCTCCAGCATCCTCAATCCACTGTCCATAATCGCTATTTGGATTAATCATTGCAAAAACTGGGATACCAGATGCCATATATGATATCGCTTTTGAAGGACATGTTGGTACTGAATAATTTTCATTAATAGAAACCAAGCCAAGATCAACGGACATAACAAGATTCAAATAATCTTTTTGAGGCATAAAATCCAGAAACTGTACGTTCGACAATTTTTTTTCCTCTACAATCTTCTCAAGCCTAATCTTCTCTACTCCCTTAGCAATTATTAAAAAAACTATATCCTCCTGATTTATATAGTGTTCAGCTAACCATGCAATATTCTCTATTCTCTGCCCTTTTCCTAAATTACCACCAAATAGAACGACAAATTTATCTTTTAATCCCCATTTATTACGTATTCGTAAATCTCTATCCTTAACTGTTGGTTCCATCACCCAATTATAAAGCATTACAGGCTTCCCTATCTTCATATTTGGATATTGATTCTGGATAAAATCGATATTTCCTTGTGACATACATCCAATTAAATCAGCACTCTGATACCCTTTCTTAGCTTTCTGATCAAGATAGTAATACATCCACTTATGCTTTACTAATCCTATACTCCATACACTTTGTGGATGTATATCGCGAAGAATCAAGTAAAATTTTGCCTCTGTTCTTTTTTTAATATATTTCGCTAATGAGGACAGAGTTATAGGTGGCGTTGGCATGAATATCCAATCAAAACTATCGTTTTTTAAGTAGCGCTTATATGCTTTTTTAAAATAATAACCAAGAGTCGCAAGTGCAATACCCTTTTTTATCATGTTTGAAATACCTTGGGTTGCCTTGCTATTAACGCGTACAACACGTATGTCCCTTTCTTTTCGATCATAGCACTCAACATGTTCGTTATCAGGTGCCATTATAGTAACTTCATGGCCATGATCTCTAAACTGTTCAGCAAGATCAACATACATACCACCATTTTTACCCTCTTCGGCCATTTCTAGCATTAAAAATAATATTTTCATTTCTATGCTATTTTAATTTCATTATTGCAGATCTTCCGTCAAGCCCATAAACTGCTCTTCCTCTCCATATTAGATACTCACTATCATCTTCATAGGTTGGAAATAACACACTACCAAACTGGAAATAAGTTTTTGGTAGGAAATCCTTTTTATATGAAGCAATTTCATTCCATGTATGCCCATCTTCAGAATACCACACATGGGAATCCTGATCAATATTCACCTTAGATGGTTCTACAGTAGTAGAAACCATCATCTTATGACCTATTTGAACACCATATATTCCAGATCCTTGTATTGGTCGAATATTCTTCACATCACCAGTAATTCGATTGATGCTCCTTATATAATTTTGTTCGTACTGGCTATCAGTAGCAAATATAATCTCGTCTTTTGTAAACAAAGGTTGGCAAACACGAACCTGTTGAGATCCTTGATACTTACGAATAAAAGTTTTAAAGCCATCATCCGTGTAGCCAAAAATACAAGCAGAATCATCATCTCCAGTCGCTACCCATATCTTGGCAGAATATGGATCTTGATATATACCGTGAATATGGTTTATTTCGCCATCTTTAAATTCATAAGCGACGTTCCATGTATCACCATTGTCTTTCGACTGATATATTCGAATTGCCATTCTATGAGGGTTATAACAATACTCGCCATAATAGATGGTACCGTCATTAGCTTGACAGAGATTCATTGGCCGTGAACCTTTTTCAATATAGCAACATGGCTCAAATTTTTTTTTATTTTGATCTAGTTTAAATAGTTTTTTTTTTCCAATACATATCCATGTGTCATTTTTGAAATGATACAAATGTCTTATTTCTGCTCGAAATAGCCTTCTGGATAGTTTAAATTTTGCTTTTAATGAATTAATTGGATCATTAATCTTTGCAAAGGGCGATAACTGACCATTACTAGGATCGTACTTATATAAAGAATACCCACACGCCACCACAAAATATCTTTTACAAACATATAATACAGAAAATGCTTTTCTTGTTTCTTTAGTTTCAATAATCATTGTCAATCAAATCGTTTTTTAAGCAATCAAATCATTTTGAGTTGTCTACTGTATTCTCTAAATCCAGCCTAAAGCTATTGGCCACTTTTTCTATTAGGAAGTTATCGCATGCATATTTGTAGCATTTTTCAGCAATATCTTCTCTAACTTCCTTGCAATTAATAATGTTTGCAATATTGTTTATAGTCTCTTGTGATGTATTATCTAGGACGTCAGAGATTACCATCCTTCCATCTATCTCAGAAAACACCTTCATTGAAGCCAAATCCGTTGGACCAAATGCAAAAGATGGCCTATAAAAAATAAGATATTCTGGTATTTTGGTAGATACACATAATTTTGTTAATCTTCTATATACCTTATTACCACTTTCAACATGTAAGAAAATATCAGAATCTTTCATTTGTTCAACAAATTCATTTCCTTTAACAAATCCAATATTACGAACACCGAGTTCTTGCATTTTCATCCGCTGTTGCTCATTAATCTCTGACGATGAGAATACTTGAATATAGTACTTTGTCTTAATGAAAGGTTCGACCTTTTTATGGAGAAATTCTGCAAAAGCCAAAATTGCATCAATTCTGTTATAGTAAAGACTCCCAAAATACGAAATCTTCAATATATCTCCCTCTTGTTTAGGGCTTCGTTCTTTGTATGGTACGATATTCATAATTGGTAAAAAAGGCTTACCAAAGAAAATTCCATATTCTTTAGCCATTTCTTTACCTATTGAATAACAGATAGATGATCTCTTAATAGTCTTTCTATATATATGAATCAAAAAACATTTATATAATGTTCTCTTTGGATATACAACATAATCATCCATAAAATGGGATACCATAGGAATACCTAGTCGTTTCTGGACTTTCCATGCCATACGATGCATAAAAAAAGGATATCCCGCCTGGAAATAAATAATCTCAGGTGACTGTTCTTTTATCCATTTCCAAAATGCTTTATCATCCCAATTTGTCAGTAACCATACAAATTCTCTAAGAATCTGTGTAGTAATACTCCTTTTAATTCCAAGATTGGAACTTGTTTCAAGTTCTTGTTCCAATGCATTATTTCCTTTTATTTGAATCTCATGCCCCGCCTTTAACCAAGGAAATAATATTTTTTTTAAAAGATTACGTTCTGGAATATGATAGAAACTACATGCAGCTTCGGCATCTATCTCATTTAATCCTCTAATAAAAAGCTGACTTACTTCACATTTATTGAAATTTGAAAACATCATCTTCATAGTTTTCCCATTATTATATACATTGGAGAAACTATTTGCACTTATTACTAATACTTTCATTGCCTTAAAAATTGAATAATTCTGAGAAAGAATAAGTTTTCGACAACAAGAGTACGTTATCATTCAACATATAATCTCTTGTCAACAGGAAAAACAGATAGATAATGAAAACGAACTTAATGCTAGTACCTAGCATCCATTTCGTGACACTATCCCTTTTATTAATGTATAATGAATGAAAAAAAAATGATATACTTACAACATCATAGAGTACATATAGTCGGGCAATATTTGGCAGTGGAACAGACAAATTTGTCACAATGGTTTCCATTACCAATATAGAGGTAAGAATAGGAGAATTTTGTACCTGAGTCATTAAGACAAAGATTGCCATACCGTTAAATAACAAGAGTCTCATTATGGAAAACTCCATACCAATATTATTCACATCAGTAAGATAATCATCATAGCTTACAAAAATAGATGCATATTCCAACAATGGTAAAGAGAGTCTTCCAAGCATTGCTAACAACGAAATGCCATACAATGCAAAAAGAGTATATTTATACCATCCTTTATGCTCGACATCAATAAAGCACAAGGGGACAAAGAGAAGAAGTAATAATGATGATGTATGAAAGGCGGCTGCTAATATTACGCATAATAAATATTTTAACCACTTTTTATCTAAAAGAAACTTTATTGAATAAGTAAAAATTGCCGCAGCAATGAACTGCCTTACTAGATTACCTTGCTGAATACATATACCAGATAAGACCAAGTACATAACTGTTAAAACTGAATTTTTGTACTTATATATAAAATTTACAAAAACGCCATTAACAAATAGAGCTATTAAAAAGAAAAAACCCGCAACTCCCAAGTAAATAATTTTTCCAAAATAATTCAAAAGCAAGAAACCTATTTCATATCGATTATTAAATGTTTTTGTAAATGCAATATCATTATCCTTAATATCAGACAGCTTTAAACTCTTGTAGAAAATTGCATAAGACTCATTATCAATACAAACTTTACCGCCAAATGCCACGATATATGAAATAATTATGATCAAAATAACCATAAAGATTCTATATCGTTCTTTACAGACCGCCTCTTTACTACAATGAGAAATAATTACTAATAATGTAAATAAGAATATCCAAATCATCTATTTATACTATGCCTATAACTGGTTAAAGAGATATCTTCTATCTACGTAATAGGGCGTATATACTAAAACATATTTTAGAAAAGCGTTGCACATTAAGCGATACAATGCAGACTGTTTGACAATATATTTAATATTGTTCTTCGCAGAGGGATGGTGCCTAATAATCAAATTAATGTTATATTTATCACAAAGCATCGTCCGCTTTTCCTCTATTTTTGAAAGGTATAGTCCATAGATAGCATCTACCAGATCGTAATCTATATTACGTTTCCCATTAGAGACTCCTGTTTCTATCCAATTATTTCCAATATAACTCAATGCTTGATAGTGGTAAAAAACTATATTACTTTTTATACCTGTGTCTTTAAAGGTGGTCATATAGTTAGTTTCTTCAATGCCTTTATAACGCATTATATTCCAAGGGGCAACCCCAGCACCTACATGTTCACAAACATGAATTTGTTCTGGATAATATTTGACAAGGATATCCAAGTATTTTTGGTCGCCCCAATGTATACCATCCCCCAAATTACTACAACATTCAAGACATAAGTTATGCCAATGATTAAGGATCTTTTTCCCGTCATCATTATTGAGGAATGTGTTAAATTCTACACAATAAGTACCTATTGTTACAGCTATGTGTTCTGTTTCTTTTGGAAAGCGGTGAGGTACTACCATAGCTGACTTACCAGCACTCATCATCTCATCAATGAGACACTGAGGATCATTGAAAAAGTACATGTCAGCATCTATATAAGTGCATGAATCAGGAGCATTGGAATCCAGCACATATTCTATCAATCTAGAAGAGCATGTCCAGCAATACTCAGCTATAGAACGATTTTGCTTAGCCTCCTTCATCTTTTCATTCTCTACCTCTTGCAAAAGGATAGGAATCAAATTCTCCTCACTAATATCTGAAAGTACCTCAAAGCACTTATCATCCATGCAAAGCACATATAGAATAGAGTTCTTTGAGCATTTTTTTAAAGATTCATAAAGCACAAGGCCTTTATCTAAATAAAGGCTATTATAGAGCGTACAAAAAACATTCTTCATTAACTATATCCTAATTTCAATTCTACCATAATACTGGTTATTTCTGATATATTTGAATTAAATTTAAACACTTTTCAAGCGAATATTTATTTAAAAGCATTCAATACATCAACAACAATCTTTGCCTCTTCCATAGTAACAACCTGATTCATTGGAATAGACAACTCACAATTATGAATTCTCTCAGAGATAGGCAATGAGAGCTGAGGATTATTCCACGCTTCCTTCTCATAACACTCCTGATGGTGTGGAGGAATAGGATAATGAATTAAAGTCTGCACATTATGCTCCTTCAAGAACTCCTGAAGTTCATCACGTCTCTCACAGAAAATAGGGAACTGATGATATACATTGTTCTCATCATTAATGCGTGAAGGCAATGTGATCAATGGATTCTTGATATTCTCATAATAGTAAGCCGCCAACTTTTGGCGCTTCTTATTATCTTCATCAAGATACTTCAACTTCACATCAAGCACAGCTGCATCTGGCTCGGACATACGACTGTTCATACCAACGTACTTGAACACATACTTTTTCTGGCTACCATAGTTTGCTAAAGCACGAATAGTGGCAGCCAGCTCTGGATCAGACGTGGTAACAGCACCAGCATCACCAAATGCACCAAGGTTCTTTCCTGGATAGAATGAATGAGCAGCTGCATCACCAAGAGCACCTGTCTTCACGCCCTTCCATGCACATCCATGACTCTGTGCGCAATCCTCCATCAACTTCAAGTTGTGCATCTTACAAATCTCGCCCAACTTATCGTTATAGGCCACACGGCCATATAGATGAACTATCATCACCCCCTTTGTCTTAGGAGTGATAGCCGCCTCTACCTTATCGATGTCAATTTCGAGGTTCTCCCATGTAGGCTCAACCAATACAGGAGTGAGCTTATTATCCGTGATAGCAAGGATTGTTGCGATATATGTATTTGCAGGTACAATGATTTCGTCACCTTCATTGAAGATACCCATCTCCTTGTAACCGCGAATGATCAACTTGAGTGCGTCAAGACCATTGGCAACAGCAATACACTGGTCGGTATCGATATACTTAGCGTAATCAGCCTCGAACTTCTTGTTTCCATTACCTTGTAGGAACCAACCTAACTCAATCACACGATTTACAGCTTCCTTATACTCGTCACCATGCTGCATGGTGATTGCCTGAAGATCTAATAACTTGACCATATTATTTTGCTTTTATTTTATTTTCATTTTTTGTTTCTGAATATAATTGCTTACCTTCACCAAGTTGTCAATGGTATTGGTATCAAGCCATTTGAAATCATTGCCCAGTTTCTGCACCTGAAGTTTATTCTCTTCGAGATATATTTTATTGAGAGCAGTAGCCTCAAATCGAGCTCTTTCTGATTTTTCTATAACTTTAGCATAATCAGCCCCCCTTTAAAAAGACATAAAGACCTGTGATAGAATATTTGCTATAGTCTTCCAACTGTTCTTCTACAGATATCACCTGCCCTTGATCATCAAGTTTGACAACACCATATTACTGAGGATCGTTGTCATGAATGATAAAGATCGTTCTCTAGCCGCTATTCTTCGCTGCATGAATGACTTTGCAAAGTGTTCTTGCGCGATCATCGCCAAGGATGATTCAATCACCAATAATCATACATACAGGATCTTTATCAACAAACTCTTCAACAATAGTGAATGCTTGTGCTACCCCTTCTGGAGTTGCTTGAGTAGTATAAATGAAACGAGCACAAAATGAGGAGCTATCGCCAAGAGCAGATACAAAATTAGTAGTATGTTGAGGGCTTGAGATAACCAAGATATCCTTGAGACCTGCCTCTACCAATGTTTTTATTGGATAATAGATCATTGGCTGATCATAGCTTGGCAACAGCTGTTTTAGTATTCCTCAGGTAAGAGGATATAAGCGGTCGTTAGAATTATCTGCTAAGATTATACCTTTCATAAGATTTATGGTTACAATGATTACTTCTTTTCCTTTACATACTCCAAAAAATCATCATAATTACGGATATAGTCATCCTCAGAATATCCATGGGACGCTAATACCAAACAGATGCTACCAGAAGAAAAACCTTGTTCAGATGCCCATATACCAGGTGGCACATGAATAGCCCAGAACGGACGGTTCAATTGTACAGTTCGCTTATTGATACCATCATCAAGAACAACCTCAAATGCACCAGATGCCGCAATAATAAACTGATGACACTCCTTATGGGCATGCGCACCACGGTCTTCACCACCTGGAATATCATAACTATAGAACACACGATTAATAGGGAATGGTACATGTACATTCTCATACATATAAGTCAAGTTTCCTTCAGGATCGTGCATCTTATTCAATTCACATAGGGAGCAATCAAATACACTTTGTCCTTCTCCTGCTCTGAACATAGACTTACCCTCTCGTTCCTTAGAAGATGTTTTAACATCAGATGATGAAGTCTTGAATGTTGGATCTTTCCTCCATTTCAAGAACTCTTCATAATCCATTATGTAGTCATTCTCATCATATTCTGTAGCAGAAAGTACTAGCGCCAATGAATTGGTAGAGAAGTTGCTCATAGTCCTCCACATACCCTTTGGCACATAGAGACCACAATAAGAACGATTTAGAGGAAAGGCTTGCTGTTTCTTACCATCATCAAGCACAACATCAAACGATCCTGATAGAGCAACAATAAACTCCTCATTTTCCTTATAGGCATGACCGCCACGATCTCTACCTCCAGGAACATCATAGATCCAGTATACCCTTTTTATCTCAAACGGAATCTGCTTTATCTGTTCGATAATAGACAGACTACCTCTTGGATCTTCTATTTTTGGAAGTGAGATAATTTTACAATCAGATATGTTCATATCCTAATGTGTAGTCTTCTTAATAAATATGATAATCTATTTACTAAAGCTTTATTTTGAAGATGAAACTCCTTAAAAAGTTTTCTAGCCTCCTCATTTTCTCTAATGTCTTGAGAAAAATAAACTATTTTTTCTTGATTAAGATCCGTAATATATCTACTCTGATCCAAACCTTCTCCATGTGTTGCTCCTTCACCATCAAGTCCATTCATACGAATTAATGATTTATTAGGGTAAAGTGTTAACATGTTTTTTAGGAATGTTGATGCATACCAACAAATTGCCCATGAATTAGCCATTCCTTGAGCCTGGAGTTTTAACATTTTATAGAAACCATAGGAGTAATCAAATTCAAACTGTTTAATTAGGTTTCTTTTTTTTATTTCTTCGTATAACTCTTGAGCATTCGGATTAAAAACATTCCATGCCCTTTTCCAAGTGGCCCATCCCCAACAATCACCGCCCTTCACAAAAAAAGTTTCAGGAAGATTCTCTAGCTTTCTATAGGGAAAAACATATCCATGAAGGCTACAAACTTCGTTACATTCTTGATAAATTTTGAGACCGTCATTCATATACCTTAAGAAGTGTTTAGAAACTGTCATGTCATCTTCCAAAACAATAATTTTCCCATACTTATTAACTACATCAGCAACTCCTTGCATGATGTTTTTTGCAAGACCATAGTTTTGTTCTCTTTCGACTAAAGTAATGGATTTAAAGCCTTGGAGTGTTTTTAAATAACTCCTTGTTTCTGACACCTTAAACTCTGCTTTAATATTCTTTGCTGCATCAGAAAAAATAATTAAATCAGAATCTTTAGCTTCTACATTTTGTAGCAAGGATTCTATAACCTGCTGAGTATTCCGTTTCCTACAATAAGTGAAGAGCACGATTGGAGCATATCCGTTCATATTTAATCTATAAGTTTATGCTTATTTCTATTTTCCTTAATCGCCTTTCCCATTTCATTTAAAGCTTCCTGAGTATAGTAAGTCAGCAGACCTCCCTGCGGGGTCAGAGTAACCTCACCAAATATAATTCTATGAACCTCTTTTCCATCTTCTACTCTATCTACTTCATATAAATCAATTCGAGCATACTCCAAACCTGCAGATAATTTACATGCAACTTCAAGCATTTCATCCAATTTGAATGGACGAGGTATGTCTTCATCAGAATACATTGAGTCACTATCAATTGTATATGGTAATCGTTCCCAATTAGGACTATAAATAACACGTTTACCACCGCTGGTTTCTGAACGTTCAGTGCAACATTGTATAAAAACAGGAGTGCCGTTAGCACAATGAATTTTGTAATCAATTGGGAATGTACCGTCCTCATTACTTGGAATGAGTTCCTCACATAATATCATTGGCCTAATATAGATATAATGACGCTCAAAAAAAGCATAATGTTTCATATGCATCCATTTATCGAGCTTTGCTCGAGTTTCCTCTATATTAAGTGTTTTCTTATCGTAAACAATAATATTCATATCAGCTGAGTGATTACACTTGATCGCAAACTGATTAGGAAATTTCTCGAAATCTACCGTCTTTGCATCATCCCAAAATCCATAAAGTTTAGTAAGTGTATATTCAAGCCCCCTTTCCTTAACAAATTCTCGAACGAGAAGCTTGTCAGCGAGATAAGCATGAACCTTATGTAAATTAAAAAAATTCGCACGAAAGACGTAATCACGATAATCTTTAGGGTGAAAAAGGCGTGGCCTTCTTCCTATGCCTTTCCAGAACATCATGTAATACTTCAAATGAAAAGGCAACGTATTTTTTATTGTTTTTTTTAAAGTTTTTTTTTCCATATTGTTTGAATTTATTTTTTATTGATTAATTCTTTTCCATTTACTATGTATATCAATTCGAGTTTTGATAATACGAGCAGGTATACCAACCACAACACAATGAGAAGGTATTGACTTTGTAACTACGCAATTTGGAGCAATAAACACATCATCACCAATTGTAATATTACCAATGATTCTTGCTCCACTACAAATGGTTACATAATTACCGATAATTGGAGCGCCAGCACCTTCATCTTTATGACCTATCGTAATACCCGGTTCTAGCACGCAGTACTCTCCAAGTTTTACATATGCATTGATTACAATTGGTCCCCAATGCCATATTGTCAAACCTTTATTGACTGTATTTGGAGGAATTTGATATCCTGTAATTCTTGAAAGATTTCTTAATTTATGAAGATAATAAATAGCCAGTGGATTATTCTCGCCTTTACTTAAGTATAATTCACATTTTCTAAGGGTTTTAATATACGCCCATATTTTACTCTGATCGCTTATTGGGGAACAGCCCAATCTGACCTTAAGCCACGAAAAAAAGCCTTGCCTTCCGGATACCATTTGATAGTTCCGAGAATCTTCATTTAAGTATTCTCGATATTCTTTTTTATTTCTAATCATTAATGTACTACAAAACAATGTTTTCGTTTCTAATCATTTGATAATTTTTTGTTTTAAAGCATTCAATTTATTATTAACAAAAGCTTTTTCGTTCTTTTCCATCCCTATGGCATAAACAAGAACCAATCCCCATATAATAGAAAGAAGAATAATTACAATAAATCTTAACAGTCCTTCATGCATATAGAAATATAGCAAGAAAGGAACTATTACAATCAAAAGAGATACAGGTACTACTCTAATTATAACACGTTTTACATAAAACATGACAGGTAAGCCTGCCTTTTCGTTGATAATTGGTAGTTGTATACATAGCTTAACAGCCATAATAATTGCACTTACAATAAAGCAACTATATGGCGGCAAGCCAATCTTGAATAAAACATATGAAATAGGGAAGATGGTTATTGTGATTAGTCCAACAAATAACTGATATTTTTTTATATCTCCAGTAGCTTGAATAGATGTTACCAGAGTACTTGATAGTACATCAATTGTTACATAGAGAAGCGTCAACTGAAGAAAGATATCAGTAAATTCTGGAACATTACCTAACCAAAGCTCTAATACATAATGTGCCTCAAAAGCTAATGGTAGAGCAATCACTAACATGAGAAAGTAAGAATACTTGGCGCCCATACAAACTAAAGTATACATATATTCCTTATCACCATGGGCATACGATTTTGTTATCTGAGGATTAAGAGCCATTGTAAAATTACCTACGAACTGAGTAACTGCAGATTCTACCTGAGTTACAAGACCTTTTGCAGTGTTAACAGTTGTCCCAAAGAATAAATTCATTAGCACATTAAGACCTTGTGTTCTAAGAATAGACGCACCAGTTCCTAGATAGTTCCAACCAGCGAAACCAAACATTTTTATTAGTAATGGCTTATTCCATACATAGTGATAGGTACACTCCTCGAAATGTTTTTTACAATATATACCATAAATCAGTCGAATTAATATGGCTACCATACAAAGTAAAAAGGAATAAACTATTAATCTGTCCCAAGGTGATATAATAACTGCATAAACTATTAATAATTTTAGAATTGCATCTAGTATACTAATATACGCAAATGTTAGCATTCGTTCATGTGCAATAATAATAGCATTGTATGGTACACTTATTATGTTAATGCAGAAGGAAATAAGGCATAACTGAAAAACCCAGTTTGCAGCTATTAATCTTTCAGGGGGTATAATCATTTTGTAATTTAGAAACCAAATACCAAATGATTCCGCCAAAATAAAAATGAGAACAATAAAGGCTATTTGTATATTAATTGAGGTTGAAAAGATTACATTCAATTTCTGTTTATTGCCAAGTCCCATCTCGTAAGTAAAGAAACGGCTTATTGTTGTAGCCATAGTTCCGGAAACTAATTGGAACATCGAAACGAATCCACCAACAACATTCTGAATTCCAAAATCTACCACACCTAAAGCATTCAAAAGTACTCTACTCGTAAATAGAGAAATGGCCATTAAAAACACCATTCTAATATACAAGAAAATGGTATTTTTTGCTATCCTTTTATTGTTTTGATTTGATGTTCCTTCCATTATTCTTTATTATAGCTATACACATATAAATATTATCTCGCAGTATACATTTTTTGTAATACTCCTGATAACCGCCAGATGTGACATTGTCCATCCAAGCCTTATTGTCGAGATACCACTTAACAGTCTTCTCTATACCTTCTTCAAACTGCAGGCTTGATTCCCAGCTAAGTTCACTCTAGAGTTTTGATAAATCGATAGCATATCTCAAATCGTGACCAGCACGATCAGTTACGTAAGTTATCAAATCAAGATCTTCACCCTCCTTGCGACCGAGCAAGCGATCAACAGCTTTGATTACAACTTTTATAATGTCGATTTTTCCATTTATTGAAGCCACCAATGCTGTAGGCGTCTGCAATATTACCCTTGTGGGAAATTACATCAATAGCACGAGCATGACCTTCCACGTACAACCAATCGCGTACGTTTTAGCACCGGTTACTAATATCTTCATAAATCTTTATTATTGTAGCAGCTAATGGTATCAAACCATAGACATGAGCCGCACCTATCTACCTGCTTAACCATAAATTTTAAATTTCTTTTCTCCAGACCATTTTGTTGACAATGCCAACGTATGACTGAATGATCTTCACGATCTTAGTAGAAACATTCTCATCTGTATAAACAGGGACTGAAGTACCAAAATCACCATCCTTTCAGCTGTATCCACAACCTAGAGTAAGCCCTTCTCATGTATACCACTGAGGATAAAACCAGCCTTATCCAAAGACTCAGGATGCTCTGTAGGGGTACGGATGCATATTGTTGGGAAAGGATGATCAATGTTTGTGAAGAATGAAGATTCCTCAGGAAGTGTACCAGAACCAGATACAATTGCGCAAGGTATTCATCTGCAAGCAGTTGTAATAATGAAAGCCAAGGAGTTCAGACATGATCACACGCTCATCAAGTTTGAAGCCAATGCTTTCCAAACGTTTGCGTAAACGTAGGCGGCAGTTATAGAGAATTGGCATATCATACTTCCCTGCCATTTTGTTGATAGCTGTAAAGAGAGAAGTAAAGTTCTTCTCTGCATCAATATTTTCTTCACGGTGAGCACTCAACAAGATGTACTTACCCTTAAGCCAAGACGTTGGTGAACATCTGAAGCTTCGATTTCGGCCAAATTCTTATGCAAAATCTCTGCCATCGGAGAACCTGTAACGTATGTGCGTTCCTTTGGAAGACCTGTATCAGCCAAATATCTACGAGCATGCTCGCTATATGCCATATTTACATCAGAAATGATATCCACAATTCTGCGGTTAGTCTCCTCTAGCAGGCACTCATCCTTACAACGGTTACCTGCTTCCATGTGGAAGATTAAAATATGCAGACGTTTTGCGTCAATAACGCTCAAGTAGCTATTAGTATCACCCAGAACAAGCAGTGCATCAGGTTTTGTTTCTACTATAACCTTGTAACTCTTTTCAATGATGTTACCCATAATAGAACCAATGTTATCACCTACAACCTCCATGTAAATCTCAGGACCAGCAAGTTTGAGATCCTTGAAGAATACACCATTGAGGTTATAGTTATAGTTCTGACCGATATGAACCAGAAGTACACCAAAGTACTTGGCGGCACTTATTGATAACTGCTGCAAGGCGGATAATCTCTGGGCATGTACCCACGATAATCAAAAACCTGAGCTTACCATTATCTTGGAAGTGTGATATCCATAGTGCAAATTATTTAGCAATGTTTTCAACACCCTTGAGCTCGTTCTGGATGTACTCCAAAGAAGCAATCTTAGCCTTTGTTTCTTCAAGGTTAAGACGCTTTGTATTATCTGAGTTAAATTCAGTCAATGTTACACGCTTTTCATTACCCTCAGAGAAATACTTGTCATAGTTAAGGGTACGGTTGTCTGCAGGAACACGATAGAAGTTACCCAAATCCTCAGCTTTTGCACACTCTTCGTTTGTAAGCAATGTCTCGTACATCTTCTCACCGTGGCGGATACCAATCATACGAATATCCTCCTTCTTACCACCAAAAAGCTCACAAACAGCCTCTGCCTGTGTCAGGATTGTACAAGCTGGAGCCTTCTGAACAAGAATATCACCATTCTGCCCATGTTCAAATGCGAAGAGAACCAAGTCAACAGCCTCTTCAAGGCTCATGATGAAACGTGTCATGTTAGGCTCAGTCAAAGTAACAGGGTTTCCGTTACGAATCTGATCGATCCACAAAGGAATAACTGAACCACGTGAGCACATTACATTACCGTAACGGGTGCAGCAAATCTTAGTGTCACCAGAATAGCGAGATTTTGCAACAGCAATTTTCTCCTCAATAGCTTTTGTAATACCCATGGCATTGATAGGATATGCAGCCTTATCTGTAGAAAGGCAAATAACGCACTTTACATGAGCGTCAATTGCTGCTTCAAGAATATTGTCAGTACCAATGACGTTAGTCTTAACGGCCTCCATAGGGAAGAACTCACAAGAAGGAACCTGCTTCAAAGCAGCAGCATGGAAGATGTAATCTACACCCTGTGTAGCGTATTTCAATGTTGACTTGTTGCGAACATCGCCAATGTAAAACTTGATTTTGCTAGCAACTTCAGGGTACTTAGCCTGATATTCATGACGCATATCATCCTGCTTCTTCTCATCACGAGAGAAAATACGGATTTCGCCAATATCAGTACGAAGGAAGCGATTGAGAACTGCATTACCAAATGACCCAGTACCACCGGTAATCATGAGAACTTTATCTTTAAAAACTGACATACTATTTATTCTAAAATATTATTGTTCTGTTACGACAACTGGATCATAATAAGTGTCTGTACGATTAGGATTAAATATCTCGTTGCAGTACATTACTGTCACCAAATCTTTATTTTTACTTAAATTAACAATACTATGAGTATAACCTGGAAGCATATAGATTGCTTGCATCTTATCACCAGATACTTCATAACTCCATAACTCATCTGTACCTTCCTTGCGAAGCTGAATCAAACCATGACCTGCAACCACAATAAAAGTCTCCCACTTTGAATGATGCCAATGCAAACCTTTAGTTACCCCAGGTTTGGAAATGTTTATTGAAACTTGACCACAATTAAGAGTGTGAATGAGCTCAGTAAATGAGCCTCTTTGGTCAACGTTCATTTTGAGATTTACTATAGCTTTTTCTTTAGGCAGATAAGACAAATAGGTCGTCATCAATTTATAACGAAGAGAGTTTTGTGGTATTTCTGTTACCATTTGGTACTGACCTTCTGAGGGATGCAAACAGACGGCACATTCCTGAATAATATCCAAAATCTCACCAAGGGTAGCTTTATGCGTAATCGGAACACAACAATAGCGTCCATTATCGGTAAGGATAGTTTCAACATCATCAAACTGACAATAATGTTCCTTACCTATAAGCGCACCAATCATTTCATCTACAAGATCATCAATGTAAACGAGTTCCATCTCTACACTACGATCATCAACCTGTATGGGAAAATCATTAGCAATGTTATTACAGAAGGTAGCAATGACACTGTTGTAGTTTGGTCGACACCACTTACCAAAAAGGTTTGGAAAACGATAAACTAAAACTTTGGCACCCACTTCTTCACCATATTGGAACATAAGTTCCTCACCTGCCTTCTTACTTTTCCCATACTCGGAAGTGCTAAAGCGACCTGCTAAGGTGGCTTGGATGGAACTACTGATCATAACAGGACAACTATTTTTATGCTTTTTGAGTATGTTAAGTAATACGGTGGCAAATCCAAAGTTACCCTCCATAAACATTTTTGGATCTTTAGGACGGTTTACACCTGCGAGGTTGAATACAAAATCGCAATCCCTGCACCACAAGTCAAGTTCTTCAAGTGTGGAATCTATATCGTATTCATAAACCGCTTCTATTTTAACACCCTCATACCAACAAGCTTTGCCGTCACGTATATTATTAAGCTGTGAGCAAAGATTGCGTCCTACAAAACCTTTTGCTCCTGTAACTAATATTTTCATAGGTTTAGAATTTACGCCATACCATTTTGTTAACAATGCCAACGTATGATTGGATTATTTTGACCACTTTTGTTGAAACATTCTCCTCCACATAGTCAGGCACAGGAACGCCATGATTACCATTCTTGCAAAGTTCAACAGCTATATCAACCGCCTGAAGCAATGACTTCTCGTCAATACCAGCAATAATAAAATTGGCCTTGTCAATTGCTTCTGGACGCTCGGTAGAAGTGCGGATACATATAGCAGGAAACGGATGACCAACACTTGTAAAAAAAGACGATTCTTCAGGGAGTGTACCAGAATCGGAAACTACTGCAAAAGCGTTCATCTGAAGACTATTGTAATCATGAAATCCGAGAGGTTCATGCTGAATAACGCGCTTATCGAGTCGAAATCCACTAGATACAAGACGATTACGTGAACGAGGATGACAACTATATAATACTGACATATCATATTTCTCAGCCATCTTATTGATAGCAGTAAAGAGTGATATGAAGTTCTTCTCTGTATCAATATTCTCTTCACGATGTGCCGAGAGAAGGATATATTTACCTTTTTCAAGCCCCAAACGTGAGTGTATATCTGAAGATTCGATCTCTGTTAAATTTCCATGGAGAACCTCTGCCATTGGAGAACCTGTAACATAGGTGCGCTCCTTTGGAAGGCCACAATCTGCAAGATATCTACGGGCATGCTCGCTATATGCCATATTCACATCTGAAATGATATCAACGATTCGACGGTTAGTTTCCTCAGGTAAACATTCATCTTTACAGCGGTTGCCAGCTTCCATATGGAAGATTGGAATATGAAGTCGTTTTGCTCCAATTACCGACAAACATGAGTTGGTATCACCAAGGACAAGAACTGCATCTGGTTTTGTCTGCACCATAAGTTTATAACTTGCATTAATTATATTGCCACATGTAGAGCCAAGATCATCACCGACCGCATTCATATAAACCTCAGGTTCTTTAAGCTTAAGATCATGGAAGAAAATGCCATTCAAATTATAGTCATAGTTCTGACCTGTATGTGCAAGAATTACATTAAAATACTTACGGGTTTTGTTTATGACAGCTGCAAGACGAATAATTTCAGGGCGTGTACCTACGATTATGAGTAGCCTTAATTTATCATTATCTTGAAAGTGCACACTGGAATAGTCAGTTTTTAATTGCATATATGATTATTTTATTACTAACATTCGAATTTAATATTATTAACACTTATTGTGTCTTATGTTATCTGATAGACGAAACTGAAAGAATCGCCCGTTATACTTGTAAGTAGCTAAATAGATGCTTCAAAGCACTTCAGTAATAATGTATTTCTGAAACTCTTCTAATTAGAAATCGACTTTTCATTCGTCAATATATTCCCACGGATAGGGATTATTAACCACATTCTGAAACTCTGCAACGGCTTCTATCTGCTCGGAAGTAAGAGATTCGGAATTCCAGGAAGCGATAATTGCACGACCTTCATCCGCCAAAGGCCCATCAAACACTTCACCATAACAAACTGTAAGTAAGCGAAGTTTTAATAATGAGACAGGAAGAGCATCTAAAATTTCCCAACAACGATCCAAGACTTCCTGAACATGTTTTTGCTTTTCACCATGGTCAATGAAAGAAGCACTGTACCCCATCAGAAGAGCAAGACAGACATTTGCCTGTTCTTCAGTAGTAGAACCTTTAGCACCAGAGTTATACAAAGTCATGGTCATGCGGTAAACTTCACTGTTACGACGGGAAAGGTCATCGCTATAGACCGGACTCCCGTCCATACCTAAATACATCAGTTCGTGCGCTGCACGCTGAAGAGCAAATGTTTCTTCGGAAAGAGTCATAACTATTTATGATTTCAAATTTATGATTTACCAGCCAGCAAATGACAGCTGTTAATTATTCGATTACTTCTATAAGATCCGGATGGATAGTGGCCATAGCAACAGCAATAACACCTTGTACTTCGATGACCACACGACGATCACGTGCCCCCTTCACTTTCAAGAAAAGCCCCTCCTGCCCTTCAAAATCACCACCAATGATGCGGACTCTGGTGCCTTTAGACAAATTCAGTTCATCGGGTTGGAAGTACAAGAGATGATCGTTGTAGGTACCGGCAACAGCAATGAAACGCTGCATCTCATTATCGGGGATAATTATTTTCTGACCACTACGAGTATCAGTTATATATTGCAAGTAAGTGACCTGTGATTTAACACGCTTCACTTCAGCAGGACAGGCATGAACAAAAACCAAATTATGAACGACGGGCACTAAAACACGAACTTTCTTACCTTTCTTTATACTTATCTTATATAGCATCGGAACAAAGCAACCCAACTTTTCTTTTTCAAGTAGTCGCATAGCATCCAACTCCCTGCGATAAGTAGCACGCATGGCATACCATATTTCACTCTCTTTCTCCACTTCCATTTTATGATTACTTCAGAAAAGGGTGTTCTCTCGGGGCTTTGAATTCCTTGCATACACCTGAAACTCAATCATTTGCGAACGCTTTATGTAGAATATAGCAAGCTTTGCGTCCTTCTTGCCTACAGATTTTCTATAGTAGTTCATTACCTTACAGGTAAAAAGCTATAAACGAACCAGTCACAAACAAAAAGTGTCTTTTAGACGTTCGTTTAATGGACGCAAAGATAGAGGTGTTTTTGGAAACGACAAAATGTTTGATAAAAAATCTTCTTGTGATTACTTTTTTTATACGCTAATACTTTGATTATGAGCAATAAAATGGGAGTAAAAATATCAGTTAACATCTATTCATTTTATTGTTTTCTTCATCTCCCACTTTCGAAAAGAATTGACGTCCATTAAACGAACGTTTTTTTAAACACCTTCAAAAACGAAGTTACCAATCTAATTTACAGCTATTTGAATCCAACAAAAAATCACATTCTTTTCACTTTTCTTCCCCCCATTATCATATCTGAACTTTATTTTCTACTTTTGCGACATTTTTAACTGTAAATATCAGTTAAATCCATAATTAAAATTTATGCAATATGAAAGATTTAAAAAAAAGAGAATCAGAATGGATCTGATACAAAGAAAAGGTCACATCAAGTTGGAAATCAGAGTACAAGCAGTAGTAGAACAGTAAGCAGAATTAGTATAGTCGACGAAAATTTACTGGCTGAACGGTATTATGCAGGTGCAAAAACTCACATGTATGTAGGAGTCCTAAGAAGTTTCAAATTAGGCTATTTCAGAGGCCTAAATATCAACACCATAAGCGATTTGGGAATGCATTTACACGAATCGGGTGATGGCTTAAAACACGAAAAAGGAGAAGATATTCCACTGGAACTAAGCAGTTTAATGACAGAACTAAGAAAGATATGGGCAGTGATACAAAAGGAAGATACGGAACACATAGACCCCTATGGATATGATGTAAGGATAAATCATTGATATTTTACTCCAAAGAAAGGACATAACTTTGCCCCGTCAACCTGACAGTGGAAGGGCTACACCCTTTCACCCGGATGGTGTAGCCCTAAGCATAAAAGGGTGTAGCTATCCGAAGCAAAGGGTGTAGCCATCACAGAAGGTTGATTATAAACAATTTACAAATAACTAAAAGTACAAAAATGGAAAAACAAAAGTTGGGGCACCAACAGAAGTATGTAACGAAAAATGAGAGAGTAGAGAATCTATGGAAAAAACTTATCAGGCAAGAAACCGATTTATCCGAAGAAACCATTGCATGGATGACCCTACGCATCCGACAGTTGACCGAGTACATGCCATACGGATGTGCGCTGATAGCCTACAGAAAACAAAATGGCGAATTCTACATGGCAAGAGGAACACTTATTTATTATGAATCCGATTTCCATCGGAAATATGATATTGAGCGCATCAAAAACCATGTAGCATACTGGGATACGGAACAGCAAGGATGGAGGACCTTCCAGATTGAAAACTTCCTGGAATGGAGACCGATTGTTTAAATGAAGAATGAAAAATGAAGAATGAAAAATTAAGAATGAAGAATTATGGATTCATATTTATTACATGATGCCAATGCAGGCAATAACTTTAAAATTATGATGATGATACAAAAAGAAGGAATGAAAGGATATGGCATCTACTGGATGCTGCTTGAATTCCTGAGGTTACAGAACGGATATAAAGCCGATCTGAGGGTACTGCCTATCCTGGCACAAAAGATGAGAGTGACAGTGACTACCTCGAAGCGAATTATCTACAATTATAAACTCTTTGAGGTGGACGATACAGCCTTTTCATCACCTGGGCTTATCCTGCGGATGAGACCACTGGAAGCCAAGCGCGAAGCGAACAGAGAGGCAGGCAAGCATGGAGGACTGGCTAACCAACAGAGAATCAGAGATGCAAAGGCAGGCAACGCTTTAGCAACAAATAAAGAGAATAAAGAAAATAAAACAGACCCCTCTATATCTCCCCAAGGGGAGACAGTGAAGAATGAGGAGATTCTTCTTGTTCCTCCAGAGTATGCACTCAACAGGCAGACGCACAACTACGAAGGATTGATAACAGAATTGGAACGGCAAAAAGTTGCATCCATAAAAGAGAAAAACGCCATTCTCAGACTGACGGACTTCGGAAGACTGGGAGGCAAAATTTGGAAAATCATCTATGACATCAACAGTTCACCACAGATGAAGGCACGGATTGTTATGCCGGGAAAATATATCTTAAAGCTACTGCAGAACTAAATGATCTCAAAAAGGTTAGCTCTCCCCCAAGAGCAACCTTTTTACTATTTTCAAATCAATCAAGTTCAAACTGCTTTCTTTTATAAACAAAAATATCTAGATTTTGCTTTCTGCTTTAAACAAATATCCTCCTAATTTGCTTTTTGCTTTAAACAAATTCGTATATTTGCTACATAAATCACTTTGAATATGGATAGCCTGTTTTTAAAGCAAGAAAGAATGTTGGCGCAAACAAGCACCAATATTGTAAGAGAGCTAATGAATAAGATTCATTGGAATAACCGCTTGATTGCCGTCAGAGGTTCTCGCGGCGTAGGGAAAACAACTTTAATGCTACAATACATCAAATTGAATTATTCACCCGGAAGCCGGGTAGCTCTCTATTGTACACTCGACAGCATTTATTTCAGCAGTCACACATTACTGGAGCTTGTAGAAAAATTCTATCTTCAGGGAGGTAAACATCTGTTTCTGGACGAAGTTCATAAATACCCTACTTGGAGCAAAGAGCTTAAAGAAATCTATGATCTGTATCCATCTATGCAGATTGTCTTCAGCGGTTCATCACTACTCAACATACTAAATGCTGATGCAGACCTTTCCAGAAGATGCCTGCCTTACAATATGTACGGCCTATCATTCCGCGAATTTTTGATGTTCTATAAGAATATTCGGATTCCGGTTGCTTCTTTAGAAGAAGTACTAAAGAATGCAGGCGAGATTTGCCAAGGCATTAACGAACTGTGCAGACCCGTACAAATGTTCAATGAGTATTTACATTACGGTTATTATCCATTCTTCACCGGCAACCGGGAAGATTACTACATGAATATTGAAAATGTAGTCAACTTCATCTTAGAACAGGAGATGCCTCTGTTGTGCGGAGTAGATCCTGCCTACGTAAGAAAATTGAAAGCGTTATTGAGTATTTTGGCTTCATCTGTTCCTTATGAAGTCGATATCACCAAGCTGGCAGGGATTATAGGGCTTACCAGAAACTCAGTGATTACTTATCTCCAAAATTTGGATCGTGCAGAACTGCTTAAATTACTGTATTCTGATCTCACCTCAGTTAAAAAGATGCAGAAACCGGACAAAATATATCTCCAGAACCCGAACTTGCTCTATGCTATTGCTTCAACATCTGTACAGATTGGTACAGCAAGAGAGACTTTTGTAATGAGCCAGCTTTCGGTTAATCACGAAATAGAATACGGAAAAGCGCAGGGAGATTTTGTTGTCGACCACAAATATACATTCGAAGTAGGAGGAGCAGACAAGACTTTCAAGCAGAGTGCCGACCTACCGGATTCCTTTATTCTTGCTGATAACATCGAATATGCCACAGGTAAAAAACTGCCTCTGTGGATAGTAGGATTAACGTATTAAAACAGAAAACACCATGATAACATTTCCGAATGCCAAAATAAATCTGGGGCTGAACATTGTAGAGAAGCGTCCTGACGGATATCATAATCTGGAAACAGTATTCTATCCTGTCCCCGTAGAAGATGCATTAGAAGTCAATATATTGAATGAAAGCACGCAGAAGTTTCGTCTGCATCAGGCGGGATTGGAAATTGCGGGAGAAGCAGAAAATAACTTAGTAGTGAAAGCTTATAAACTTTTAGATGAGAGATTCAATCTCCCTCCCATAGATATTCACCTGTTCAAGCATATTCCTTCCGGTGCGGGATTAGGTGGTGGTTCATCGGACGCAGCTTACATGCTAAAATTGCTGAATGAGAAGTTCAACCTGGAATTGTCGGATGAGAATTTAGAAGAGTATGCTGCCAGATTAGGAGCGGATTGCGCCTTTTTCATCCGGAACGCTCCAACCTATGCAGAGGGAATAGGAAACATCTTCTCTCCTATTTCCTTATCCTTAAAAGGATATCAGATTGTTTTAGTAAAACCGGATATCTTTGTCTCCACCCGTGATGCTTTTGCGCAAATAAAGCCTCATCGGCAGGAAATTCCATTGAAAGAAGTCATAAAGCAACCTATAGAGGAATGGAAAGAACGAATGGTGAACGATTTCGAAGAAAGCGTATTCCCCCAATTTCCCGCTATCAAAGAGGTTAAAGAGAAGCTGTATGAGGCAGGGGCTATATATGCAGCAATGACAGGGTCCGGCTCATCCGTATTCGGGTTGTTCAAACCGGAAGATAATAAATCTGTCAAAGAAGATTTTGGAGAAAAAGCCTTTGTATACCAAGGAGCATTAAAATAAATAAAGGGACTCTTCACAATAGCATGGAGAGTCCCCTATTCTTCTGCGCAAAAACCTCTCCGCAATCCCCACGAGGTAGCCTAAGACTTACCTCTATATCATTCCATGTGAAAGACTTCTACAAGTGGAATACTTATAGGAGAATTATCCGGATTAACTTCCATTATATCAGCCATATAATCCCACCATTTTTGTACAATAGAAGTATTTCCCATTTCTTGGGATGAAGCTTTTCCTTTGATCTTCTGACAAGCATAAAGGATATTGGTATCCTTATCCCAATAAATGGAATAATCATAAACTCCGTTTTCTGACAATAATTGTTTCAATTCAGGCCATATCTGAGCATGCCGTCTTTCATATTCAGCTTCGCAGCCCGGCTTCAAAAACATTTTAAATGCTTCTCGTTTCATAATTATTTATTGTTTTGTATCTACTTCCAATACATATACTTGTTGGGGAACCGATTGCTTCACCTTCTCTCCATCTCCTTGTGAGGTACATTGTACAAAAAGATGCAGCATTCCCCTCTTGTTCCACAAATTTGTATCATAACTTGGTTCCCATGCATCAACCGAAAAATCCGTCAGATCACTCACATTCCAGTTCCCTTTTGAAAGGTCACCCGAATATGCTACCGTCACCCGGCTATTACGGTCTACATCACGATATATATAATATATTCCTTTTCCCCGGGTATCAACAGCTAAACGAGGACGTGACATAGGAATCATTTTGGTACCGCGCCCACTTAACGTAAAATCCGTATTCCTATCGGCAACCTTTACCATTTGCCAATTTTCATTTTCTATGAAGACCAGTCGATATTGCGGACAAACATCTCCGGGTTCTTTCCAATATGCGGCAATAAAAGGATTGCCTTCCTTATCAGCAACCATACTTGTCTGGTTTATCAATTCACTTTTCTGAGGAATTTTAAATGCGTATTCCGCATTTCTCACATTAATGGGAAGGTGATACTGCTCACCGGTTGACTTCTGCCAGGTAATTCCTCCATCCTTGGAACAGGCATAGCATAAATCATGGTTCGTCTCTACAGCAGACGTCTCACGCCACACCCAGGAAACATGTATGGTTCCTTTCCTGTCAACACACATTTGCCAGTATGCATTTCTCTGTCCTTCACCATCAATTAAAGTATCCTGCAAGCGCTTCCACTGGCCTTTCCGTACATCGTACCTATTCAGTACAAGATTGCCCTGACCGGACTTACCCAAACGGTAAGCAAACAGCAAATCACCATTTTTCAATGTATAGAATTCGGGATAAGTCACCTTCCTTTCATCTTTACCTACCATAGATTGCAACGTATCCAGCCGAAGGGAATAAGCCTCTACGCTTTTACAATATTGCAACGGAGCATTGTGATGATTGAAGGCTACATGCAAATAACCTTTTCCGTCGATACCAATGCTGATAACGTTGTGGGCATCCTCGCATTTTCCTTTATAAGGTGAACGGAGTATTTCAAAACGATCGTTTCCTAAACGGCGTTTCCCCAACGTCAGATATCCATCTTCGTCATAATAGGCAATAAATTGTATATTTCCTTTCGAGGTAACGGAATTTGTCCGGAAAATAGCAGTGTTAACAGATGTACTGCTATATCCCATACCAGCTTTGACCAGTTTCTGGGCATGCAGCAAAGAGATACTCCCAAACAGTCCGCATATAAATAATAAAATATTTCTATACATAATATTTATGCTATTTCAATTTATATATTTCCGAAGCGGCTAACAAAAAGCAGCCTACTGCAAAATCCTCCGGTTCATGTATACAATCGTAAGTTAAGGGCTGACCGGCTTTGGGACTATTACTTCTCCCTTGCATATATCCTAGTGCACCATTCGGATGCATACAGTCCTTTACCAAAGCATTCCAAGCCTTCAAGGTCATTGGCAGATATTCGTCACGGTCCAAAATACCGTTCCTTATTCCCCATACCAAACCATATACAAATAAAGCGGTACCGGTACCTTCTTTTCCACCAAAATTACCGGGATCATGTAGGCTTACATTCCAAAAGCCGTCTTCGCGCTGGCAAAGTTTAATAGCCTTGCTCATCTGCAAAAAATCTTTCAGATAATCCTTGTAATGCTTATCTTTTCGGGGAATCAGATTCATGACACGCGCCAACGCAGCGTATGCCCATCCATTACCCCTGGACCAGTAGCAGTCTCGTCCGTTAGGCTCCTTATAAGGCGGGGTAAATCTCTTGTCGCGATACCAAAGCCCGTCTTTACGATTGTACAACCCCTTATCGCCATGCTGGTTGCGTGTGAATGAATACAAATCCCACATCTTGTCATAATAAGATTGTTCTCCTGTCAGTCTGCCCAGCTTAGCAAATACAGGCATAGACATCTGGATGGCATCTACCCACCACCAGTCATCGTTTTGAGGTGTATTCACCATCATATCAATGGATAATTTTATATCCTTGATTTTATTGGGATCATCGGGGCAAATGTTATACAAATCAATATAAGTCTGCCCACAACACTGATTGTCTGCATGACGAGTAACAGTTCCTTTATCCAACCCCCATTTATGGAATTCCGCCCATTTCAATGCATAATCGTAAAATTCCTTTTGGGGATAAATGGCATGAAAAGCCATTAAGCCTTCAAAATATACAGCCCTCGTCCATATATTGCTTGGTCGCAAGGTTTGTACAAATGTAGGTTGACAAGGATCCGGATATTTGACCATAAAATAATTATTGGCCAACAGCATATGTTTCAAAGTTTCTTCCTGCTTCGGTATTTGCTGTGAACTCAGCGTAAGAAAATTAGAGAACACAATAATCAGTAAAATCACAAACTTGTTTTTCATAATAAATATTTCATTGATAAAAAATTAGGTTCATACCCCGCTACAAGCCAGAAAGCCTCCGTCAATAGGTATGGTAATACCGGTTACAAAGCCGGAAGCTTCTTCATTGATAAGCCAGTTCATACAACCTACCAGCTCTTGCGCTTCCCCAAAATGCTTCATGGGTGTTTGACGCAAAATGTTACTTCCCCTTTCCGAAAAGTTACCATCCGGAGTCATCAACAACTTACGGCTCCTGTCATTCAGGAAAAATCCCGGAGCAATGGCATTCACACGTATATGGGCCGGTGCCAGGTAGGCAGCCAACCATTGGGTGAAATTTGCAATACCTGCTTTACTCAAGGCATAAGCCGGTACCCGCGACAAAGGCCGATAAGTATTCATTGATGCAAAATTGATGATACATCCTTTGCCCAACCGAATCATATCCGGAGCAAAAAACTGACAAGGAATAACCGTGCCCATAATATTGACATCAATCACATCCAAGAAACGGCTCATGTCCAGATTAAAGAAACCGCGCAATTCTCCTTGCTCCTCTTCCAATTCCCGTTCGTTAAATTCATTGATGTTAGTCACCGCCTCCGGCTGGTTACCTCCCGCCCCGTTAATCAGAATCGAACATGCACCAAGTTGTTCGTTAATCAAAGCATGTGCTCTCTTTACTTCCGCTAAATTACGAACATCACACGAAACAGACAAAACATCCCCGTCTGCCTCTTTTATCATCTTTTCCGTCTTCCGCAACTTTTCCATACTACGACCTATAAGGACTACTCGATAGCCCTTCCGAGCCAAGTCTACAGCTAACTCCGAACATAACGTACCACCAGCTCCCGTAACGACAGCCACTTCTTCTTTTTTTATATTGTTCATACCTATTTCCTCCAATTTTTACAATTTCTATAACAAATGTCTTTCACTATATCGCCTAATAAAGTCATATCCGACGGGAACTCTCCGCTGACTACCTTTTCACCAATAAACCGACAAAGCACCCTGCGGAAATATTCATGACGCGAGAAGGAAAGTACACTCCGTGAATCTGTCGTCATACCGACAAAACAACTCAAAAGTCCATAAGAAGATAAGGACTGCAATTGTTGCGTCATTCCTTCCAAATGATCATTGTACCACCAGGCAGGACCAAATTGCACTTTTCCTAAAATACCACTACCCGAATATGAACCGGTCAGTGTGGCAAAAACAGCATTGTCCGCCGGATTTAATGTATACAAAATGGTCCGAGGCAACGAATCCTCCTCATTCAATGTGTCTAAAAAGCAAACCAAGCTGTTCACATCGCACGCCGAACCGATTGCTGCATATCCTCCTGCCGGACCAAGCCGTGTCCGCAACCGGGTATTGGTATCCCGTTTGGCCCCAATATGCAATTGCATGTTCCAGTTTCTCCGTGCATAACAACGCCCCATGAACAACAAGATATACGACTGTAATTTCACCGTTTCCACAGAAGAGATTTCCCCAGTCTGCAATAATTTACCGAACAAGGACGAAGCCTCTCCCGATAAAACCGGCACAAACCTGAAACCGGCATCCAAAGAATGGTCGGCGTACTCGCATCCTGCATCGGAAAAGAGATTCAGACGAATATCTATTGCATTCAGATAATCTTCCAGACACTTTATTTTTATACCTGAAAGCTCCGCTAACTGCGAAACGAAATCCCTGAAAGAAGGAGTTGTAAAAGAAATTACTGAATCCGCCCGCAACGAAGGCTTCACTATAATATTCTGAGGTTGTAGGGATGCTTGGCGATGCAAAGTGAAATCGGCCAATAAATCGTCGGAAGTACATAACATTTCCACCCGACATCTCTTCAGGATGTCCAGCATCCC
>OGXV01000153.1_pt1 | contig 40768 bp, 45 predicted proteins | sample 1576391 | NCBI WGS metagenome assembly OGXV01 (sample SAMEA3541586, study PRJEB24748) | human gut metagenome | biome: human gut; feature: human-associated habitat; material: faeces | place: China | collected 2012 | reverse complement strand
TTATTTTTAACATAATACCATATTTGTCCCCCCCCGCAAGACATTTTTGTTGTAATTGCATACGCTTGTCTGAAAGTCTTGCAACTGGTACCAATCTGACTTTAACCAAGCTCAAAAATAAAGCGCCGTTTTTCAACGGCGCATAAAAAAAGTTACCCGTTTTGCTTAAAAAAACAAAACGGGTAACCGGGGAGTTATTCAAACGGAATATTTTATACTCCGCCTAAATATTCATATTCAGTTATAAGTTTCTTTAACAACAAATTTTAATTTGCGTCTGCCAGCAACCTTTTAATCGTCATTTTCTTTAAACTTTTTTCCAGTTCTTCCTGCAGCTTGCAGTAAAACCCGCGGACCGGACAATTTTCAGTAGCATAACGGCTGCAGAATTTATCCTCTTCCAGACAACGGTTAACCCTCATTGTCGGTTCCATGATATTGAGGATATCCAATAAAGTGATATCATCTATTTTCTGTGCCAGCGAAAAGCCGCCCTGCGCTCCTACCAGTCTTTCAATGATTCCAGCCTCTACCAGCTTATGAGTTATTTTCAGTACATAATTTTTCGGAATCCCCATCGCGGCTCCGATTTCTTTTGATGTAGTGATCTCTTTTTTGATTGCCAAATACAAAACTATTCTTATGGCATAGTCAGTAGTAACGTTCAGCTGCATACTTTCCCTCCGCAAATGACCCTTTAAATTATCAATAACAATTATTTTTAGCGGTTTCCTATTTTTCAATACTCTTGTTGCTTTATTATACTTTATCAAATGTTACTTGGCAATAGCTTTAATTAAAAATCCTTAAAACATAAAAAAAGACCCGGAATAAATTCCGGGTCTGGCATTTAAATTTTTTTAATCGCCTCTACGACTTTAGAATAATTTGCTTCAGCCTGAGCGAACAGCCCGTCCAAATCTTCATACTGATCATTACGGCAGTCCTGACACATTCTGGAAAAAATCTCATATAGTTTAATAAGACCAAGATTTCCACTGACGCCTTTCAGCGTATGCGCTACAGGCAGTACCTCATTATAATGTTTATCAGCGATGAGTGTACGCAGTTTATTCATATTTTCGTCGTCAACAAATTTTCTCAGAAACTTTATCATCAGCATTTCATTATTCATAAAACGTCTTAAAGTTTCTTCGACATTAACGCCGGCACCTTCTAATTCTGTTTGAACAAATTTATCCATAACTTCCGTCCACCTTTTCACTACAGCTTTTACTGATATTTATATTATAACATAAAGGTTTTGGAAATGCAGGTTTAAAAAGCTTTGCTCAGATTTTATTTTTCGGTTTGCGGCCTCTGGTTTTTTTCACTCCGTCCAAACTGTTTTTCTTAACAACCTTGGCCAGTTCAGTAATCAGATGCAGCTCATGGGCGTCGCAGCCCTGCAATAATTCTGCCAGCTCATTTTGGAAAATCTTCTCGCTGCGGTGAATATTATCACAGAGGAGCTCGTCTACGGAAACATCCAGAACATTAGCCAGATGAATAATCGTAGGCAGGCCTAATTTAGTATTTCCTGTTTCAATATTACTGATATGCGGTGTAGACAGACCGGTCACTTCTGCGATATAGCCTTGGGTAACGCCTTTACGCGCACGGGCAGCTTTGATTCTGACCCCAATAGCTTTGTAATCAATGTTCATTTCTTCACAACTCCTTTTAATTTAATCTGCATTTACGAAATTGCAGATACAGCAGGCAATAGTTTTTTTAATATCTAAGAATACATTCGCAGAATTTATTATAACTTAAACCTCAGGCTAAAGCAATACTTTCTTGCATAAAAATATTTGTAATCGTTTTTAAATATAGGCATAAGTTATAAAAATACAAATTAAATTGATATTTAAACTATTGTCTTTAAGCTGGAAGAAGTGGTACCGTTAAGCTGCCTTCAGGCATCAGAATAATATTATAGTCATTGCCAATTACTTTTTCGGCTTCAGCCAGAGCTTCTTCCACGGTAGGCACTGCTTCGAACAGCATATCATGCGCCAGCTCTTTGTCCAGTGACGAAACTAAAATAAACTTTGCTTTTTTGGTAAGACGTGTTACCGCGAAAGCTTTATTGGCACCGATCTCAAAATGTTTTTCCAAGTCGGCTTTGATAGCGTCTGCCGTTCCCAAACGTTTGCAGGTTTCTTCCAGCACCTTCGAACCGCTGCCTTCTTCACATTCGCCGATAATGATCACTACCCCGCCTTCACGCACAGCACACCAGGCATTATCCATTGTTTTCTGCAGCTGATATACATTGATATCCTTGGGATAACCGCCGCAGCTGGCGATAACCAGATCTGCCGCCTGCGGGATCTCGACACCGTAGACCTGATCGACGAATTTGCAGGCTTCCTGATGTGCTTTTACATAATCACCGGCAAAAATCTTTAAAAATTCATGCTGAGCATTCAGGATCGCATTAAAAAGAAATACGGAATGGTTTTTGGCAAACATGGCCACACCTTCCATTTGGTCTTCATAAACAGGATTGCCGACAGTTTTACCCAGACCTGCATTAGGATCCAGCATAAAGCTGTGGTTGACACGTACGGTTTCCATAGCTGCAACACCCGGCAGAATGGCTTTCCGTCCGCCGCCGTAACCACTGAAATAATGATGTACGATCGTTCCAGTCATAATAACGTGATCTACATGACAGATATGCTTATTGAGCCAGACCGGCGTACCGCGGGAGGTATCACCGAAATACTCAAAATCCTCACTGACCTTGGCATCACTGTTATACATTTTTAAACGCCCTGCCACCTCTGCACCGACGGCTTCGACCATTTCTTCATGAGTCATATTACGATGCGTGCCTAAGGCAAAAACGATATGCATATCCTCGTCCTTGATACCCAGCTTATTCATTTCGTTGACCAGAATGGGCATAAAGACAAAACTGTTGGCCACACGTGTCGGATCATTGCAGATAAAGGCAATCTTCTGTCCCGGTTTGACCAGTTCGTTGATTGGCGCACTGCCGATAGGATGATAGACGGCATCTAAAATCGCCGCTTTGACATCCTCCAGCAATGGCATTTTGGCCACTGTGACCTCTTTGATAACACGGTCGGACTCCAGAGAAAACTCTTTACTGCCATGACCATATTTATAGGAATAATGACTTATGCTCATACAATCAACTCCTTTATTTTTGTTAACTCTATTGTACCATAGACTATGACAAATAAAAAAGGACGGAAAGCTCCGTCCATGTATTTTTTTAATTTATTTTTTAGGCAGTGACAATAAAACCACAGTTAAAATAATGCAGGTCATCCCGACCAGATCCTCCAGCGTCAGAGGCGTTTTCAGCCACAGCACTACGGCAATGATCGAAGCTAAAGGTTCGGCACAGGAAATAAGACTGGCTTTAGTAGCGCCTACTACTTTTAATCCCACTAAAAAAACACTATAGCTCAGTACCGTAGCCCCCAGGATCAGATAGACCATAGCAGCGACTGCCGCACCATCCCAATGGCCGCTGGGCTCAAAAGGATTGATGAAGATACAGAGAAATCCGCCTGATAAAAATTGTCCCCAGCCGATGATCAAAGTCGTCGAATATTTTTGCAGCAGCCGAAACGGCATAACTGTATAAAACGCCAGGGAAATAGCAGAAATTATCCCAATGGTCAGCGCCGCCGGCGACAATACCACCGAATCCAGGCTGCCGTGAGTAGCGATCAGAAAAACTCCGGCCAGAGCAAAAAAAATACCGACGAACTCACGCCCTTCCGGCAGGCAGCGGTTTTTCCAGGACATCCACAGCATGACAAAGATCGGCGCCGTATATTGCAGCACTGTAGCAGTAGCAGCATTGCACAGTGAGATCGTGTAATAAAAACCAAACTGTGCCCCTAACAATCCCAGAAAAGAAAATGCCAGCAGATCTTTACGATCTTCTTTATCCTGCAGCACTGCCCAGATATTCTCGCCGCGACACAGCAGATAGCCTAAAAAGACCACGCCGGCAATGATCTGTCTTACCGCGATGAGCCAGGGAGCGCCTACATCATAAAATTGAAATAAAAACTGGCCGGCAACGCCGCCCAGTCCCCAAGCTGCTGCTGCCAGCAGAATGAATATCACGCCCAGGCGAAATGAAAGCTGCATAAACTGCACTCCTTTAAATATCAATAGATTTCATTGTACGCCAGCGGCGGGATTTAGTCAATAAAAAACCGTACCGGCTTTAAATACTGGTACGGTTCGTTATTTTTTATTAAATGATCGCCATAAAATAACACAGAGAACAGAATAATATTGTTAATGTTATCATGATCGGATCGGCGATCGAAGTACGGTAATTTTCCGGATTATATTTGGGACTGTTGCGCAAAGGCTTGGCATCCAAAAATTCCATTGGGTTATGACTCAGCTCCATGGATTTTTCATATAATACCTCCCAGGTATTGCCAAGCGCCCGGCTTACTGCACAGCACAGATAAGACAGCCCGGTCACGATGCCCGCAAAAGGCTTCCGGTAAAACCAGTCCGTATCCAGTGATAAAGCTGTATGCGGCGCCATTTTTGGCAGATACATCATAAACGGCAGCATCGCCATTCCCAGCATTTCTATAGACTGAGTAATATGGTCGACCGTAAAGGGGTGGTATGGTTCCATCGTAAATGGCAGATACCTGTACAAAAGCTCGGGATAAACGCCGTATAACACGCACAGAGTCGCGCCGATACCCATGGCTACATACATATTCTTCGGAACTTCACGTTTGATGACCACGCCGTTGTCAGGCGCCAGGAAGATGAAGTAGATCATCTTGAGGGCGATGGATAAAAACGTACCGACACCAGCCAGCTGCAGCAGCAGCTCAACAGAACCGTAATGGGCAGCAGCGGCGGCGCTGATCGTGATGGATTTACTGATGAAGCCGTTGAACAGCGGCACACCGGAAATCGAAAGGGCAGCGATCACAAAGCACCAGAACGTAAACGGCATCTTTTTAGCAAGACCGCCCAGCTGGTTGATTTTGCGGATACCAGTCGCATAAATGATCGCGCCGGCACACATAAAGAGCAGTGACTTATAAAGGATATGGCTGAAAGCATGCGCTGTTGCGCCGTTCAGCGCCATAGCCGTTCCCAATCCTACGCCGGCGACCATAAAGCCGACCTGGCTGACGATGTGGTAAGAAAGCAGACGCCGCATATCATTTTCCATGATCGCATAGCAGGCTCCGTATAAAGCCATCAGCACACCGAACCAGATCAGGAAGTCAGTGCCTGCAAAAATGCGGATCAGACAATAAACAGCGACTTTAGTAGTAAACGAACTCAGAAAAACGCTGCCGGTGACCGTACCTTCGGGGTAAGCGTCAACCAGCCAGGCGTGCAGCGGCACTACGGCCGCATTGATGGAAATGCCGAGACAGATCAGCCAAAAGGCAGTATCCCAGGGTCCCTGTGCCAGCGGCATAACTAAATAATCTCCGGCGCTGACCTTTAAGAAAATACCGGCCAGCAGCAGATTGCCGCCGAACATATGCACTAATAAATACCGATAACCAGCCTGCCGCGAAGCAGGAGTTTTTTTACACCAGATAAGAAACAGCGAAGTAGCCGCCATCAGCTCCGAAAAGAAGATCAGAGTCAGCCAGTCCTGGGCTAAAGTTACGCCCAGCGCGCTGCCGGCATAAGTCATCGAACAGAAGGCTTCCATCCTGTTACTGTTATGGCAGGCATAGATACCGCCGATAGCCGCCATCATACAGAAAATCAGGGCGAAAATCCAGCTGAGCGCGTCTACATGGAGATAATGCAGCGTGATCCCGTTGATAAAGGGCAGCGTCGCATTCGTGCCCGGCGCCAGCGTCAGCACCGCGCCTAAGCCCAAAAGCGGGCCTGCCGCAAGCACCGGCCGGCGCAGACTTTTAGGAACAAACAATGCTATCAATCCGACAGCGATCAGGATAAAACCGGGGTGCAGATTACTCATCGTCATCGTCACCTCCGTCATCATAATAATCTTCCGGACGCTGCAGCAGCGGCGTCATAACTATTTTAGCTACAAAAATCAACAGCCAGCAGCCTGCAAAACCAAACAGCAGATTAAAACCCGGGGTAGTGTTCCACCATTCGTGATAATGAGGATGAGCGAAGAAAAACTCCAGGACAGCGGCAAGCACCGCTACTATAAGAACCAGCTTATACAAAGCAGTTTTCGTCAGCTTCATCACCAGCCACCTCCAGTCCAGCCCTGGCAGATACTATCTGCTGCCTGCGAAGCCATTGCGTAGAAATTCGGGGATATTTCCGGCATCACGCCTAAAACAAGCGCCAGAATCGTTGTGAAACAGATCGGCAGCAGCATTCTGTAGCTGACCTCACCATAAGTACGGAATTGTTCCTGCGGATCCCTTTTAAAATACGCCATTTGACAGACCGGCATCAAATAAGTAAGTGCCAGCATCGCGCTTGCAATCAGTACTGCAACATATAAGGGCTTGCCGGACTGCAAAGCGCCCAGCGCCAGGTTCCACTTACTGATAAAGCCGACCAGAAACGGCATCCCGGCAATACCCAGCGAGGCGATCGTAAAGCAGCACATCGTGATCGGCATCTTTTTGCCGATACCGTACATCTCACTGATATTACTGCGATGCGTCCTGACAATAATAACACCGGCACACATAAAGAGCGTGATCTTCATGACCGCATGGGCCACCAGATGCAGATACGCGCCTTTGATACTGAGCGGCGACAGCAGCGCCGCGCCTAAAACGATATAAGAAAGCTGCCCGATCGTCGAAAAGGCCAGCCGCCGTTTCAGATTATCCTGCTGAATAGCGATCAGCGAGGAAATGATGATACTGCCGGCCGCAAACCAGGCCAAGATATCAGCAGTCCCAATATCCGCCAAAAGCTTAGGCCCGAAAACGAAGCCGATGATACGCAGGACAGCGAAAACACCGGTCTTAACAACTGCCACCGCATGCAGCAGGGCGCTGACAGGCGTCGGGGCGATCATCGCTGCCGGCAGCCAGCCATGCAGCGGCATGACAGCTGCTTTTACCGATCCGGCCAGGATCATGATCAGGAAGATGAGCTGCAGCTGCCAGGTAGGCGCCATATCCGTTGTTAAAAAACCGCCTGCCTTGAAATCCATCGTACCGGAAATGCAGTAAACTGCCACCAGTCCGGCCAAAAACAGCTGCCCGGAAATCAAAGTGTAGATCAGATATTTACGGCTGGCCAGCAGAGCTTCTTCGTTGCGCTTATGCAAGACCAGCGGATAACTGGCGATCGTCAGCAGCTCGTAAAAGAAGAAGAAGGTCAGCAGATTAGAAGCCATAGCAATGCCCATAACCGAGCTCATACAGATAGCAAAAGCGGCAAAATAGCCTGTTTGCTCATGTTCATTGTTACAGCGCATATAACCAATGGAATAGAAGTTGATCGGTATCCATAAAAGCGCAGCCAGACAGGCAAAGAGAATACCGGCGCTGTCGGCACGCAGGGTAAAGCCGATCGTATCAGTGATCTGGAACAGGGTCCATTCATAGGTCACACCCGCCAGAACGCCCGGTACCATAGATATGATCAAGCCGAATTTAATAAATGAAGCAATAACGCTCCAGCTTTCGCGGACATTAGGATATCTGCGGCTGAAAGAGATCAGCACCGCCGCGAGGAAGGAAACGCCTACTGCCAAGAAGGGTCTGCAATCCATGATCGTCATCTCAGAAACACCTCCGGCAGTCCAGATTTGAGAATATCGTCAACAATATCCACGCTGTAAAAGCCCAGGACTAAAATCCCGATACCGGCACACAAAATCGGGATCGCCATCTCAGGCGGCAGGCCCAGCTTGCCTTCATGCCTGTTGATTTCTGTCAGCGACGCCTCGTGCTGAACAAACATCTGCTCAAGAATACGGAAGAAATAAACGGCGTTCAGCAAGCTGCTGATAACAAGAACAACGATATAGAAATACTGCCCGCCCTGATAAGCTCCCAGCATCAGATACCATTTACTGAAAAAGCCCGCCGTCGGCGGGATACCGACCATCGACAAAGCCGCCAGAATAACGGTGATCGTGCTTAAAGTCATTTTTTTATTCAGCCCGCCTAAACGGTACAGATTGATTTCGCCGAAACGGTACTGGATACCGCCGATAACAAGAAACAGCGCGCTTTTCATAAAAGCGTGGTTGATGATATGCAGTACGGCGCCGATAAAACCATACATATTGCCGATCGCCAGACCGATAGCAATGTAACCGATCTGCGCCACACTGGAATAAGCCAGCATCCGGCGGAAGTCGTACTGGGCCAGCGCCATGATCGAACCGATCAGCACGCCGCCGATGCCAAGAATGCCTAAAACTGTTAAGGCCGTGCTGATGATCGGATTATTGACACCGAAAATATAAAAGAAGAAACGAATGATTGCGTAAGCTGGAACCTTGCTCATCACGCCGGCAATAAAGGCCGCCGAACCGGGATGGGCAAAGTTGTAAGCGTCCGGCTGCCAGCCGTGCAGCGGGAACAGTGCCATTTTGATACCGAAACCGATAAACAGACATGCAACCGCTAAAGCGAACGGCGGCGAACTGAGATAAGGCATGATCCTTTCGCCCAGATCAGCCATATTCAAAGTACCGGTCATCGCATACAGATAAGCAACAGAAATCAGATACAGGGAAGCGCCGATCGTACCGATCAGCATATAACGAAAAGCTGCCAGCATGGATTTTTTACCGCCCATGGCGATAAGCCCGTAACCGGACAGGGACATGACCTCTAAATAAACGTACAGATTGAACATATCACCGGTGATGACCATACCGCACAGGCCCACCGTCAAAAGTCCGTACAAAGTATAATAACCGCCGATATGCAGCCAGTCTTCCTTGCGCATAAAGGGCTTGCTGTACACAGCAACCATCAGCGAAATGAAGGTTATCAAAACCGCCATCACCGCGCTCAGCGGATCGATCACAAACTCAATGCCCAAAGGCGGTTCCCAGTTGCCCATCCAGTAGTGGATCGCTTCGCCGCTGGTCAGAGTTTGATGCAGTACCTGCAGCGAGCAGGCCAGCGAACCGGCGATCGAGCCGATGACCAGCCAGGAACCGAGATTCTTATTGAACTTGCTGAATAAGAGGCAGAGCAGAGCCGCCGTCAGAGGCAGCAGCACGATCAGTACAGGACAATGCTGGATCATTTGCTGGCCCTCCTTATAACCTCTACTTCTTCAACGGAGCCGTAAACTTCTTTGATCCGCATCAGCAAAGCAATGGCCACACCCGTTGTACCCAGACTGACGACGATCGCCGTCAGCATCAGACAGTGGGGCAGCGGATTGATATAGGAAGCGGCATCCGGTACATTTGGGTCAAAAATAGGAATCATACCGCCTTCTTTCTGCGCCAGGCACAGATAAAAGAAAATTACAGCCACCTGCATGACATTCATTGCCATCAGCTTTTTCATATAATTTTTACTCAGAACCATACCATATACACCCAGAAAGAATAAGATCATGACCAGTGTATAGATCCCCTTGGTCTGCAAAAACTCATTTAGCGCTCCCATTTTCGTCCCCCCTTTCCACAACAGCATCCAGAATATTGATGATCGTCATCATAACGCAGATCGTTACCCCGATCTCAATAAACAAAATCCCCAAAGCATGTAATTCGTTGGTATGTTCTGCTTTAAACGGCAGATAACTGTAATCCAGGAAATTGCCGCCGTTAAGCATTGCCAGCCAGCCGGTAGCCGCATAGATGAAGGTCCCGACGCCGGCCAGGACCAGCGAATTTTTTACCGAGATATTGAACGAAGCGTGATCGCCCATGATCAGCCTGGATAAAACCACGCCGATCGACAGCAATGCTCCCGCCTGGAAGCCGCCGCCGGGTCCGGCCTCGCCGAAAATTAAAACATAGACGCCGTAGATCAAAGTAAAAGGTACGATAATCCGGAACGCCGTATCAAGGACTATGCCGCCGAAAGGTTTTTTCATGCGTCTTCATCCTCCTTTTCCGGTCTGCGGCCCATCGTGCTGCTGCTCAGCAGCATTACTACTGTCAGGCCGGCCAGAAACATCACCGTAGTTTCCCACATCGTATCAAAGCCTCTATAGTCGGCCAGAAGCCCGGTAACGATATTGGGCGACCCGGTATCCTGCACGCTGCGCTCGATGTAAACAGGCGTAACATGCTGGTTCGGCGCTGAATTGACATCACCGATAAACGGCAGATATGTCACAAAGGAACAGAACATCCCCGTAATTACTGCCAGTAAAACCGTTACTAAACCGCGCATTATTTACACCACCTGTCTATTTTCTTCAGCGAGGCTACGAAATAGATCGTTGAGATCGTGCCGATAACGGCCTCTGTAAAGGCTACGTCAGGCGCGCCCATCATCAGATACAGCAGTACGGCACAGAAACTGAAAGCGCTGTAAATAACTGCCGCACACAAAATATCTTTACAGAAAATGACGCTGATCGTCGTTACAATAAGAAACACCAATAATATCGCTTCAATGAGGTAGATCTGCATGATTCTTCTCCTCCTTTGCATCCTCTTCCAGGGTCCAGACATGATGCCCCGATTTATAAGCTGCTTTACTGAGGATGTGGGTACCGATCGGATTGCCCAGAAAAATCAACAGGAAAATCATGATCATTTTCAATGAAGTGAGCGTGAGCCCCTCATAAATGACCAGACCCATGAACGACAGCATGACCCCCAGCGTCTCGCTGTTGCCGGAAGCATGCAGCCGGCAGTAAAAATCGGGCAGGCGCAGCATACCAATAGCAGAAGCCAGCAGAAAAAATGCTCCGCCGGCTAAAAAAAGTCCGGCAATAAATTCACGCAAAGTGATATCCGCTATCATACGTCCTTACCTCCCAGATATTTCGCTATGATCACTGAACCGACAAAACCGATCAGTGCGTAAGACATTGCAATATCCACATACATTTCCGGACGTCCGTCCAGATAACCGAACAGAATGATCAACAGGATCGTATCGGCACCGGTAACGCCCAGGCCATTCATACGGTCATATACTGTCGGGCCCTGATAAATACGCTGCAGCATCATACCAATGACACAAACGACTGCAACCATGATTGCAACAATAATTATATGCATGCGTTACTCTCCCTTCAGTACCGTAAAATCAAATTCTTCTCCGAAAAGCTCTGCTACTTTCCGCGGCATAGCTCCGGCCAACAGTCCTTCCGCCGCGCCTTCCGTCAAAGCATGTACTTCATAGATCCCCTCAGATGTGACATTCATCGTTACTGTTCCTGGCGTCAGCGTAATGGAATTTGCCAGCAGCACCTTCGCCATCGGGTTATCCGACCTGAACACGAAACGGATCACCTTCGGGTCGATCCTGAGCTCCGGCCGTACCGTCGCTTTGACAACATCGATATTCGCCAGCACCAGCTCTTTCAAAAGCCACATACTGTAGCATAAAAATGCAATCGGCGAAACACCAAGTGCAAAATATTTTTTGGTGCCGTCGGCATTGGGCAAAAGCAGCAGCGGATAACAGATCCAGGCAACCACCGCGCTGGTGATAAGTCCGTACACGACAAATTTAACTGCAAAATCTCCTGACAGCGCCAGCCAGAAAACAAACATCAGTATCCCCAGGGAAAATAAATGCGTCAGCGGAGACCCCACTATCGTCCGATCTTTTAAAACACTCTCTTTCTCCACAGCAACCACCCTTCTTTTCACAGCAAACTTATTTCAAGCAATACAAATACCGCTTCCACGTCTTTGTGAAACCGGTAGGCAAAGTCTCTATACAATTCTGCATAGATAGCGACAGTTTCAAGACGGGTCGAAATGTCCCGATGTCGTTTTTTGCTTCGTCCTCAGCCCTTCGTACGGCTGATTAGGTTGCAAAGCATCGGAAACAGAACCTCCTGAGACACTGGTCTGCTAATTAGTTTTACAGCATCCCTGGCAAAAGCAAAATCTTGCCCTTATTCTATGTTTTTATTTTTATTTTATATTAGACAAAAATCGCAGAATTCCTGCTATTTTTCAGCAAATTTGCTCAAATAGCAGGAATTTTTTCTAATTGCGACGAATCGCTTATAATTTTATTTCTTTAAAAAGGCATTTCCCCTGCGGCAGCACTCTGCCGGCGATCCGCGCGCCGCGTTCCACATCGGCGGTAAAGCAGACCTCCAAAGTACCTGCTCCTTCAGAGCGCAGAAGCCCCTCTGCAGCCAGAACCGTCTTCGTATCCTGCGCGGTAGCGTCCGCCGGGTCAATCACAGTCACCTCACTGCCAAACTCGCTTTCGATCTCTTTTTGAATAAAAGGATAATGCGTACAGGACAAAATCAGCGTATCGATGCCGGCCGCCTTCAGCGGCGCCGCATATTCGGCAACAGCAGCCCTGACCTCGGCGCTGTCAAACTGCTCGCCTTCGATCAGCGGCACAAACTTCGGGCAGGCCTGAGGATAGACATCCGCACCGTCATCAGCTGCCAGGATCGCGGCCTTATGCGCACCGCTGTTGATCGTAAATTCAGTGGCAAACACGCCGATCTTTTTCCTGCTGCTGACGGCAAGTACCAGCTGCGCGCCTTTCGACATCCCCACGATCTCAAAAGCATGGCTGCCTTTAAGTGTGTCCACACCCAGAACAGTCAGCGTGTTGCAGGCAATAACTACCAGCTTTACCCCGCGGCCGTCAAGATAATCAATGATCTCACCTACAAACCGGCGTACTTCGGCTTCACTGCGGGGCCCGTACGGCGTACGCGCCGTATCGCCCACATAAATAAAATCCTCCTGCGGCAGCGCCGCCTGCAGACATTTTAAGACCGACAAACCGCCGACGCCTGAATCCAAAACTCCGATAGGTGCATTTTTCTGCATAATTATCCCTCCAACCCCATTGTTTCCACGCATAAAATTTCACTGAGCTTTATTTATATTATATGCTTTTTTTCATAAAATAGCACACTATATCTGCAAATAATTCTGTGTTACAATAAGAGGGCAACAAGCTAATCAAATCACACTGAAAAGGATGTGCTGCATTTGACCGTCTCTCCTGGCAATTACCATAGCTGGCGCCGCTTTTGGGCGCGGATGTTCGATTATTTCCTGATCGGTTTTTTATTTTTGCTTCTGAGCCGTAATTCTATCTTCGCGCTCAACAATATCTTTCTTTACTCGGCGCTGCAGCTGATCGTCGTCATCAGCGCTGAAGCCTTTATGCTGGCCCGCACAGGCACTACCGCCGGCAAAAGCTTTCTGGGACTGCGTGTAGTTTCACCGTCTGCGCCGCTGGATTTCAATTTAGCCTGGAAACGTACCTTCTGGGCCTATGTCAAAGGGCTGTGGCTGGGCATCCCGATCATGATGTTCGTTCCCGCCTGGTTTGCGCGGCAGGTGCTGCGTGACAGCGGCTCGACGATCTGGGATCAGGCCTGCGGCACCCATATCGAAGCAGAACCGGTCGGACGGCTGCGCTACATACTGTTCGCCATCGTCTTTTTTATGCTCTTTGCCGCGATCGGCAATTATGAAGCCTTCCTGCAGCAAATAGCACAGGGACAATAACCAAAAGGTTATTGTCCCTGTTTTTCATCTGCATTTGCAATTAATTACTTCGCTGTCAGGCCGCCGTCCACGGGAATGATACTGCCCGTCATAAAACTGTTGAATGGCGACAGCACCGAGCAGATCACATGCGCGATCTCCAGCGGCTCCCCGACCCGTTCCAGCGGATAGGCCTGCTCCACATCCTCCAGCGTATAACTGCCGTCCGCCTGCTGCAGCTGTTTACCCAGCATCGGCGTCGCCACATCGCCCGGGCAGATACAGTTGACCCGTACCCGCGGCGCCAGATCCAAGGCCAGCGCTTTCGTAAACGCTACGACAGCGCCCTTGGACGCGCAGTACAGCGGACAGCCATAATTGCCATTGATCCCCGCGTCGGAAGCAATGTTCACGATGCTCGCCCCCTCTGACGCCAGCAGAGGCAGCAAGGTCTGCGTCAAAAAAATCGTTCCTTTGACATTAGTGTCCATGATCGAAAAAAAATCATATTCGGTCACCTTCTCCAAACGGCGTTCCTGATAGATCCCCGCCGCATTGACGATCAGATCAATATTTTCACGCTGCTCGCGCACGTTCTGCGCCGCACTGCGGCAGGCTTCCAGATCTTTAACGTCGCCCTGCACATAATGCACTTTGCCATAAGCGCTCAGCGTGACCGCCGCTTCCGTACCCTTTTCGGCATCACGTCCCAGCAGCCACACCTCGGCGCCGTCTTTCAGCAGCAGCTCGGCCACAGCCTTGCCGATGCCCGACGTACCGCCGCTGATAAAGGCGACCTTGCCTTCACAACCATAGTTCATTAATCTGTACTTCCTTTCTTCAGAGCCGGCGGCAGCTGCAGCACTACGCTGGTCGCCTCGCCGGGTATACTTGTCATTGTCAGTCCGATACCGTGACGTTCGCTGATCTGCTTCGAGATCGCCAGCCCCAGACCGCTGCCGCTCTTATTCGTTTCACCCCGCGTTTTATAAAAACGGTCGAACACATGGGGCAGCTCTTCCTGCTTCACGCCGCAGCCGTGGTCAGTTACCGTCAGCCTGCTGCCGAGCAGAGCAACTTCGATTTTGCTCTGTTCCGGTGAAAATTTGATGCTGTTGTCCAAAAAGATCAGCAGCATCTGCCGCAGCCGTCCATAATCGCCTTCAATGATATAGACAGGCGTGTCCAAGGACAGTTGGATAGTAATATTTTTCTGCTGTCCCAGCCGCTGGCTGCTGCGCACTACGTCCTGTACCACATCGCATAAATTCACAGGTTCCTTTTCGATCGGGAAATCCGTATTCTGCAGCCGTGACAGATCCAGCAGATCGTTGATCAGCCGCTGCAGGAACAAAGTTTCCGCCAGCATCTGCCGGTGGTAATCCTCGACCTCCTGCGGCTCGGTGACTATCCTGTCACACAGCGCTTCCAGCGAACCGCGGATGACCGTCACCGGCGTCCGCAGCTCATGGGAAATATTTGCGATAAAATCACGCCGCAGCTGCTCCAGCTTTTTACTGGCCTGATCTGCTTCCAGCAGTCTTTCGCCCAGTCCGTCCAGCGTTTGGGCCAGCTGCCCGATCTCATCCTTCTGGTCGATATTGCAGCGCTCCGTATAATCATGCTCCGACATCTTTTCAGCGACCAGCCGCATCTTATTGAGTGGTTTGGTAAACTTCCACGAAAAAAGCATACTCAGGACAAACACCAGGACCATCGCCACGACGCACGATAAAATCAGGATCCTGATCCCCTCCCAGGCAGCTTCACGCATGCCCTGCACCGGCGAATGCAGCAGCACCACAGCTCTGACTTTACCGCCGGCATCGCTGACAGGCACGCCTACCGTGACCACCAGCTCGCCCAGTACGGGATTAATCTCCTCCATGACAAAGTTCTGTCCGGTAAAGCCCTGTTCCACCGCTCTTTTGATTTCCGGCGACAGAGCGTTATAGTCAAAATCACTGGCAGGTTCGGCTATATCCTCCTGCTGACGCATCAGCATCCGCTTATGTCCGTGCATCATCCCGTGCTGTTCGGGCAGCGCGCCGGCGTCCTCACGGTGCATTTTGACATTTTTATTCTCATCGACCACCCACACGTTTTCCATCGTGATATTGTCGATATAACGGATGAAACGGCTGCTGCCGATACCGCCGTAACGGTTCTGCAGCCGCGACATATTATCCTGCAGTACCTCGGCAATCTTCGTTGCCCGCACCTGCATCTCTTTCTTTTTCAGATCCAGCGTATGCTTGCCGAAAAAATGCATAAAGGTGCCGCCCACGACCAAAGCAAAGATCAGCAGTACCGCTGCAAAATACAGCGTCAGCTTCCAGGCGATTTTATTGCGCATGCTCTTTCTCCTCGAAACGGTAGCCTACGCCCCAAATGGTCTTGATCTCCCACTCCTCGTGTTCAAACTTATCCACCTTGGCCCGCAGGCGCTTGATATGTGAATCCACAGTCCGGCTGTCGCCGAAATAATCATAACCCCAGATACTGTCCAGCAGGTTCTCACGCGAAAACACCTTACTGCTGTTTTTAGCCAAAGTCCACAGCAGCTCTACTTCCTTTTTCGTCAGCGTCACGTCCGCGCCGCCGATCGTGACCAGATATTTGTCCAGATCGATCACAAGATTGCCGACGCTGTACAGATTCTGCTGCTCGGCTTCGCGCGGCTGGACCCGGCGCAGGATAGCGCGGACACGCGCCATGACCTCGCCTGCTGAAAAAGGTTTCAGGATATAATCATCAGCGCCGATATCCAGCCCCATAATCCGTTCAAAATCTTCACCGCGGGCCGTGACCATAATGATCGGCACCATCGACCGGCGGCGCAGCTCACGGCAGACCTCGAACCCGTCCAGCTTCGGCATCATCACGTCCAGCAGTACCACGTCGATATTTTTTTCATGCTGCTCAAACAGCTCCAGAGCCTGCTGTCCATCCAGAGCCACCAACGGCTCGAAACCCTCTTTGCGGGCATAATTTGCTAAAATAGAAGTTATCTGCTGATTATCGTCAGCAATCAAAATTTTATTCATCGCTGCACCTCGTAAATGTATTATTACCATTATATACTTATTTTGGCGTACGGGGATAAATTATTCTCCGCACAGCTCAGCTCCCTGTAAGTATATTATAAGGTCCGCACTTGTCTGCAATCAATATAACACAAAGATGTGTCAAAAAAATGTTTATCCGCAAAATTTATCTGCGGGCATAGAAAAACCCCCGCCGCCTTATGGCAGCGAGGGTTGCAGTTTATCCGTTCAGTTTCAGGCAATGTAGGATTTGAGCATCCACAGCAGTTTTTGATATTCCCCTAAATAATCATTGAACTGGTCCGCAGTCACACCGTCGCCGGCAGCATCTGCCAGCTCCACGATCTCTTTGGTATCCCTGATCCAGTATTCCACATCGGCGATCAGCCCCTGCACAGTTTCTTCCGAAGAAATCGGCTTATCTGCCAGTTCCTTGATCGTCGCCAGCGCCAAAGCCTCTTTCATATTGGCGACCGGCGCCTGACCAACTGCCAGCAGCCGTTCAGCTACCGCGTCGATGATCTCGGCAGTCCGGTCATACAGCTCCTCCAGCTTTGCATGCAGAGTGAAGAAGCTGCGCCCCTTCACATACCAGTGCAGATTATGGAGCTTGATATAAGCGACTTCCTGATTGGCAAGATAAAGATTCATTTTTTCATATAATTTTTTAGACATGATAGATTCCTCCTCAAGATTTATAAATTCTGTTATTTTCAGTATCGGCCGGATAATCAGCCGTTTTGGACCTGCTCGTAATTAGCTGCTACCGCTTTCCAGTCGATAACATTGTAGAAAGCCTGCACATAATCGGCGCGCAGATTTTTATATTTCAGGTAGTAAGCGTGTTCCCAGACATCGATGCCCAGGATCGGCACGAAGCTGCTGCCTTCGATGATCGGGTTGCCCTGGTTCGGGCTGGCAGACAGCAGCAGTTTGCCGCCGGCAGCCGCAGACAGCCAGGCCCAGCCTGAACCGAACTGCCCTAACGCCAGCGCGCTGAGCTGTTCCTTAAAAGCGGCAAAGCCGCCGAATTCTCTGGTCAGTGCCTGCGCCAGCGCGCCTTCCGGTTCACCGCCGCCGTCAGGGCTGATAGTCGAAAAATACAGGTTGTGGTTATAATAACCGCCGCCGTTGTTTCTGATAGCTTTACGCAGACCGCTGTCAGCGATACTGTCCAGGTTTGCCAGCAGCTCGGTGATGTCCCGTCCTGCCACGCCGGCTTTTTCGGCTGCGTCATTCAGGTTTTTAGTATACGCCGCATGATGCTTGGAATAATGTGTTTCCATCGTCAATGCATCGATATGCGGTTCTAATGCCTCATAAGCATAAGGCAGCTGATATTGTTTATACATATAGATCCTCCTTTGGCCAAAAGCTTTGGCTCATCGCAGTTTATTTTCGTTTTAGTTAGCTCTGGCTAACCTTTGATTTGATTATACACTACTCTCTTTATAAAAACAAGTCTAAATTGATTTTAATTATCAATTACTTTATTTACATAATTCAAAAATATTTTCCATTGACCCGTAAAGCCTGCTGCCAGGCGCAGCTGCTTCTGGAAAAATGCATGGAAAAATCTTTAAGCATTCCTTGAAAAGAGCTAAATTGCTTTCTTCCTGCCAAACATGCTAAAATAAAAATGTCAGAAAAAAGTCTGTAAATCGTCATAATTTTGACATAAGTTTACTCTACAATAAGCATACAAGGTCAAACGAACCTCAAATCACAATCTTAAAGGAGATGTTGTTATGATAAAAACTTCCTGGAAAAAATCCCTTGTTATCGCCGGTGTCCTCACCGCCCTGTGTGCTTCCGCTGCTTTTGCGGCCGAGCAGGCCGATACCAAACCCAGCATGCGCGAGCGTGTCGGCACGATCCTGCACCACGACGAAGGCGACAATTATCCCGACCGTCCCTACCATATGGAACGCGGCCATCACTGGGGCGGCCCCATGCACCCCGGTCCGCAGCTGACTGACGAGCAGGTCAAGGAACGTGAAGCCAGACGCGCTGAATGGGAAAAAATGACCCCGGAAGAACGTCAGAAGGCACACGAAGAAAAATATTCCAAATGGCGTGAAGAACGCATGAAAAATATGACGCCCGAAGAAAAAGAACGCTTTGAACAACGTGAAAAACAGCGTGAAGAATGGCGTAAAATGACTCCTGAAGAACGCCAGAAAGCCCGTGAAGAAGCACGCGCCAAATGGGACAGCATGAGTGATGCCGAAAAAGACGCTGCCCGCGAGCATTTCCGCAGCTATTACCATGCAGGCGGCGGCCATTACTATGAAGGCCACCGCAAATACCGCCACCATAAAGGTGAATACCGCGGCGAGCACAGAGGCGGCTATTATGGCGACGGCCGCACCGAATGCCCTAATTCCAACTGCCCCTGGTAAATATCAAAAACTTACGTAAAAATTCTTTCCTCACATCAAAAAGCCTGCGTTTCTAATGAAACGCAGGCTTTTTATTTATCTTCCGCTTTATTCCTTTTCCTCATAGATCGTATAACCGTTCTTGCCTTTGTCCTTTGTCTGATACAAAGCCTTATCTGCTTTTTCATACAGCTTGGCAAAGCTTCTGCCATGCTGCGGCGCTAAAGCTATCCCTACGCTGACAGACATTTTCCAGCAGCTGCCGCTGTCCTCACAGATAGTGTCAAGCTTCTGGCACAGACGGGCCGCTTTGCGGCGGGCGCCTTCCTCATCCGATATCGTCCCGAAAACCACGAACTCGTCACCGCCGATACGGCCGATGATATCGTCCTCACGGCAGAATTTTTTCAGCCGTTCCACGAACTCCCGGATACAATAATCGCCGAAAATATGGCCGTGCAGATCATTGGCCTGCTTAAAATTATCAATATCGATGATAAAAAAGCTGTAGCTGCCCTGCAGCTTGCCACACAAAACCCCGTCGATGATCCTTTCCGTCGCCTTTTTCGTATAAACGCCGGTCATCTCATCTGTGGAAGCCTTTCTTTGTGTTTCCAGCTCCTTGCGTTTCTCCTCGTCGATATTTTTACGATAAGTAAACATATGCACTGACTTATCAGCTTCCGAATAAAAAATATAAGCGTCGATCCGCATCCAGAAATAATCACTGCCGTTTTCTGTGATCATAAATTCATACTGCAGATAATTATTGCCGGCCTTAAAGTGCCGCATCACGTTTTCAATACTGAACGTCGCCACATAGCCGGCCCGGTATTCTTCCAGCAGCTGCCTGTCGGCCACAGCCTGCAGAAATTCCTCATAGGGCAGGTCTTTAGCTCCCATCGCCTCAAAATACAGCTCGGTCTTTTTGCTGGCTGCCCTGTTTTTAGTGATGTTCAATTCATAAATATTATCGTAGATCTGCTCGGTCGCTTCCTTGAACAGCTCCTGCCGTTCTTCCAGCAGCTTCGTCATCCGCACGTTGAACTTTCTGATCACCGAAGTGATAGTCAGAATAATCAGCAGGATCACCACCGAAATCAAAACTACCGTTTCCAGCATCTTTTCATTCAGCTCGGCCAGTAAGGCGCCGGTATCCTGCTTTACCAGCAGATACCACGACAGATCGGGGATATAGCGGACGACCAGATAGCTTTTTTCGTTATTCTGCACATCGCCCGGCATCCAGATATCCCAGTTGGTCCTGCCGTTTTTCCATTCCAGGATCTCGCTGCGGATATCTTCGCTGTCATTGACCTTGAACCAGTCCGCCGTCTGATGACCGTTATAAAGACTGGAAACTTCGATCTCGCCTTTTTCATTGATCAGATATGTCGCAACGTCGTATTCCTTTTCATATTCCTGCAGCAGGCCTTTGATATAATCGACATTCACGCCGACGCCCACTACACCGATCACCCGGCCGGACGCATCCCTGATTCTGCAGTTTACAAACAGAGTGATCTTATTGGCCGCACCAGCAACTTCATCATTATCGATATTAAGGCTGTATTCTTCGCCGCTTTGCAGAAAATTATAATACCAGACGTTTTCATCCTCGCCCCGGGCAAGATTGCGGTCCAGACCGTTGAAATTATAATAATTATTGGTGGACGCCGAAACCAGGAACACCGAATCATAGGCATACTTATTTTTATAGGTATCCAGATACTTCCTGATCGTTTCCTGGTAACCGGCCTCCTGATAACGGCTGCCCTCTTCCTCCAGCAGCTTGATCAGCAGGCTGTCATGCGCCATCGTCTGCGAGATATTCACCGGCTTGGTCAGCATCGTCGACAAACGGTAATAAATACCTTCCGAGGCCAGCGAGGAGACCTGTTTGATCTTCACCAGTGAAGCATTATAATTAGCGCGGTAGCTCAAAGTCGCGATCAGGGCGAAACCAACCAGCAAAATCACACTGACGAGTAAATTAGTTTTTAATAAGATATTATTTTTCATTGCCAGCTGCCTTCTATTTTCCATTATTATCTATAATAAATATAATCATTATATTAAGTTACTATTTTTATTATATTCTAAAAGATTTTTACTGGCAATCTTTAAATTGTAATATTAAATAAATACTTGTTTTTGGTGAACGCTTTTTCCGGCTCATACTTTCCCAAACCTTGTGCCGCCAGCGCCCGCACAAAAAAATCCCACCGCCATGCAGCAGTGGGAGCGACAGACCCTTTTCAGACCGTCGAGAATAACGGCCAGTACCTGATGAACAAATAACCAACGACTGTGATCAGCAGTACGCTGCACAGCGACAGCAGCAGCCCGTTTTTAAACAGCTCGGCCGGGTCCAGCCCATAGCTGACCGGGATAGCCCTGATCGATACCGGCAGCACATAGGCGCTGTTGAAGGCGACGATCGCCACGAACAAATACGGGATCGGGTTCAGCCCCAGCGCCTGCGCAATACTCTGCACTACAGGCACGGCAATAGCGGCCGCCGCCGTATTGCTGGAAATCTCGGTCAGCACCGTCGAAAACAGCGTAAAAGCAAACACCGTTTCCAGACCGCCAGTCAGCGGCAGCAGAGTGATCGCCTCAGCCATTTTCAGGGCCGCGCCGGTTTCCGTCACCAGACTGCCCAAAGCCAGGCCGCCGGCAAATAAAAACAGCATGCCCCACATAACGCCCTTTTCCGCAAATTCCCAGGTCAGCAGGGCCTTACCGTCCTCATCCTCGAAGGTGAAGGCCAGCAGCCCCATGATCAGAAAGACATACGCAGGCTTCAGCGCAGGCAGCCACCCGGCGTACAGCGGCCGGATAAAAGCCAGCAGTGTCGCCGCAGCAAACAGCACCAGGCTGATTTTTTCGCCCAGCCTGATCGTGCCCAGCTGCGCGTACATTTCCTTAAAATATTCGCTGGTACCAGCCAAGTGCTTTACCGGCACCGGCAAATGGAACAGGAAAAACAGATTCAGCAGCAGGACCAGTACCAAAAGCGGCAGAAAACGCACCACCCAGTCGATATACATAAATTCCTGTCCTGTCAGCTTTTCCAGATAGCTGATCGCCACCAGGTTCGCCGCCCCGCCCAAAGGCGAGCCGAAGCCGCCGATGCCCGCGCCCCAGACGATCGCCAGCAGGATCGGCACTGCCAGCTTACTGTTTTTGATGTTTTCCTCGCCAATAAACTGCAGCATGGATACCGCTACCGGTACCAGGATCGTACAGACGACCACATTCGGCAGAAAGATGGACAGTACCGTCGCTACCAGCAGCCAGACTGCTATCTGCTGCCGCAGTGACGTGCCGATACAGCACAGGGTCTTGATCGCCAGCCGCTTGTCGAGCCCCGTCGTCGCCCAGGTCAGGCAGACCAGATCAGCGCCGAACAGCAGCACGATGATCTCAGAAAAATACTGACTGATAACGTGCTGCATCGGGATCAGGTCAAACAATGCGTTGACACCGATCGGCACGAACGCCGTCACCGAAATATTGACCGGCCGCAATATCCACCACAGCGCCATCCAGACCGTCGTCCCCAGCGCCGCTGCCGCTTTGAAGCCAAAGAACCATTCCAGCAGCAGTATCGTCAAGCCGAAGCTGAGCGGCCCCAGCAGCACTGCCACGCTGTGCAGGCGACGCTTGCGTTTACTTCCGTACATAACCCCATCCCCTTCTTGCTCTCAAACTATTTTTATTGTAGAATGGTGGTATAAAAAAGTAAAATACTATTTCTTTGTTATTATAATAAGAATTTCTTATATTTTTTAGAGGTGAGCTATGGATTTTGAATTTTACCGTAATTTTATCACCGTCGCCGAAACAGGGAACCTGACCACAGCTTCCAAAAAACTGGCCCTGGCCCAGCCGGCCCTCAGCGCCCAGATCAAAACACTGGAGCACTATTACGGCGCCAAGCTGATCCAGACTGCGCGCGGCAAACGCCAGCTGACCCTGACCGAAGCCGGGGAAGCCTTCCTGGGCAAGGCCCGCCAGATCTGCCGCACCGAAGAAACCATCCTTTTAGATATGCAGAGCTTCAATAAAAAAGCTTCCGGCACACTGCGCTTCAGCGTTTCGCCTGCCAAAAGCACCTTTTTCATCAACACCTATCTGCGTCCCTTTGCGGCCGCCTATCCCGAAATCTGCTTCCAGTTCCGGGAAGAAGCCGTCAGCGCCCAGACCAGACATATTGCGGAAAACAGCAGTGATTTTGCCTTTGCCAACGCGCCGCTGCCGTCACCGCAGCTGTTTGCCGCCCACAAAACGCAGAAAGAATATTTTTATGCCGTTTACAGTCCGCAGGCAAACTGCGGCCTTGATCCACAGCAGCCGCTGACGCCGAAACAATTACAGAATATCCCTGTCTGCTGTAACTTCGGCTGCTACAGCCTGCTGCGCAAAGCCTGCCTCAAGCACGGCTTCATGCCCAAGATCCGCTTTATCGCTACCACCAATACTGCCGCACTCGCTTTCGTGCAGGACGGCAGCGGCATCGCCATCGTTTCCGCCGGCGGCAGGGACGACTTCCCCCAAGGGTTGCTGCAGCAGCAGCTGGCTGATGATGAACTGTATTTTGAGCAAACGCTGTTCTGGTCCAAAAAAGACCGGTTAAGCGCCACCGCCCAGCTGTTTTTGGACTTTTACCTGGCGGCAGCCAAGACTGACCGCCACTGATCATCAGGATCTGCGCATAAAAAAGCCTTTATGACAAAGTCATAAAGGCTTTTTTTATTACGATTTACAGCTCGTACCCAAACAGGACACCCTTACCGCCGGCTTTTTTCACCTTGTACATGGCCTGATCGGCTTTGAGCAGCAGCTCTTCCGCCGTCCTCCCGTCCTCGGGATAACGCGCCACGCCGATACTGACATTGCAGAACACCTCGCCCCTTTTCAGCCGCCAGGGCTGGGCAAACCGCCGATGGATAAAGCTGGCCAGATTCCGGATATTGGCCTCCGTTTTATCCCCGTCAATGATCGCGATGAACTCATCGCCGCCGTTGCGATAAATAGCTTCATGCAGCAGCGGGATACCGGAGAAGAACTGTCCCAGCTGCACTAAGAACTCGTCCCCCGCTTCGTGACCAAAGGTATCGTTGATCTTTTTAAAACCGTCGATGTCAAAAAACAGCAGATAACCTTCGCCGCCCTCCTGCGTTTTGTCGATCCGGCGCTCGCACTCCTTCACCAGCATCCGGCGGTTCGGCAGGTTCGTCAGCGAATCATAATTGGCCAGATACTCGACCAAAGCTTCGTTGCGCTTATTGTCAGTGATATCGGCACTGCTCACCACATGGGCCAGTCTGCCGTCCACCCAGCGGAACGCCGCGCTGAACACCCTGAACCAGGAACCGTCGAAAGGCCGCTGATAATCCCAGGAATAGATCTTAGTCGGTTCACCGTTCTCATCGATCAGCTTTTGCTGCGGGCAGAAAGCACAAGGCCCGTTTTGACCCGGGAACAGCACCTCCCAGCACTTGCGCCCCAAAAACTGCGAAATACCGCCGTACGGGGCCGCCATAGAACGATTGGCATATAAAATATCATGGGTATGGAAATCATTGACATAAATATCTATACCTGTATTATCCAAAATGCTTTCCAGCGAATTTTTGGCAAAAGTCAGCTTGTTCTGATAGACCCGCACCCCGATATACCGGCCAAACATCGACAGCACTGTCTTCAGCAGCTGCTGCGTGCCTGCCGGCGGCACCGGCCGGGCCGACTGCTGTACAAATACCAGCAGCCCGTAGATCTGCAGCGTTTCATCGACTACTGAAGCCACTACCAGCGACTGCGCCGCAAACAGCTCCAGCAAAGCATTCTCAGCCGTACTGTTCTTTTGTCCACCCTCCAGCCAGACAAAGGTTTCCTGAGCCAAATAGCTGCGGTAAGCAGCGTCGACCGCATCGATCGGAAAGCTGCCCCGCAAAGGCAGTTCCTTACGCAGACAGCGTTCTTTCAGATGCAGATGGTTGTACTGGTCCAATTCATAGATCAGCCCGCCGTCAAAATCAAAAGCAGAACAGAGCTCCGCCAGAGCCCTGTCGATGACTCCGGTATCCACCTGCTTGCCGCCCAGTAATTCAGCTAAAGATAAAACGAGAGTATCACCCGATTGTACCATTACAGCCACCTTCTATCCATACATTTAAAATAGTTCGATATTTTTATATACTTTGCTGATTTTATTCTATCATATTTATTATTTTTATCAACTGTAATTTATATTCTTTTAGGCAATAAAATTATTATATTACTCAAAAAAAAGCAGCCGCTCCCTTTCTAAGGCAGCAGCTGCTTGCAGGATGATTTAAAATTTTCAGCCGGGCATCATTTCCAGAACGGATAGGTGCTCAGGACCACGACCAGCCCCAGCACGATAAAATCGGCGGCTCCCAGCGGCTCGCGCGGCATATTTTTATAAGTATTGCTGCCGAAACCCTTCAGCTCCATACTCAGCGCCAGCGTTTCGGACTTGGCCACCGCCCGCATGACCAGCGGTCTGATGACCACGACATACGAAAGCAGGCGTTTCACGCAGTTGCCCCGGTTGGAATAACCGCGGCAGGACTGAGCATCCAGCGTGATCTCGCTGTCAGCCAGGAAATTAGGCACGAAACGCAGCGCCGTCGTCAGCATAAAAGCATATTCACAGGGCAGGTGGAAACGGTCCACCAGCGTCTGGGCAATATCCTGGATACGCGTCGCCGCCAGCATACACAAAAACGCCATCGTCATGACCAGCATCCGCAGGCCACCCGTCAGCGCTACCTCCAGCGGCGAACCGAACAGCAGCTGGAACAGGATCATCAGCCCGGTGAACACCGCCAAACCGCCGATCGCCGCCATCGTCATGCGGTCGCGCTTAATCGACAGCAGTAAAGCCAGCTCAAAAACCAGGATCGTCGCCACCGCCTTGACTGGCAGGATAAAGACCCACGCCGTCACAGCGACAGTGACAATGATTTGAGTAAACGCACTGATCCGCATCAGTCCTCAGCTCCTTTCCGCACCAACAGGCGGCAGAACTCCTCGGGTGTCGCCGCCGTAAAACCCAGACTGCCCGCCAAAGCAGCCGCCGTCGGCCGGCGCAGGCCCCATTCCTCCACAGCATACGCACCGCCGAACAGCTCCGTCGGCGTACCGTCATACACCAGGTCGCCGTCCTTCAGGACAATGGCCCGCTTCGCATAACGGCGCACCACGTCCATATCATGCGAGATCAACACGATCGTGATCCCCTTTTCTTCGTTCAGCGTCTGCAAATACTGCATCATCCGCTCTTTCTCGATCGCATCCTGACCGTTGGTGATCTCGTCTAAGATCAAAGTACGCGGATTGAGCGCCAGCGCCGACGCCACACCCAGCCGCCGCTTCTGCCCAAAGGACAGCAGACGCGGATACGCGCCCGCCAGCTCGGCCAGCCCTGTAGCCGCCAAAGCTGCCTCCACCTGCTTTTTGATCGTTTCTGCCGTCAGCTTTTTAGCCCTCGGCCCATACGCCACCTCATCAAAAACCGTATCTTCCAAAATCTGCAGATCCGGGTTCTGGAATACATAACCGATCTTGTCAGCCAGGTCGGCCGGCTCATAATTGACGATATCCTCGCCGTCTACCAGCACCTGCCCGCTGCGGGGATGCAGAAGCGCCATGAACAAACGGCTCAGCGTTGTCTTGCCGCTGCCGTTATGGCCCAAAAGCGCCACAAACTCGCCGTCACCGATCGTGCAGGCGATATCGTTCAGTACCGGCAGACCCCTGCGGTAAGCAAAATTGACCTCTTTAGCCTCCAGCATCAGGCGTTCCCCCCTTCAAAACCAAGCAGCTGTAACTCCGCAGCCGCCTCTGCCTCAGTCCGCCACTCGCCCAAAGTAATACCGAAACGGCGCTCGACGCCCAGCTTCACCTGCCATAACGCAGGTACCAGCGGACGCAGCTCCTCGTCCTCATACATCGTCCGCGCTGCAGCAGCAAAGGTATCAGCCGTTACCAGCTGCCCCTCCTTCAGCACTACCATGTCCGTCACATAAGGCAGCAGATAGTCCACTCGATGCTCAACTACGATGATCGTCGTGCCGTAACGCTGATGGATCGCATATAACAGCTCATACAGCGAATGGGCCCCGTCCGGGTCCATCGCCGATACCGGCTCATCCAGCACAATGATCTCTGGATGCACCGCCAAAGTAGCCGCCAGCAGCAAACGCTGGCGCTGCCCGCCCGACAGCTCGTCCAGCTGATAGCTTTCGCGCCCCGGCAGGCCCACATCCTCCAAAGCCTTGCGGGTACGCTCCGCCACCTCCGCCGGCGCAAAACCGTGATTCAGCAAACTGAAAGCCACTTCCTCGCCCGCGGTCAGCGAAACCAGCTGGCTTTCGTAATCCTCCAGCATCAGCCCCACGCGCATCGCGATATCCGACACCCGGCGGCCTTTAGTAGATTCGCCCAGCACCTGCACATCGCCGCTGTAACGTCCGCCCATATAAAAAGGCACGATGCCTGTCATCGCCTTGCACAAAGTAGTTTTGCCCGCGCCGCTGGGGCCGGCCACCACCGTAAACGAACCCTTTTTGATCTCCAGGTCGATATCCTGCAGCACCAGCTCCGATTTATTATAAGCAAAATAAAAATTTTCCAGCCTGATAACGCTCTCCATCATTCATCGTCCTCCTGCACAAAAAACAGCTTCCGCACCGGCCCGAACAGCAAAAAGGTGATCATGCCGTTCAGCGCGCCCACGACCGCCACCACCGGCAGCATGGCATACAGCCAGACATGCAGCGGCAAGCCCAGAACGATCTTTAAAATAAAAGTAAACACACCGCCGCTGGCCATAGTTGCCAAAAATCCCGTCACCAGGGGGCGCAGCTTCCACTTGCCCAAACCGCAGCGCAGCATTGCCTTGACCAGGATGCAGCAGGTGATCGCCCCCGAAAGCTCGCTGGCGATATTGCCCAGCGGAAAAGCCGACTTCGACGACGGCACCAGCGTGATGCCCGCAATAAAACCGATGCCCACAGCCTGCGACAGCGTCGGGTTCGTCAGATTGATAACGATAGAATACATGGCGATCGTCCAGTTCGGCGTCACGCCGCCCACATTAGGGCTGACCGTATGCAGGATGATGCCGATAGCGAACAGCATCGCCGTGATCGCTACCCAGCGGTAGCCGTCCTGCATTGGTTTAACTTCGATCAGGTCCACCAACGGCAGCCTGGTATTTTTTTCTTTATCCATAATGTAAGCCTCCTTCAAATCGGGCAATAAAAAAAGCCCTTCATCCCCATGTAGGGACGAAAGACACAACTTTCGCGGTACCACCCTGCTTGACTGAATAATCAGTCCGCTCGCTAAGATACGGGCCATGGCCGATATCCCCTTCCCTGGTAACGGGCGAAGCATCCCGACGGCGTCTACCCCCTTGCGGGCTCAAGCCGTATCTTAAAGGTCCATTCACCCTGCCGCCAAACGCCGGACTTGCACTGTCACCGGCTCGCTGAGGTCCGCTTGGCAAAGCTACTAATCCTCATCATCGATCAAATACTTATGAAATTACTTTAAAGTGTAGCACCAGCGGCAAAAGTTGTCAATAAGCGCGCGTGTATACATAGCGGCAAACCCCAAAAGCTAAAAATACACTTGTAATTTTGCGCCGGCAGGAGTAAGATATTTTATGTAGTGGGGACGTAGCTCAGCTGGGAGAGCGTACGGTTCGCATCCGTAAGGTCGAGAGTTCGATCCTCTTCGTCTCCACCATTATATTGAATATATTAAAAAAGAAATGTTTTTATTAACTAAAATAAAAACATTTCTTTTTTTACAAAATATATTATATAGGAAAAAGAATATCACTACATGTCTTCTCCTTCTAATATATACTTTCCAAAATACTTCCGAAATCTTCTTAACGCCATATAAAATGTCTCATGTATATCATTTGGAATCTCACCTCCACACTGTTCTTTCTTTTCTATCAATTCATCTAATTGTTCTAACTTATTATTCAACTGATACATGATATAACAAATTTGATGCCTCTTTAAAAAAAGAAACAACTCTTCATACATATATCTACCTATATCATCATTCTCTGAATAACCTATACTACCATCTTCATTCCTAAATAAGTGATCATCATACTCATCGGCACAAGGATCAATAAACCCTTTATTATTAACTACATATTCAAAAGGAGCCTTTCCTAACCATTTATTTGATTTATGCCTATTACAATAAGGACAAGAATATACAAGATTATTATAATCATTAATATATGCAGAATACTCGTTTTTAAATTTAGATTTTGGTGCGAAATGATCTACATGAAAAAATTTTGACCCACCGGAAAATCCGTGATGGTCATCACAATATCCACAGCATTTATAAAAATCTTTTTCTAATTGCGATTTATATTTTTTATGATCATTAAAAGTTTTCGTTGGTTTACTTCTAACAGGTTTCATATGATGTACTGATGTCATTCTTTTAACCTCTCTATTGCCAAATCAACATGATGTAAAATTTCAATTATATTCTTTTCTCCTAAAGTTTTTTTCGTTTCTGAATCTATAGCTGACTTACCATTAATTCTTCTTTCCAATTTATTATCTAATGATAATATAAGTGCATCGGTTTTAGCATCTCCCTTATCTCTTAACAAAGATAAGATTTTACTTTTTATTGTTTCTTCTGAACGCCTATATGTTAAAACTTGTTGAATCATTTTACCTAGTATGAAGTTCCGATAATTCTTATCTTCTGCAAATGCGCCATAATTAATTACTTGATATGGACTAAAATCCTCTTTCTTATATAGATCAGCCTCATATGAAGTCATTATATAAAGTGGAAAATCTTCATATCTCTGTAATATTTCACTAGCCACATCCGTACCATTGTCAATAGAAATTAATTTTTGCCCATTAAGTTTGTAATCAATTAATAAAAAATCTATACTTTCATCTGATATTTCCTGATTAATATCCTCTACTGTCGTAGTTTCATTTAAAGCTAAGGTAATAGTCTTTAAAGTATATTCTTCGTAACAAGATATTAATGATTCGTCTAATAATATCTTACTTTTCTCATCTCGTTCTCTAAAATCGGTTAATTCAATTACACTTACCAAATTATCTATTTTACTATTTGTATCATCAAGAATTCCTATTCTAATTACTTTTTCTTCTTCATTCATATTTACACCCGCCTTTGTGGAATTATAATTTCCATATGGAATCCTTCTAATGGTGCTTTTAAAGAATATTTTCCATTATATTCACGAATAGTAGAATCAACGATGTACATACCTAAACCAGTACCAACAGGTTTTCCATAACTATCAAGTTTACTTGTTATGGAAAACCTGAAAATATCATATGGGTTTTTGAAAGACTTGCTTATTCCTTCACCATTATCCATATAATTAATAAAAAAATTATTATTATCAGAACTCATCGTTATTGTAATTATTCTTTCAGAAACTAACGTTCGCTCAAAAGACTCTACAGAATTTATTATCAAATTATATAAAATACTGTCAAAATCAGTCTCAAAAACTTTTCTTCTAAAAATATTATTATCTTTTTCTATGTTTACTCTGATATTTTTAAATTCCAAAATTGGGACAATTAAATTTATAGATGCTAAAATAACATCATATAAATTATGCATTTTTCTAGTTCTTTTATCTTTTTTTACCTGATTTGTTATAACTTGTATCCACGAACTAAGAAATTTGTCATCAGAATTCAAACTACTTAACAATCTTTTAAATAAATCATATCTTTTTTTCTCAACTGCTTTAAGTATTGAATCACTTCTTAAATTAAAATTAGCACTAATTGTTTTCAAATCATGAACAATTGCAGTAGTTATTAAACCATTAGTAGACAGAGACCTCATAACTTTCAACTCAGATATTAAATCTTCTTTCTCTTGTTTAGCAATATCTAAAGCTTTTAATAAAGTTTCTTTTTCACCATTTTCTTCACTTTTATTTTTTGAGTTTTTATTTTTCTTATACTCCTTCGAAATTTGTTCAGCTAACTCTTTAATTGTTTCAGACTCATTTCTAATTTTATAAGATTCAGAAAATGCATATCCAATTTCGGCTCTATCAACTTCTAATATATGTATTAATTCTTTAATAACATTTTTAAAAAGTTTAAAATGTTCATTATCAATAATTCCCTCTCGACTTGATTTATCTATAATTACTTCATTATTCAAACGAGATATATGTATTGTTCCCTGCCCTTGAGCATTATGGACCGTCCATGACTTTCTTCTATTACCAATACCAGCAGGATCTAATGCATTCCGAGCATCCAAATTCAACCAATCAAAAGAATCCGATGTAGGATCTCCATAAGGTCTTACTAGGAAATTATCTCTATAAATTCTTACTCCAGCATTTTGTTCTAACCATATTTTTCTATTTTTGCTGAGTTCTTTATAGAAAAATTTAGAATAATCTTCCTTTCTTGTAACAATAATTTTCATAAAAGAATAATTAAATTGAAAGGGTCCTATTTCTCTAATTTTATTTATACTTATATTATCATCATTTTGAAACTTTAGAAGTTCTCCTATCGTATATGTATAATAAAATATACCATTTTCAAAATCTTTTTTTGTATATGGATATTTGTTAAAAAACTCTTCTTTGAATACCTCCTCTGGTATTTTATGAACATCAAATTCATTTCTATATAATTTTACATTAAATATTTCTCCTGTAAATTCTGCTTCAATCTTATAATCATATTCTTCTTGCATTTTATTTTCTATCAGTATAGGCTTATCTTTCAAAGATCTTTGTAAACAAATATTATATTCAAAACTATCATTAACAGGTGGAATTAAATAATTTAGTGATTCAATAAGTTTATCTATAGCAACTTTATCCCAAATATCACGAAGTTGTGATATTTTCAAAATTGTTCCTCCTTCAAATTCTATTTTAGAATGTCCTTCAATTATATTACTAAGCTCTTTATCTATATAAGAAATATTATTTATTATCTCAGTTGGAATAACATCTTGAAAAGTATTATCAATATAATCTAAATCTGCTTCTATGTCATTAATCATTTTTCCACTTTTCTCAAAATCCGACCAATTTGCCTTCCAATACAAAACTCTGCTAGAATCAGCAGTTTTTGTATACATTTCACAAATTCCACCAAGCCTATCTAATGCAAATCTACCAATTCCTTTTTCCCCAGATTTTATACGTCTCTTATCTGATATATAATTTTTTCGTTTATTCTCTGTTCCAATCAACATCCAATTATCTTTAACAATTTCTTGGGTCATACCAGTTCCATTATCAAATATATACAATACATCATGATCAGAATCTAATAAGATATAGCAAAGGGAAGCATCTGCATCATAAGTATTTTTAATTAATTCTATAATCGCACCTTCAGCTTTAGCTATGTTTTCGCGACCTAACAAAATCGTAGCCCTAGAAGAAATCTGAAAATTTACTTTTGACATGCATATACCTCCTAAAATTTATTTTAAAAAATAAAATTATTTATATCTTTGACTGTTATTCTCTTAGATTTTCCATTAGCGCTTATTCCAATTTCCTGCACATAATTAAAAAAATCTTGACTTTCAAGAATACGTTTAGCATAGGCTAAATCATTGTCGTTTAAAGCAACAATATAGATCCCCGAATAAGGTATAGTATTCTCGGATAATTCATACACAGAAACTTTATTAGTTATAATCGTTGAAACCAAAAGCTTTTTTTGCTGTAAATTTCGTAGCGCCTGCGATCTCCCATATTCAAACCATTGAGCAGAATTATCGGCATTCCTTTTAAGTAATTGATTTTTATAAATTTGTAAATACTCTGCAGTTCTAGGAAAACTTTTTCTAAAATCTTTTACATCAGCAAATCTGATAATCTGTCCATTATCATTAATATAAGGATAAATTATATATTGTTTTTTATCATAAGTTTTTGATCTTGGGCTTGCTGTTAATCTTAATGCATCCTTTTCGATTTTGAAGCAATTTAATTGAAAATAATCATCTTTATCTTTCAACTCTTCTGCGTTTATTAAAAAAGCTTTATTATACAATGTCGCAACACCAATTGATGCCTTAAAATAATCACCAAACTTTTTGTTCTTTCCTAAATTATTATTTTCATTTTTAAACTGCCACTTCGATTTTAGCCCTGTTTTTTCTATCTGTAAAGTTTCTCTGTTAGACTTATTTTTATAATTTATATCTTTTATAGTTTTTCCATTTTGACAAAGAAATATAACCGTTGATGTCAATGCTTTTTCAAAAACATTTGTATCAGAATAATCTAATATTTTACTAATATACGGTAACATTAACTCACGTAAATTTTCCGCATATACATTTTTAAATACACTATTAGGCACAATGTATGAGAATCTACCATTTGGAGACAATAGTTCTAACGCAGCCTCAATAAAAGCATAACAATAATCAAATTTCCCTTTTTTACATGTTGAGAATTTATCTTTTACAAATTCTCTTGTATCAACAGATAACTCAGTGTAGTTTATATAAGGTGGATTTCCTACTATAAAATCGAATTGTAATTTTATATCACCATTACAATAAGCTTTTAAAAAATCTTTGTTATAAATTTTCCAATTTACATTTGTCATATTATACTCTTCGACAATACAATTTAAATTTTTTATACATTTATTATAACACACTGGATCTATTTCATACCCATATATGTATGTTTCTAACCCTCGTTTTATTCCCTCTATTTCCATATTATTTTTTAACCCATAAAAAATATATCTTTTTACTATCTCTTCTAAAAAATGTCCTTCACCACATGAATTTTCCAATATCCTTCGATCTAATATTTGGTAATTATTATAGTGAACAGTTGTAAGTATTTTTTTTACAATTACATTTGGTGTAAATACTTGCCACTTTTTCAGTCCATCCTTGCTTGCCATCAAATGTCCTCCTATTAGTTCATATACACTACAAAAACATCTTTTAATATTTTTTTACATTGATAACATAATCAATATATTAATTTAACCAAAATTATAAAGCTAATTCCCGTTTCTTCTAAAGTATTTCTCCTTTTACTAGTATAATATTATAATTTAAATACAACTAAACATCAATTTTTTTATAGCATTATATGAATTATCATATTACCTTAATTTCAAATTCTCTCACTTCTTTCATGCCTTAACAACGTTTTTAATACTATTTTTCTAATATTTTTATAAAATCGGCAAATTATATAAACATAAAAATACAAAACACTTTTCATATACTATATTAGATTTATTATTTTCATTTTCTTTACATCTTCCACTCTATAATTCAACCGTAAGTTCTGTCCGTTGCCCAAATTTTTTTCTTCTATAATTTACATCATATTAACAATTAAAGAAATTTCATAACTATGCTAAAATAATGTTAATTAGCCAGATAATTATCACCACTTCCTTTATATAAAGATTCAAGTTATAATTTTCGTATAATTTGCTTTAACACTCTAGATAATTAACTATTTTACTAATCAAGGTGTATTATGTTCACTAAAGAAAACACTAAAATATTTATAGACACAAATATTTTTTTAGGTCTCTACAACTCTAATGAAGCAGGAAATGCAAAAATCTTTTTACATTCTCTTTTTAAAAATAAGAGTATCCTTATTACCACAGAGCAAGCAATTAATGAATATTTAAGAAATAGAACACGAGTAATTAACGAATTAAAGACCAGTTTTCTTGCAACATCTGATAGACCATATGCATCATCTTTTATTACTTCACTCAAAGGATATAAAGAGTACCAAAAATGTTCCAAAGAGTTGAAGAACCATCGTAAAAACGTCATAAATAGAATAGATGAAATATTAGAAGACCCGAAACAAGATGATATATACAATAGTTTTATGAAATTATGGAAAAGCGGAAATACAGTTTTAACTAAGGATGAATACATAAACCTTGCAGTTAAAAGAAAAATTTTAGGAAATCCACCCAGCGGAGATAAATACTCTAATTGTGATGAAGTAATTTGGGAGTCTTTACTTAATACAATCACTACAAATTTAATAGTTGTTAGTAAAGATCATACATATACACAAAACAAATAATACTTGCAATATGAATACAAACAAAAAACAGACAAAGATCTTTTAATTTATGATGCAACTCATAAAGCCTTTTCGATGTTAGGTATACAAATGGATCAACGTGCAATTGAAGCTGAAGATAATATAAGATGGTTGGATATTATTATTCAAGCTTTTAAGCAACTAGGTGGTAAAGCTACGTTAGCCGACATATATGATGAATTCAAAGATTTAGTTACTTTATTTCATAGAGTTGATTCTGGTCTTTGAGAGCTCCGTTAATTTATTCTCCCCCTCCTCTCGTACCGTAGCAGTGCTTCCTGCGCTATTTCTTCGGGTGTTTTCGGAGTGGCTTTCAAATTATAAGAGCCTTGCAGCTGCAAGGCTCTTTTTTGCGTGTTGGCGGTAGTTGCATTGCTGTTTATTTCTCTGGCTGTGCTTATTTGAGCGTTTGCTCCATTATTTTCGTTTTCCTCCCGTCCTTGTTCTGCGGCGTTATTATTTGCTCGCTGATCTTGCTGCAAACTCCCTTCGTCTTTTGCTCGCCATTCATCCTGCTGTCTGCGTTCCCTCCTTATGCCCTGCGCTTCACGCAGGGCTTTTTCCATATTATAGAAGTTCGGTTCGCGGCGGCGGGCAGTCATAATAGTCACGGCAATGTTCCATTCGGCATCGTCCGTTTCACAGAAGCGTTCTGCCCAGCCATCAATAAACCTGGCCCGTTCATCTTCATTTCTAAACCGCAGCTTCAGTCTGTTATATTCAAACAGTTTTACCATCTGCCGTATCTGTTCATAAGGTCTCTCCATTTTTCAGCACATCCTTCGCAGTATTTTCAGCCTTTGATTAGCTTATATGGTCAGGCGCACTTACGGGTTTCTCTGTCCAGGCGGCAAACGCATTTCCCAGTCAGATCACCCTGGCTGGCAGTGCCATAACAGCCTGCCGGCCTGCGCCTGATGATCCATATTCCAGCTTATCTACATCAGCAGTTCTTCCGCTTCCCGCTGTTTTTCGGCCTGATGCGCTGCAATCAGCAGCTGCCGCAGCTTAGTAAGTCCTTTTTTGATCGTTTTGCTGATCGCAGCCGGACTGACGCCAAACCTCTGTGCCAGTTCGCCGTTGCTCCAGCCTTCTAAAAAATGCAGTTCGATCAATTCTTCCTGTTTGGGCGAAAGCTGTACCAGCAGTTCCTGCACTTCTGCAAAATCCTGCTGCAGTTGCTGCTGTTCAAAATAAGTACGCGTCGTCTGCGCCGCATCTGCCGTCAGCACTTCCTCTGCAAATTCACAGCCGCTTTCTATTTCATAAGGGCAGGTCATTTCTTCATCCTTATGCCGGCGTTTCCATTCACTGCTGAGCGCCGTATACGACTTACTGACGATAAAAGCCGGCAGCTTCTCGAAATCCTGCCGCTGTCCCCATTTTTCCAGCGCCTTTACTACGGCAATCCTTTCGATCTGTTCGCCATCCTCGGCAAAACCTTTATAAGCGCTGGTATGTGCTATTTTTCGCAGTTTGATATCAAAAGCCTGCAAAATCACCCCCAGCATTTTTTTATTGCCCTGCTGCGCTAAAGCCACTATTTCGGCCCATTTATCATACTCCGCTGTTTCTGTGCAAGTAACTGTCATCAATACATCCCCTTATCTCACCCTGCTGCGGTGATCTTATTATTCAACACCTCTACTGCCAGCTCCCGCGCCGTCAGGCTGTCCAGACAGTCTATACAAATAATGAGCCCCTCCAGCTCGATATACAAATCACCGGCGCCAACAGCCTCATTACACAATTCACAGCTGTACACGGCTTCCGCCAGATTCTGCGGAGGTTCCAGCCACGCATTTTCGATCGCTGTAAAATGATCCACTAGTCACACCTTGCGCCTGAACTGCGGCGTGACGTTAAACTACGCTTAAGCGCCCTGCGGAACAAAGCGCTGCAGTTGATATGCTCGTCCTGTGCCTGCTTGCGCAGACCATAAGGCAAAACGATACGCAGTTCTACTAAAGCATCGTCCTTTCTCGGCGGTTTCACCGTTTTGACAGACTGCGGCTCAACTGGCCGTACAGCCTCTGTCTGGCAGTGTTTGCCCTGCAGTAAGGGGCATTTCAGCGCCAAATACAAAAGACGGGCACTCAGCACATCGCCGCCCGTCTTTTTAGATTTTTGTTGTGAAGCTAAAGAATCATTCATGTTTTTTACCTGCTTTCGCTGAATTTAGGGTGTAAGTATCAATACTAACGCAGATCAGTAATACAAAACCATTATTAACACTTAAAACCTCCAAGTCAAAATCATAAGTATGTGTGAAGGATTTACAGATTTTAATGATTTAAAAGCTTTAAGAGATGCTAAAGGTCTTTAAGATTTTAAAGATTCGGTATGCTTACTGCGTCAGTAATAATATCCCCTACTCTTATATGGCTTTTTACAAGGTCATTTTTAACCCCCTTTACATAAATAATTTTTATCCGCCGCTTAGAAGAGCAAATTTTACACTTTTTAAATTTTTCCTGCCGGCAGGTTAAAAAACAAGGCCTAAAAAGCCATATAAGAGTGAGAGGGTGCCACAGCACATCAAAATGCTGAACGGAGTGCGTTAAAATAATGGCCTGCTCTCCAAACTCACAGGAAAGGAGCCTCACTATGCAAATATCATCAGCACCGCTGCTGACAGCAGCCACACTCGCCGAACTTGCCGCCCTGGGGCGCAACCGCATCTCGCAGATCTATCTGCACTGGACCGCCGGGCGTTACGGCCAGCTTTACGACGACTACCATTTCAATATCGACGCCGACGGCAGCGTTTACCAGACCTGCACGCAGCTCACCGAGCTTAAAAGCCATACGTGGCACCGCAATACCGGCGCTATCGGTATCGCTCTCTGCTGCGCCTGCGGCGCGCTGCCCCATAACGGCTGGGACACTGAGTTCGGCAAGTTTCCACCCACTCCCCGCCAAATCGACGCCGCAGGTAAATTAGTCGCCGCACTGGCGCAGGGGCTCAATATCCCGATCGACCGCTGGAATATCCTTACTCACTGCGAAGCTGCGCTTATCGACGGCTACGGACCGTACAGCGGCGACGCCGAAACCCGCTGGGATTTATGGTATCTGCGCGATTCACCCGGCGACGGAGCTATGAAGCCCGGCGGGCAGGTCATCAGGGGCAAGGCCCTGTGGTATGCAAAAAGCAGCCCCCTTGTTTAAAAGGGCTGCTTTTTAAAGAACACGATGTTTTCTTTTAATGTTTTCTTCAATCTTTTTTATTTTTCTTCAATCTTTTTTATTTTTCTTCAAGCTTTTTTAGCTTTTTTAGACTTTCTTGAAAGAAAGTCAGCAAAGAACTTTCAGCGCTGTTAAGATTTGGATTGCGCTTTAAAACCCTCTGTATCATACGTTTTACTGCCATAGACCGTAAATATTGATAATATCAGGCGGTCGATACTCTGCTTATGAAATCCATAGCTGAATAGTACGGCACAAGGGTTTTGAGCGCACATTGTGGCACATTCCGTTGTGTACGCTGTGAGCTGTAAGCGCTGGAGGGACTGTTTGAGGCATTGACGATCAGCAGTTAAAGCTTTTCTCTGTACTGCAATGCCGAGTTGCCCGGAAGCCGGACAGCGAACGAAGTTAAACAGGAATTGTCACAGTGCGCAAAGTTCTTTCCGAAGCTTTCTTTCAAGAAAGCTGCATAAAGAAAACTAAAAAGTATTTTCACAAATGTAACCTCTGGTTACAAACCACAAAAACAAAACCAAATTATGAAAGGAGCTGAAAATATGACTGTCAGCAAAAATCCTACTTCCCTCAAACTTTCCATGGACGTAGAAAACGGTACCAACACTCTTGGCGCCATGCAAACCAAAAGCACCTCTGTCGGCAGTGTCCGTCTGGACGCCGAAGCCGCCAAATGCCTCGCAGTTACCGAAGCCATCGGCGAGCTTATGAGCCACGCCGTCGTTAACGTCTACGTTACCGAAAAAGCCGAACTCGACAAAGCAGAATAACCTAAAATTTCAAACAAAAATCTAATGTAAAGGAGAAGAAACATGGAAAAAACTTTAGAACTCATCTTCACCAAAAGCGACGGCGCAAAAAAAACTTTGAGCATCGCCGACCCGCGTGAAGACGTTACCTTAGCCGAAGCGCAAGCAGCAGCAGCCAAGATCATCGAAGCAGGCGTGCTGACCAGCGGCGGCCTGGGGCTGAATGAATTCGTCGAAGCCCGCATCAAGGTCGTTACCGTTACCGTGCTGGCATAACGACTATGGATACCAAAGAAATTTTCAGCGCCGTCGGCAACTTCGGTTTCCCGATGGTACTGAGCTGGTATCTGCTGCTGCGTATGGAGCAGCGGCTGGATAAGCTGACCAGCTGCCTGAACGAACTGAGCAAGGCCCTGATGCAAAATACCAACGGCCATTAGCAGTTTCCTAAACTCTGATGCCAATCTTACGGAGGTGTAAACTATATCAAAAATCACAAACTATTCGGTTTTCTGCGCCTGCTCTGGCGGCTCATAGCCAATAAATAACAACTGACCCGCACTGAACCAAATTTTTTCAACCACTTCACCTATGCAAAATCAAGTACCTGATATGAACAATCTTCATATCAGGTACTTTTTGTTTTACTTATAACCTTAATAAATCAATACGCGCTCAATAAGCGCCGCAATACTTCGTATTTGCCGACTTCGGCGGTATAGGAAATCCACGACGCTTACTATTCGGTCGCGTCTTTTTTGCATATGACAGCGTAAATATAGCTTCCTGTTCGGTCGCTATATTTGCGGGCTTTCGGCAATTTCTGTTTCATGCTACGCATATAACAGTGCCTCAATGCCTCGCCGTCACGCTTATTCACTGCGCTGCCACTTGTGACTAAGCGGCGCTCACTTAGAACGTCCAGACAAAATTGACATTGCCGGTGACGCCCTGCTTTTTGCCGCTCCACCCCTGCAAACCAATATCGACAGCAGGTGCGTTCACATCTTTATTTTGGATGATATAACCCAGCTCCAACATACCGCTGCTGCCCTTGATACTGGGCGACGGTGTGCTTAAGCCTTTGACCGTCGCTGTTGCTTCGCCGTCAAATTCATATTCGTAAGCTAAACCTGCGTAACAGGTTCCATTAGCGTTGACATCTTTGCTTAAACGTGCGCCAATTCTGGCACGAGTGCTGTTAACAGCGTCAAAATCGTACACTTCGCCGTTACCTTCACCGCCCAAAGTAACGCTGTCGCCGCTTTGGTGGGTGTACAGTAATTTAGCATAAATATCGGCTTTGGTAGTTTCGTTCAGTTTTTTTATTTTACCAATACCAACGTGAGCGCCATAATAGCTGCTGCTGCTGTCATAGTCAGCATAAACCTTACTGCCGCCGGCGCCGATCATATCGCCGCTGGCGTAATCAGCATCCATACGGCCGTAGCGCACACTGCCTTCATAATATAAACCGCTGTTATTATCCTGACGCACTATCATGCCTATGCCATAGTATTTAGTATTACCGTCAGCGCGAATACCACTGTCTAAATGGCTGGTGTAATTGCCCCAGCCGTATTCCAGCAGCGGGCCATAGGTAAGCTTGCCGG
>OGXV01000133.1_pt1 | contig 43133 bp, 36 predicted proteins | sample 1576391 | NCBI WGS metagenome assembly OGXV01 (sample SAMEA3541586, study PRJEB24748) | human gut metagenome | biome: human gut; feature: human-associated habitat; material: faeces | place: China | collected 2012 | reverse complement strand
TTCAGAGAACGTATTGAGGTATATCGTCGCTACATCGAGAATATTATGAACGAGGCTGCCGGAGAGCGTGCCCGGCAGCACCATCAACCGCCTGTGCGGTTCCAGCCTTGACGCGATCGGCGTCGCGGCGCGGGCGATTAAAAGCGGGGAGACGCAGCTGATGATCGCCGGTGGGGTGGAGAGCATGTCCCGCGCGCCGTTTGTGATGGGGAAAGCGGAGAGCGCCTTTAGCCGCAGCATGCAGATGGAGGATACCACCATCGGCTGGCGCTTTATTAACCCGCAGATGAAAGCCCTGTACGGCGTGCATTCCATGCCGGAGACGGCGGAAAATGTCGCCGATGAGTTTGCCATTTCCCGCGCCGATCAGGATGCGTTCGCCTTACGCAGTCAACTGCGCACCGCCGCGGCCCAGGAGGCTGGGCGTTTTGCCGATGAGCTGATCGCCGTCCAGGTGCCGCAGCGTAAAGGCGAACCGCTGCGGTTTAGCCGCGATGAACACCCGCGCAGCACCTCGCTGGAGGCGCTGGCGAAACTGCGCGGCGTGGTGCGCGCCGACGGCAGTGTCACCGCCGGCAACGCCTCAGGCGTTAACGATGGCGCCTGCGCGCTGCTGCTGGCCAGCGAGACGCCCCCTATACCAACCGCCCAGTTTGTATAGTAAGTGTAAAGTCCATTTAACGCTTCATTGAAAAATGGACGAATTGTTGGGATTATTATTGGATTAGGTTCATTGACGAAGTTTGGCACAGATTTCATTTGCAACATATTACATGAACGAAGTGCCACATAATTATTGTTATACGATAGCTGATAGCTAAATATCGCTCCATAATATCCATTTTCCGATTTACGACAGTTAGAAAGTACTATAAAACAATCTCCTAGATCAAACTTCTGACCAAATATCATTAGTCCCATTATATCCTCCGAATAATAAAAACCTAATATTTTTATGTTACTGTTATTACTATAAATTGTCAAGATTGACTAATTAGATGTTATTTCCTATCTGACAATATCCTAATACCCTGTAATCAGGACAATTCATTAATCAATTATGCTTTCCAACACTTTTTTCATATCATTTGAATAGATTGGAAAACATGAGCTGGTTGTCATTCTCTGCTTCATCATTATATCCATATCTCTTGTGCTGTATGGCAGTGCCAGAATTTCCTTACATTTTAACTGAATATCCCGAACAACATTAACTATTTCTTTATCGCTCGGTCCAAGAATTATAAATGTTGGTTCAATATTCAGTGACAAAAATTGATTAGTCACTGATGATATCGTTGCCCAGGAATAATTAACAATAACAAAATGCTCACAGTTCCTGCCTGACCATACCTTACCCATTCCCATGCAGATAAACTTATAATCACATTCTTCTTCTGTATAGCCTTTAGCCACTACTAAATTATTCCGGCATACAATACCAAATGCGCCGCTGATATCTTCAAGCTCTGTCACAACAGTTGAAGTAGCTGCAAGGTCACATACCACAACCTTCTTATTGCGCATTAGAAGCTCCAGAACAGACGCAATAACTATATCTGCATATCCATTTCCACAGAACACCATTTCCTTCATATTTTAAATTCTCCTTCATTTTCTACAAATATCTTCATATATGACAGATATATCAGCACAATCAGTTCTCCAGTCAGGACATAAAGGTGTACTGTATGCTTTAATTGATGCCTTCCCTCCCACAGAAGAACATCTCTTAGCCATCTCTCCCAACCTTGATGCCGGCAGCATAGGGAAAACATAACTGATATTTGTAACAATATTGTTTTTAAATGCAACATTGGTTAAAAAATTATCAAGCTCCGGCAGCTTCCATTCGCTTCCGGATGCAACAACGATTCTTTGATTCATTTTAAAGAAGTTACTATCCACTTCCGATCCAAAATCTACGATTACATAATCATAATTATCCCTAAAACCCGTAACAAACTTCGTGTAATCGCAAAAAGGGAAAAAGTCTATGCCGTTATAAGAAAACATTTGTGTTAATAATCCATTAAAATTCTTCTTAGGAAAAATTGTTCGGTATATATTAGCAAAAGCATTATTGCCTCTTTCAAAATTTCCCACATATGGTCTGTTCTGTTCCACAATAGCCACCTTATGATTCTTTGAAAGATAATGAGCCAGCTGCATTGCAAAATGGGTGCATCCCACTCCCCTGGACACAGCTGCAATCCCGATTTCTATGGTAAAGTCGCTTGTTTTTTTCTTCGGAGTTACAGCTCTTATTTTTCCTTTATTTTTATTTTTTCTGAATGAAAATAGTAATGATTTAACTTCTTTGACATCTTCCTTATTACTTGTATCTTTGGATATAACTGGCTCTGCAGGCTTATATCCAATCAATTCAGGAAGAGCAGCAACAGATGTATCCTTAATTCCGTTTAAATCACTATCCCCGTTGTTGAAATTGACAGAATTAAGAGTAAAACATGACTCAAAGCCTGTCAGTTCCTCAAAATTTTCAATCTTTCCCCTGTCAGATACAAATTTAATGTTCATATCCGGTCTTGACTGTGCCAGTTTTCGTATTCCCTCAAACTCACCCTGTTCATATAAACACTCGCTATCCAATACCACAATTAAATTTTTTAAATATGGTAAAATAACTGCACAATCATCATTATCATAATATGAACCAAAATCAATTACTTTATAATACTTACCCAGTCCCAGAAATAACCTGTGCGTCTTCTCAACACTCCAATTTTCCTCAACTGACCAATCCGTAATTGGATTTGGCACACAAAAATTTATGCCTTCAAATATATTACTCTGCTCCGATACTGCCTCTCCCCTATCAATTTCAGAGAAATGAGAAGTAAAATCAGCTCCAAAAACAGTCTTAAAATCAAATCTGTCATATATATCTGATTCTGTTCCCGGCAACTGAATCAGCATAGGCGTGATGTCATTTAAAGCAAGACCTTTACATAAATTTAGGGCAACAAAAGTAGTACCTGCTTCTTCTGTAAGACCAATTACACCAGTAAGTTCCCCTACATCGACAAAACGGACAACCTCCTTTTCAACTTCCTTTACAACCTCTTTTTCAACTACCTTTTCAACAACCTTCTCAATGACAACAGGTTTGGATTTCTTATGTGTCCTGCCATTTTCAACCACTCCAGAGGATAATCCCCTCTCTGCTATCTCTTTAGCATAATAAAGCTCATAACCACCACATGTTATAAGTTCTTCCTTTACGGAATCACTTGCCATTCTAAGTACAGCTGCAAATGTTCCGGAATCAAGTTCTTTATCGAGAATGTCTGCTCTTTCTTTGGCCGTTTTTCCACTGCCTGAATCATTCAGGTACTCGACAAACTTTTTCGGATCTAAAATCTCATTCTCCTCTGCAACATGTCTCACAGAAGATTCAGAATCAATTCCGTAATAAATACGGGCTTTTTTCTTAGTTCTTCCTTTATCAAGGATAATTTGAGCAAAGTTCTGTACATCTCCGTCTGTTGCAAAAATTGCACCAGTAATACCCAGTCTCTCCAGAGACACCATGAAATCAGTGCCTTTTAAATCATCCTTTAGAAAAGGAATAAATAATGTATCTTCATGATTAAGTACCAGCCTATCAAAATCCGATATCATAAATTTATTTCTGCTCTCAAGCATACGATCAATAATACATACATCATAATGCTCATTATCAAGTGCCTCTAATGCAGAGATTCTTGTCCTTTTTATATCAAATGTTTCAACATTAACACCGTAGTTATTCAAGCAGTCCACAAACCGCTTAAGTACAGTATCTTCTGCTGCATGTGCAAACAATAACCTCATAAGCTACCTCTCTACTACATACAAAATTCCACGCAATTAGCGCAGTATGAAAAAACTACACACAAATTAAGCCGACGCTGTTTTGTTTATGTCAAGCACTTTTTCAAACTTTTACTAAAATTCTAGGCATTTGTAACAGATATCCATAAGTATTCTGTCAAGAGCAACATAAACCAGTTGCCTTTTCATGCTATTATTAATAACGATGTAATATTTTTGTAACATCTTTCTGCCTTTTGTCTACTAGACAATGCATATCAGATTAATTATGATGAAAATATCAAATAATAACATAAATAACGGAGGAAATGCTTATGTGCGACACAGATGTTGTATTAGACAGTGTTTATAAAAAAATAGATGCCATTGTCTTTTCACCAGAAAGCAATGATTATAAAGTTTCTCGAATAAAAGATGTATTTTCACATTTATATGATTCATTTGCAGAAGATGTAAAATCATATATAAGGTTATGCGAACCAATAAGGAACGCCGGTGAAACCTTAGATCTTGAAAATGTAAAGGTAAATTTCTTATATCATAACCTTCTGATGTTTCTTCTGCAGGCTCCGAATGAGATAACAGATGCTTTATATAGATGTCCTTTCATTGCAAATGCAATGCCCGGCATATCTACAGCAGAAATCCTTGTATCATATCTTGGCTGTAACACAGAAGAAGAAAAACCTATACAGATAACATCAACGGCTGTCCTGAACACATATTGTCTGCTTGAAAATCAATTAGGGGAGTTGCAGAAGAAAATTGATGAAATATTATTAGAATTAAAAGACTTTGAGGATTTAGATGCAGAAGAACTGAAATATTTCTATAATGTTATTCATAGAGTAATGCATTCATCACCAGTGGAAGCTCTTGTACCCCATTCTGACAGCTTATCTGTCAAATTAATTGCTGCAATGGTAATGGATGATACCCTGACAAAGATTATCTCTTCAATGAATAACCATAAAGAGCTTATACTTACTGATTCATACATTATGACGACAAGTGAAGAAAATCGGGCAAAAATGTTTAATTATTATAAATCCGAATACAATAAATGTATCTATACCAGAAACATAACTACTGGAAGCAGCCTTATTGCACCTTTCTTCACAGAATATAATCGAGGACTCAGATACCCAGTTATCTCCCCTTCGGGATACACTCATATAATTAATATTGATACACCTGATGCTCTTAATAACGCTGATATTATCTATCTGCTTAAGAACGCCTGCAATACTAATTATACAGAGGCACAATTGTATAAATCTGGTTATATGGATTACATCAGCAAATGCGCAGTTTCTGACGAAAAGTATGTTAATTCTTTTTGTTCGGACTATGATGATGCCATTTCTCAATGCGACAACATTTACTATCTGAGTGATTCAGCAGATGTTGCAAATTATCGCATGAGTAATGTAGAAATAAGTAAAAATGCAGGGAATTACCTGTACACCCTCGGCAGTGAACTTACACCAATGGGACATGTTCCACCGGATATTTTTTTCTATCTGGCAAAAGGAAATATCCAGCCTATATGCATAAAAAACAGCTGGCAGAATGACACCATGTACTACTCACAGGATTTCCCATCAGCTATAAGCATATCTTTGGATAATTACTCAATTTATAACGGAACCAGTACTCTTGAATTCGTGGGATATGCTCCATACAGCTTAGATAAAGAAACCTATACAAATCCTCTGGTTAATGGTTATATGACTGCTGCCTTTGACCTGATACCCCACAATATACATATAGGAGAAAAAGAGGAAAATACATACTCATATATTTCTGAGATAAATAACAGGTTATCTGCAGTAAACGATGGCTATGGCGTACTCTTCCCAAACGATAAAAATATATCATATGAATTCAATTATGAGGACAGAATTACATGTCTTGATATTGACGATGATATGCTAAATGATGTATTTAAAAACAGATATATAGGTCAAGGTCAAGTTTTTAATACCCTTGTAGGTTCATTTTTAGCAATTATGCAGCTTGCATACGACGAGCTCTATCCTTCTTCTCTAATCGGTTATGGGAAAAAGGATTTCTCTTTCGATGAAAACCGTGTCAGTCTTCTGAGAGAAATTTGTAATATCATAGCGGTCAGTCTGTTTGATGCAGGCATAACTGCCAATAGCTGTGTTGCCGACAAAAACATTATCAATAAATTAAATGCACTAATTGAGCAATTCATAAGGACCAACAAAGAGTAACTATCATTTATCCATAACCAACCCATAATCAAAAATAACCACCTCTCAAGTTATGAGCTTGAGAGGTGGTTATAATATTAATATACAGCAAATTACCAGCTTGGCACTATTTTAGCTGAACTGTATTCCAGCCGGAGAATATACCCGGCAGCCTTTTACTGAAACTGATTTATTTGGTTCATCATAGTTCTGATAATCCTGATTTTGCTGATTATCTTTTATGCCTTCATCATACTTTTCTTTTTCATGCTGATATGCCATCATGCAGCTGTAACTGCAGAAAAATTTCTTTATTGATTTTTCTTTAATATAATAGCCATATTCAGACATATCAAAAATTTCATTATTAAATATCTTTTTTGCACTTGGTACACTTAATATAACAATTTTCTTTCTTCTTCCCCATATACATTATTCTTATCCTCCCTTAATGCCATTTCAAGGCATCTTTGACACGCCTCATCACATATACTTGCCGTCCTCATTAACATCATTATAAAGAAACCCATACTCATAAAAATAACAACTGCAATGATAATAAACTGTCCCATCTTCTTCTCCTCCAATCAAAAAATTATTTTACCCTAATTAACAAGACCATCCCCCTGCATAATCTCAGGAGCATTCTTATGAGCATAATCATAACCTTCCGCTTTCTTTATGTTATGCTCATCATTTTTCAATTTTTGAATCCTGTCATACTCATGTTTGCGCCTGATAAACTTTTGTGATTCCATAACTTTGCTAATGAACAGAATCATAACGACAATAGTTACAAGTGCAATTGGCAACACCACGGCAATAAGCAAATCACAGGTCTGAATAGAATTGTATATTAATTCATCGGCGCTTGTTTTCTGTAACTCTGCTTTAATATCCGCGCTTTCTACAAGACCTATAAACCTTGTCCCATCTACTTTTTCCCCTATGGCAACCACATAGCCCTGCTGCCAGACACAAACAAACTCAGCACATGTAAGAACCGAAGCCGCTAAAACAATTATTGCTAAAAAAATGCAGATCCATATTCTTCCCATATGATAATGATAATTAATAAATCTGTCTTCCTCAATATCCCTTCCATAGAGGGCTTCCATACTCTGCTTAATTTTCTGCTTCTTTCTTGCTGACATACTCACTCACCTCATTTTTATTTTTTATTTAACAACAACAGCAATAAACAGTTCACCAGCATCACTATTTGCAATTCCTATTGAAACATCATTGCAAGAATCAAACGAAAATCTGTTACATATATTGTTAATAACAGCTACTACTTTATCAGCACTTACACTGCTTCCCTGACCACTATATAATTTATAACCAGCATCTTTAGTTGACATAATCTGGCCTGTAGCTGCCATATTGGCCGCATACATGCCTGCTTCCTCCATCAGACTGCCATTGCCTAGTGATTTGCCTAAATTAGAGTTAAGCGCAGCATAGGCGTTTGATAAATAACTGTTTTGTATCGTATACCCACCAGCAGGATAACTAAGGGGCTTATCCTCCTTAATATCAATAATGGCAGATGTTCCGTGAGATTCTGCATTATCTTGAATAGGAGTTATATCATAGCTTTTTGTAACTGCTTCAACATTTTCGTCAATATCTCTGGAAACGGTTATATCTGTTATTATGGTTTCAGAAGATTCCTTCTCACCATCTTCCTCGTATGTATATGTTTCCGTTTCATTAGCATTTGCTATATTATCTTTAAATTGATAACTGGTACACCCGCACAGCATCACCGCCATGCCTGCAGTTAATAAACATAATCTTTTTCTTAAATACATTGTTAATCCTCTTTATTAGCCTTAGTTGTAGCCTCATATAACCCCGGTGATAACTGATTACCTGTTTTTTTATCATCAGATACAGGTGTAAATCTGGTATATAACGCACCTATATCCTGAATGTTAAAATCAAGAAATCTCCACTGTTCGCCAAGATTTTTACCATTATTGTCAATAGTTCCTAATTTCCTCATAGTAAAACAGTATTCCAGTTTCCCAGAGGACTTGCTTATTCCCTCTTTCGATAAATAACTGTACTCGATAGTACAGTAAAATAGGTAATATGGACCACAGGCTTCATAAGACACCGGCTTAAAAATGATATCAATATGCTGTGGGTCACTATCTTTAGTGTGATATACAGACTGTAATGCCTCATAATATGTCTTAAAATCTTCATTGGAATAACTAAATTTATTTGACGAAATGAGGAAATTGTCCCAGTACGGATACATCTTGTCATAGACATTATCATCATTAAGAGCATATATGTAGTTATTACGCACCGCTGCCGACAGCTCTTCAAATATTTCCTGATCACCATTTACAACATATTCGTCCTGTCTAATCTCATTAGCAACATCTGACGACAATTTATCCGGATTTGATTTCTTCACAGTCCCCAGGTATATGAATGCCAAAATAACAGCAGCTATAACCAATATAACTATGAAGGCAATTAAACACAGGATAATAACACCTCTTTTGTCATTTGCCGTCTTTACTTTTGCCTTATTCGCGTCTTTTGATACTTTTTTACTCACTTATCGTCACTTCCTCAATTTTTAACTTCCTGAAAATCTCTCTGCCCCATTCGTAATCTGTTGTAATTTCGCTATCATATGCCATAGCAGATACAATTTCATAGCCGAAGCCCCATGTCTTATTTTGTGATTCAAAGAAATAATGCAGATAAAACTTCTTATTATTTCCATGCTCCGTCCATTCATATACAGAGTATCCATTCCAGTCATACGGCTGCAGGTCGGGTAAATTTTCTTTCAGCTGAGCCTTTGTCATTATTACACCATTGGAATTAATCGCCCGCACCTGTAAAACTGCCTTTGTAGAATTATTAGTAATCCTGAATTCATTATCTGCAACCGCCTCTATAGAATAAGATTCCTCATCATATTCCGGGAATGCAAATAAAACATTTATTCCGGCATTTGCAGAACTGCTGCTTTCAGACATTGCCAGCTTCTTTCCAACAGGCAGTGTAAGCACCTTAGAATACTCACCCTCTCTTGCATACTTCGTTTCAATCTGTTCTTCTGTATTATTGTCCTCTGAATTATCATGTCTGCCACTACCAGTCACAAGAGATATAAGCATAGCAAACAGGATTATCAATATGATAACGACTATCACCACAATAATTATTAGAAACTTTTCTCCGGTATCTTTTTTTTTCATTGAAAATCCCTCTCTTACTTATAATTAATATCCGGGTTAGCAAATCCCCAGCCGACAGTATTGGATACATCAAACCATTCGATAAACTGCTCAACCGTACATTCCTTTATTCCGCCTACATTATGCCTTACCTTACCGTCGCCGATGTAAATGCCTACATGTCCATATATCCAACCATCACTTCCCGGCACCAGACTTGAATGCTGTACAGCTATTATCATGCCTACCTTTAGATTTTTAAGATCGCTATTCCTGCAATACTTCTCCCACATCTTATTAGCGTCATTGCTTCCAAGACCGGTACTTACATATCCGACTGACGCATTGTAAATATCAATTACCCACTGTGCGCACCAGCCACTCTTACTGCACGCTTCGGTATTGTAAATTGCCTGATATGCAATGCTCTTCTGCTCATCAGAGGCATTGTTATAAGACTGCATAAGCACATTTCCAATATCTACGATTTGATGAAAACTGTCGTAATCATCCGAATCAACCTTAAATTTTTCTTCTGCCTTATCGTCTCGCTCATTCGATTCATACTCATCAATGTCACTTACAGCCCACGCAGTATAACCAACCCATTCTTCCTTTTCAACGCAATCCTCGACACAATTTAATCCGGCAATAAAATGTTTTATCTCTTCGTCTGAAAAACTGTCCTTATTAAGGATATTTCTTAAAGTTCCGTACAGTCCATCCCATGACCATGTTCTCTTATTTTTCAAAAGATTCTCAAGCTGCCAGTTCTCCATAACGGCTTTATAAATACTGAATGGCTGATAACGGACTGTGCTTGTATCTTCGTATTCCTCAACATACTTCATCACAGGAGCATCTTTGCTCATTCCTGATGAGCCTCTATAAAACCTAAAGAAATATTTGAAATCAACTTCCTGTAAAACACTGTCCCCTGACTCTCCTTTAAGACAAGCTCTTTCCGTATATCCGGAAGATGCGTCCATATAATAGAAAATATGTCTTCCATCAGAGTCTTTTCCTACATAATAACCTATATTGTTGCCATCACCGTCCATATCACTTGTAGTTACAACAGCTAAATCTCCTGCTATTAATTCGTCTCTGGACTGAAACTTCCAGTTTTCCCAGCTGTTGTATATGGAACTAATCGAAGGACAGTTTCGTATATCATCACACCACTGATACATATTCTTATATGTACCACCGCCGTCAGTACAAAACAGCGATGTCCTAAGTATGTAACATATAAAACCGGACCTGCTGAGTCCTATTCTTATATCTGCCTGAGTAGATGTGTTATACCTTCCTCCCTGGAAATCATAAATAACAGTATTCTTATAATCTCCGAAAAACATGTTCTGCGTCTCCGCTGTATCCGCGGAAGAATTGGTTTTCCCATAAACAGCAGGCTGCAAAGCAATTACCGCCCACCCCGGAGAATCTACCGGATGTGTATAATTGCCACAGTGCATAAGTCCCTTTGTTGACTGTCCTGCATCCTCCGCAGATTCTATTTCTTCTGTGGTATAACTCTTCTCATAAGGACATTTATATTTGTAAAGCACCCTTGCAACACTTAAACCAACATTAGTACTAACATGTTTAAGTCCCATGCTGCTCTTATTAGCCTGTGCTTCAAATATCTTAGCCATATCATTTCTCATGGCAGCAGTGTCAGTCTGTAATGTATCAACAGCCTGTGAGAAAGAATTTCTATCCTCTTCCGTGATAATCTCATTTCCTGAAACACCTGCATACAGAGGTTCGTAATAATGAATAACAAGCTCCTCTCCATTTTCAAGATAGTAGTTATATGCATTTTCAAACTCTGTGGCAATAGTTCCGCCTCCTATCTCCTGCGCTTTTGTTAAAAGCTGAATGAAAACAGAATCTAAAGATTCATCAATACCTAATCCGCCATCTTCAACAGGTGTATGCATTAAATCAAGGAAATCCTTTATTCTTGAAGTTTTCGTATACTTTACGACCTTATATTCTGTATTGTCATTTGCCTGTCCTGTTGATGAGGTTTTAACATATCCAAATCCATCATACTTCCATAACCAGTTATAAGCTTTTTTGATAAGCATAACAGGATAAACATTTCCGGCTGTGGTTACATAACTGTACCCTTTTGGAGAAAACAGGCTTTCGCAGTTACCTACTTTCTGCTCCGAAAACCAGTAAAATCCGGGATTGGAATTACTGAATGTGACAAGCGCCGGATTTTCAAATAAAAAATTATTATAACCTCCCGTATATTTATCTATGGTGTAACCACTCGACACCATATCTGATTCAGCCACGCCATTCCAGTAAGAAGACACTTCCCTTACCTTATCAGAACCCATATTGTACTGTGAATCATGCGTATTGTCGCTTGCATAGTTCGTATAATATTCAATATCTGTAAACAATCCCTTATTCTGCAGGGCAGAAGTTACCTTTTCGACCTGATTTACCGTGACAGCATCAAATATAGTATCAGCGTCCTGTATCTCACCATCATCATTCATTTTTTCCGCTGCTTTTTCTATATACGCGTCAAACGCATCACTGTCGGTCATTGTCTGTAGTGAACCTAATGCAAGAAGAATCTCCCAGTGTGTCCGATAGTTGTATGTAAATGAGTTTAAATCCCATAGAACTGTTGTCTCCGGGGCATTTGTTTCACCGGCTTCATACTTCTCTTTCAAATCATTATAAGATATTCGTGGTATTGTAAACTCACTCTGAACAGCATCATATGAATAATATTCTGTCTGAAAAATCTTACTCACAACATCATAATTTCCCAGTCTCTTTAAAGCATCGTCTTCAAGATAGGTATATGCTCCGCCTCTGTTCTTTATCTGGTCATATGCAGTCTGTTTCTTTCCTTCATCAGACAAGAGTCTAACAATTCCCATTATTATAGAAGCAACAGCATTTACAGCTATAGCCAAAAGAATAATTGTAATGATAAAGCCAGAAAGACTACCCGTTATTTGTTTAATCAAAGATTTTGACTTATTTTCTCCTGAATGTCCAAATAAAGCCAATGTGATACCTCCATTAATCTCTACTTCTTCGTTTTCTCTATCTTTTGGAAATCACTATCTACACGTAAGATAATGGTTATCATATCTTCTATGCCGGGATACGCTCCCACCGTCAAAATAACACCATCATCAAAATACACCTGAACAACTTTTGACTCGAAACTTCTCACAGCATTTGCATAATCATCAAAAAGCTGTTTTTCAACAATATCAAAGAGAGCATACTTCTCCTGCTCATCACTGCATCTGTATTGATATCTTATCTGATTACTGTGCTGTATCCGAAGACCTGTATCAACAAATTCTATTCCGGCATAACTTATCTCCCTTTGTACATCACCCGTACCTGTAAACAAATCATACCCGCCTGTAAAAAAGCTATAATCTGCTTTCTCAAGGGAAATACCATCCTGATTTACATAGTAGCTTGATTTTTTGCCACACCCACATATTGTGAGTGTGGCAAGTATGCCAAGCAATAAACAAACTATCTTTCTCATTTTCAATCTCCCAGTCCTCATTAAATATCAGAATCGCCAGAGTTATTTTCGTTTCTTAATTCTGCATTTCTTAACTCAGCATTCCTTAATTCCGCATTTCTTCTAATTTTAGCGTAATTATCAGCTATACTCTGATCCATGCCTCTGTTCAGATTTGACATTGCAGAAGATATATCACTTCTAACTCCTCCGGCCGTTCTAAGCACAGTACCGGCTCTTGTGTCGCTGTTATATGTCCTTGTATAAACATCGCTTACTCTTCTGGCAGCCCCGCTAGTCACATATGTAGCAGGTCTTGAATGAATCGCGGTATCTGTAAGATTACCTACACTTGAACCAACAGCGCCTCCCATACTTGCAGCACCACCAACCAGCATTGCCTGTACAGGTGCACCCATAAACATACCGCTTCCCAATGCGACTGAGCCTGCATAAACAGAACCTGCAATGCTACCTACAGCCCTTGCCTTTTCTTTTCTTGCATTTTCTCGCATAAGTCTGGCTTTAGTCGCACTTGAGAGATTATTAAACTGAGGTGTTCCTATCATTCCGATGTTTGCATGTCTTTCATATATCTGCTGCTGACGCATTGCAAGCTGTTGAGCAAGAGCCATGTCATTCTCCTTATTCTGTGCCATGCTATAGCTATTCTGTGCAGCCCTAACCTGATTTTCTTCAATGAGCCTGTCGTTATCATTAATCTTTTCCTGATATCCGTTCTTAAGTTCACCGTAATTAGCTGCTTTAACATCTAACTGATTCATCTGGCGTCGGTTTTCATTATTCTGCTGCTGGAGCTTAGTGTTATCCAATGACAGGCTTGCATTTTCTGTCTGCATACCTGCATTTTCAAGAGCGGAATCCCTTCCAGCCCAACCAGAACCTCCTGCACCAGCTGTTCCACCGTTAAACAGAACACCTCTCATGCCACCGGAATTATCAGCCTGCATTGAAGACGCTGTTTGAACATCATCAAGCTGTCGCATACCTTCCGGAGCACCATAAACATCTTCCTCTGCCTGAGCCATCTCTCCATACATAGCTGCCTGCTCCTTGCTCTCCTTTGCAGAAGCAAAATGTGATCTTGCTCCTCTTATGGCTCTGCCAACGCCTGCTAATCCTCTTCCGACTGCCATCATACTCATAGCAGTAGCACCAATATTAGATATACCCATATCAAGACCTAACAATCTGCCTATTACACGACGTGAAGGAACAATCATGGCACATATCATAAATGTAAGAATTGTGGCAAGAACCCAATTCACATCTAACAGCACAACAAACATTGTTGATGGAATCAGAAGTAAAACACCGTCTATTACTGGTATAAGCAGGGCAGATATTACACTCTTTACCCATGTTGAAAACACATTCTTGTCATAGTAAGCTACAACACATACAAATGGAAACATGACAAAGTACAATGTGACAGAAAGTGCTGCACCTACATATGTAGCTGCAAAGTAAATTGTCAGAACTATAAAGCCATCATACATAAGTGCTCCCAGAATGGTTGTATTACCAATAGCCGAAAATACCGCATTCAATCCGCTTGTAACATTAGTAATGCTCTCTGAACCTACCATCTGTTTGACAGTATCATCATTTAACGACGAAGGTTCGATGTTAATAATGGTAACTGCGACGGAACGAATAACATATAAAAAAGCATCTCTTATATACATCAGCACCTGAAATGCATATGGCATAAGGTATAACGCCATTGCGAACATCAGTGCCTTTCCAAACGCTGACTTTAACTCTTCTCTTGCCTTAGAGTTATTAGTAAGAACAAGACCTTTTGTAATACTCCCTATGAGCAGGCAAGATAAAATAACAATCATCAGCGTTCTAAATATGTTATAAAGATAAGCCCCTATAATACCGTACGGATTACCTTTCATTAATTCAAACTGATAGTAATTAACCGGGGTATTCTTCTCTAATCGCCCAAAAATGATATTATTCATTGTCATTTTGTTGGGCTGCAAAAACCAACTATTAAAACTTTCTCCCGGACTTTTTAGAATATTAATAATCCATTTGATGTAAAACGGGTTCTTTTCTCCACCAAGAGTTGAACTTGTGTTACTATTTCCTGTCGTTGAATTATAGGGATTGCTTCCCTCTCCATATATCCCTGCACTATCCTGTATAATTCCCTGATTTGTGCCTGAATCGTCTTGAGAATCCTCTGTAGCATATGCATATGTAGGAAAGAATGTAAGTGAAATCATTCCCAGAGATGTGGCAATCGTAACTGCAGCCAGGAAAGAAACTAAAAGTCTCTTGTTAAATATTCCTATTTTATTCTTCACTATTCAGCCTCCTATTTAAGCAGATGCTCTGCCACCATACATCTGAGCAAGCTTGGCCGGATCAGTTTCAACAATTGCTGTTTCACTCTGAAGGTAATCGGTCTTTAAGAATACAACAGTATCATCATTGTCTATAAGAACACACTCACCTTTTCGGCTTCCATCTATAGCTCCATTGGCATCAGTTGCGCCACCAAGTCTCATAACTTCATCAAGCTGTGCCTCAGTAAGAGGTGTGGCAGCCTTAACATAATCTCTATCCATTCTCGACTGTTTAAACATAATCTTCATGCCTGAGTTCTTTACGATAGTCTTAGTTTCCTCATATAAGCTGTAATCAGCCAGTGCCTGTGTTACAGAGCCCATAGCCACATATCTTTTTCTAACCTGTCTATAGAGGGAACTAAGCAGTTTTCGCGAATCCTCATAAGGGAATGCCCTATGACATTCATCAATAAGGAATACGCATTTCTGCAGCTTGTTAGGATTGTTAGAATTCTTCTTAACAAAATATTCATTAATGATGTTGGCAGCAACCATCTGCGCAACTGGTCTGTCAGGGTCCGGTAACTGTGATATATCAATGTCCAGACTCTGAGTATTCTGATTAACTGATATCGTTGACTGTCCATCAAAATATGGTCTTGTACCTCTTACAACAAGCACTCTTTCCCGCTTGCCCTTTATTTCTACAAATTTGAAGCCATTCTCATCCTTCTGCATGGCTTCATATGCTTCTCTGGTATATACGCCAATAGAATCTTCGGAATAATAAAGTTCCCTGACATAACGTGATAAACCTGCAAGAGCAACATCAAGAGTCTTTTCAGGATATAAGCCTTTATTGTATTTTTTCTTGTAAAGAATCTTAATGTATGCACGATGAATACTTGGCATTTTCTTTTTAACTTTGCCTGATACTAATTTACCATCAACTAGGTCTGTGCCTTCCACATATAATGAATCAGGATATCCTTCTTTAATTTCAAGTTCATCATACAATTCACTAATTGTTTCTCTGATAAGTTTCGACAGATGCACATCGTCTGCAAAATCTTCGATATTCTTACCATCCTTAATCATTGTCAGGAGAAGATCTGTACAGTCACTTATCTTCTCCATTACATTTAACTTGATAACTTCTCTACGCAATTTAGGTTCATAATCGCTTTCGACATCAATGTCAAATGGATTTAAAATGTTCTCCGTGTTGTGTGCAAGCTGATATACAACCCCGCCCTCCATACGCACGAGCGGAACATATTCACCTTCGCTTCCGTTAGGCGAATCGAAATCAATTACGGCAAAACGATACCCCTCCATCTCAATAAGACGGGACATCATCATTTTAACGCTGGCAGACTTTCCTACACCGGATATTCCCGATATACAGAAATTGTAATTGCTGTGAGATTTATCATAAGGATCAATTAAGACCGGCTGACCTGTAAGAGAATTTCTTCCCCATAAAATTCCATTCTTATGCGAAAAAAATGCCTCTGTATGATTGAAGATATCTCCAAGAGAATTCTTATCAAGGATATCATAGCTAACAATCTTGTCCTTCAACGGTCCGAAGCCTATCTTTAATATGGCATTTAGCGGTGCTGCACTCATATATGCTTCCAGATGTGTAGCATATGCTGCAGATAATTCAATGTTCTTTTCTATCGCTACTGAATACAGCTTCGCAGCTGCATCATATAATCCCTTGACTGTAGTGGCTCTTAAGGTAAATGAAAATGCTACCCTGTAAAAATTATTAAGACCACTTTCGATAACTCTTGCCCATTCCTCTACCTTCGCCACACGAGTTGACATCTTCCTGCTTCTATTCACATCATAGTTTTTGCTCGCAGCCCTTGCTTCAGAATCAAGTGCTATAACCTGCTTGTCTGCCATTTTCTCACTTTTTGCCTGCGTTAATGGTTCAATATATACATTCGTTATACAGTCAGGCATATTCATTAATGGTGCATATGTAGTAGCAAATGTGGAATTATGAGGTAATGAATGGGTAAACATCGTACATACATATATCGGTCTTCCGCCATCATTTATTTCCAGATATTCCAGTGGTCTCGGATTAACACCATCCGGGGAACAAAATCTCCTTGTTGATTTCAGTGAATCGTCCATGTAATTGATTACATCCATCTCCTGAAGCTTCACATTTCCCTTTTTACTATTCTTTTTAAGCTCATCATTTTCCTTTGCTACCTGAGAGGGCTTCTTCTTCCTCTTTGTTTTAAAAGCAAGAACAATGACAATTGCAACAGCTGCTATAATAATAAATAAAAGACCTATTAAAACTAAAACAAGCATTGTATTACTCATTAATTCTTTCCTCCTAACTTTGGAAGGAAAGAATTAATAAAAGCTGTTTCATCAGGATTAGAATTAGTTGGATTTTTCAGATTCTTATTATCCAATGCTTCTAACTCCTTAATCTTCTGCAATTTTTTATTTCTCTCCTTCTCTTTCTGTCTGACCTTTTCATGCTCTTCAAACTTATTAGTTAAGATAGCTTCTTTTCTATCTTTTATTTCTTCAGTTGAAATTGACCTTGAAACTCTTGCAGCCTCTTTCTCCAAATCTTCCTTAGTAAATGTAGCCAACATCTCTTCTGCGACCTGTGGTTCAACACCTCTGTCAATCATTTCGTCATATTTCTTTTGCTGCAGGGAAATTATCTCGCTCATCGTTCCGTTTTCCTCAGCCATTTCATAATCACTTTCTTTCATACCTGAAGAAGATGTAACATCATCATAAGCATTTGTTCCTTCATATAAATACGGATTAAATTCATCGGCTGTAAGAGGATGCCAGTGCCTTCTCATCATAAATTTAAGCTCAGCTGTTCGAACTCTTGTCGCACGAACACCGGCATTGCTAAGAGCATGTATAAATCCGGCTGCCTTACGGTTAAGTTCCGTAACAGCTTTTTCTCTAATCTGTTCAGCAGTCAAATCACTCGCACCAATCAGCGGGTCATATACCCAGTCAAATGTGTATGTCTGAATTTTCTCCGGGCTTGTAATATTTGAAACGGCATCTATATAACTAAGATTGTCATAGAGGTGATCTCTCCTGAATTCCAATACCTCCATTGTTCTTGCCTTTTCCTCCAGGCTGTCTAATATCTGTTCTTCCATATCCACGGATAATTTCCCTTTGTCTGCAAGGTCGAAATACTGTTCTCTCTGCTGATTGAATTCTTCTGATAGAAGAAAAAGATCAGCTTCAACCTTTTCGTAAGCAGACTGGCACATTGCCCTGGTTCCACTTAAATCAACAGCCTTTGTATACTGTCTGTACACCATCGGTTCTTTTATCATATTAACAAATGAAGCATAACCAGCCTCTGTCCGGTTTTTTTCCGCCGGACGAGCATAAAAATAATCAAAACCCCTTACTTTTATAATTCCAACAAATCGCGTACCATTGTCAGTAATAATCATATCGTCGACAATATCTTCGAATTTGCAAAGGTCAACAGAATCTTTTCTGTCATAACTGCTATAGTCAATGTCGTCATACTCTACAGCCTTATTTTTTCTCTTATATTTTTTAAAATAAACCATTATGAGCAATCCCAATGCTATTATGACAATCAGAATAAATAATATAATTCTTGCAATATTGGTCAGCTGTTCAATCATTTATTCTTCTTCCTCCTCCCTCATTAACATATATTTTCGTCGTTCTTCTGCTTCTGCCACAACATCTGCTGCGCTCGAATAGTATTTTACATAAACAGCCATTTTTATCTTATGATATAAAACCTTGAAAACCCACCTATCGACGGTTTGACCTCCGCCTTTCATATAATCATCAGCTGGCAGTGGTATCATTGATGGAACTACAAAAGTTACTATCAAAATACCTCCGATGATAGCCCCTATATATGCAACACCAAACAGCTTAAAAAAATTATATAAGATCACAGCAGTTCCAAATGTTACACCCAAAATTTTAAATGTCCTCTTAGAAAAGAATTTCAACCACTTTTCTTCGTCTTTAAATCCAGACGGCAATTCATGTGAATTCATTACATTTCCTCCAAAAAAATAAAGGCCGAAAGGCGAAATGCCTTCCGACCTTTATATACTAGATTATCCAGTTTACTGTACAAAAGCTGTGGCAACTGTAACAATGACTCCCAACAGTGTAGACATGCCAAACAACGCAAGAGCCAAGATTACCTTCCACTTCATTGTCTCTTTAACCTCTTCTCTCTTCCGGGGATCTTTAGTAAACATAAGTCTCAGTCCTATGTACATAATAGTGACGATAATGCCTACTGTTCCTATAACAATACACAGCGAATACCAGTCTGCCGCCAAACCCGTCAAAACTTTTAGACCTGAATCATCAGCATCCAGTACATTTCCTATTCCTAAATAATCCCACGGATTAGAGTTACCATTGATTGCAAGGGATATATAATTTATTACTCCCATAATATTTCCCCTCAACATTATCTAATTAGTGGTAATACATATGCATATATGATGTTCCTTATCGGAATAATTGCTCCCGTTTCCTCAGTATTTCCTGTTGTTCCTGCTGATGAAAGCGACGCGCCGATTCCAATAAATATTTCTGCAACTGCACCTGCACCAAATACAACCGCAGAACCAATAGCAATCCATAAAATCCAGCCCTTGTTTTCTTCTCTTTTAGTAGAATTTTTAGTGGCTACAAGCGTAATACCAATAGCAACCAATGAAAGAATTAATCCAATAACACATACTGTAATAGCAAGCTTATAAGCATCTGTACCAACGGCTGTTATCTTGGAGATAAGCTCATCAAACGTACCATTTCCTTGTCCATCGGTTACATCTTTAACTACCTTTTTTGTGTCGGCAGCCGCAAATACCTGCGTTGCAGCTACACCAATACAACAAAGTGACATGACTGCACCAGATGCACCTTTAATCATGTTTTTAATGTTTCTCATACTCTATCTTTTCCCTTTCTTTGAATTATATTAAGTACTTATGTAAATTAAGCCGACGCTCAAATTTACAAGTCAAGCACTTTTCATAATATTTTTTCTGAAAGAAATGTCTAAAAAACACTATGAAAAATACTCGACTATGTAAAAGACAAGGGTTCACACAAATGTGTGAACCCTGTCCTAAAAACAAATATTAAAAACTACTCTTCACCGTTAATTTCGGCGTCTTTCGTCTTCTCTTCCTTTGCATCCTTTTCCGCCTTGTTTGCCGCGTTTGAATGTACCTTTTCATCAGCCCTGTTCTTAATTGGAAGAAGAATGCTAAATCCTTCATTTCCCACTACACACACAACTGCCGGTTCTCCAATAACACCGCCAATATTAGACTTTATAAGAATGTCTCCAGAATAAATGCTTACGCATTTTGAGAGATAATATCCGTTGACAATTACATCTCCGGCAAGCTCTCCGGAAGTATTAGCCTTTACCACAGCTCCCTTCTTTCTTGTCTTAGATTCAAAGATACCTATACCCTTCTTATCCTCGGATATAACCACTCCAACATGCTCCTCTCCTACAGAAGCTACTCTTATTGCATTCGCAATATCCTTACCTTCAACCGTTGCTTTAAATTTTGCTGTATTGTTTGTATCAACAGCAATATCAAGCATCTTAGCTGAATACTCCTGAGAATGTAATGATATAAGGAATGTTGCACCTGTAGAATCTACAAGCAGCAACGCAAATGGCTTAGAACTCTCGCCTAAATTATTAGCCTCCCCTTTAGCCATAATATTAATAAGAGTTATTTCACCTCCTAAATATTTCGCTGCAGTACTAAATGCAGCGACTGGAACAGCCATATTAGGCATTGCTCCATTCAGTGTACTCTCCTCTACGCTAAGATTGCTAGTTGCAATACCAACTGTACCGCTTCCAATAAATGAAAGCTTGGTCACATCATCATTCTTATAAGGTATCATACCGACACAGTTCATCCACTGTGCTCCATCGCCCTTATCAATGATGTACAGAACACTGTTTAAACATTTCTTGAACTCAGATGTCTGCACTCTTAACGCTCCCAACGGATACATGCCAGGCAACTCAAATGATGTTTTCGGTTCTTTGATAACAGGAACCTCAACCTCTCCAGTTCCTAGAGCCACAATAACTCTGTCTTCCTTAATTTCGATAGAAAACTCATCAGCATCTAATGAAGCTAACGCGTTTACCGCTCCAAGAAACATTTCGGAAACTACAACAGTAATTTCACCCTCTGCTCCCACTGGCGCAGCAGGAAATGTGCATCCGGCAACATATAAACCATTACTCTGCACACACACCTTATAATTCCCCTGTCCATCAGATTTTACAGAGAGTGCCATCTCCTTCGTTCTTATCCATGAACCTGCTGCTTTTCTTACAGCTCCTAACAATACATCCTTTTTTACATTAAACTTTACTACCATAATCTAATCCTCCTTAAAAATTAATATTTAAAATCATCATACATTTACAGAGGTGATTCTATGGTTAAATCACCTCCTACATAAATAAAAAAAACAGATTAAACCGTTGCCCCTAAAATGGCAAACAGATTAACCTGACCTCCAACGGTATGAGAATTTTTTACTTCCTCTACCTCTACGCCCTTCAAGATATCACCAATGCTGTTCATCATTTGAACTGACATTGATTCCGAATTGATAAGACTTGCCATATCTACAATCTTTATCTCTTCAGCTATATCATCAGAGTATTTTAAGCCTCCCATGATTTCTTCAAATATTGGCTGAGGCTTGTAATCTGCCAACATTTTCTTCTCTGTCTCAGACATTGAATTAGTTGCCCTATTTGAACAATCAAACAGGTCTTTCAGTTTTCTCCTGTCTATTTTCGTCTTTCCGGCTAACGCCTGAGCCAGACGGACTTTCGCATCAACCGTCTTACACATGGCAGCTAAACCAGCTTCTGAGAATTTACCCTGAATAGCCTGGGCAGCAACCTGTTTTTCAGCCATGATCTGCAGAACATCCATCTGAATAGTATCCTCAGAAGCAAAATAGAAAGTTCTACACTCTTCTTTCTGACACAATCTGTAGTGTCTCCTACTGGCCTGTGCAAGAGTAAAGTATGAGTATCCATTCTGATAGAAAATCAAGGTTGGATAATTGTAATCAACCTTATTTCCAAAGGCGTCTAGTTCAGAAAAACAAAAATCAAGACCTACCTCAACACAGCGGGGATTACATATCATAACACGCATGCCCTTTGCAGCCTGCTTATGAATCCATTCCTCTCTCTTCTTCGGACTTGGAGAAGCTGACTTTAAAATCATAATCTCTTTGTCATCAAGTCCTTTTACATTTGCAGCTAAAATCTTCTTTAACCTTCCTGTAATATTTGTCATAGGACTGGAAGAATATTCCACATAAATAACACAGTTTCTGTCCTCTGATAATTCAGATTCAACGAGTTTAATAAGCTCTTTCTCCTTGTTTAATAACTTAAAGTCAGGCTTATCAATAGTCTGCCATATTGGTTTATTCCGCTTATCATATCCTTTAATGACAATTTCCTCATCCGCATACTCTTCAAAGTTATTTATACTAACAAGAGGTTTACCATCTTCGCCTGAGAGAATCGGCTGTCTTCCAAATGGTTTATCTACATAAGACAAACTGAACTGTAGCTTATCTGACATACACCTTCTTCCTCTTGGAGTTTTAAGTGCATATTGCAATTTATCATTAACTCTGTGATATTCCGCAAGAATTTCCGGCTCTAGCGGAACAGGAACAACATCCTCATGCAACGGTGGCAAGAATTGACTCAGGTCTGACAAATCAAGACAGAGCTGATACGGTAAAAGCAGATCCTTAATTACAAGCGGACTACAGCCCGGCTGAACCGATATACGGTTTCCAAATGCCTTGCCTCGACAATTCTGTAAGTAGATATCGTCTCCACTTTTCTCAAATTCCTGCTTAATAACACCGTATTTCTTAGCGAACTTCATTTCATCAGTCCATTCATAGCCTTTCTTCTTCATCAGCCACGGCGCCACCCTGTACAATAAATAGAACAGAGATGTAGCATAGCCATTTATCAGTGTTCCTGTTAATAACAACTGTTTTTTAGTAATGCTTACCAAGTCACAAAAACTCTGAGCCTGACCAGTGTTTCCACCCTTATATAAATGGCACTCGTCTGCTATCAAATAATCAAAGAATCCTTTAAGCTGCTTTTTCATATATGTTGATATGGCTATTTTTCGGAGAAGAGACTCTTTTGAATTCCCAATGATTTTAACACCATTAGCTTCTTCAAATTCCGCCTCACGACCTGCATAACACCAAGCTGTCTTTTCTTTAGACTTTTTCATGTCTGCATAAAATAAGACTCTTCGCCAATTACCTTCAGACGACTCCGAGCCTAAATTACCAACATTTGGAGTCCATAATGATGCCCCGCAAACATAGCAATTAGAATTCCGGCTTGTTCTGTTTCCGAAATCCTCCGGCTGCAATGGTTTTTCATTAGGGAAATAATGTCCCTCTTTACTATAATCCCATAACAGATTGTCACATTCAGGACAAGTACAGCCACTTGTGTATTGACCTTTATATGACACCGGCTCTCTAAGCCAATTACCGCCACATCCGCAGGCACCTGACATTTTATCAGGCTTGTATCTGCCACATTTTGAACACTTGAGTCGAAATTCCTGAACCCAGTGATTACCCCCGCAGGCACACTTGACATTACCACTGACCTCTTTTGTAGCACCACACTCAGCACACACATACTTAGCTGGCACTCTCCGCCTCGTGATTTTGCCTATTGCCGGACGGTAAGAACAACTCAGCTTTGCCGTATCCTTACTGATAACATAAAATTCCCTACCATTTCTGGCAGCACCTTTATCTTTAATAGCAATGGCATCAGCTAAGGTGTCAATATAATGCACTTTCGCATATGGAATATTGTCTCTAATGGTCTCTCCCCACTTCTTAACAATAGTTCCCGGACACAATACAACAACTCGATAATTAATATTATCTCTGCTACTATATGCACTCTGCAAAGTAGCTCCCTTGTGTGTATTCATGTATTTTCTGACTCCTCTTATCTCTATTGATAAAAAAGCCAGCAGGGTTTTACCAACACCCATACCGCAATTTAAAAACTGAAAACTCCGATCCTTAAGTCCTGCAACTGCACCATTTGCAATCGCATTCTGCTGTGGAAATGGCCGCATAGTCTTAAGAGCATACTCCTCTGACGAACCTATAAGGTCAATTTTAGGCACAACCACATCATCAACCTCATTAACAAGATCCTGTCCGTACTTTTCAAAGTACTTATCAATGGAACTAACCTCAAAGGGCTTTTGCTGCTTATCAGTCAACTTAATTAATCCTTTTTCATACAGCATTTTCATAGCTTCTGCAAAGTATTGTTCTGTAAGCTTCTCAGAAACCCTCATCACAACCAGCTCGGAAAGCTTACATTTGCTGCCATCAGCAAGCTCATACATCCATTCTTCTGCTTCTTCTGGAGTAATACCATAAAGAGAAGTATTAAAACCTACTAAACGCTGTGAAACAAGGTGATCGAGTAAAGGCTTAACCAGCTCCCTTATCATAGGAATTGGAGTGTATTTCATGATATATGAATAAAAACTGTCATACTCACTGCCCTTTCTTATAATAAAAGCTTTGGTTTGCCTGATTAGCGGACTATATGCTAACGCATTAGATACCCGTTCCTTGCCATATTTCAAATCAACTATTTTTCCCCCGAAAGGTTCTTTCACATAACTGCATATGGATTTACCATAGCAAACAATTCCCTTATTAATTCCGCTGACTGCACCCGTTAATATCTGCTGGCTTCTGTCAAATAAATCCACAATAACAGCGTCCGGACGGGAATTAATATTTTCAAGGTCCTCAGAGAGAACCGCAAATGCCATATAAATCTCGGCACTGCCAATTTTAACTTTCTGCATATCTGCAACCTCCAAATCATTCTTCGCTCATAGAATCCTCGGTACTTGTATTAGCTGCACCGGCTTTAAGAACGATATAGTTAAATTGCGAATCAAAGATATGGATTGATGCCTCACTACTGGTTATTACTTCTATAGTATCCGCATTACCCGGTCCATTATCTTTAATTCTTGAGGTCTCAACCTGTTCAACATAGCCTCGTTGAATATGTAGAGTTCCCTCATCCTCATTTCCAGCCAATCCCTCGCAGACACCACACACCATAAGCTCATACTTAGTTGCGTCGGCGGGCGGAATTGGTGGATTTCCAACAATTTCAGAAGTATAGGCTTCCATGCAGGCTAAATCTGATATGCCCCTGCAAAGTACCCTACTCTTCTTTAATGATGGCAACGCCTCTTCCGGAAGGAAAACCTTTGTGGTGAACTTCTCTACACCATCCCCTCCATTTGAGACTAAAACTCTCCATCTCTCATCAATTTCTTCGTCTACCTTTGGTAAATAAGGAATTTTTTCGAGAGTATTAACGGATTCAATCCAAGCCTTGAAATCTTCAAGCATACAGCCTATAGCATCTCTTCGACGGCTGATTATAACTATCTGCTTATAATCTTTGTATACCTCGTCGTCAAACTTAAAGATATGCAACGGCTTATACCTGCTGAAATAGCTTCTAGCAAACTTTTCGTATATCTTATCAGACATATCTGATATCAGATAATATGGAATGACAAATACATGCACTCCATTTCTCTTTAAATATTTAAAAGTTGTTTCCTCAGCTACCTGTTCAAATCTCGTTTCGCCATCTGATCCATATGGAGGATTATCATAAAGCAAATCTACTTTAGCATTGCTCATTATTATGCCATGCGTTGTATCTGCGTTTAAAAGATAATCTACCCATACCTTTCCCTCTTCATCAGCTTCCTGATTAGAGATTTTTGTCTGCTTGAGCTTTTCAACCGTATCACAGTTAATTTCAACTGCATATGTAACGATTGAATGTCTCTCTGCTCCAGCTCCACGAAGCAAAGAAGTCACAGCCGTTCCATCGCCTATGTGCGGCTCAAAAACAACTGTGACTTTATTTTCCTCGTTTTCAATTTTAAGCAATCTGCCACAACGATACATCATATCCGTATTAGTGTAGAATGCTCCATAGCGGGCATAATTGCCTGCCGTCTGTTGGAATGTATTTACATTCCTGACATTTTTTACCATATCTGGTACCTCCATTTAATATTTCCACCTGAGTGGATTTTTATCTATATTAACAACACGGTTAAATCTAAGCATAAAAAAAAGACTCTGCGAAAAATCACAAAGTCCATTAATACACACAATCAACCTGGTTGAAAATATCCTCCTATCATAACATCAGCAGTGTCATGAAAACCAATCAGCACGAGCATCGTGTTGATTTAAACAAAAAATCAAATAATATATAGATAATATACTATATCCAAAAAGAAAAAGCAATAAAAAAGACTGTCTCTCCCTATAGGGAATAAGACAGTCTTCTGTAAGCGGCGATACATTAATTAATTGGTAATTTCCCAAATATCTCATAATACACATCATCGGCGGAACTATTAATAGAATCATGCATAGTTTCTTCCGGCTCATTCTGAAGAGATTCGTATAAATAACTCTTTTTCACAGCATTAGTCGCTGCTTGTTCCGATAAATCATATCGTCTGATTAAACTCAATATCACACAATTCATGTACGATAAAGCTTTTGTATTCATCATTTAAACACCTCCAGTTATTATTTCACATTTCATAGATACAATAGATGTCAGAGCTTTCTCTGTATGAAAGGACATCTGCGTACCTAATGTTCTTCCATCTTCTGTAAGAACATCATACACTGATACCATCTCAATTGCCACATCTTTATTCTGAATATGACTTGCAATTTCAGAAACCTTTGAATCTGCTATTGAGCCAATCACTAAATCATATTTCGAATCAAGATTATTCTCCATACAATTTTGTTGTACATATTCATAAGAAAGTCTGTTTGCCAGTATAAAATACAACCATTCTTCATTGCAATAATCGAATCTTTTTATATTAAATGTATTTACCATATCAATATTAATTGTGATAACAACTACTGCTGGTTTATCCTTTTTCCTGTATATTCTATTGTATTTTTTAGTCTGTGTCTGAGCCCTCTTTTTAGCAACATTTTTATCATCCGTCATATAGAATCCCCTACCAAAATCCAATTCTTTCTTACTTTTGGTAAAATCAATTCCATGCTCACAGATATTATGTGCAGAAGATTCATTTGTGCCATGATACCATACTCTCTGCATATTCTTCTCCTTCCTTAATTATACCATACTTTATCTGAATATAACAGGGAAGGCTGCCGCTTTAAGCAATCCCTGTCATATCAAGTTACTACAAGGATTGCTCCTATTTAGTTATAAGTTAAATCCATTTACAAACCCAACTTTTGATAATACTCTTCAATATTATCTATAGTCAGTTCTGTTGCCATCAACTGGGCATTTTTAATCAAAGCATCGTCAAGACCTTTACCCAATTTTTCATCCCATGTAAAAATGAGTGGCTTTAGTCCTTCTCTCAAGAGCCTCATTGCAAGCCCCTTTTCAGACCGCAATACATTGATATTCGTTAGTCTGTCCGCATCATATGCGATTGCGAAAAACTGTACACCAGAGTTTATAAGATACTCCAGTATGTTTTTTCCAATCCTGGTCTCAAACAGCTTTGTATAACTGTTTACGCCTGGCAATATACAAAATGGAACTTTAAGAAGAGTACTTCCAACGATTCCCTTCTTCTCACCCTCTGTAAGTATAGCCATGACCGGATTACTGTCCTTACTCTTAATCAGACCGACTATGTTACTGCCCTCTGTACCACACTCATATAAGTTAGTGTATGTACCGGCTTCTACATTATCAACCTGCAGGAATGAGGACATGCCTCTGTACTTTCCTGTACAGCGGTACTTTTTATCAGTTTCCTTTTCCAGTGTTCCGTCAGGGTTTAATTTCATAACGCCCTTCCACGAAACATACCTTTTTAAGTTATCGTCCTCGGATATAAAGTATAATCCTCTATCGTCTTTCTGATAAGATTTACTTATATCCATAAAGTCCATACGCACACGGATTCTAACTATCTGTCCCTTCTCATTAAAGAGAGGGAAGCCTATTCCGGATCTGGCTTCAAAGTACCAATATTTTTCTCCAGTTCTTTTATCTTTCTTTAAATAAAAGCCGGGAACACCAAGCAACGCATCCGAACCCAGCTCATTAATAATGGCTGCACATACGCTACTCCTTGATGGGAGGTCATTCGCCTCCAAAACATCAAATGATGTTTTCTTGTGGTAATATTCCATCCAATCGTCAGCTGGAAATGAACATAACATGCTGTTATCGAAAAAAACATCCCGCCAGCCGTCACCTTCAAGCCATACCCGGTGACTTGCCTTTAATGGATAAAAGCTCATAAGCATTCGATAAGCCAAATCTTTCTTCTCATCGTCTGCTTCTTCCACAATGCCGACAGGAATAAGCTCTTTCTTAAACTGTCGTTTTCCCTGAACAGCATCAACATCATGAGCTCCTTTTCTCCACACATGGAATCCATGTGCCTCGGCTTCCGCAACTTCATCCTCTGGTCTGTATATTCCTGAGCCTGCTCTGCTTACGCCCAGAAAGACATACAATTTTCCGTCATAGCCAATAACATCTCCTTCTGGATTTGCTGCATTTACTCGCGGATCTGTATACCTCTTACAGATATGCACATCGCCATAACCGTCTTCTGCGGGTACTCGGCAGCACCAATCAGCTGTGCCACAGATTAAACATGGCTGATGTTTTTTTACCTCATGATAACCATTTGCCATATCACAACACTCCTTCTTGTTATTATTTTCTTTCACTCTATATAAACAGAAAGAGAATCCTTGTAATTTAGATTTCCCTCTCTGGCTACAAAATAAGTAACCATAAGGGAAACCCCTTTAGGTTCGTTATACTCCGACATTAAATGGAATATAAAAAAAGATGATGTCTCGTTCCAACATCAAGACACCATCTAAAACATCTGTCTGCTTAAGCAGACTGCGAAAAGACAGTAGCCTTTCCGTAATCTAGGAAAATGTGAGCTGTCTGCAGCACTTCCTTCCTAGTGGAATTAATCTTTTGCCTGTATCTAATCGATACTTTTGGCTGTACCCACGAGGTACTTCTATCACATTGTGATTAACCACAAATGCAATATAATCAGCCTTTTTAAAGGCATAAAAAAACGCCGCTCTAAGCGACGACATAATACATTATTTGTATCATCAATATAAGTATATTTGCAATACACTTATCAATTTTCTATAGCCAGAAAAGACTATAAACACCAAGTAAAACCACTGGTTCTGCTCCAAACAAAAAATCATAATATGTTATTATAATAACACATCAAAATATATTGTCAAGTATATGACACCCATAATACATCACCATGATAATTAATTGATAGTCTCACACAAGGCATAATACTCTCTCTAAAATTAAAATAAGTCCCCACATATAACATACTTGTGGGGGCTTATTGACCTACGGTTTCTTGCATCATTTTGCCTTACATATTATATTACAGGTAAATCAGATGCTCAATATTTTTATATCTCATAGCACTCATAGCAGGAATTTTTTGTCTTGCTTTTTATACAAAATGCGCCTGACTTCCATAATCTTATTATCCTGCTCATCGTCTATTACAACATAATAAATTACAAAATTCTTCACATAGATTCTGTAATATGGATAACGATGTTCCCTGAAAGAATATAATGGTTCAAACGACTCTGCCACGGGCTGTCTCTCCAATATTGCATTTTCTACTACATCAAGTAAATCATGTGCAGCTTTCGCATTATGCAGTTTTTCAGCAATATACACAACCTTCTCTTCTAAATCGTCATAGAACAATGGCAGATATCTCAATGTATATTTTGTATCAGCCATTTATCCTCCTTCTGAGATTAGAAAAAACTTCCTCATGTGAATATCTTCTATCATTCTCTTCTGCATATCTGTCAGCAGCGTCAAGTGCTGCTTCAACGCCATCTGTCAGGCTTGAGTACGCCTCTATGCTAAGTACAACCATAGTGCCATAGCCGTTTTTCGTCAAGTACACTGGCTCTCCACACTCGACGGCTTTTTCTACTTCAGTAAAATTATTACGCAAATCCGAAACTGGTCTAATCTGTATCATAGAAAACCTCCTTGTATTTGATATCATAATCTTATCATTATTTTATCATAATTTTATCATTTATATTATATACAATTTGATTCGCTTTATCAATACCATATTCTTTCATGTCGAATTTTGTTGAATATTGTCGCTTTTTATGCTAAACTTAATATTAAGATAAGCATTTGTGTAAACAGATGCCTCTTAGGAATCCTCTCCAAAAAGAGAGATTCCAAGTCGGATTAATAATCTCTAATTAGAGAAGCCCACCTTGCTTACAGCAGGGTGGGCATTTAATTTTTAAATGTTGTTATATTTTTTCACTTCTAATATCTGTTAGAGGTCACGGCTAACAAAGCATAGTAACACCCAGCAAAGACATTACCCAACCATGCCAGACAGCTCATAATGTATATTATTTTCGCCATGTCCTTTTGTAAAATAAAGACAGCAACTGCGCCGGCAACCCCTATCAAAAGGCTTATAATAGCACGAAACATGTAATACCGATATCCTTTCGATTTACCGATACGCCTATTAGCAGGTTCAGTAATGAACTGTGCAAATAATATTAAATACAATATCATACAAATTATATTATCTATTCTCATATCCTTATACACCACTCTTTTTTCTCTTTAAGATCGTTTTACATAAACTGATAATACCAAATAAAAATACACCAATACTTATAACAATGATTAGTATATCCATTACCCTTGTTATTCCTACTGCCGCAGTTGCTATTTTAGATAATGGCATATCTCCTGCAGGTTCTAAAGCATTCTCACCCATCATCCACTTCATAATGAATGCCATAAGTACACCAGCAACACCTGTTACCATATAAATAACCGACCTGATAATTTCATAATCATATACAGCTTGCTTTTCTTCTAAATTTGCTGCCTTCTTTTTATTTGTCATAACATTAGTCTGATTTATTATAAGAAGCAACACAATTATAAGTAATGCATCTCTCATAGATTTAGATTCCTCCTACTGTAGTTGAAAATATTTTTAAATTCCTCAGATATATTAATGCTAATAATTATGGTATATGAACTACTCGCAAAGCTCCTGTAAATTTATGGTATTCTTGACATAATACTCTTAGCAACATAAATCACTCCAAGAATAAACAAACCGAGGAATCCAATAACAAGCATAAGCTCTGCTCTCTGTGCAATAGCTGTATCTGGTAAATATTCCCCAAATATGGCATCCATTAACTGAACTACTATAGTTCCAAATAATCCTATAGTAACATGAATAAGTCCTTTTATTTTATAGTAATAAGCTCCTCTTGGTTCACTCCCCTGTTTCTTTGATTTTGCTTGTCTTCCATCATTAATAAGCTGTATTACAATGTAGCAATACACGGCCCAAGCTGCATATTCCATATTTAAACTTCCTCGCTTTCTTCCATATCTTCGTTACTATTTTTCATTATCAAATTTCTAATCACAATACTGAACACCAACATAAACGCTATCGGATAGGTTGGAAATAAACTTATCCATGTTTTGGTTCTAATACCGAAAGTAGTGTAAATAATCCATATACATGTCATCAGAAAATAGATTGCAACTATCAGAGATATGATAATACCTGCAACTGAAATCTTCTTATTAAAATAAACATAACAACCCACATTTAATATAAATAAGATAAGAAAAGGAACTAGTATTATTTTAAATAATTCAATATGCAATGTTGGCATATGTAACACTTCTACAAGTTCTCTCCTAAATTGTCCCACTACGGCTATCAGAGAATCACCGTTTATCACTTCATTCATACATTTTATCTCCTACATGAAATTTTTAATGTTCTGTTTTTTCTTATTTTTCTTATCATTTTCTTATCAGCTACAAGGTTTAGAACTGTTTCAGCAAGTCCATCAAGTAGCATTGGCACCGTTCTTCCTTGATAATACTCCTTATATGCATGAGGAATCTGAAATGTTTCACTATTTAAAAGTATTTCAATCTTTTTTTTCATGTATTTTTTATATTGTCTTTTATTCATAAATAACCTCCAAATTTCTTACCGCAATATCAAACTAACCCATACAATCTATCTAACTTCGAGAAATCAATTATTCCTCTCTTTTCATCAACAATTTCAGTTATTTTCGGTCCAAAATAAAATTTTTCCTGTCCTGTTCCTATTCTCTGAGGATATTCGACAATTAATGTATCATTTGTTTCATTTATACTGTATATATATTTTGAATCATCATTTATTCGACCATAAAAATCAATGAAGCGTTCTATTTCATTATATACAGCTGTTATCTGCAATGCTGTTGCCTCATATTTGTCTTCAATGATTTCACCATTTTCAACATATTTCCTGTATGTTATTTCACCCGGTGTCAAGATTTTCCTAATACTACCTGCAATACCAAACCAGGAAAAAATATAAACCACAAATATGAAATTCTGCAACAAATTTGAACCAGACACTGAAATTATATATTCATACTTTATTGGAAATGTAACATGCTTAAACACAAGATAAAACATAGTTAGATAACAAACTGAAAATGCCAGTAAATTCCCTATATATGTTTTTATTTTAAACTTCCTATACACCGGATTTTTCCAATTGTCAGTCGCTTTCTCTCCAGATTCCCTGAGAATATTTTTAACTTCACCTACCCGAAGGTTAGATGGTATATATGTTACTTTTTTATCTATATCTTTTACTTCCTGCGCCGGCTTTGGATTTCCATGCCCGCAGATTTCTTTAGGTAAAGTTACAACCATTTTTTAATCCTCCTTCGTAATGTATATTAAATCTGTAATGAAATTTAACCGTCTGTTCCTTCGCACATGTACGTCTTCCTATATAAAACTGACCTTATTCTATCAGATTCTTACCCTTCACAGGAGCTGATTCTTTATGCAAAAAATAATAACCACAACAGATATAAGTACATAAAGTAATGATTTTATAAGCAAAGTTTTCCGTCTTTTATACCTTAACTTATAAAAATAATTAATCTCCTCAGTCGTTATTTCCGACAGAGGTTTAGAAAGAATATCTTCCAATACCTGTTTCTGTTGGTCAATAGATTCAAGTTTTTTCCGTATTCGTTCCATTGTCTGCTTATTTTCTAACTTATTCTTTTTTAATGGAAAAAATAAAAATCTTTCGGGTTTTAACCAGTTTTTGCACTCGTCATGCTCATAGCTATAAGCATAATCCTGAATGAAAACTATTTCATTTTTTACCTTTTGTCTGAAATACTCCCCATGCTCTTTTAAGTATTCCTCACTCTCCTTAACAGGGTAATACCTTCCGTATAATTTACTATTTATAAACTGTACCATTTCCATCACTTACAATTTTCCCCTTGATGTAATCAATCATTAATTTTTATTGCTGAGCATAGGTGTCTCTACAAGATTCGCTTTTCTCTCCTTAAAAGGATACTTCCACTTAAGGCGAGTATAACAAAACGGACATTTCTGAATGCCATTAATTCAATCTTATCTGCAGGCTGCAACCATTCATGCTCAAATTCAAAAATATTCTCCTAGTTTAAATTATTATTTATAAATTTTTGTGGTTCATGTAATATATAACTATCTTCATAAAGAAAAAGTAATTTTTTTCTTGTCTTTTCGATATAATTAACATCTGAATCGTAAACTATTTCTTTAACAGTTATCTCTCTGTCAATATTTTCTGCATCCGTATATGTGACATCAAATAATGTATCACTATTATCCTTTGGACTTATTTTATTTACTTCCTGTATTGAGATTTGTGACACTGATGATGTATGAGAATATACATCAAAAGATATTACTGGTGTAGCTGCCATTAATGCAACGATACAAGCAATAAGGCCGGATATTAAATGTATTAATCTAAACATAGTTAGAAACATTGCTACAAAAAATATTAATAGAATAACTATAATGTATAAATCTGTACTCATACTATTTCTCACTCTCTTTAACAGGGTAATACCTACCATATAATCTGTTATTTATAAACTGTACCATTTCCATTACTTACAATTCCCCCTTGATGTAATCAATCATTAATTTTTATTGCTGAGCATAGGTGTCTCTACAAGATTCGCTTTTCTCTCCTTAAAAGGATACTTCCACTTCAGACGAGTATGGCAAAACGGACATTTCTGAAAACCTATTTTTACAGGTTTTCCGCAACTCCTTCCGGGGCATCTAAAGCTCATGATTGTACCGTCTGGACTGTACAGCATATTCATGAAGTTTTCCTTTAAGAGCTGCTCCTTAATTTCATTGTTAAACACTTCGTATTTTACTAAAATGGGGCTTTTTGAGAACATATTAAACCCTCCAGCTTCTTTATATTATTAAGAATTTTGTATTTAATTGCAGGTTCTATTGCAAAAACAAACAGATTGTTATATCTTTTAATGTATTATCCTTTGTATTTCACCGACAAACTTCACAAGGGTGATACACTTAGTGACTGCCTATGTAATAGGCAGTCACTTTTGTTTATTTAGTTGCGCCACAAGAGCACTTATATCCTATAAGTTTTGGTTCGTCATATGCCTCCGAAACAATTACCGTCTCATAATGACCTTCCTCATCATGATGTATATAGTCTGTGACTTTTTTTCTAGTAGTGGAATTGCTACAAGAACCACCATTGATAGCACAGTTATATTGATGAGCTTTCTTTTCTTCAAAAGTTAGAAATTCATTCTGCCGTAAACCGTGTTCATTGCAATATTCACACTCTCCATACTCGCACTGTAGACACACATAGTACTTAGTGTATACCGGCTCTTCCCAGGCAGCCTTGTCTACTACCCATACTTGATCAATTACAGCATCATGATGTACATAGTCATACACTGGTTCCCAATTATGTTCATGAGAAGGTGTATCAGGCGTTGCTGGATTTGTTTCTGGTTCACTAGGTGTTGTATTTCCACCATTATCAGAGCTGCTACCACCATTATCGCTGTTATTACCGCCATTATTGTTATCAGAAGAGCCTGAACTGCTGCCACCATTATTAGAACCTGAGTTATTATTGCTGTTATTGTCGGCCACATCTGTTGATGGTTTAGTAGGAATAACTTCATCAGCCTTAGGAATTTTATCGTCCTTAGCTGCTTCTGTGATCTCATTTGACACAGTTTCATCAGTAATTGTAATTGTACCACTGCTGCTTTCCTCATAATTATCAGCTTTAATTTCTGTTCTGTTGCCATCACGATCCTGAATGATAACAACCTTTTCTCCATCCTCATTTGTCTCAACGATTCCAGCGACTTCTACAGTGTTACCTTCAGCGTCCTTTACTGCGATTGTTACCTGCTCTTCCTTTGTCTTTTTAATATCTTTAGTCTCCTGTTCTGTTACAGCCTTTGTGGTGTTTTCAGTTGAAACAGGCTTCTTCTTTCCGCAACCTGCAGATGTAAATACTAAACAGCATGATAAAAACACTGCTGCACCCTTTAATAAATTTCTTTTAATCATACCAGCTTACCTCGATTCCTCTTTACTCGAGATAAACCCTATTCCTAAAAGATTTTTAGATAATTAATAGTTTTCTGATAGCAAAATGTGGTTGGTGCTATCTTTAACCTTAAAATACAGCCTTTTCCTGTAGTTTTCAATACATACACATGTCAAAAATTGTTACAGAAATATTACAAAGCGGCATTTTACTAAATAATTACATGCACTATTAATACCACAAATCCCCTCTCCGTTGGAAAGAGAGGGGATTGTGACATTTTTCAATTTAAGACCAGTGCGAAATAGATTATTCCACTACTTCTTTTTCTAATTTCTTTTTCCAAAGAACAATAGCAATAACAGCAATAATGACAATTACTACTGCCGAAAAACTGCCAACTACAACAGGATTTTTAAATACTGACTTAAAATCAGTTTTCTTAGTGCCTGATGCATTCGTGTCAACAATTTCACTTGTAAGCTGGTATGTTGCTGTACCCTTAATTTCATAAAAAGTTGTGTTCTTTGTTGTATCTGCTTCATAATCTGCAGTGTAAACTACATTAGCTGTTGGATAATCCACCGTAGCCACATATGTTGCTTCATAATCAGCAATTTCCTTATAACCCTTAACAGTTGCTTCCCTGTGGATCATTCCGTCTGCATCAGCTTCCGGCTCACTTGTCCATTCGATTGATTCAACTGTATAAATATCCTTAGATAACCCTAAATCCTCAAGAATACTGTCCTTATACTGCATAAGGTTAGGATTCTCGGCATTATATTCAACAAGGTTATCCTTATACATAAAATAAGCTCCACTAACCACATTAATTGAAAAAACAAAATCATCACTCTTCTGTTCATTCTTCTTTACGAGACCTGTCTGAGTCATATTTACAGTGCTAACCTCATTAGTTGCCTCGTCACGAACACTTCCTGCTACAACTGCCGGAATATCGTCGGTTTTTGTTAAACCATTGTATGTATATACTTTTGTGTATGTAACAGAACGGCTTCCCATATCGCCTTCAGCCGTAGTGACTGATTTAAGCCTGTAAGTTATTCCATTCTCGACAATGGATTCCTCAAATACAGGAGCTGCATCTGTTACAAGAACCGTATTGGTCTTTGTGATGTTAGCAATTTGTTTAGCCTTTACATCATACTTAACATCAGTTAAGGTGTAATCCACACCATCTTTTGATTTATTTTTTTTAAAATCATATTCAGCTTCCTTATTCTCAGACTCAAATTTTTCTTCCTCTGTGAATGTAGTTGCTGCGTAAGTTCTGGTATTACCTGCAAATGCTACCGCAAGAAATACAAAAACTGCTCCAAACACCTTTATGAATGCTTTTTTATTCTTTCCGAATAAGCAGCCTAAAAGTGCAATACCAGAAACCAGCATAATAACCATGTACTTTAACATGTTTGAACTGTCTCCTGTCTGTGGTGTAACTAATGCTGAATCTGCTGCAACTTCAAAATCCTTTTTCTCATTGTAGCTGAAATTCATCAGTCCCACTTTGGCTTCATCAGCCATTACAAAATGCTGTAATTCCACTTTATCTCCAAGAACAAATACAACATCTTCTGTAAGTTCGTAACCCCACGGAGCTGCCACTTCGTGAATCTTGTATGTTCCCGGCTCTAATCCTATGATTACTGTTTCTTCTAAACCTGACACAAAAGAAGTTGCCTTCTTTACTGCTGCCACTGTATTTCCATTCTCGTCCTTAGTTTCAGTAAGGATTTCAACCTCTACTACATTTCCATCCTTATCAAGAATCTGTAAAGTTGCTCCGGATAAAGGCTTTTTAGTCTTGGAAGTATCATCAATCTTAATAATGCCTATTTTAGTAGGCTCAACAATCGTCTGTCCTTCATCACTCAAATCTTCATGAGCAGTTACCTCAATTTCATTCTGATATAATTTTTCAAAAATTACTACTGTTCGACCTGCTAAATCAGCTCTTGTAAAATTAAATGTCACATCAATGCTGCCATCCTTCTGTTCAGCTGTGAATTTAATCTCACTTGTGACTTCCTTTCCGGTTGCCTTATTAATTACTGATTTTCCGGTTGCCTTATCCTTTAAGACACCTTTAATTACATATTCCTTACCAACAATAAGGTTTTTATATGATACTGTATCGACAATCACGATATCCTCTGCACCATTGTTATACTTAGTTCCGCTAATACCATCATTAGCTGTTGTTTTAATTTCAGGATAAAAAGTGCTTTGATCTTCATTATTTAAATCTTCATGACAAGCTACCTCGATTCCGTTGTGGTAGACCTTCTCAAAGCATATAATTGTCTCTCCTGCAAGCAGGGAAGAATCAAACTCAAACACCATGTCAACCGTTCCGTCTGCCTGTTCAGCATCAAATGTTGTTTTGGCTGTTATCTTATTTCCCTTCTTATCAAGCAGAGGTTTACCAGTACTCTTAACCATGAGATATCCGCTTACTGTATAAGTGTTACCCACAATTAATCCATGATAAGTTACTGTATCTACAATTACGGCATTCTCTGTAACTGTGCCGACATTGTTTCCTGTATATTTATCATGCGCCTGTGTCTTTATATCAATAAAGTAAATGCTCTGCTCCTCACTTCCAATATCACTATGGGTTGTGAGTTTAACACCTGTCTCTGTATCAAAAATATCTTCGAATACGACAAGAATATGATCTCCCAGTCCTGTTGAGTCAAGTGTAAATTCCATGTCTATTGTTCCATCAGGACCGTCTGCAATAAAGTTCTTAGAGGCTGTTATAAGATTTCCTGTGCTGTCAAATACAGGCATCTGTGCAGCCCTGTCAACAAGATATCCCTTTAGTGTATACTCACGGCCTGCAACCAGGTTACTGTATATAACAGTATCAATGATTGTTGTTTCAGGTCCTACAGTACCATTATGGTCTCCTGTATTCTTATCATGTGCCTTAGTCCTAATCTTTGGATACAAAATCGACTGATTAGAGTCAGTTATATCACTATGCGTGGTCACGCGTATATCATTATGATATAAATCCTCAAATACCACGGCTGTAGAACCCTCCATATCACTTGAATCAAATTCAAAAGTAATATCTATTGAACCATTCGCTGTTGCAGCTGTAAATGTCCTTGAAGATGTAATCTTATTACCATCTTTGTCAAGTATAGCTGTGTTAGTATCCTGATTCATAAGGTATCCGCTTACCGTATAAGTCTTGCCGACAATCAGATTAGTATATGTTACTGTATCAACAATAGTTGACTTACCTCCGACAACACCTACATGACTGTTGGTATCACCATCCGCAGCGCTTGTTCTGATCTTAGGGTAGAAAATACTTTGGTCTGCACTAGTTATATCGCAATGCGAGCCAACTCTTACACCATTATAATATACATCTTCAAAAACAGTTACCGTTACACCTTCCAAAAGTGATGAATCCAGAGTAAACTCCATCTCAACTGTCTGATTTGGTGCTTCGGCTGTAAATGTCTTTGTTGCTGTTATTTTATTGCCGTCTTTGTCAAGCAGTTCTACACCAGTATCCTTATTCATCAGATAACCACTTACCTCATAGGTATTACCAACGCGTAAGTTGTTAAATGTTACTTCATCAACTATAGATGCTTTATCTGAAACAGTACCTACATTGGTAAGAGTATCCTTGTCATGCGCCTTAGTTCTTAACTTAAGGTAATCTATCGTCTGGTCTTTGTCCTCCAGATCATCATGAACAAAAATCTCAACACCCTGTTGGTAAAGCCTCTCAGCAACAACAACTGACAGTCCCTCAAGGTTTGCCTTGAAGTTGAATTCAACATTTACAATCTGGTCTTCTGTCTCTGCGGTAAATGTTGTTTCACCTGTTACAGTATTTCCATCCATGTCAACGAATGGAAGACCTGTTGCCTTGTCTTTGAGCATACCCTTAATAGTGTACTCCTCACCAACAACAAGATCACGGCAGTCTACGCTGTCTATAATCCTGTAAACAAAGTTTTCGTCGTATGCTCCCTGGTTGTCACCAGTCTTATACTCCGCTGCCTTTGTGCTGGCTATGGATGTATGCTTATCTGTAAATTTCAGGCTGTAATCCTGTGAAGGTTCATTACCCTTAATTCCAGAAGCATCCACCTTCTTAACATCATTTTTGTTACCATATCCTATAGGTGCTTTAAGTTCCTTAACCTCATATACATATCCTGTAGGATAGTCGAAAGCTGCTGTTGCCTTTCCGTTCTCTCCTGTTACTAACTTTTCAAGAAGAGTACCCTTGGCTGCAACAACCTTTCCTTTTCTGTCCACAATATCAGTTGTGGCATATATGCCAAATGTTGTATCAGAAAGAACAGCTCCGGTATCTATATCAGTCTTATTAATTTCAATGTTTACCTTCTGTCTCTCATCTGACAAAGATACGTCAGTAAAACCTATTTCAGCATCTTTATCAAGAACAACTTCAACCTTATGGACTTTGGAATCAAGCAGATAGTTTCCATCAGTGCTTAACTCCTTAACATAGTATGTACCAGGTAAATACTCATACCTGCTTTCTGCATATGTATCATCGACTGTTGTAATCTTTTCAATAAGATTTGTGCATTCAGCGTCTGTATAAACACCGTATGTACAGCCTCCTACATATTTTGAAGCATAAGTAAAACCATTTGTACTGTCGTATCCGGTAAGTACCTCACCTGTCTTATAGAGTCTGAGCTTTGAGTACTTCTGTGCATCATTTCCGGCAAGCTGGTATGTCTTTCCGTTTTCTGTTATGGATACCTCCATATCATCCAACATCATAAATCCGTCTTCACCTGAAATCTGATGAAGTACATAGTTACCGTAAACAAGGTCTTTAGATGTTGCCAACCCATTCTTATCTGTGTAGAGAATGTCTCTTGCATCATCAGCTGCGTCATCATAGCTTCCTGCTGACTTAAGATACAACCGGAATACTGCCCCTAATTCCGGAACAGCTTCTGTAAGAGTATCCTTACCTGAAGAAAGAACTGCCTTTGCATTAGCATCCTTAATTACCTGCTTTGTTTTCTTGATGGAAATCTTACCCTTAACACCCTGCTCTAAATGGATGATTGTGTCTTCTGCTTCCTGGTATGAGGTTGCAAGTTTCTGTTCTACACCATTTACATACAATTTTCTGTTAAACATATTTCTTACAAAAACTGTCTTGTCAACCAAATATCCTGTTGGAGCTTCATATTCCTGAACAGTTACCGTACCAAGTGGGAAAACAACGTCACCATCAACAGTAATTACATCATCTCCACTTATATAGCTATTGCTATCCTGTAAATCTACGTATCCGTTCTCGTCCGTCTGGACCTTCCAGGTATACTTAGGTTCTAAGCCGTCCTTTGCCGGGTCTGTGGTCTTGTCTGTATCGTAGTATTTAACCACATACTTGGCTCCTGCAAGAGTACCGTCTCCGTTTGAGACTCCTCCTGTTTCCTTGTTAACTTTCCTTAAGAAGATTGTTACAGGGTCAGTCTCAGGTACGTCCTCAACATAACCAGTCCATGTGCCTTCACCTTCAATAGTGACGGAATGGACTGCATCATCCAAGAGGAAGCCTTTTGGAGCTTTAGTTTCCTTATAGTACAGTGTTTTTGTCTCATCTTTCGGAATATCATGTACAGTATATGTATCTGTATCACCATTCTCGTCTGTTACAAGAGTTGTAAGATAATCTGTACAATCCTCATCGTTATAAACAGAAAACTCTGCACCTGCAAGACTATAGCAGCTGTTTCCATTTGTTATGGTTTCGTTATCGGAAGATTTCTTAATCTTAATGCTACCATCGTATGGTGGTGGAACGTACTTTTCAGAATAAAGTAACAAATCCTGATAACCTTCACCATTAACAAGATACTTAACGGAACAATGCCAATCTCCGGTAGTGATGTTTGCTGCATAATTCAATAATTCCATAACAAGATCATATCCTATACTGTCACTTCTTAAGAATGTGTTACCACTCTGTGACGTATTCCAGTTTTCATCACCTTTTGCGAGTGCAAATGTGTGATGTGCTATAATCCATCGTAATTCATAGCTGTAACCATACAGCGGACCACCGGTTTCACCACCATGTCCTATAGACCAGTACAGTATTCTGGCGTATGTGGCACGATCATCGTCAGCTTCATCGCTCGAGTATGTATCCCCATCAATAACAACCTGACCATTTTCAGCTGTCTTTACATGAGGCTGTGCACACATTGCTGAATATGTTTCACCATCAGAATCTTCTACCGTGAAATGTGTAGACCACCATCCCGGCATATCAGGATCAAGATCACCAAATACAGAACCGTAGAACTCATTATACTGGTCAATTACTGTATAATAACCATCATTAGCTCTCGCCTTCATCGGTTCCACATTGACGATTATGGTTGTCACTGCCATAAGTGTTGCTGCTGCTCCTGCGGCTAACCTCTTCAAGAAACTTTTTACATGTTTCTCCCGTCTCATTTTTCTCTCCTTTCTCTCTTAATTTTAACGGTTGAATATTCCAACCCTTGATAATTTGACGGACGCTCAGAAAACTTTGTCAATATGATTTTTTAAAAATTTAATTTTTCTAAATATGTAAAAAGGAAATCCCCGCCGGATTCAGTCCGGCAAAGATTTCCTACTCTCATTATTGCTTATTAATCATGTTAAAAATCTTGTCTGTTCTGTCTTTTCGATTTACTGACACTGCTGACAGTTAATGCTAAAGCTCCGGATACAAACATGAGCAATACATATATCTGAACAGGCATATTATCACCTGTCTTAACTGTTTCTTCCGGCTTCTCTGGTTCTGTAACCTCCTCCGGTTCTGTACTTATATAAGATTCATTTACAAGTTTATACTTAGCATACAGCTTAACCATTACATTATCTGTTCCGGTGAATCTGCCTGTAAGCTGATATTCTGTATCCAGCAGCCATTTATCAAAGCTCCATGTCTGGATTCTCTCACCATCTGCAGTAGCTATATGAATAACCTTATCTTCAGGTATATAACTGCTTGTCTTTATTTCTGCATTGTAATCTGTAACGATAGTCTCATATGGAACGGTATCGTACTCACCTTTTTCAAGATCAGACACAGTATAGTATTCCAGTGTAAGCTTTGTTGTATGCGTTACGCTCTCAGTATATGCAGCATATACATTCATATCTGAGGTTACTCCACTAAGTAATGCCTTTGTATCGGTAACAGTATCCCTCCACTCCAAAAATGTATATGC
>OGXV01000123.1_pt1 | contig 44108 bp, 30 predicted proteins | sample 1576391 | NCBI WGS metagenome assembly OGXV01 (sample SAMEA3541586, study PRJEB24748) | human gut metagenome | biome: human gut; feature: human-associated habitat; material: faeces | place: China | collected 2012 | reverse complement strand
ACTCTTATTTTAACCAACCTGCGAAATTCTCCGATCAACTAGTCATGAGCCAAAAATATAAATTAACTGATTAATTATAAATAGAATATAATAAATTAAGTGTTCCATATTTTAAATTGAGATGCATAATTGTTGTTTTTAACGTTTCTGTGTTTAAATTTCTGTTCTTTTCTCTGTATTTTTTATCAGTAGTTGCTGCTGAAAATTTATCCTATCAGCGTCTGGCATGGCAGATGGAGGGAGGGGATGTACGGAGTATTGCCGGACTGTGTCGCCAATATGTACAAAAGAAGTTGGAGGCGGAAAAAACGTTTTCCGTGGAATCCCTGCTGAAGGATCGGGAGCTGGCGCAGGCTTGCTATATGGCCCATTTCTTTGCGTTGGTGGGGAAGGATAGGACTTACATCCTTCATGAATTGAAGGACAAGGAGTATGTTCTGTGGCTGTTGAATCATCCGGAAGTGTTTGAGAAGTTGTCATTTGCCAAGGCTTCGGGAAAGGATACTCTGGCAGTCCTGCGCAACATTTGGCTGAAGGAAGGGAAGGAACTTTCCGGGGTTGGCCTTAACATGGCATTGGGGGCGGCGTTGGTTTCTTCATCTCGGGAGCCGGAGGCATGCGAAGCGCGGTATGATTTTTACAAAAAGTCTTTTATGGAGAAAAAACTGTTTCCGCAGTTCCTTACGTTGGAGCCGTGGGAATTCGGAATTCTTTTCCGGGGGCGGGAAAGTATTGAGGAACTTGCCTGGGCGCAGGATTATCTAGCCGACAAAAAGAAGATCCAGGCGGGGAACGCCGGGTATGCCTGTTGCGGATTGATTCCATACCGGATGAAGAATAAACAGGGAATCAGTGTGCATGTGGGTGGAGCGTTTTACGATCACAAACCGGTTTCCTTACAGATTTACGTGGAATATGGAGGCGTGTGCGGCGCCGTTTCCAAAGGGGCAGCCGGTTTTGTGAAAGCGAAGGGAATTCCTTCCTATACGATTGGCCAGCCAGGGCATTGTACCTTTGTGTGGAAAGGGATAGACGGAGAATGGAAGATAGGAAATAACATTTATGGATGGGTGTGGTCGGAGGGCGGTTCTGGAGGGCCTTGGAAGGGAGCCGTTTCCACGATTACAGAGCTTCCCCGTTTTTGGAAGAAGAATGCCGCTGCATCCAATCTCTGTTATTATTTATCCCTGCTGGCTGCCGATCCACAGAAGGCGGGCACATTACTGAAAGAAGCGTTGAAACGGAATGCTTCCAATTATCCTGCGTGGCAGGCTTTGACGAAGAGAAATGCAAAGCGGTCCGAGAAAGAAAAACTGGTTTTGCTAGAACAGTTCAAGGAAGCTTTCTCCGGAAATCCCACCATGTGGGAATACTTTCTGAAAAAAGAACTGGGGCTTGATTGGAAAAAAGCGAATGGTTATGCCGTTTATCCCGGATTGCTGGCTGAAAATGAATCGTGGGATTCCGTGGATGCCTACATGCGTAATTTTTGCGCTTTAGCCCGGAGGGATATTCCCGACATGGCCGGAAAGTTGTCTTATGAAGTGAAAACCAAGAGAATCTTTTTCAAAAACTGGCTGAAATTTTACCAGCAGAATAAAGTAGATCGGAAGGTGAGAGTTCAGACCTGTGCCGTCTTGGAAAAGGCATTGCCCCCGTTGTTGACCCACGAAAAAACGGCTCTTCAATTTCTCGGATTTTATGGTCAGATACTTGACTTGTGGAAAGACAAACAGCTGTCTGCGCGGGCCGATGCTTGCTTGACTACATGGTTGAAGGAGGCAGACAAGGCGCCTGTACGCAAAAAAGTGGCAGAAATAGGGCTGAAAGTAGCCACTCATTTAGAAGACAAAAGGGCGCTTGTCCGTTATGCGGAGGCTCCAGGAAGAACATTGAACAGGGTTGTCTGAAGATCAAGGATGTTGTTGTAATACAGAAGATGGAGAATCGGCTCAAGTATTTAATAATGATTTCCAGAAAGGAAAATTTGCGCAACAAGCAAACCTTCTATTTAAAGGCGTTTCAGTGTTATATTCCGTTATGTCGATTTGTTAGCAGATGTTTCAATCGATACCTGTGATAGTTGCCGTATCCTCTTTTCTTCCCGGAATCTTTTCAGGGGAATGGTGATGGTAAAAACAGTTTCCCGGTGGGGGATGCTGGAGACGGTGATGGCGCCGTCGTGCGCTTCCACGGCGCGTTTCACGATGGAAAGGCCCAGGCCCGTTCCCCTGATTTCCGAGGAGTGGTGGGTTTCCACCCGGTAAAAGCGGTTGAAAAGGAAGGGGATGCTTTCCGCAGGAATGCCCACGCCCGTATCCGTGACGGTGATGACGCAGGCGTCCTGTGTTTTGGCGGCGGCCACAGTAATGGAAAGTCCCGGCTCCGTGTTTTGCTTGAGGGCGTTTTCCACCAAATTGAACAGAATTTGCGTCCAGTAAAAGGGGTCTCCATAAAGTTCCCAATCCGTGGGAATGTCCATGTGCAGGACGGCCTGTTTTTTCTCCCGGATGGAATCCAGACGGGAGAAGACGTCGTCCGCGCAGGAGGTGAGGCGGAACCACTGCTCCTTCAGAATCGCCTTGTGGCCTGATTCGAGTTTGGAGATCATGAGCATGTCTTCAATAATGTTCATCAGCCTCTGGCTGTTCTGGTGCATGACTCCGATGAATTTGCGGGCCAGTCCGGGACTTTCCTCCACCAGATCGTCCTCCATCAGGTTTTCCAGATATCCCACGATGATGGTGAGGGGCGTACGCAGCTCGTGGGAGGCGTTTGCCACGAAGTCCCGGCGCATCTGGTTGGTGAGGTAGTTCTGCGTGATGTTGCGCAGCAGGATGCGCTTTTCTCTGATTGGGGCGTCCGTGATGGCGCTGTCCAGATGCCACGCCGTGATGCCGTTTTGCACGCCGCCGGGGGAATTGGCGGCGCTCAGCGTGAATTCCTTGGTGACGGGGCCGTCCGTATCGAATGCTTCCTGAACATGCCCCAGCAATTCCTGGTTGCAGACCAGGGCCCCCACTTTGCGCCCTTCCAGCTTTTCTTCCTGAAAGAGTTCTTTGGCCAGCGTATTAGCCAGCACGATGTGTCCGGATGGACCGATGAGCAGGAAGGCCTCTCCCAGAGCTTCCAGGAAGCGCCGTTTGTCCGCGATGGCCTGTTCCTGCGCTTCTTCCCCGCGCTTCAGCAGGCGCTGAGCGTCCCGCAAGGCTTTTTTCCGGGCTTTCATGGCGGACCGGCATACCTGGACCAGATGCCAGTTCAGGTACAGGGAGGCCAGAATAAGGATGGTTAGGATGTAGTCGATGGCCGACATGGAACCGGAGTGTTAAGCCTTTTCCTCCGGGATGCGGCGTCCCGGCAGGGTAAAGCGGTAGCCGATGCTGCGGACGGTTTCAATGCAGTCCGCATAGGGAGCCAGTTTCTGGCGCAGCCGCTTCATGTGCGTGTCCAGCGTACGGCTCTGGGCCTGGTGGCTGTACCCCCATACGCAACTGAGCAGGTCGTTGCGGTTCAGGGTCTGGCCTTCCCGTTCAACCATATGGATCATGAGCTTGAATTCCGTGGCCGTCAGATCTACTTCCTCCTTGTCGATATAGAATTTGAGGGCGTTTTTGTCAAAAGTGAAGGGGCCGTATTCCGCAATGACGCTGCCCGGCGTGTGCTCACACCGTTTCAGCACGCTGGCCACGCGCAGGACAAGTTCCTTGGGGCTGAACGGTTTGGTCACATAGTCGTCCGCTCCCAGTTCCAACCCCTGGATGCGGTCTTCCGCCTGGGCCTTGGCTGTCAGGAAGATGACGGGAATGTTCTGGGTGCGGCTGTCCCGGCGCAGTTCTCTCAGTACGCCGTGTCCGTCCATGCCCGGCATCATCTGGTCCAGCAGGATCAGTTCCGGCTTGTCCCGGCGCGCCACTTCCAGCGCGGTCAGGCCGTCATAGGCCGCCAGGGGCGTATGGCCCGCACGTTCCAGATTATAAGCCACAAGATCTGAAATGGCGTGGTCGTCTTCAGCGATAAGAATGGTTGCCATGTCTGTTTTTTACGATGAAAGAAAGGGCGGTGTCCCGATATTAGATGTGACGATTCGTTCACATTTCCCCGCCCGGGAGGCGGTTCCGGACAGTTAAAGCCTCTTCTTATGCAAACATACTGTAACGGAAGCGTTTCCGTTTTGCAAGGCTGGCCCAGATTCAACTTCTCTTCCCTGCGTCATGTGATACACTTGCCCCGCAACAGTTGTATTGTTATGCGAAGCGATAGAGTTAAAGCAGGGTTCGAGCGTGCGCCGCACCGCAGTTTGATGCGTGCCACCGGAATGACGGATGAGGATTTAGGCCGTCCTTTCATTGCCATTTGCAATTCTTTTAATGAAGTGATTCCGGGCCATGTCCACCTGAACAGGGTGGCCGCCCTCATCAAGGAGGAGGTACGCAAGGCCGGAGGAACTCCCGTGGAATTCAACCTTCCCGGCGTTTGTGACGGCATTGCCATGGGCCACGGCGGCATGAAGTTTTCCCTGGCCAGCCGTGAGCTGATCGCGGACAGCGTAGAGACGATGCTGAGCGCCCATGCGTTTGATGCCATGATCTGCATCCCTAATTGCGACAAGATTGTTCCCGGCATGATTATGGGCGCCCTGCGCTGCAATATTCCCACTATTTTCTGCAGCGGCGGTCCGATGGCCGCCGGCATGGCGGAGGACGGCACGGTGCTGGACCTGAACAGCGTGTTTGAGGCTGTCGCCCGCTTTAAGGCAGGCAAGATTAATGAGGAGGAACTTCATTCCCTGGAATGCCGCGCCTGCCCCGGCGCCGGTTCCTGCTCCGGCATGTTTACGGCCAATTCCATGAATTGCCTGAGCGAGGTGATCGGCCTGGCCCTTCCCGGCAACGGTTCCCTGCTGGCTACTTCAGAGGAACGAAAGGAGTTCTGGAAGCAGACTGCCCGCCGCGCCGTGGAGATGGCGAAGGCGGACGGCCCCCTGCCGCGAGACATCGTAACCCGTGACGCTATCGACAATGCTTTCACAATTGATATGGCCATGGGCGGCAGTTCCAATACCGTGCTTCATACGCTGGCTATCGCCAGGGAAGCCGGTGTGGAGTATGACCTCCAGCGCATCAATGATATTTCCAGGCGAACCCCGAATATTTGCAAGGTGGCTCCTTCCTCCCGCTTCCACATGCAGGATGTTTTGCGTGCAGGCGGGGTGAGTGCCATCATTCATGAAATTGCCAGAATTCCCGGAGCCCTTCATCTGGACGCCATGACCGTCAGCGGGAAAACGCTGGGTGAAACAGTGGAGGGATGCGGCATTGCGGATGAAACCGTGATCCATCCGTTGGAAAATGCCTATTCCCGTGATGGCGGCCTGGCGATTCTGTTCGGCAATCTGGCTGAGGAGGGCGCTGTGGTGAAAAAGGCGGGTGTGCATCCGGATATGATGAGTTTCCGCGGGCCCGCCGTGATTTTCGAGTCTCAGGAAGAGGCCTGTGAAGGCATCCTTGCCGGGAAGGTAAAGTCCGGCGATGTGGTTGTCATACGCAATGAAGGACCCAAGGGCGGCCCCGGCATGCAGGAAATGCTGGCTCCCACTTCCTATATTATGGGGCAGGGCCTTGGCGCGGAAGTGGCGCTTATTACGGACGGCCGTTTTTCCGGAGCCACACACGGAGCCTGTATTGGCCATATTTCTCCGGAAGCGGCGGAAGGCGGCCTGATCGGCCTGCTGAGGAACGGGGATATTATTGAGTATTCCATTCCGGACCGCACGCTGAACGCCTGTTTGAGCGAGGAGGAGATCGCACGCCGCCGTGCGGATTGGAAACCTACCTATAACAGGGTTTCCTCCTCCTGGCTGAGCCGTTACCGCCAGCTTGCCACGAATGCCAGCAAGGGGGCAGTCCTCCGGCGCGGGGAATAATAGTTTCCCTTTTAACAGCAGCCGCTTCCCGTGATAGCCGGGAAGCGGTTTTTTATGCCTGTTTTCCTTGCTCTGTAGTCTGGCTGGCTGCATGGTCAGATTGCCCGCATCCGGCATTGAAAAAACTGCCTGGGTAAAGCGGAACCGCTTCCTGTGAAGGGAAGCGGTTCCTAATCAACAATTCATGTTTTTCCAAGAAATGTTTTATTTGGAAATTCTGAGGCGGTCGCTCATTTTTTTCAGGGAAAGGACAATTAGTTCATTTTGAGTGGATGGATAGCGTTTCTTTATTTCCGATGGTGAAAGTCGTTTTCCCGGAGTTGGTGATGGAAAGGGAGCGTCCCTTCCGTCTCGTCCCGTTTGCCGGAATTATGGATAATAGGGTGGAAACGGGTTTGAGCGGCGCGTACATTTCGGGAAAATAGCCTCTTCCTGCGCAGAGAGGGAAATGATTTTGTAAAAAATTCCGTTGCTGTCCGTTATGCTGATGATGTAACCCGTTTTCAGTATTCGCAGGAGGGCGATCTTGATAAGCCTGGTTTACCGGAACTGATGTTGCAGGAAGGCTGCGGAATGACGCAGGCCGGGACCAGGACATGGCGTTCCTTGTTGAAGGAAGCGTTGGAGATTGCCTTCCCGGTTCCCTGCGGAACCGGGAAGGCCGGAATGGACATCCGTTAGAATGAGTAACTGACGGAGCCGTTGATTCCCTGGGCCGTCAGTCCGGCCCTGCTTTCCAGAGAGTATCCGATGCGGGCCCCCCACCTGTTGCCGAAGGCGGCGCTTATCCCTGCGTTGACGCGCAGAGCGGTGCGGCCTACGTTGACGCCGCGCGCCGTCCAGGCGCCCAGGTCACTGCTGACAGTCCCTTTGGGATTGAGGCGGCTGAGATCCTGCGTTACGGCAACTGTCACGCTGGGCGTCAGCGTGGCATTGGTTCCTGCCGCGTAGGTGCGGGAGAGGGTGATGCCTACGGGCAGAGTCCAGTTCTGGGCGCGCGCTCCGCTGAAGGTCCGGGCCAGGTCTCCGTGTTCGGAGAAGCTGTCCGTTTTCCCGGTCATGAATTCCAGCCCGGCAAATGGTGCGATGACCAGTTTGTTGCGGAATTGTTCCGTCCAGGTGGCGTAGATGGCGGCTCCGAAAGAGTCAGAGTCAAATTTCCCGGCAGCGGAGGTGTCCGCCAGGCGGGCTTTCCCGTCAAAGGATGTGGTTCCGAAGGCTGCATACCCGTCCAGAGACAATTTGGAGGTTCCGGCGGGCGTGTAGCGGCCGTAGAGCATGGCCATGAAAGAATCCGCATCATAGCTGGACAGTCCTCCCTTGTCCTGGAAAGTTCCGTAAGATTGGCCGATGGCCACTCCTGCCAGGACGGAGGAGGAGAGCTTGCAATCCGCGCCCACGGCATAGCCGCCTGCGTCGTATTTGTAGCCGTCAATGCCGCTGCGCGAATGTTGATCCGTCCAGGAACCCAGGCCGCCCACCCATACGGAGCCGCGGCCTGAAGCCACCGGCGCCATGGCGATGGGGGAACCCTTGGCGTCTGCAGACTGGACGGGCTTCGCTGCCGTAATATTCAGTCCCTGTGCGGCGGAAATGCCTCCCTGCGTCCTGCCCAGGGCGGCAAAACCCTTGAGAGCATCGTTGGAAGCCCAGGCCGCATTGATCACGGTTTCCCCACTGACGGATTGAATCATGGCTGCCGCCGCGTCTGCGCTGGAGGTTCCCAGAAGGGTTTCGAAGAACCTGTGTGCGGCTGAACCGTCCCGGACGCCCGTCCGGACCTGTTCCATGCCGGCTGCGGCGCCGGATATGTTCCCGGAATATCCCTGCATGGGGGCGGCGACTCCGTGCATATTTTGTGTCAGGCGGATAGTTCCGTTTTCATGGGGCGTTGCGCTTGTGGAGACGAAAGCGGTGTTGAACAGAGGCAGTTCGCTTACTTCGACTCCGGTGATGGTGACGTTGTCCACGGAAGAAGTTCCGGCGGCGGTGTGTGTGAGGTCGCGGTCGTTGCCCGCTTCATCGACATTCCAGAGCTTGATGGAGGAGTGGTCGTTGAACGCGATGTCATTGAGGAGCAGGGAGGAACCTTCCCCCATTTCAATCACGGCGTTTCCGTTAATTTCCAACGTGTCTCCAGCCAGTACGGAATCTTCCGTCAGAATGACGCCTGCGCCATTCATTTCGTAGTCCGTCAGGTCTTCAACTCCCAATTGAGCTCCTTCCATGACCATGATGTCATCCACTTCGGCCAGGTGGCCCACGATCAGGGAGCCGGCTCCGGATTGCTGGATCAATGTTCCGCCGAATCCGTTATCCTCCGTATCCCGGCCTCCGTAAAGCAGGTCGCCGCCGCCTGCCTGAATCAGCGTGGCGGCGCCACGCGTCCACGGACCGTCGTCAAGGGAGTAATAGTCTGCGTCGGAAATGCCGCTGTTGATGATGGTGATATCGTTCGCGTCCGTGTCCGCCAGAATGACGGAGCCGTCTTCCGCAAAGATGTCGTTAGCTTCTTCCCCGGCCGTGTTGCCGTCAAAGAAGGCTCCGGAGCCAATCAGAAGAATGCGGTTCTCCATCAGGTGGATGGCGCCTCCCAGCCCGGAGGCGGCATTATCCGTGAAGGTGACGTCCCTGCCGAGCCAGATATTGGCCCCTTCATTTTCAAAGAGGTCCTCCACATTGTCGCCATCCTGCTGCGCGAGGTTGCTCGTCAGTTCGGAAGCGATGGCCCCGCCATTGGCTCCAGCCGTGTTGCCGGAGAAGACAGTTCCGTTTCCTACCGTGATATCCAGCACTTCCGTGGTCAGTTTGGAGGTGCGTTCCCCGTCCGTATAGGTTATGGATTCGGCAATATTGTTCTGGGCGAAGACGGCTCCGCCGGATCCCGCTGCCGTATTGCTGATGAAGCTGTTGTTTTCTCCAATAACGATGTCTCCATGTGCATAGAGGGCGCCTCCCCTGGAGATATCCATGGCAGCGGACCTGCCCGGGGCCTTGCTGTTCATGAATGTATTGCCGCGGCCCGTGGTGATTTTGTTTTCGCGTTCCGTGACGGTAACTGTTCCGTTGAGAATATTCCCGTTTTCATCCGTATCAATGATGCTGGCGCGGATAAGGCTGTTGTCCGCATCGCTGAAGGCGCTCATGTGGTAAACGGGAGCTTCTTCCGTTCCCTGATAAGTTACATTGTCCCCCAGCGTGATGGTATTTTCCGCAGCTACGGTGGTCATGGTCAGCGTAACATTGTCTCCAATGACTACGTTCCCGCCATAAGTCCCTTCCGCATATTCTCCGGAGGCCAGCACATAGTCTCCTTCCGCGTTTTGCTTGAGCGTCCCTTCAAAGGAGACGGTTCCACGGGTGGAAGCGCCGTCGTCTCCAATGGAGCCAACCGTGTCCCCTGCCCAGATATCGGCCATCTGGCTGCCGGAAAGATCGTTGTCGCCTGTAATTTCAGTATTGCTTCCGATATAGATATTCCCTCCTTCCGCGTAAATATCCACATCGTCCAGCGTAGAGTTTGCTCCAATGGAGACGGTGGCCTGGTCTCCCGCTACGGTGGTCATGCGCACGGTGCGGATTCCGTCTTCTCCTTCGGTTATGGACAGGGAATCCAGTTCCACGGATACGGCATCCAGTGTGACGGATGTCAGTTTTGCCCCTTCGCCGATGAAGATGGAACCTTGCACATCCATGTCATAGTTTTCAATGGAACTGCCGTTGCCGACGGTGATGTCTCCGAACAGCCCCATGGTTTCCTCCATGCTGGTTCCGGGAAGGTAGGTTCCGTCTTCACCTTGTCTGGCAATGCCCTGGGAAAGGACAAGGGTTCCTGTCGTGATTTCCGCCCTCTCCGCGGCTGTCAGCGTACTGTTATCTCCCAGCAGTATTTCACCCCCAGTGGATTGGCTGTCGTCGCCCACGGTGCTCAGGTTTGTATCCTGCATCGTCACGGCTCCCGCGCTGAAGTCGATCCCTCCGTGAGCGCCGACGGTTTCCGACTGACCGATCAGGACGCCGGAATTTTCATTTTCATAAACGGATGTCGTATTGACGGCGCCTGTAGAGATGAGCGTGGAATCAGATAAGGAAATATCTCCATGGGAGACAATTTGGCCGCGGACTCCATCATTCATGGATAAATCCATTTCATGGATACGGACGTTTTTTCCCAGATCCATGGCAATTTCTCCCGGTGTAGAGGTGACTACCGTGGAGATGAGGGCTCCTGTTTCGGGATCAATTCTGGTTTCTATGGAGGCGGAATGCCCGGTAGTGACCTCATTCCGGCTGAGAACGGCTCCGTCTCCGGCCACCAGCTTGTTGTTTTCCAGCACAAGCCAGGTTCCTTCCAGCGTGGAAGCGTTTTCTATGGAAAGGGTGTTTCCTTCTTCGTCCCATCCGCTGAGCATGCCTTCCGTCATGTTGCCCACGTGAACGGTTCCACGGCCGCTCACGTTAAGATGCTGCATGTTCACGGCAGACATGTCCTTGTAGTTGAAGTTGGAGATGCTTCCTTTCCCGTCTGATTTGAGGACAATGGAGGCGTCTGCGGGCAGGGAGCCCAATTCTACTCCTTCAAAGTCAATGGAGCCGGTAATGGTCAACGTGTCTCCATCAGCCATCTGGTTCCAGGCTGTTTGAAATTCTTCCAGGGTGGAAGCTGTATATTCGGCGGCGAAGGTTTGGCTTCCAAGGACGCACATGGCTGCCAGAAGGACCCGGCGCAACGGGAGGGGTAAACGAAGGTTCATGGTTTGTTATATTCAGATTAATTCAGGGAAAAGTGGAGATGAATGACTTTTCCCTGCTGTTTATGTACAGGATTGTTAATCCTGTGTTTCTGAATATATCCCATTCGTTTTTTCCGCTTTGGGCACATAAATGCTCATGGTGCCTCGGAAGATTGAATCAACGGTTTGTCTAACAAATAGAATTGTGGTTGTACATAAAGAATTGTCCGTAAAAAGAGATTAATGGATAAAAATATTGTAATTTTTTCTTGATAACAGGATTAACAATCCTGTGATGTATCAGGTATTAATATAAAAAACATGATATTCGGAATGGCGAGACATGGAAAAAACCAGAAGGAATATCTGGCAGCGGAATTGTTATTGAAAGGTAGCGGATTGAATATGCTGGATGCTGCCAGCCTCGCAGTAGAGCTGCTGAGCCTGTGCGGAGGCAGCCGCAGCATGCGCCGGGCCAGAAAGGCAATTTTTCTGGGTGCTGAGGAATTGAGGAAAGGGGAAAGGACGGTTTCCTTTTCCGCCGCCGTGGAAGAAATGCTGAAGGCGAAGCGTAATCTTCGCCCTACGACGTTGCGCGATATCAGGTATTTCACCGGAGCTTTGATGCGGAGGTGTCCGGAATTGAAAGGTTTTCCGGTCCGGAAGCTGACGCCGGAGCATTGTGCCCATTTTCTGGAGGCTGCTTTTACATCCCACAGGCAGCGTTACAAGGGCCGGGCGGTGATGAGCGGCGTTTTGTCCTTTTCCCTGCGGCGCGGATGGTGCGGGGAAAATCCTGTCGCCCGTGTGGACTCTCCTTCGTTTCGTGAACGGACGATTGCCATTTTGGCTCCGGAAGAGATAGGAAGCCTTCGGACGGTGGTGGAAGCTCCGGAATTTCGTGACTGCGCTCCGGCTGTTTGGGTAATGTTGTACGCCGGAATCAGGCCGGGGGAGGTGGTGCGCCTCCATTGGCGTGATGTGGATTTGGAGGAGAGGGTCATTTCCGTAAGGTCCCGAACCAGTAAAACGGGGGGAATCAGGCATGTCACCATTCATACTGTGCTCTGGCGGCTTCTGGCGGGATACGGAGCAGGGGGGGCAGCCGGACTGTTATGTCCTCCCAATTGGCCGGTGCGCTGGAGGCTGCTCCGGAAAAAAGCCGGATGGGGGCTGCACAACCGCTTTGGAGAATGGAGTGCGGATGCGCTGAGGCATACTTATGCTTCCTATCACGCCAAATGGTTCAGGGATTTTTCCCTGCTTCAGCTGGAGATGGGGCATCGTTCCTCCTCCCTGTTGCGGGAGCGGTACCTGAACATGGAAGGGGTGAGCCGCGATAGGGCACGCCTTTTCTGGGAAGCGCCGGAACATGGCTGGAACAACAAAACCCGCATTGCAGGAACGGACTTTCTATGAAGGGACGGCTGTTTGACTGCCGCAGCCGGAAAAGGGCGGCATGAGGGAGTCCCCATGGTTATGCCTTGGGCAGGAAGTAGCCGCGCTGTTTTTCTGAGATGGGCATGTCCAGGCGTTCCATAACGGCCAGCATGTCTTCCCATACCTTGCGTTTTTCCCGCGGGCTGTCCGATCTGAGCAGGTAACTGGGATGGTAAGTGACGCGTACGGGAATGCCGTTAAGGTCGTGGAACCTGCCGCGCATGGAACTGACGGATCCCTGTTCCCCCAACAGGCCTACGGCGGCGGTACCGCCCAGGGCTACAATCATTTTCGGCTGGATGACCCGGATTTCATGCATGATGATGGGCAGACATGCTTCAATTTCTTCCGGCGTGGGTGCACGGTTATTGGTCCGCTGGTTGGGGAGGGCCGGGCGGAATTTGACGATATTGGAAATATAGACCATGTCTCTGGAGAGCCCCATGGCCCTTAATATCTGGTTGAGTTTTTCCCCGGCACGGCCCACAAAGGGCTCCTGCTGCACTTCTTCATAATATCCGGGAGCTTCCCCGATGAGCATGAGTTTCGTATGGGGATTGCCCGTGGCAAAGACCATGGTGTCCCGCAGGGAGTTGAGTTCCCGCGCCGGTTTCCAGTTCTGCGCCAGATTACGGAGGTATTGCAGCTTGTCTTCCATTGTCCCTTCCGGGAGGGTTATGGCGGAGTCCGGTTCCCTGTTTTGCGGAAACAGCTCCGGCGGTTCCGGCTTTCCGGCAGGAGCGGAGACAGGAGCGGCTGCCTGCAGGGGCGGCGGTTCCGGAGAAGCGGGTGCTGATGCGGCGGGACGGCCTCCCTGTCTGGAAGCCACGTACCATGTTCTGAGAACGTTTCTGGCTTCATCCGTCAGGCTCGTTCGCGTTGTTCCCTGCTGGATCAGGGAATCAAGATAATGGCGGAAAAGGCTGTTCGGTGTAGCGCTCATGGGAGGATAAAGCCAGATTAGTCCATAAGAGGCCGTCTGTCACGACGATTCGCAGGCTTCCCGGCCTTCATGGAACGCGCCTCTCCGGGAAATGACACGGTAAAAGATGGTATCTTTTGCAAGGGAGGTAGCAAATTGGGGCTTTCCGGTTCAGGAATGGAAATGCAGCCGGCTCTCTCAAAATTTTACTTAGTTCACGTATGTCTTTTTCTGAAGAATTAAACGATTTGATGGATTGCCCTTCTCCTCTGGTGCGCCGTTTCATGGCGTTGCTGGAACCGGTTGACGACGCCCGCCTGGAGGCGATGGCGCAGGAGAGCCGGCGCCTGACGCGGCTGCATTTCGGCCGGACCATCCGCCTGTTCGCCCCCATTTACCTGTCCAACGAATGCATCAATAATTGCAAGTACTGCGGTTTTTCGCGGGACAATCCCATTATCCGCACCACGCTTACGGTGGATGAAGTGGTGCAGGAGGCCCGTTACCTGCACGGCCTGGGGCTGCGCAGCATCCTGCTGGTGGCCGGGGAGCATCCCAAGTTCGTTTCCGACGGGTATATGCAGGAATGCCTGGACGCCCTGCATTCCTTTATTCCATCCCTGGGGCTGGAGATAGGGCCGTTGCCGGACGACCGTTATGCGGAGATCGTCCGCCACGGGGCGGAACAATTGGCCGTGTATCAGGAAACCTATAACCGGAAAGTGTATGAAACCCTGCATACGGCAGGGATGAAGAAAAATTTCAACTGGAGGCTGGACTGCCCGGAACGCGCCTACCAGGGCGGTTTCCGCCGCATTCAGATAGGAGCCTTGTTCGGGCTTTCGCCGTGGCGGCGGGAGGCCATGGCTCTTGCCGTCCATCTGGATTACCTGCAGAAGCATTGCTGGAAATCCGCGCTTTCCGTGGCGTTTCCGCGCATGCGTCCCTACGCCGGGAATTACGAGTATGAACCTGATCCGGACTTGATGCTGGATGACCGCCATTTTGTCCAGCTTATGGCCGCCCTGCGCATCTGTTTCCCCAAGATAGGCATGTCCATCAGCACCCGTGAGCCCGCGCCGATGAGGAATGCCCTGATGCATTTGGGCATGACCCACATGTCCGCCATTGCGCGCACGGAACCGGGGGGCTACACGGGCGTGGGAACGGCTGCCGCCCATTTGACGGTGCGGGGCAACCGGGTGGATCTTCCCGATGGCCGGAAAGGGAATTGCAAGGCGACGGAGCAGTTTGAGATTTCCGACCAGCGCACACCGGAGCAGGTGGTCGGAGCCATACGGAATGCCGGGCTGGAGCCTGTCTGGAAAGACTGGGATGCCGCTCTGGATGTGGTGTAGGGAACCTTCTCACGTCTCATTTCCTTGGAATGACATCCATATCACCGTGATGTTGTGATGGAGCATTGACGGCATGCTCCGGCTGTCATATTTCCGGTAGCGATGATTCGTTATTATTGGGGGAGGTTTTGGCCGTTCCTCCTGTTTGCGTTCGGCATTGAGGCGGTGGAAAATCTGTTTACGGTATTGTTCGAATACCGCAACATGGATTTCGGGTTGCTTCCCCTTCTGAAAACGGCGTACGTTTTTGTGACGGAGTTTGCCGTCACCATGTGCTACTGGCTTATTCCCTATGCCGTTTATTTGTGGATTCTGCCGCGCGGGAAAGCAGGAGGGAAGGCGGACAGGTGGCTCACCTCCGCATGGTTTTTCCTGTTTGTGCTCGCCAATCTGTTTGAAGATGTGGCGGAAGCTTTTTTCTGGAACGAGTTTGAAGCCAGCTTCAATTTCATTGCGGTGGATTACCTGGTTTACACCAAGGAGGTTATCGGGAATATTTACGAGTCCTATCCCATCATTCCTATTCTGGGCGGCATTCTGGCGGCGTCCGTTCTGGCCGTCTGGGGAATGAAGAGGTTCCTGCTTCCCAGGAACGGGGCGGTTCCCGCCGGATGGAAACGAGGCTGTGTGGTGCTGTTCCTGCTGGCCTGCGTCACGGGGGGATATTGGCTGGTGGATATCAAGGATGCGGATGCCGTGAACAACCGTTATAATTCGGAAATGGCCAAGGATGGCCTTTACAGCCTGTTCAGCGCCTTTCTCAGGAATGAACTGGATTACCGCGCTTATTACCGGACGCTGCCGGATGCGGAAGCGGCGGCGTTTCTGGCCCGGGAGTTCACGGCGGATGACACGTCCGTGCCGGAGGCTTCGTCCGGCAGCGTAAAGAGGCAGGTGCGTCCTTCCGGGGGGGCTATCCGCCCGAATGTCGTGGTTGTGGTCATGGAGAGTATGGGAGCGGAATTTTTGAACGAGTGCCGGGAAGACGGGGCTGACGTCACTCCGTGCCTGAGCCGTCTGGGAAAGGAAGGCATTTTTTTCCCGAATACTTATGCCACGGGCACCCGTTCCGTACGCGGGCTGGAAGCAATCAGCACATCCCTGCCGCCGCTTCCCGGCATGTCCATCCTTCGCCAGGAAGGAAATGAGCATTTGCAGACCATAGGTTCCATATTCAGGGACAAGGGATATGATCTCAAATGGATTTACGGCGGCTACGGGTATTTTGACAACATGAATTATTTTTTCGGGAACAACGGGTTTCAGGTTCTGGACCGTAATTCCATGGATGATTCCGAGGTGACCCATTCCACTATTTGGGGCGTTTGCGATGAAGATTTGTTCCGCCGCGCCGTACGGGAGGCGGATGAATCCTGCGGACGCGGCAAGCCGTTTTTGCAGGTGGTGTTTACCACGTCCAACCACCGCCCCTATACGTATCCGGAAGGGCGCATTGACATTCCTTCCCACACGGGGCGCATGGGGGCTGTGAAATACGCGGATTATGCGGTAGGCGCCTTTGTGGAGGAGGCCAGAACCAGACCCTGGTTTGACAACACGCTGTTCGTGTTCGTAGGAGACCACGGCGCCGGGAGCGCGGGAAAGCAGGCCCTCAATCCGGAAACGCACCGCATTTTTTCCATTTTCTACGCTCCGGCTTTGCTGAAGCCGGAACGGCGGGACACTCCCGTGAGCCAGATTGACGTGCTGCCCACCCTGCTGGGGCTGTTGAACTGGCCGTATGATGCGGCCTTTTATGGGAAGGATGCCTTGAAGCCTTCCTATCAATCCCGGTATTTTGTGAGCAATTACCAATATATCGGCTATTTGAAGGGGAAAGACATGGTAGTGCTCAAACCCCAGCGCGGAGTGGAATTTTTCCGGGACGGAGAGGCCGTTGAGCCGGACGGGCGGATGAAAGAGCTGGAAAGGGAAGCGGTTTATTACTATCAGCACGCTTCCGGCTGGCGCACCAGTTTGAAGGAATAAGGCCCCCGCAAGGTGCGGAGGCCGTGATTTTGGCGGCCTCCGCCCGCGCACGGAAAATGCGTTCAGGATTTGCTTCCGTCCCTGTAATACTGAAGAGCGTCCCAGTGGAACGTGAAATGCTTCTGCATGTGCAGCCCGTTGGCGAGAATGAACATGAGGGAAATGCGGAATTCCTTGTTGTTCAATCCTTCCAGCTCCTTTTTATCAATTTTCATGGAGAATTTTCCGCTCTTTTTCCCAAGGCGCCGGGAGAAGGAAACGGCGTCATAGTCCTGGTTGACCGCATAAGGAGGATCCTGGATGTAAACGTTCAGAGCTTTAACGGTCTGGGGGCTTGTATAATTGCCGGAAACCAGAATCTGGTCTCCTTTGAAGGAGATGGCTACGTCCTTGACTTCCACTTCCGGCCTGCCTTCGTAGAATTGCTGGGCCGGGGTGACGGAGAATACTTCACAGGCGTCCAGCAGGGCGCAGCTGGCCGGAGTCAGGAACGTGGGACTGGTCCCGAACGTGTAATTGCCCGAACCCATCAGGGCTGTGCCGTATTTTTTACCGTCCGAGGCGGTCTGGTGGTTGTGCGGCAGGTTAAGGCCGTGCCCCAATTCGTGAGCCATGCCTCCATACCATTTGGTCAGCAGCCTTCCTTCCCTGGTTTTCTGCCCCAGGTGTTTGATGTCGAAGGCCGGATAATCCAGGGCGAAACAGTTGCGCCCCATGCCGTAAAAGGGAACTCCGCCGGGATTGTCGGGGCCGTTCTTTTCGTCATTCCAGGTGGGCATGATGATGAGCGTGTGCTGGCTTTTTTTCCTGTCCGGATGGGCTTTGAAAAATTCGTCAAGTTCCTGGGCCGCTTTCCAGCCGCCTCCGTTTTCATAAGGATAATGGGCCGCCGGATTTTTGGCCTTGTATTCAATGATGTTCACGCGGCCTGGGGATTTGATGTCCAGGCCGAAGGAACGCGCGCCATAGCCATGCCGCTGCATTTCCTTGCCGTAAAACTGCTGGAGGTAAAGGAGCAGTTCGCTGAGGCGCCGTTCATAATCCGGAACGGGTTCCGTATCGCTACCCAGAAAATAAACGATATTGAGCTGACGGGCCGTTTTTTTCAGGGCAATCCGGTCTTTCAGGGCGTCCGGAACGGTGACTTCCGCAAAGGATGTACCGGAGGCCGCTCCCAGAAAGAACAGAGAAAAAAATGCGGAGAGAAGTCGTTTCAACATACATGCCAAAGTAGGGGCGTCATTTTTAAAGACAAGGAAATTTACTGTTCTCGCCGCCATTGGAGGAAGCGTCCCTGGGCCGGGAGGGAAATAATGGGGGAAAGAATCCGTCATGTGGCGGCCGATAAGTTCGGAATGGCTGAAAGATAGAGGTTGCGAAGGCAGTAAATATGTGACATTGTTTATTAAAGCATGCATTTCCAATCTCTATATTTATCTGCCGTGGCGGTAAGTGCCGTTTCTTTCGGGTGGGGGGCTCTGGATAAGCCTTCCGCCTCCAATTTGATCTGGTCTGATGAACCGGCCGTAGTTGTTTATCCGCAGGAAGACAAAAATTCCGAGGGCAGTTTTGGCAAGTACAGAAAGCCTGCCTCCGTCTGGGAAGCGGAGGGGTATCCCATTGGCAATGGCCGCGTTGGAGCCATGATTTTCAGCGCTCCCGGCCGCGAGCGGCTGGCCCTGAATGAAATCAGCCTTTGGTCCGGAGGAGCCAATCCGGGGGGAGGGTACGGTTACGGGCCTGATGCCGGAACGAACCAGTTCGGCAACTATCTTCCCTTTGGGGATTTGTTTGTGGACTTTAAAAAAGGCGACCAGCCGGCTTCCCTGTCTGTGGAAGATTTTACGCGCTCCCTGGATCTCCGGGACGGTATTCATAAAGTGAATTACAAGGCGGACGGCGTAACGTATGACCGGGAGGCATTCTCCAGCACGCCTGCCAACGTCCTGGTACTGAACTATAAAGCCAGCAACCCCGGCCAATTCAGCGCGAATTTTTCCGTTAACAGCCAGCTTGGAGCAGATATTTCCGCCAAGGGATCCGTCATCACCTGGAAGGGGATGTTGAAAAACGGCATGAATTATGAAGGCCGTGTTTTGATCCGTCCCAAAGGCGGTACGCTTTCTGCCTCGGGAGATAAAATTTCCGTGAAAAATGCGGATTCCTGCATGGTCGTCATCGCCATGGAGACGGATTACCTGATGGATTATAAAAAGGACTGGAAGGGTGAATCTCCCTCCAGGAAGCTGGACCGTTATGCGGCCAAAGCCGCTTCTGCGGATTATGCCGCCCTGAAACAGGCCCACATTTCCCAGTACAAGTCCATGTTTGACCGGGTGAAGGTCAACTTCGGAAAAACGGAGGAGGATGTAGCCAAGCTGCCTACGCCAAAGCGTCTGGAGGCCTATAAGAAAAATCCGGCAGACCCCGATCTGGAGGAAACCATGTTCCAGTTCGGCCGCTATCTGCTGTTGTCCAGTTCCCGGCCCGGTACGCTACCGGCCAACCTGCAAGGGTTGTGGAATGATTATGTCAAACCGCCGTGGGCCTGCGACTACCATAACAACATCAACGTCCAGATGGCGTATTGGGGGGCGGAACCCGCCAATCTTTCCGAATGCCATGAGGCCCTGGTCAATTATGTGGAGGCAATGGCCCCCGGCTGCCGGGACGCTTCCCAGGCGAACAAGGGGTTCAATACCAAGGACGGCAAACCCGTGCGCGGCTGGACGGTGCGCACCTCCCAGAATATCTTCGGTGGCAACGGCTGGCAGTGGAACATCCCCGGTGCGGCCTGGTATGCGCTGCATATATGGGAACATTATGCATTTACCGGTGATAGAAAGTATCTGGAAAAACAGGCGTATCCCCTGATGAAGGAAATCTGTCATTTCTGGGAAGACCATTTGAAGGAACTGGGAGCCGGGGGCGAAGGGTTCAAGACAAACGGCAAGGATCCGAGCGAAGAGGAGAAGAAGGATCTGGCCGATGTGAAAGCTGGAACTCTGGTGGCTCCCAATGGCTGGTCTCCCGAACATGGGCCGCGTGAAGACGGTGTGATGCATGACCAGCAGCTCATTGCGGAGCTTTTCTCCAATACCATCAAAGCCGCCCGCATTCTGGGCAAGGACGCCGCCTGGGCCAAGAGCCTGGAGGGCAAGCTGAAAAGGCTGGCCGGCAACAAGATAGGCAAGGAAGGGAATCTTCAGGAATGGATGATTGACCGCATTCCCAAGACGGACCACCGCCATACGTCCCATCTCTTTGCCGTTTTCCCCGGAAACCAGATCAGCAAACTCAAGACGCCCAAGCTGGCGGAAGCCGCCCGCCTTTCCCTGGAATGGCGCGGCACGACCGGAGACAGCCGCCGTTCCTGGACGTGGCCGTGGCGCGCGGCTTTGTGGGCCCGCCTGGGCGAGGGGGACAAGGCTCATGAAATGGTTCAAGGTCTCTTGAAATTCAACACTTTGCCGAATATGCTGACTACTCATCCCCCTATGCAGATGGACGGCAACTTCGGCATTGTAGGCGGCATTTGTGAAATGTTGGTGCAATCCCATGCCGGGGGCCTGGACATCATGCCCTCTCCCGTGGAAGCGTGGCCGGAAGGCTCCGTGAAGGGGCTGAAAGCCCGGGGCAACGTCACGGTGGATTTTTCCTGGAAGGACGGCAAGGTAAGCAATGTGAAGTTGTATTCCGCCCAACCCAAGGTGTTGCCCGTGCGCGTCAACGGGAAGATGACCCGCATGAAAACCCTGCCGCTGAAATCGGAAGCGGAATCTTCGCAGCCCGCAGCCAGGTAAAAGAGGAAATCCATGATCCGGTTTTAATTCCGGAACGCAACATAATCATGGCTTCCGGTCCTTTCGTAAGGGCTGGAAGCCTTTTTATCCCGGACCTTTGCGGGAGGAACGGTGTTTGTTTCAAAGGATGAGCATGCTGAACGGCGCGTTCTGAAAGAAGGAATGCCTCTCCGGATAGAAAGGTTGGGCAGGGGGGTAGGGAAAGGTCTTCCGCTTCCCGCCTTGAGGAAAGAAGGGGGTCGCTCTCATTTCTTTTCCATTTGCCCGAGAAGGGAGCAAATGGCGCAGGAATGGAGAGAGCACAGGTCATCGTGGATTTGAAGCAAAGCCTGGTGGTGCCAGGCTTTCGCAAGAAAGGATTGTGCATCCGGCCTGCCGCCCAGCAGGGATTGGTGGACGGAGAGAACTTTTGTTCCCGCCTGTCCGGCCCGAAGGGAAAGATAATGTTTCCATGCATGTGCGTCATCTTTCATCGGAAGAAGGTGGTTGATGATAAAGTCCAAGATTCTATCCCGGCCCATCAGGGCCATGGGGCGGGGAGAGGGTGAGGAAGGAAGCGTTACATGGGTGCTCCAGTAGGGGTGTGTAAGGGAGGAGAGGTATTCGGTCAGTTTTTCCGTATGTCTGGCAACGCAAAGACGCTTAAACGTATCAAAGTCTGCTGCGATGACGGACAGCGCCCCTACGCGCCTCTGCGGATGGTTGGCCGGCCTGTTACCGGAAAATGTCCAGGGGAAGGAGCGGTCCGGCGCCAGTTCAAATTGTTCCCGCAGGGGCCACCATTGAGCCCAGAGTTTTTTGTGCAGATCTACGGCTTCCGGTGTGCAGGAGGCCGGCAACACTGGGAGGAGGAATCCCGCCGTACCGAAGAGCAGGGCTTCCGGGCAGTTCCGGATGGAGCGCAGGGGGGCCCGCAGGGCCAGGTGGCGCATGGCGGTTTTGTTGGCGTGATAGCCCAGCGTTTCCGCCAGGTTTTCAAAAAGGGTTTGTTCCTCTCCTGCGTATTTGGCGCGTTCCGCATGGCGGCGGTGCTTGTTCTGGAACCTGTAGGCTGCTGCTGATTGAAGGAGTGTTTCCAGAAACTCCGGAGCCATGGATGCCAGCAGTCCGGAGTGTCGGCAGTGGCGTATCGGGGCGCTGCCGGAAGGGGATGTTCCTGACCGCGCCAGCGCAGCGGGGGGAATGACAGCCAGAGGAACGCGTTCATGCCTGGCATTGCGGGTGAACCATTTCCTGCGGCTGGGCGTGCAGGCGAGGTGCAGGATGACGCCGTTAAACCCCGGGTTGGAACCGTGCCCGTGGCGTTCCCAGTCTTCCGGCGCGGGATCCAGTTCGATATCTCCCGATTGCGGGACGCCATTAATGCATATCCTGGCGTTTAGAAAGTCCGGTCCGGCAGATTTATTCCAGTTCCCGAAATCCAGGATGTGAACGTCCCTGCCTGAATCATCCGTAAAAGAGGTCCCAAATACTCCTTCCAGCAGAAGAAGCTGAAGAGTCCGCTCGTCCGGAAGGGCGGAATGATTGGAAACGGAATGTTCCCTGACGGCGACCGGCCCTTCTTCCCTTGCTGCGGAAAGGGCTTCCTCGTACAGGGAGGCCATGGAGCACAGGTCCATGTGGAGGGGAGGTAATTTTATTGATCGTTCTGCCGTTCCAATTCTTCTTTCAGACAGTCGGTTACGTTGCGGAATTTTTCTTCGTTCTCTTCGCTCATTTCGCTCAGGGTCAAATGGGAGTTGAGAACGTGGAGAGTTTGCTCCTTGGCATCCAAGTGAACGGAAGGGGCGTTTTCAGTACCCAGGGCGGCACGTATCTGCTCTACTTTTCCCCTCCAGGGGGCTGTGGGCGGTTCAATGCTGAGCAGGGCGTCCAGCCCCAGGCTTTCCAGGGCGCTCAGGCAGCGTTCGCTCGGGGAAGCGATTTGGACGGAACCCCCGATGGGAAGCAGGCGTCGGGACAGGCCCGCAAGAGTGCCCATGAAGGTGGAGTCAATGCCGGAGCAGGTTTCCAGATCAATGACGATCAGACGCCCTCCGGAAGCGATGTAATCGTCCCCCAGGGATTTGACAGTCGGACTATTGGCAAAACTTCCGCGTCCGGAACACCGGACCCAAAGAAATTCATCAAAAAGGCCGAAAAGGATGGAAGAATTGTTATTCACGTCGTTAGAAAATGGAAACCATATGAATAACAAGAGAAACCTCTGCGGTCAAGTCAGGATTTAATTTGCGCGCCGCCGGAAGAAGGTTCGTTTTCTCGCATGCAGAACCTTTTCCCGCGGCGCTTTTTTCGTTATTCGGAGGGATGCCTCAGGAGTTCTTGGTTCCTTCCCCCGTACCGGGCAGGAAACGGTAATAGGTTTCCAGCATCAGCGTTGCCAGGCACTGGCGGTAGATGCTATGAGACTTACTGATTAATCCGGAGACATATCCCACATCGTTTTGCCGGAAGCTGCCGTCCGCATTCTGGCCGCTGAGCACGGCATCCCGGAACGCTTTGTTGTAAGAGGTCCATACGTCTCCTCCGCGGTTCATGGCAGCCTGCACGCAGTAGTAATGCATGTAAAGGTTGCTCTTGACGTTTTCCGTGCCGCTTCCCTGGCCCCACTGGAGGGTCTTGACGTTGTTCTTAATCCAGTCCAATCCCTTGCGGGCTGCACCGCCGGAGCCGTCGCCCGTCATTTGCAGAGAAAGCACACCCACGCCTACCAGGGAGGAACGAGGCATATTGCCGTTTTCCTTATAGGAAAACTTGCCGTCCGGCATGGCATTCTTACGCACATAACTTGAGGCCTTGCGCAGGGTCGTACGGATTTCCCCTTGAGTCGGTTTGATGCCGCCGTGTTCGGCAGCCTTGAGGGCCTGTACGTTCCATCCAGTGACGGAAAGGTCGATATTTGGATTGATTTTGTTGTTGTAGCTGTAGGCCCAGCCGCCGTTGGGGCATTGGGCGTCAATAATCCTGTCCACAGCTTTTACGACGACCTTTTCCAGGTTGGAGATGGAGGGGATATCCATCTGCTTGCAGAAGGTGTAGGCTTCGCACAGGGCGTAGGTGGCTATCGCATGTTCATAACAGACAGCCGTCAAGGCCGGCTGTTCCGAAAGGACGGGGTTTTTCATGCCCAAGTTGACAAGGAAAGAGATACCCTTCAGGACGTTTTCTCCGAATTCCTCGGAAAGAGGCGTTTCACAGTGGGCCAGATAGGTCAGCAGGGAAATACCGGTCATGGAGGCTCGAAATTGTCCTTCACCCCAGGAACCGTCCTTATTCTGCTGTTTTTTCAGCCAGCGGAGGGATTTGACCACGGCTTCCTCGCACTGCGGAGTGCCTCCGTTTTCCGTGATGCGCTTCATGCGGTCGTTCAAGTCGCAGCGCTTGGAGATGATGCCGGGAATGCCTCCCCCGTCTCCGTCGCCCGTGCCGGTGCCGAAGCCGTCGCCGATGTCGATGCCCATGGAAAGCTCTTCCGAGGGGACGTCCACCTCAATATCCGGATTGACTACCGCGACGTCCGCCGTGGCGACGGCGGCGATGACCTTCACCTGAGCGGAGGTGGAGGAACTGCTGGGGCGCTGGGTGGTCTGGGTGACTTCCGGCGTGTCAATGTCCGGGTTATCTCCTTCCTGGGTGGCGTAGGCGACCATGGGTGGATCTTCCGGGACAGCCACGATGATATGTACCAGGTAGAGGAGGAGGCCCATGAGGGCGACGCCAAGGAAAGAGACGGAAATGGCGGCGGTCAGGGTTTTGGTCCGCTGCTTCTTCAATTCCGCAAGGGCATCTTCAGTACTTTCAATGTGGAGACTCATAGAGGGAGGTGTCTGGTTGGCATCAAGGCAAAAACTCCCGCATTTCTGAAAAATGGGGAGAATTGCCCTGTACAGGTATGTATTGCTGGCCTGCCTGTTTACAAGGCTGGCAGCGTACTAAAGCCAGACACGCCTGTCTGTCAATCAGATTAGGAATTCCTGGTGCCTTCCCCCGTGCCGGGAAGGAAGCGGTAATATACCTCCAGCATCAGAGTAGCGAGGCACTGGCGGTAAATCTTGTCGTTGATGGAACCTCCATTGCTGTTCACGAGCCCCCCCGGTCCCGGGAATCCGTTCGGGGTGAAGCTTCCATCGGTGGCCTGGGCTCCGAGGGTGGAATCACGGAAGGCCTTGTTGTACGCTTTCCATACATCCCCTCCTCGGTTCATGGCGGCCTGTACCCCGTAATAATGCTGGTAGAGGTTGGAGGAAGTATTGTTCGCCTTCCAGTTGAACGGCTGGTTGGTGTTCTTGAGCATCCAGTCCAGTCCCTTGCGGGCGGCGCTGTCCGAACCGTTGCCGCACATTTGAAGGGAAAGAACGCCTACGCCCACCAGGGAGGGACGTGCTGCGGCATCTTCCCTGCCTTTCTGCATGTAGGTGAAGAGGCCGTCGGGCTTGCCGCATTTCTGGCAATAGGCCGCGGCTTTGCGCAGGGCCGTGCGTATTTCGCCTTTGGAGGGGCGGATGCCGCCGTGTTCGGCGGCCTTGAGGGCCTGCACGTTCCATCCGGTGACGGAAAGGTCCGTATGAGCGCCCGCCTTCGTGTTGTAATTGTAGGCCCAGCCGCCGTCGGTATTTTGATTGTCCACAATCTTATCAACGGCTTTTATGACGACCTTTTCCAGATTGGAGATGGAGGGGATGTCCATCTGCTTGCAGAAGGTGTAGGCTTCGCATAAGGCATAGGTGGCTACCGCGTGGTCATAGCTGACTTCGTTCCTCTGGGGAACCAGGGAGAGAACGGGATTTTTCATGCCCTGATCCACCAGGAAAGAGATGCCCTTCAGGACAGTTTCCCCGAATTCTTCGGAAAGAGGCGTTTCGCAGTGGGCCAGGTAGGAGAGGAGAGCCATGCCCGTCATGGCGCATTTGTAATTATGAGGAGCCCCGCCCCAGGAACCGTCTTTATTCTGCTGTTTTTTCAGCCAGCGGAGGGATTTGACTACAGCTTCCTCACACTGCGGAGTGCCCCCGTTTTCCGTGATGCGCTTCATGCGGTCGTTCAAATCGCAGCGCTTGGAGATGATGCCGGGAATGCCTCCCCCGTCTCCGTCGCCCGTGCCGGTGCCGAAGCCGTCGCCGATGTCAATGCCCATGGAGAGTTCTTCCGAGGGGACGTCCACCTCAATATCCGGGTTGACCACCGCGACGTCCGCCGTGGCGACGGCGGCGATGACCTTCACCTGCGCGGAGGTGGAGGAACTGCTGGGGCGCTGGGTGGTCTGGGTGACTTCCGGTGTGTCGATGTCCGGGTTGTCGCCTTCCTGGGTGGCGTAGGCGACCATGGGTGGATCTTCCGGAACGGCCACGATGATGTGCACCAGGTAGAGGAGGAGGCCCATGAGGGCGATGCCGAGGAAGGAGACGGAAATGGCGGCGGTCAGTGTCTTGGTCCGCTGCTTCTTCAATTCCGCAAGGGCATTTTCAGTACTTTCAATATGCAGGCTCATACAGTATGTGAAGCTTCCTGAAAATAATAGAATGTTTTTCCGGTTGAGGCGAGTTCAAAAATTTTGATGGTCTATAGGGTGGTAAATGACCAGATATGAACAAAATGGAATTTTATAATGAACGGCTTATATTGGTTGCATCATATACCCGACGGGGGCGTCTGCCGGGACATGGGCTGTGTTTCTGGTTTGCCGGAGAGGAATGGAAAAGGCTTTTTGAAGCCGGGAAGGAGAAGCAGCACGCCGGGAACCGTTTGCCTTTGAATGTTTTTAGCTGTGGCCGGCAGAGGAAGAAAGAGCGGTTCCGGGAGAGGAGCGTACGAAGAAATTTGAAAAAACAAGCCCTGCCATGGAGGGCATGGCAGGACGGAAAAGAGGGTGGCCTTTTGCGGGCAGAGGCATTAATAGTGGCCGCGGCGCGGGCCAGTCATCCACTTCCATGCGGTTTCCACAATGGCCCCGGCATCCTTGCACCTGGCTTCCCAGCCGAGGATTTCCTTGGCTTTCTTCGGATTGGCAATCAGGCGGGGCGGGTCGCCTTCGCGGCGCGGGCCGTAGCGGACGGGAATTTTTTTGCCGGTGACTTTTTCAGCCGTTTCCAGGATTTCCCGGACGGAAAGTCCCAGGCCGGTTCCGAGGTTGAAGCATTCTGTGGCCCCGCCTTTCATCAGGTAGTCCACCGCTTTCAAGTGGGCGTCCGCCAGGTCGTTGACGTGGATGTAGTCGCGGATGCAGGTGCCGTCCGGCGTGTCGTAATCCGTTCCGAAGACTTCGATGTATTCCTTTTCCCCGGTGAGCGTGAGCAGGATGTTGGGGATAAGGTGGGTTTCCGGTTCGTGGTCTTCACCGATCAAGCCGTCCTCGCTGCAACCTGAGGCATTAAAATAGCGCAGAAAAACGCTTTTGAGACCCCAGGCGCGGTCGCAGTCCCTGCAAACTTTTTCCAGCATGTACTTGGAACTCCCGTAAGGATTGATAGGATCCTGCTTTTCCGTTTCCGGGATAGGAATCTGGGTGGGAACGCCATACGTGGCGCAGGTGGAGGAGAAAACAAAGCGCTTGACGCCGGCGGCTTGCATGGCGCCCAGAAGGACGAGGGGCCTGGCGATGTTGTTCATGTAGTACTTGAGGGGGTTCTGGACGGATTCCCCCACATTGATGAAGGCGGCAAAGTGAATCACGGCGTCAAAGTTGCCCTTCATCAGGAGAGGATATACCACGGAGGCATCTCCCAAATCCCCTTTGACCAGTTTCACTTCCGGGTCCACGAGGGCTCCCGCGTGGCCGTACACCATGTTGTCCAGCACGGTCACGTCTGCGCCGGTTTTGACGAGCTGGCGTACCGTGTGGGAACCAATATATCCGGCTCCGCCGGTTACAAGTACTTTCATGATTTTATCAAATTTGCTGTTGAGCCGGTTTAACTTTTTCTCCGGCAAAGGCGTCCGGACATTTTGGAGTCTGCGGAACCTTCCGGTTCACTGCAGGCTGAATCCCTGTTCCAGACGCCTGTAAAAGTGACATGTTTTCCCCTTTTTGTCAATTTGCGATATATCTTGCCGCCGTCTCTCCGTTCTTTGCCTGCGGCGGTTGGAGCTTCTCCGTTTTCATGCCGGAAACTGCCCCGCTTTTTACTGGCTCCTGACAGGCATTTTTGCGAACATCACTTCATTATGAAACCGTCCGAGATCAGGAATGTTCTGGAAGACCATGAAGTGCGCCCCAGCAAGTCCCTGGGGCAGAATTTCCTGACGGATGAAAATGTGGCCCGCTGGATTGTGGAGCAGCTCGAAATCCGGCCGCAGGATTGCGTGGTGGAGGTAGGGCCTGGAACCGGCTCCCTGACGGAACATGCCGCACCCCTTTGCCGCAAACTGGTTCTGGTGGAATTTGATTCCCGTCTGGCGGAGTACCAGAAAGAGCGCTGGGCCGGTGATCCCCATGTGGAGGTTCACCATGCAGACGGCGCTTCCTGGGATCCGCGGGGGCTGTTTGCGGAGGCCCCTGTCAAATTCCTTGGCAATCTTCCCTATTCCGCGGGGGGAGCCATCCTCCAGAATTTCCTGTCCAGGCCCAGTGCTGTGGAACGTGCCGTGGTGATGCTCCAGAAGGAGTTTATCGATCGCATTCTGGCGACGCCGGATGATGATGCCTTCGGGCTGTTGTCCCTGCGCATCCAGAAAAACTGGATTCCCCGTGCCCTTAAAACCATTCCGCCGGAAGCGTTTCATCCCCGTCCGCGTATTGATTCCACCGTGATGCTGCTTACTCCCCGCCCTGCCCGCGAGCTGCCTCCATATGACGACCGCCTGATGGATGAACTGATGCGCAAGGCTTTTTCCCAGCGGCGCAAACAATTGAAAAAACAGCTCCCCGCTTCTCCTCCGTGGGAGGGCGTGGCTGCTTCCCTGGGACTTTCCCCTTCCGCCAGGGCTGAGGAATTGAATTTGTCCCAATGGGTGGAATTGGCGCGCGTTTATGATACCAATCCTCTCAAGGATGTGGCGCAGAGCGGAGATGAATTGTTTGACATCGTGGACGAACTCAATCAGGTGACGGGGCAGGGCACGCGCCGGGAAATACATGAAGGCAGCCTTCGTCATCGCGCCGTACATATGTTCCTGGTCAATAAGCATGGAGCTGTGCTTCTCCAGAAAAGGTCCCTGTGGAAAGACAGGCAGCCGGGCAAATGGGATTCCTCCGCAGCCGGGCATCTGGATGCCGGGGAAAGTTATGAGGAAGCTGCGGTGCGGGAGCTGAAGGAAGAACTGGGGGTGTCCGGCTGCGGGCTGCAGAAAATCGCGGATTTTGACGCCGGAGAAAATAACGGCTGGGAATTCATCTCCCTCTATGAAGGGCGGTATTCCGGGAAGGTTCGTTTTCCGGCGGCGGAGGTGGACAGCGTGCAGTGGTTCACGCCGGAGCAAATCCAGGCGTGGGTGGAACGCCGTCCGCAGGATTTCTCGCCTGCGTTCATTCCCTGCTGGAATGCATGGCTGGTCGCGAATAGAAAAAATCATTCTAACTCAAATACATATCATGATAAACCCTGATCAATTATCTCCGGAACAGATCCAGTCCATCCGGACCTGGGCGGAAGAAGGACTGGATTTAAACGCCATCCAGAAAAGGCTGCATGAGGACTTGAACATCAAGCTGACGTTCATGGATACAAGATTCCTTCTTCAGGATATGGATATCCGCATCAGCCAGCCGGAGCCGGAACCCGAAGCCGAGCAGCCCGGAGAGCTTCCCGGAACAATGCCTCCCCCTGCCTCCCTGCTGGGAAAAACCCAGGTAACTGTGGATGAAATAACGCCTCCCCACGCTCTGATGGCCGGCAAGGTTTTATTCAAGAGCGGCGCCCAGGGCGCATGGGATATTGACCGTACCGGCCGTATCAACTGGGACGTTACGCTTGGAGAACCTACGGCAGACGACCTGAGGGAATTTGAAACGGAACTGCAATCCGTCATTCGCAGCCGCATGGGAGCCATGTGAGGGAAACGGAAAATATTTCGCTTGAAATGGACTGGAAGCAGGAACTTGCCGGGTGGCGGTTATTTCCAATAAAAGCCTTGGCTGGAATGGAAAATGCCGTGTCCGCATGCCATTCGGGAGAGAATGTCTGCCCGGAAAAAATGCGCGTTCATTTGGTTCCATAGTAAAATAAAAGCAACAAAAGGACTATCATGGAAATACCGGAGGAAATGATTGAAACGCTGGTGCCTGCCGTTCGGGAGCAGCTGGAGTCGCCGGACACCGCTTATGTCAAAAACTGTCTGGAACGCCTGACGGGGCGGGAAAAACTGGGAGAACAGGAAGCTCTGGAACTGATGGCGCAGGCTCTGGCCATTACTATTAATGCGATGGTGGTGGGGGGCCGCTCCTTTGATTCGGGAAAGTACAAGGCGCTGTTGAAAGATCTCCCGGCTCTTCCGGATGAGGCTCCGTGATAAATCTCGACAATCTCCGGAATTGATTCATAATCCTTTCTTTCACTTGAAATTTTATGGCAAAAAAACCATTAGAAACAGGTGCTCCGGAAGCGTCCGCAGCTAAAAAAACGGCTGCTCGCAAGACGACGGCCAAAAAGACGGCCTCTACTACCAAAAAGGCCGCCGCAGCTGAAAAAAAAGCTGTTGCTGACGCCGCTTCCGTAGAAGCACCCAAAACCAAAATCAAAACGGTCAAGTCCGCCCCGAAAACCGCGGTGAAGACAAAAACCGCGAAAACAGCCAAAAAGGCGGCTGATGAAAAGGCCCCTGTCTCTGAAACGGTTGTTGCCCCTTCCGAGGCCCCGGCTCCTTCCGCTCCCGTGGAAAAGGAGATGATGCCCGAAGCTCCCCAGAAGCCCCAGGCTGCCGCTCCGGTCAAGGTCAAGCGGGAATCGTTCCGCCCCAATCGCAATGCGGAACAGCAGGAGCGCCATGAACAGCATGGCGGAGATGTCTTTGCCCAGCCGGAAACGGTGGGCGGCGCCTCCGAAGGGCCCTTTAACAAGCGCAAGCGCCGCCGCCGCAATAAGAAAGGCGGCGGTTCCGAAGACCGCCAGCCCATGCAGGATGCCGCTTCTCTCAAGCAGTTGGATTGTAAGAAGGTGGCTTCCCGAGCCTGGAAAATGTTCCTGGCGGAAGTGTCTGAAGAAGGCCTTGCCCTGATGGACGACCAGACGGCGCGTGAGGCGGCCCGCCGCGCTTTCCGCTGTGCGGAATTCTTCATGATGGAGGAAGCGCGCCGCAAGCATGCCCAGAAAGCAGCTCTCCAGCAGCAGGAGAAAACTTCTTCTCCGGAAGAGGAACGGGATTCCGAAGAGGATTCCGGCGAAGAATAATTCCTGTCTGTGTTGATGTTTTTGCCCTGCGGCGGATGCCGCAGGGCGTTTTTGTATCCTCCGGGCTTATTTTCCGGAGTTTGAATGGCCGTGTTTTATCCGGTGCATTGGGAAGCAGCATGCGCCGCCCTTTGCCACCTGGGGGCAAAAAGCAGCCTTTTCTCCAACCAGGGCACTTTTTGAGAATGGGAGAGCGTTGGAGCCGCTTGGATGAAAGCGGACTTTATTTCGTGCCGTTCCCCGTTCTTGTTTCTCCTAAACCTTTTTGCCTCTCCATTTCCCGCTCTTGAGGTACCACCATGCCAGGAAGATCAGGGTAACGCCGTAAACGTGTTCGGAAAACCAGCAGAGAGCCACATCCGGCTTGAGCCTGATGATGCCGTAATAAATGACGGCCGTGTAAACGGCCAGGGAAATCATTTCCATGATGAATCCCGCCTTGGTATTGCCTGTGCCGGATACGGCATTGAACAGGATGAATGACGGAGCCATGATCAGTGTGGAAGAAGCCATCACATACACGGAATTGACGCTGGCGGCAATCAGGGACGGACTATCCGTGAAGGCACGGAGGACGGGCTCCGGAAACAGGCACAGTATGATGAGCAGGGGGATCAGGATGGCGTATGTCAGTTTGAGAGTCATGCCGCAGGTTTTGAACAGGCAGCGCTGTTCTCCCGCTCCAATCTGGTTGCTGATGAGAGCTCCTGCCGTGGTGGCAAAAGCGCTGATCACCATGATCAGCAGGGCGGAAATATTGCGCACGATGTTGGTAACAGCCAGCGGGCGTTCCCCCAAATGTTCAATCGCCAGGAAAAAAATAAACCAGATGGAGACGGAAATAAAAGATTGCACCATGGTCCATCCGGAAATGGACAGCATTCCCTTCAGCAGATGGGGGAGGAGTGTGAATGCCCGGCGGAACCCGTACTTCCGTTTATCCGCCGTTATGCTTGTGTAGATGATGAAAAAGAGAAGGGAGACTGCTTCCGATACGCTGGAGGCAATGGCCGCCCCTGCTATGCCCGCGGCGGGAAAGCCGCCTTTCCCGAAAATGAGGCAGTAATTTAACGCGACATTGCTCAGGAGCATGACAATGGAATTGACCGTCAGAATCTTCGTCTGGGTAATCCCCACGTAATAGGCTCGGAACATGACGCAGAGAAAAGAGAAAAAGATACCGTAGGTGCGCCAGTGCAGGTAATCCACCGTGGCCCCGTACACCTGTGGGGATTCAATGATGTTCCGCAGGATGATGGGGGAAAAATATTGGGATGCGGCAAAAAGAGCTACCGCCAGGACCAGCATGAAATAACAGCCCTGAACCATGGTGGGGGCAATCCTGTTGTAACGGCGTTCCCCGTTGCGGCGCGCAATGATGATTTGTGCGCCGAATCCGAAGCCGAATGCCAGCATGAACATGGCCATGTAATACACGCCGCCCAGAGCGCATGCTCCCAGCGCCACGTCCCCCACACGCCCCAGGAAGACGGCATCCGTCAGGCCTATCATATGCTCAATGATCAGGCTGATCATGAGGGGGTATGACATGAGCCATATCTTTTGATAGGAAGTAAAAGAAGGATTATTCATAGCGGGGGTAGCCTGCGGGCATGGTCCGCCGAGGGCAGGCGCTAAAGGCCAAATATTTTTGAATTAAAATGTTTTCTTGCAAGAAAGAAATACGTTTGCTTCCGCATATGTCATGAAAATGCGGATGATGACCCGGGTTAACTGAGAGGCAGTCTGGTTTCCGGATACCGCAGGGGGGATTTGGTTGGTTGTTTCATGAAGGCCAGCACGAAAGCTACCATGCCCACACGGCCCACAATCATGTTGAATACGATGATCCATTTGCCGGCATCACTGAGTTCCGGAGTGACGTTCCATGAAAAGCCTACCGTGGCGAAAGAACTGACTACCTCGAAAAACAGGCGTTCCAGACTTAACCGCGGTTCTGCAAAACACATGACCGTAGTCATCATGCCTACCCAGGCTCCGGCCAGGATGACGGTGATGACGGCCCGTTCCACCACATTGCGGGCAATCCGGCGCTTGTGCATGACCACGTCTTTTTTGCCCTGTAAGATGCGCGCCACCTCCCCGCAGGAAACGGCAAATGCGGTGGTATGGACTCCTCCCGTGGTGGAACCGGGATTGCCTCCGATGAACATGAGAGCTCCCAGAAACAGGGCGTATGGAGCGCTGTTGAGCGCCATGTCCGAAATGTTGAATCCTGCTGTGCGCGCCGTTGCATTGAACAGGCTCTCCCACAAAATCCAGTACCACGGATCGGCAGAAGTAAACAGGCTGCCGTCAATTATTTTAATCAGGAACAGGATCAACCCGCCGCCAAGCACCAGTGCGGCGGTCATGCGTACAACCAGCCAGCTGTATGTGGACCAGTGGCGGCTGACGGTGTTCCGGGCATCCCAGCCCAGTGCGACTCTGGCCCGGCGGACGATTTCCAGATACATGGCGAATCCCAGGCTGCCGCAAAGCACCATGACCATGATGGTAATCTGGCCGCCCATATTGTAGGCTACGCCCGGCGTGGCCAGGTTATCCGCAAACAGGCTGAATCCCGCATTGCAGAAGCCGGAAACGGAATGGAAGACGGCGTACCACCAGAGCGTGTCTCCCTCCAGCCCCGGAACATGTCTCCAGGAAAAATAGAGGCCTATGGCGCCCAGCGCTTCCACCCCGAACGTGACGGCAATAATATTCTTGATGAACCGGTCTACCTGGGCAATGCCTTCTTCATCCAGCAGGTTGCTGATAGTTACCTTGGAACGCAGGCTCAACCCCTGGCCAACCATCAGGGAGACGAAATAAGTGAACGTCATGATGCCGAAAGCTCCCACTTGGAAAAGCACCAGCAAAATGGTCTGTCCGTAATTGGTGAAGTGTTCATGAACATTCAGGGGGACCAGCCCCGTGACGCAGACGGCGCTGGTGCTGATGAAATAGGCGTCCGTGGCGGAAAGGACGATGCCGTCCTTGGTAGCTCCCGGCGACATGAGAAGAGTTCCTCCCAGCGCAATGAAGGCAATCAGGGTAAGCAGGAAAAGAAGGGCGGGACGAATGCGCGGGAGGTGGAAGCCCCTGTTCCGGCGGGCGATGCGGAAAAAATATTCCTTGAGGTTCAGCAGAGGGGCGGCTCCGTAGCAGAGGCAGAGAGCGCGGAAAATGTTCTGAAGCTCTATTTTGGAGATAAAGGTGGAATGGAAAAAGTCGCCTGCCAGCATGACCAGAATCACCAGCCCCAGCCCCAGTTCTACCCACCGGGGGTTGCGGATGGCCCTGGCAAGCCATTTTTCCCGCAAAATGCCGATGACGCCCGTGAGCTGGCCCAGCACCAGGAAGGAGAGAATTTCGCGGAAATAGCGCAGGGAAAGCTGGTCTTCATGAATTTCCCCGAAGCCGTTCCACCACAGCAGCCACATCAATGCGGCCAGTGTGCACAGGCCGAACCCCATTTCCATGACCTCAAAACGGTTCAATAGCGGTTTTTCATTCGTCTCATTCACAAGCCTGCAATGGTGATGCCTCTGATGCTGGGGGGAGACTACTGCATACGGAAAGATTTGAGAAGCCCTTATATCGTTTCCAGGTGGTCCCGGCTGGAGGCAGGAAGGCGCCTTGGGAAAAAATTTTTTTCATGTGAAGGAAAATAGTTGCCAATCCGGCGCCGCCGTGCATAATAAGCCCCGTTCTTACCAAACCATGTGCGCTCGTGGCGGAATTGGTAGACGCGCTAGATTCAGGTTCTAGTGGAGGCAACTCTGTGAAGGTTCGAGTCCTTTCGGGCGCACCATATAACCCCTTTTAAGTTAACAGCTTGGAAGGGGTTACTTGTTTCAGGGGGAGTTCGTGCAAATTTCATGAAACGGCCCCAATCTGTGTACAAAGTGTGTACACTTTGAGGCCATTTTAGCCTTATTTTATAAGGCATTTCTGTCATACGGATCACAAAATGAACGACCCATTTAGATGCTTTGTAAAACGGAAATCGTGAAAATTATTTATAGTTGATATAATATCAATACATTATGTTGTTTTGTATCTGTCTGTACTCGTTCCTGTCAGATGAGGTGACTGGATGAAACGCTCTGCGGCAATGAAAGGAAGTACTCGACCGGGGATGTTCTGTTCTCAGACCCGGGGAAACGAATCGTTCTCGGGAAACTCATTGCGGAAGGCGGTGAAGGATCGAGTTCCTGCGGTCACCGACAGCTTCCCTGTAGCGACGTGCTATCATCCAACGCAACTGATGCGATGGTGCGAATAGAAGCTTCGGCTGATGTGTCCCCGACCCATTCGTTACCTGTGCATGGCGCGGCCGCACGTGAACCTGTACGACGAACTGCGGTGTTTTGCCGGTTTTGACTGCCAGCTGATGATTGTCTCGATCATTCCTTCAACAGAAATTCTTCCAGATTCATGTGGCGGATACCCTCCTGATTGTCGCCCAGAATCATATCGTTGAGCGTCACCACATACTTGGGATAATTGTCCTGAACGGCCAGCAGATTCCCGAACTCCCGGGCGGCTGTCTTCTTATCGGCGGCACTCAGGCTCACCTGGACATAGAGCTTGTCTCCCGATTTGTCGGCGACAAAATCAATCTCCTGCTCCTTCAGCTGTCCGACATGAACGGAATACCCCTGCTGAATCAGATGCAGGTAAACCGCATTCTCCATCACCTTGTGAACATCCCGTCGGAAATTGAAGCCCCGGATGGCATGGCTGATGCCGATATCCTCGAAGTAAAACTTCTCTCCTGTCTCGAAAATCTTCATGCCGCCCACTTCGGCGCGGGAAACCCGGTGAATCAAATAGGCATTGCTCAAGGCCCGCAGGTAATTCAGCGTCACCTGGGGAGACAGATCCACCCTCTGCGACTTCAGAAACTTGCTGATATTATTGGCTGAAAACAGATTGCCGATATTGTCGGCCAGATAGGCCACGAGATCTTCCAGGAAATGCACATTGCGTATTTTCTCCCGGGCCACCGTATCCTTCAACAGAATGGTGGAATAGACGGAACGCAGATACTCGAAAGGAACATCGGCTTCCAGCCCGATATGAGCCAGATAAGGCATACCGCCAAACGTCAGATATTTCCTCAGGCTCTCCTGTCCGGCTTCCAGACGATGGAAGGTCAGGAACTCCCGGTAACTCAAGCTGTGAACATCGAAACTTACGGAACGCCCTGCCAGATGAGTCGCTAGTTCCCCCGAAAGCATTTGGGCATTGCTGCCGGTGCAGAAAATATCGCACTTCTCCTCGGCCAGCAGGCTGCGCAGGCAGAACTGGAAACCCTCAATCTCCTGCACCTCATCGATGAACAGGTAATGGGGCCTCGGCTTGCTCAGCAAAGGTTCCAGATAATGTGACAAATCCTCATGGGTACGGATATCCCGGAATTGCTCCAGCTCCTTGTTGATGGAAATGATGTGCGCCTCCGACTCTTTCCTGCGAATTTCCTCCATCACCTGACGCAGGATAAAGCTCTTGCCGATACGACGCTGTCCGGTAAGAACCTTGATGATGTTCTTGCCGATAAACGGAGCAATGCGTTCGGTATACTGGGGGCGCGGAATAAGAGTTGTCATTTTTTCTCCTTACGATTGATAAAATACGTCAACTGAATAATTTTATCAATCATAATTGAAATATTTTCCGCCTACGCGTCATCTATATATGACGGCTTATTACCTGCCGTCATGTACTCATGACTCCATTCTATGCGCTCCACCATCAGGTGAGGCGGCTGGATGAAGAACTCTGCGGCAATGGCAGGAAGTACTCGACCGGAGATGTTCTGTTCTCAGGTAAGGGGAAACGAATCGTTCTGGGAAAACCCATCGCGGAAGGCGGGGAGGGTTCCGTCTTCACTGCCCATGCAGCATCGGAAATACCACTCGTTGCCAAGCTCTATCATCCAACGCAACGGATGCGTTGGCGTGAGCAGAAGCTTCGGCTGATGTGTTCCCGGCCCATTCGTTTCCCGTGCGTGGCATGGCCGTGTGAGATTCTGTACGACGAATTGCGACGCTTTGTCGGCGTGCTGATGCCCCGGGTGGACGGTGTTCCGCTCGGGGCTTTTGCGTTTCATGCAGAGTTGCTGAAGAAACAGTTCCCCTCATGGACTCGTTTCGACCTGACCAGGCTATGCCTGAACTTATCGGAATCAGTCCACACACTGCACCGATACGGTGTCGTTCTAGGCGATCTGCATCCCGGTAACGTGATGGTTTCTCCTGATGGCTCCATCTGCTGGGTGGATGCCGACAGTTTTCAGGTCGAGGACTATCCCTGTTCCGTCGGCACGGAACGTTTCCGGGCACCGGAACTTCGAGGTAACTACGGAGACTTCCTCCGTACTCGTAGTCACGATACCTACGCCCTGTCCGTCCTGCTCTTCATGACGTTGACTCTCGGCCTGTCTCCCTTTGCCCGGCAAGGTCATGGAGAAGACATGCAGGAAGCCGTCAGGAAGGGAACGCTGCCATATCCGTTTGCTTCGTACAAACCGCCTGCGGGAATTTACCCGCCTGATACGCCCGGACGCTATGTCTGGTCGTATCTCCCCCGCAAGCTCCGCGATGCCCTCGGTCACAATCTCACCTGTGTCCAGCATCGTGATTTGTGTCCACGCGTCTCCCCGGGGTATTTGACGCGTTGTTTTCATCAATACCTCAGGGATATGGAGCCGGGAGGCAGAAGGAATCATCCCATGTACCGGGATCTTCTGCATGACCGTCCCTGTCCGCCCCGGAGTCTGCTGGTACAGATGACACCCAACATTTGTACGGACTGCGGGTTTCGCTTCCGGGAGGCTCCTGACGATGTCGCACGGCGTTTACGGCAATCTCATGGCCACCCCCTGTGCAGGCTCTGCATCAGGCGTCGCCGTTCGTTGAATCAGGCATTCCGGAATTCAACCATCAACCATTAATTTGAATAACCATGTCTATATCATCATCGACACAACCAAACAAACAGGAACAACTCGCCTCCATGCGCGAGTTCAGCAACAACACTAACGCCCGGCTTCCCGTTCTCTTCCTGCTGGATACCAGCGGCAGTATGAACGGCATTGTCCGGGGCGACAACCAACACATCCTCCGTCAGGAGTATTCTGACGGGATCAACTGGAATATCGTCACGGGAGACAATCTCGTCACCCGGATGGATGAGCTCAACGCCGGGTTTCAGCGGTTCGTCAGCGATATTCTCGCCGATCCTCTGGCGAAGCTGGCCGCCGATGTAGCGGTGATCACATTCGCCCGGACGGTAGCAACAGTAAAGGAGTTCGGTCCGATTCGGGAATCTGACACAGGCCTGAAGATCTCCACGTCACGGGAGAATGAGACTCTCCTTGGGGAAGCCGTCGAGCTGGCCTTGTCCGAACTCGACAGCCGCAAGCGTACCTACCGGGCACACGGGGTGGAATTCTACCAGCCCTGGTTTGTCGTAATGACGGACGGGGTTCCGACCAGCGCCCGGCACCGGGAGCTGGAGGGACGATTGGAGGAACTGACGATCAACCGTAAGCTCAGTGTGTTCGTCTTTGGTATCGGCCGCGCTGATCTGTCGGAGCTTTCCTTCATCAGCCCGGGACGCCCGCCCATGCAGATCAATGATCAGAAGTTCCCGGAACTGTTCGCATGGCTGAGCCGGAGTGTCCGCATGGTCAGTATGTCCGTCCCGGGAGAAAGGGTGTCTCTGACTCCGCTCCCGGAGGATGTGTGGCGGGTGTAAGACCGGGAATATCAGGAAGTCTCTCTCATGGGGGGCTTTCTTTTAGTTAATATCTAGTGTAAATGGTATTATTTTAATTCTTATAAAACCATATAAGGTAAGGTTAAAAATCAGATACAGGTAAATACGAGTTACCAACTTGCGAGGCATTTCTTATAATTCGTTTTAACACATCAGGAAGACTAATTCTATCGTTTAAAATCAATGAAAATATATGAGTATAGTCCATCATTAGTATCCAACTTCTATCTGAAGAAGCAGATATCAGAGCTGTTTTTTCAAATCCACTAATTGATATAATAAATCCTCTTGTTCCGTCTGCTAATTTTTTTAATTTTCCATTAAAAATATCGACATCAGATACCGATGTTTGTCTTTTTGTAAATTTTGCTTCAACTATATAGTTCTGGCCGTCAAGTGAAAACGCCATATCTATTTGTCTGCCAGAAGATTCTTTATATGATTTTCTAGTATCCAAATCGAATAAAATAAAAAGATTATATAGCCATTTTTCAAACTCATACCCACCTTCTTGTGTTCCTAATTGCGTCTCTGATAAAGACATTAATTCTGTACTTAACTCATTTAGTTTTCCTAAAAACAAAGATCTCTCTATACGTAATTTTTCTTCTGCTAAACGTCTAGCTTCTTTGCGTTCTTCATCAGAAAAAATATTTTTTATTTTTTCGATATGAGGCTTTAAATTTTTAATAGATTGTTGTGCATCTTTTATTTTTAGTTCACTATTCTCTAGTTTTTCAAGGTGTGGGAATGAGCTCATATTTATAATATCAACTCCTATATTATAAATTAAGTCATGATGACAATCGTTTTTATTCAAATCACAAAATAAAATGCCAAGAAACTCCGCTTTTGTCATTGATTCTAATAGATAAAAATTATTATCTGGTACTTTATGCAATCGCAGGAATCTTAATAAATCTTTTTTATACCAAAATACTTTGCAACATGCATCTTGGATTAATTCAATCAATACGGGCGACAACTTTCTCTGCATTGGAACACTAGTCTATCAAAGTTATCTTGTTCTACAAGCCATCTTGAAAAATTCCCAATATTATACAAACATGAAAATTGTAATATAGATCAAAAAGATCTATATTACAAGGGGATAATAGTTCTTTACTATCTTCAAAATCCAGCTATTTCGAGGAATTTTTATTCATGTAAACCTCCTAGATTCAAATTTAGGAATATTACTCTTTCGTATCGTACTCAAGTTCTTGATTCAACACCTCCATGCATCGGGCATAGCTGTAAATCTTGTCCCGCTTCTTTCCTGTTATTTCCGAAACGATGTGCAGTTTCTGAAGACGAGTCAAACCGCTGTTAACGGTGGCGGGGCTCAGGCCGGTTTCCGCAACAATGTATTTGCTGTCGGCAATCAGCTTTCGTGTAAAACATTCGAAAATAAGCAATGTCGTTGCCGAGGAACGGCCTGTTTGTCCGATGATCTTCCGGTCATCGGATATTTGCCGGGCAATCTGTCTGGCGGTCGTCACTGCCTGCCGGGATGTCAGTGTTACAGCTTCGAGGAAATAGGAGAGCCACGCTTCCCAGTCCCCTGTTGATCTTACGTCGCTGAGAAGACGGTAGTATTCCTGACGGTGAACTTTGAAGAACAGGCTGAGGTACAGGAGCGGGGCTTTCAGGATGCCGGAATCGCAAAGCATCAGGGTGATCAGCAAACGTCCCAGGCGGCCATTTCCGTCAAGGAATGGGTGAATGGTCTCGAACTGCACATGCACCAACGCCGCCTTGATGAGAACGGGCAATAGGAGCGCGGGATCATGAATAAACAGTTCCAGCTTACCCATGCATTCCATAACCCGGTGAGGAGGAGGCGGCACAAAAACGGCATTGCCCGGCCTTGTTCCGCCGATCCAGTTCTGGCTTGTACGAAACTCTCCCGGATTCTTGCCTTCTCCCCGGCCCTTTCTTAGCAAGACTTCGTGCATCTCCCTGATCAACCGCAACGACAGGGGCAGGCCTTCCCGGATCTTGTCCAGGCCGTACTGCATGGCGGCAACGTAATTGCTGACTTCCGTGACATCTTCCAGGGGAACGCCGGGAATCCCATCCATTTCCGACACCAGCAAGTCCGACAGTGAAGACTGGGTGCCTTCAATTCTTGACGACAAGACGGCTTCCTTGCGGACGTAGGAATACAACAGAAGTGAATAGTCCGGCAAAAGAGAGGTCAGGGAATTGAGTTCACCGACCGCAATCAGAGCCTGGTCATGCGATTGCTGCAATTCGGGACTGATATCTATTCCCGGGACGGGCGGCAACGGCGAAGGAATAAACGCCTTCACCTGTTCTCCCGCTACCGCCGTAATCTCGTAGTCTCCCGTATGCTCCCTTTTCATATGGCTATGATTAACCTAAAATAACCTGCTTGTCTATTTCAAGTTTATGCGTTTTCCTAAAATAGCGGCTGTAGTTATTTCAAGAAATCTTCTCATCGGAATGATGCCTCTTGATGAAAGTCGTCGGACGATGTGAGCTTTGAGCTTTGCATGCATGCCGGTTTTGCTATGCTCCATTGGGCTTGTTGTGCCAGAATGACTGCTGTTATTCGGGTTGCAATATGGATTGATCGAAAAGAAGACAAGGTATGACCCATCTGCCGACAGAAGATGAAACCCCGGTTCCCGGAGAGCTGTTATTGTATACTTCTCCGGATGGCAACATCCGTCTGGATCTTCGCATCCATGATGAGACGTTGTGGATGACCCAGCAGATGATGGCCGAGCTGTTTCAGACAAGTAAACAGAACATCGGACAACATATTGCGAATATCCTGCAAGAAGGTGAGCTTCAAGAGGATGGAACTGTAAAGAAATTCTTTACAGTTCGATTGGAGGGGGAACGACAGGTGAAACGTTCTGTCATCTTCTACAACCTCGACATGATTATTTCCGTCGGTTACCGGGTGAATAGCATACGGGGCACTCAATTTCGCATATGGGCGACCCAGCGCCTGAAGGAATACATGATCAAGGGGTTTGCCATTGATGACGAACGCTTGAAGAACCCGCCGATTCCCGGAACGACACCGTTGCCGGACTATTTTGATGAATTGCTCGAACGTATCCGGGACATTCGTGCCAGCGAGCGGCGCATGTACCTGCGTATCAAGGATGTTTTTGCCATGGCGGCTGACTATATGCCGTCCGGAAAGGAAACGACAGAGTTTTTCAGCTCGATTCAAAACAAGCTGCACTACGCTATTACCGGACATAGTGCCGCAGAATTGATGACGATGCGGGCAGACGCATCAGCGCCCAACATGGGGTTGACCAGCTGGGTCGGAGACCGAATCCATGCCAGTGATATCACTGTTGCAAAGAACTACCTTAACGAGGAAGAAATCAGCGATTTCAATCGTTTGACCTCCCTGTGCCTGGACTTTGTCGAGGATCAGGCAAAGAACCGCCGTGAGATATTTCTGCATGAGTGGGAAGACAAGCTTAACGAACTGCTTCGTCTCATGGGAAGGCGTGTACTAAAAGGCAAGGGAAACCGGTCAATGAAACAGGCTCGGGAACATGTCCGGGAACAATACCGCTTCTATGAAGAACGTCGCAGATTATCGGACGAACAACAAGCAGAACAGGACTATGTGAAAGAACTGGAGCAGGATATCAAAAAGCTGGAGGGCAAGAAGGAGCACAAGTAATTTTCAGCCCTTGGTCGTTAGACGCTTTTGTATGTGTGATGTATTTTCTCCGAAGAAAGGTATCGGCATTCTGCTACCATCCTTACTGACCTTCTGTCGTCCATTATTGATAATGGGCTGTTGATGCATTGTCATTCTTGAGAAATGGGTAATTCCTGTGCCCGTTTTTCTGCCATTTTCGTCAGGGAGGCCATCTGCTCCATGGATTTCTTGCCCATGACATCGCTAAATTTCCTGAGAAACTCTGCCAGTTGCGCATCATTGCATTCTTTCCCGATCCGATCTTCCATGGCAGGGAGCAATAGTTCTTCATCCCTGGTTTCAGCCGGATAGGTGGCAATCACGTTATCAGTGATATTTGCCAGGGGTAAGATGACTTCGTTGAGATACCCCTTGTCCAGTTCATCATAGGTAGCCCTCCATTTTTTCATCAGAGGATCATGTCTCTTCCCGATGATGTCGAGGAAATCCATGGCGTCATTGTAGGTCGCAAGGGACAGAATCTCCTTTTCCAGCTCCTGTTTCAATTCATCCATCTCCTTGAGGCACTGACTTTGCGCCGTCTGGACTTTCCGTTCGTATTCCTTCGCTTTGCCAAGGTAGTCATCCAGTTTGTAGTAGGCTCGGATTTTTCTGTACAGGGCGTCCCTGAATTCCTGAGAAGGTTTGGCTGCCCATTGACCGCCCGTATTGAACGCGGATGGAGGAGTATCAGTCCGGGACGACTGTTGCCATAGCCATACGCCGGCAAGTGCAAGAATGATAACGGCAACGGTGACTGCGGAGGAAACGGATTTTCCGGAAGCTCCCGTTTTCCGTAATCCTCTGGGCTTTCCCTGTTGTAGCCATTCCTTCCCCGGACGGGAAGCTGACGGCCCGGCAAATTGAGGAGGCGTGGCATGCCCACTGGGATGACGAGACCCGTGAGCATATGCCTCAGCCCCGGATGGTTTATATTTCCCAGCCAACCGAATTGGGCACCATTTATTCCAGGAAGGAACTTCAGGAAATTTCCGGAGTTTGCCGCCGGCGGGGGCTGTATTTGTATATGGACGGAGCACGCCTCGGCTACGGCTTGTGCGATGAGGACAATGACCTGGATTTGCCGGCGATTGCCTCCCTTTGCGATGCTTTTTACATCGGCGGCACGAAGGTAGGCGCTCTGTTTGGTGAAGCCCTGGTTCTGCGGCATGAGGCCCTGAAGGAGGATTTTCGTTACATCGCCAAGCAGAAGGGCGGGCGTCTTGCGAAAGGGCGGCTTCTGGGCATTCAGTTCCTGGAGCTGTTCCGCGACGGCCTTTATTTCCGGCTGGGCGCCCATGCGGACCGCCTGGCTGTGATGCTGCGGGATTTTTGCCGTTCCAGAGGGCTGTCGCTTCCCTTTTCCAGTGGAACGAACCAACAGTTTGTCACGATGCCTGATTCCGTTCTGGAGGAGCTGGGGAGGAAATACGGCTTTGCCTATTTGCGCCGGGAGGATGAAACCCACAGCACGGTGCGCTTCTGCATGAGCTGGGCCACCCGAGAGGAAGACGTGCGGGAATTGATGGCGGATATCGCCCGCCTGTGCTGAAATTTCCCTCCGTCCGGCAATGTCGGGAAACTGCGGAAAGGGTCGTTCCCCATTCATTTGCAGAGAAGCATTTTTGTCTTTCCGGGAGGAACCTGTTGAGCCATGATATGGCTATGCCCTTAATCGTGGGACAGGAATGGCGGAGGAGAATTTCCCGCATGCAGTGGCTGCTGAATGCCGTGCTGGCGGTGGAGTGTCTTAGCATGCCTTTTTTTGCCGCCGGGGCGGTAGCTGGGATGGTCTGGTACGGCGGACGCAGAATGGGGGTTGACTGGGGCTGGCTGGCGGGAGGCGCCCTTGCCGCCGCAGGTTTCTTTTTGGCGGTGTGGGGGTGGCTGCGGCTCCGGGGCCGTTTTTTCAGCAGGCGTGATACGGCGGCCTTTCTGGATGAACAGCTTGGGTTGCATGCGGCGTTGAGCGCCGGTGAGGAATGGGGCCATGCCGTGGAGGCAGGGAAAAGCGCGGTACAGGGGAATTCCGTGCTGCGGATACGTTCCGCCTGGTGCCTGGCCTGGCTGGCGGCCGGTAGTTTCCATTGTAGATGTCATTGAATGTGTCTTCCATCTCTT
>OGXV01000121.1_pt1 | contig 44345 bp, 36 predicted proteins | sample 1576391 | NCBI WGS metagenome assembly OGXV01 (sample SAMEA3541586, study PRJEB24748) | human gut metagenome | biome: human gut; feature: human-associated habitat; material: faeces | place: China | collected 2012 | reverse complement strand
GTTTTAGTTTTATTAAAGTTTTTATTTATAAGCTTTATTTTTATTAATATTATTTAATGCCTCTGATGTTATAAACATTATTGCAGTAAATATTAAAATATATACCGGGAATAATCCTATGTTAATATACTGGGCAATAAGTCCGAATAATGGTGGCATAAATGTTGTTCCCACATAAGCAAATGCCATCTGTATTCCGATAACCGCCTGTGAATTATCCGCACCAAAGTTAAATGGTGTTGAATGAATAATTGACGGATATATTGGTGCGCAACCAAGACCTATTGTTATAAGTCCTGCCAAAGCAATAGCTGAACCCGGTATTGGCATAAATAACATTACAATACCTGCCACAATTATTATAATTCCAAGTCTTATCATGTTCTTGTCGCCTAACTTGTCTGCAATAAATCCGCACAGGAAACGTCCAAATGTAATTCCTATGTAGAAAAATGCTGCAAACTTGGCTGCTGTGTTGCTGTCAATGCTTCTATTTAATACAAGATAGCTTGCACACCACAATGTTGTTGTCTGCTCAACTGCACTATAGCAGAAGAATGCAAATAAAATGTAGATTACCCCTTTAATATGTAATACTTCTGATAATGATTTAGCTTTTCTCTCCTGTGGCTCTTCCTGAGTTCTTTCGTTATTTTCATTGCTTACATTGTTTTCGCTGTTTTCTACTTTTTTCCATAATGGCAATGTTATAAATAATGCTGCTGTAAGTGTAAACTGAATTACTGAAATAACACTATAACCACCACGCCAGCCTAAACCGTGAGCCATGCATGTTCCTATAATATATGGTCCTATTGACGCGCCAACTCCCCAGAAACAGTGGAGCCAGCTCATATGTTTTGAGGAATAATGTAGTGCAACATAGTTATTTAATGCCGCATCTACAGCTCCTGCACCTAATCCATATGGTACTGCAAGCACACATAATATTATGAAACTATGTGATAGTGAAAATCCAAGCAATGCTACTGCTGTCATTAATACACTAATAGCCGTGACTTTTCCTGTTCCAAGCTTAATGTTTAATCTGTCTGAAAACAAACTTGATATAACCGTTCCCATTGATATAATCATTGTTATAATTCCTGCTGAAGACAATGATGCATTAAGTTCGATATGCATCTGTGGCCACGCTGAGCCCAACAGAGTATCAGGCAAACCTAAACTTATAAATGCTAAATAAATAATTACTAATAATGCTGAATACATTTTTTCCTCCTTCTTTTGCATTTTCCTGCAAGTTACTTTTTAGTTTTCAGATTATATTAATTTTCTTAAATTAAAATTTTTATTTCTGAATCTGTGTTTTGGACTCTATATTTCTTTGTAGTATTTCTACTACCTGTTTTATAATTTTTTCATCTGTTTGATATTTTTTATACTCACTAATTCCCGGAAGTCCCATAAAAACGTCTGGATTTCTATATTTCATTATGCTCTCTATAATTGTTTTTCCCGACATATGGAAGCTTTTGGTTTTTGTTCTCTTAATCAGTTCTGCAATATTATTTTGACTTACACCTGCACCAACTAATATTTCTATTCTTCCTTCCGCCTGTTCAACCAAATTTCTAATGGTTTCAGCACCTGCAATGCAGTTCTGTTTTCCTCCTGAAGTTAAAATCGTATCCACACCAAGTTTTATGGCTTCTTCCATTGTTTGAAAATAATCCTTACACATATCGAAAGCTCTATGAAGCGTAATTTTACACTGACCTGCCTCTTTAATAAGTTCTTTCATCTGCTTTTCATTTAATGTTCCGTCAATATTTAAACTCCCAATTACAACTGCATCCGCACCTTCGTTTTTAAAGTTTTCCACCTGTCTGCACATAATTTCGTGTTCATATTCTGTGTAGCAAAAATCACCGTAACGAGGACGTATCATTACGTTAATTGGAATCTGAATATGGTTTCTAATAGTTTTAAACAATTCTAAATCCGGAGTTGTTCCTCCTATAACAAGATTTGAGCATAACTCAATTCTTGTTGCTCCTCCATTATATGCGGAAATTGCTGATTCTACTGAATCAACACAAACTTCTAATATGTATTTTGACATATGATTTCTCCCATAAATTTCAATTTCGATAATTGTATCACACTTATTTATTCCTTGTATATATTTTATCTTCTTTTTTATTGTTTTTTCTTTTTCATCTTAACGACTCATATGGTACAATAAATTCTAAGGTTGGGTTTTGTATATTTTCTATAAACACCCTCAAATTTATTCTACATAATTATAGAAGAATGGAGAGAAAATGAAAAAAAATATTATAGTAATTTTGCCCATAATACTGTCGGTTATAACCGTGGCAATATTTTTTAACCTTTCGGTTAAACCTATGGATACGACAACTAATGTTTTGGGTCAGAAAGAAACGATGAGTCAGAATAAAAATTCGAAGAAAAACACTATAGGAAACGCAGCTCAAAATAATAGCAATTCAAAATCAATCGGAAGCAACACAGGCAATTCATCCGATGAAAGCAAATCTTCAAGTTCAGGACAAACCACTACTAAAGATTCAAGTACTGTTGCAACAACCGCTCCTGCTAATACTATTAAGTTAAGTTTTGTTGGGGATTGTCTCTGTGCAACAGACGAAAATACTTCTTATGAGAATTGTTTTAATGACGTTGCAAAGGCTAAGAATCCTTCATATTTTTTAGAGAAAGTTAACTCTTATTTCTTAAATGATGACTTTACAATTGCTGACTGCGAAAATGTTTATTCAGACAGCAAGAAGTTGAAAGTTAGCGACAAGGGACAATATGCAGATCCTAACGTCCGTGCTTTTTGGTTTAAGTCACCTGCAAAAAATGCCAAAATCTTATCAGCCGGTGGAATTGATATGGTTTCTATTTCAAATAATCATATTAATGATTACGGCTTGGAGGGACATGAAGACACAAGAAAAGCTTTAGATGCTGCTAACGTTAAATGGGGCGAGGAAGGTAAGATTGTTTATTTTGAAAAGCATAATTTTAAAATTGCTGTAATTTGTGTATCTATGTATGGCGATTATGTTTTACCTACAATTCAGTCTGCCCTGAAAAAAGCTACGAAAAAAAGTGACTATCAAATTATTTATTTCCACGGTGGAACTGAAGGTCTTCACGAACCTGAAAGCTGGAAGGTTAACGCCTGTCATACTTTAATTGATTCCGGTGCCGACCTGATAATCGGCGACCACCCACACGTGCTACAGCCATTAGAGAAATACAAAAACAAAACAATTATTTATTCAATGGGCAACTTTATTTTTGGTGGCAACCGCCATCCCGAAAACCGCACAATCATATACCAGCACACAATAACTCTTACTTCAAATAATAAAGTATCAAAGGAAACCGGCGACATAATTCCATGCTATGTCTACACCGGAGATACAAACAACTGGCAACCTGCACCAATAAAAGACAAGGCTACGAAAAAGAAAGTGCTAAGTTTTATGAACGGGAAGAGAAAAAGTCCGCTGTAGATTAAATGTTGTAGAAAGTACCCCGATACGGCAAAAATGCTTTTCGGGGTGCTTTTTCAAAAATAAATAAGGTCCGATATTTCTACCAGACCTTTTTATTTCAAATATTCAATTATATAAATTCAATTTTGAATCAACTACTCTACAATTCAATACTTTCAATATTCAATATTTGAATTCTATCTACTTATTATAATAAATGTGCTCTTAAATCTTCATCGCTCATTTCTGTTAAGTATGCAGGTGCAATATCTAATACTGTCTTGCATCCTTTCTGGCCTTCATCATAAAGACGTTTTGCAGCTCTTGCATAAGCGATTAATACACTTGTTGTAAATTCAGGGTTTGAATCTAACTTTAAGCTATATTCGATAATGTGATTATGTTCTTTGTTCATTCCTGTCTTTCCTGAACGAATTACAAAACCACCGTGAGCCATTCCGCTGTGGTTCTTTTCTAATTCTTCTTCAGTAATGAAGTGAACTGTTGTATTGTAATCTGAGAAATAGTTAGGCATTTCTTTGATTTCTTTCTCTACTGTTGCAGCATCTGCACCTTCTTCTAATACAACAAAACATTCTCTTTCATGTTTTTCTCTTGTTGTAAGTTCAGGATTTTCACCTGATCTAACTCTTTCCAAAGCACTTTCAACAGGAATTGTGTACTGCTTTGCATTCTTAACGCCTTTGATTCTACGAATTGCATCTGAATGTCCCTGACTAACACCTTTGCCCCAGAATGTGTAATCTTTTCCATCCGGAAGAATTGCATTAGCATAAACTCTGTTAAGTGAGAACATTCCCGGATCCCAACCTACTGAAATAACTGCTACTTTTCCAGCTTCCTTAGCCGCCTTATCTACTGCTGCAAAATGTTCAGGAATTCTTGCGTGAGTATCAAAACTGTCAATTACGTTAAACATTGAAGCAAACTGTGGAGTCTGTACAGGAAGATCTGTAGCACTACCACCACATAAAATCATAACATCTATCTTGTCTTTCCAGTCTGCTACTTCATCAATATGACATACCGGAACATTTTCTGTTAAAATAGTTACATTCTTAGGATCTCTTCTTGTAAATACAGCAACTAATTCCATATCATTAGCTTCTTTAACTGCGCATTCAACACCTTTTCCAAGGTTACCATAACCTAAAATACCAATTCTTGTTTTCATTTCAGTCTCTCCTCTAATATTTTTTACTTAATCTTCTCTCTGGTTTTCACCAACTAACATAGTCTTTTAAAATTTTTCACCAAAAAAATTATAGTTTTTTTCACCCTATTTGGCAATACTTTAACTGCATATTTATTCATTTATTATAACAAAAAAATTCCATCCTCTCCAACTATTAAGGCGCTGTATCGATATTGCTTCATCGACACAGCGCCCCGTTTAGGTAAACTTAAATAATTATCTAACTCTACTATTTCTCTAGCTTTACTGATTATCTAACTTAAATAATTCTCTAACTTTACTGTTTCTCTAACTTGCTATTTTTTAACTTTTATAGCCTTCTTTGCACTCCATTTTCCTTTGACTTTCTTTCCGTTACTGTTTACTTTGTATGCACAAACCTGAATGTAGTATTTCTTCTTTGCCAATTTTTTGATTACAAGTTTGTTTTTTGTAATTGTTATTATTTTGGCCTTTTTCATTTTCTTGTTTGTTGCATATCTAAGCTGATAGCCTTTTACGCCATTTACTTTTCTCCATTTTACTGTTAATGATTTCTTCTTATTGTTCTTTGCAGAAACACCTTTAACCTTTGCAGGTTTTGTTACTTTTGCGGATACCTTACCTCCAGCATTAGGATTGTCAGTTTTTGGATTTGATGGCTTATTTGTATTTTCAACAACAATCTGTTTTACAACCTGACCTTCATATAAGTCCTTGAAAGTTACAACTACTTCGTATGTTCCAACTTCCTTTACTTCATTTACTGCCTTGCCTGTTGCTTTGTTTCTGTAAGTTACTGTGTAGTATTCAGATGAAATCACCTTGTCATCTGTATCATTTACAGTTACTGTTGGAGTAATGCTGTTTCCTGTATATTCAAATTTTGTATTTGAAATATCAACACTCTTAATCTGTTTTATAGGCTGTTTTTCTGTCTGACCGCATTTACATCTTTTTTCTATGTAACCGTCTTTTTCAGTTGTTGCCTTTGTTACTGTTGATAATGCAACATAATCATGCTTATGCTCTTCTTCAAGTTCCTCGCCTGTTGAACTTTCTCCCAATTTAACAAGATTACTTACTTGAGCACCTATGTTTTCCTCATCAATTACACCTGTATTATATAACTTGCTAAATATTGAATTGCCTTCATCATATGCGCTGATTCCACCAATATCTTCCAAACCACTTATTTTACCATTGTTAACAAGTCCTGTTCCTTTTACAGAAGAAGTATAACTAAATATTCCGCCTACATAACCATTTGATGAAATATTTCCGTTATTTATACAGTTTGTAACAGTTATACCTTCCGCATAATCAATTATTCCTGCTGCTTCTGTGCCACCAAATACATTACCATTATTAATACAGTTGCTTACTTCAGCCTCATTACTATTTTTATTTTCTATACATTGTGCGATTCCGCCTGCACTATATCGTCCATTAATGGCACCGTTATTTTCGCAGTCTGATAATTTCAAATTTCCAGAACTGTTACCAATTATTCCTGCTACTGTATCTCCTTCAATTTCACCGTTATTAACACAATTATTTATAATTAATTCATCGGCATATGTTGATCTATTAGACCCATTATATATAATACATATTCCTGCTGTATAAGTATGATTACCCTTTGCTATACTTTCCACTTTGCCTTCATTTGTACATCCTGTTATTGATGTTGTACATGGTCTATTATCTGTATTAGTAACTCCTGCAACAATTCCTGCTGTATAACCATAAGTTGTAATGTCACCTCTGTTAATACAGTCTTTTATAATACAATTTTTAGCTTGAGCAATAATACCACCAACTACAAATGCCTTCGTGGCAGCAATATTTCCATTATTTTCACATTTATCAAAAATACAATTCTCTGCCCCGCATACCAATCCTGCCACTATCTGCGTATTATTGTTGTATATAATGTCTGCATTATTTATACAATGTATAAATTCACTCGCATATGCTTCCTTTATCATAGCTGAACAATAACCGTCTATTTCAATCCTATTACCTGTAATACTACAGTTTGTAAATTTTGAATCAATAGTAGAATTTGCAAGGTAGACGCCCAAACCTCTGCCATCTTCTTTTTCTTTACATTCGATTTCAAGATTCTTTATTTCACTTACGTAAATATCATCGAATAACATTGTTTGAGCTCCATTTGAATTAATTCCTGATATTTTATGACCATTGCCATCAAAAGTACTATTTTTCAGTGTTTTTCTTCCAATAACGTCATCTTCATCATCATAATTTTCCGGAAACTCTATATCATTTATAAGTTTTCCGCTGATTCCTGACTCTACATTTTTCAAATATGTAATTAATTGGTCAAATGTAGAAATTTCATAGTAACCGTCTTTCTCGCTTTTTACTACTTTCTCGTCAGCGCCACATTCCATACACTTGCCATCTTTAAATGAGTGCTCTAATTTCTCAATTGTTTTGCCTTCTTTAATAACTTTATGGCATATTGTGCAATATACATCTCCTGTGTAGCCTTCTTTTTCACATGTTGCTTCTACACCTTTATAATCCTTTATCAAACATGAATCTATTTCTTCCGGATCCATATCATGATATGCCTTTATGACCTTATTTTCCGGCTGGTTTTCATTTTCCAAACCGCAATACTTACATTTACTGTCACCTAAATATCCGTCAGTTGTACATGTTGCCTTTACGCTATTAACTAAGACATACCTATGATCTGCATATCCATAGTCTTCATCTTCTAAAACTTTCTCATTTCCACAATTCACACATTTTAAATAACGTTTACCATATTCATTACATGTAGGTTCAATTGACTTATAATTAATGTAATTATGTTCACTGTCAGGTTCTATGTTTTCACCATGTTTTACAACTTTTCCACATAAATCACATATAACATCTCCTGTATAACCACCTTCTGAACATGTTTTAATTGCTTTATTTTCTACATGTGTTCTGTCATGTGGACAATCAATTGTTACAGTAAATTCTCCATAATCATTTTCTTGAGGCACTATAACTAAGTAGTATTTCTTATCTTTTTGAACTTTATACTTAATTGCCGGAGCACCCGTTCCTCCACCATACTCATTTTCTGCCAAATAGTTTTTAAAGCTTATATAATCGCTATCTCCTGAATAATATTTTTCAAGTTCATCCATAAGCATTTCATCGCTATAATTTGTTTCGTCAAACAAGTATCCGATGCTATTCCAATATCTTGTATTGTTACATTCAAAAATAATTTTTTCTGTTTCCGGTGCAGTATATTCTACTACCTGAATTGGTAATTTTTCTGTTATATATGAAGAATATTCTGTGCCTTTTTTAGCATTCTCTATTCTTCCACAATTTTTGCAAATATTATTTTCATATTTATGTTCGAGCTTTGGTATTACCTTATTTTCTTTTAATACTTTATCACATACTGAACATTTTTCTTCACCTGTTTTTCCTTCGATATAACAATTTGCTTCTCTGGCATCCACAACCTCAACTGTATGTTCACCCGGTTCCAAAGTCTGTCCCTGTTCCACAAGTTTTCCACATGTATCACAAATAACATCACCTGTGTAACCACCCTCTGTACAGTCTGAAAGTGTTCTTCCTTCCCTGTGTGTTTTCTCATGAGCACATGTTATTGTTATTCTAAATTCACCTGTAGCTGTTGAATAAGGTCCTACAACAAAATAATATATCTTATCTTTCTCTAATTCTGCGGTTATTTCAGGTGCCGAGTTTGCGCCATCATCATCGTTAATCTTCCAATAACCTTTTAATATAGAATTGCCTCCGGTATTATTACCTATTATTGCGTTAAACTTTTCTATTCCGTCTATTATAACCTGGTCATTAAAGTTTTCTTCTTTAAATAAATAGCCATATGAATCCCAAACTGTAATATTTTCACAATAAAACTTGTACTTTCCATTTTCAGGTGCCTTAAACTGTATTACCTGGAACGGATATAAATTTGTTGTCTTTGATGTATATGTTGTATCTAACTGGGCATTATTAATTCTTCCACAGTTTTTACATACATTATCTTCATATTCATGTTCAAGTTTTGGAGTAACTGTTCCCTCTGCTAATTTTTTATTACAAACACTACAATATGTATCGCCTGTATAACCCGTTACATAGCAGGTTGCATCTTTAACATCTAATACTGCTTCCTGATGTTCACCCGGTTCCAAAGTCTGTCCCTGTTCCACAACTTTTCCACATGTATCACAGACAGTATCTCCTGTATAACCTCCAACTGTACAATCCGATAAAGTTTTTCCTTCTATATGTGTTTTATCGTGAGTACATGTTATTGTTACGCTAAATTCTCCTGTATATGTATAAGCATAATAAGTACCTAAAACGAAATAATATGTCTTATCTTTCTCTAATTCTGCTGTCATTGCAGGTGCACCATTTTTACCCCCATCATCATTAACACCCCAAAAACCATCTAATCTTGAATTCTCTACATTCGAATTTTCTAATTTTGCATTAAACTTTTCTATTCCGCCTTTTATAACCTGGTCATTAAAGTTTTCTTCTTTAAATAAATAGCCATATGAATCCCAAACTGTAATATTTTCACAATAAAACTTGTACTTTCCATTTTCAGGTGCCTTAAACTGTATTACCTGGAACGGATATAAATTTGTTGTCTTTGATGTATATGTTGTATCTAACTGGGCATTATTAATTCTTCCACAGTTTTTACATACATTATCTTCATATTTATGTTCTAATTTTGTAATGGCATCCCCGGCTTCTAATGTTTCTCCACAAACTGTACAATATATTTCACCTGTATAACCATCTAAATAACAGCTTGCTTCCCTAACCTTACGAAGCTCTTCTGACTCTGTATGTCCATTGGCCGGAGTTGTTTTCCCATGTTCCAAAACCTTCTTACATGTAGGGCAAATCTTATCGCCTGTATAGCCATCTTCTGTACATGTTGCCTCTTTTACTGTTTTTTCATCAATAACAGCCTCTGCATGTCCTCCCGGCTCTGTCTCTTTTCCATCTGCTATCTTTTCATCACAGAATCCACAATAAGTATCTCCTGTGTAACCTCCCTGCTCACAGTCTGCAAAAGTTTTATTCTTTACAACATACTGTGATTCAGGATGAATACATTCATTGTATTCTATGACACCTGTATTTCTACTTGACACAGTACAGTCATTCCATTTTTCTGCACCTGAACTTCTTGTGCTATCGTAAATTTCCGCTACTGTTTCATTTTCACTGTTAGGTTCACCTTCGTTCCAATTAGTGTAATTTACTTCGCTTCCATCTGCCCACATCCATTCCTGAATATTTTCCTTATTTCTCATAAGTCCAATATAAGATGATGTAGTTGTTTTTCCTGTACTTGAAACCTTTGCAACTATCTCATTCTCTTCTGCTGAAGAAATACAGGCAAGGTAGCCGCCGCTTTCCTTAGCTTCTGCATTTACCTGCTCGTATGTTCCCACACTACTTAACTTATAAAAATGTCCTGTTGTGGTATCATATGCCATGTCATCCATATAAACCACACTCTCATTTGTATCCTCTTCTTCCGCTGCACTTACCGGCACTTCACGTACTCCAATAGTTGTTACAACCATTGCCAATGCCAATGTTGTGCTTAGTAATTTTTTCCATTTTCTCCTCATATATTATCCTCCTTTTTTATCGTACCTTGTCTGTTACAACATTATTATAAAAAAATAATATATAAGAAATCTATAAGCTGGCGTCCAACGGTTATTTTGTGGCGTCAAGTGGTTGTAATAAAACTCCTGAAACGATAAATTTGTTTTCGTCTGTTTTTATATTAACGTCTCCGTTGTATTTGTGAACAACATATTTTACCGACTCAATTCCAATACCGTTGCCGTTAGCCTTAGTTGTCAGAAATTGCTGATTTTTCTTTTTAATACTTCCATTAAAACCATTCTCAATATAAAAAACTATTGAGTCTGAATTAGGCTTGTAGATTTTTAAATTAATATATCTTTTATTTTCCTGCACCTCATCACAGGCATCAATTGCATTCTCCAAAAGATTTCCAAACAATACTGTTAAATCTGCCTCCTTAACATTGGTTTCTTCCGGCAACTCAATATTTAACTTTAACTTTATTTTGTGAGCTTCCGCCTGCTGAACATAATATACAATCAGTGCATTTAAAATAAAATTGGTGCAATAAACCAAAGGCTTCTTTAATGACACGTGTTCCAAATATGTTTCTATGTACTCTGTAATTTTCTTACACTCATTGTTTTCTGCCATTGTGTGAACAGCCTTCATATGATGCTTCAAATCGTGACGCGCCCTCCTTGTAGATTCCATTTGCTTCTTCATATTTTCAAAACAAAGATTTTCAATTTCAAGCTGTTTCTTTTCTTCTTCCAAATTAAGATTATATTGAAATTCAGCCATAGAATTAACAATAACCGTATAAACAACCACAGCTCCAAGATTAATAAAAAACGTAAAAATCATATTAACCGGGTCCATTGCTAACTCAATTGATGATTTTGTATTAAAATAAAGCCCATGATACCAGAACAGATAAAAAGTTGCCGGAATTGTCCACAAAAATCTCCAAATCTTTTTTCCCGTATCTATATGAGCCATCCCTTTTATATACTTTTTAAAATATAAAAATAAAAGTGGAATAAAAATAAGCTGCACTATCATTGTGCATAAAGAAAAAGACCATTTGTTGTTTTCAACTGCAAGCTGTGGAAAAATATGACCTTCCACACACTTTGCACACATTACAACAAAGTTGGCAAAATTAGATACTATTAATAAAACAAATACAAGTTTTCCTACATTCTCTTTTATTGCAAGAAAATAAAATCCACCGTAGCATACTGTGCTTAGCAGTGAAAATAAAGCTTTCTGTTCCTGTGAACACATTGTTGCATATATTCCAAGAGCACTTTGAATTACCGTAAGAATAACAATGCATCCGCTTAACTTAATTTTGGACATTCTAAACTTGTCCTCGAAAGGATACAACGCCAGTCCTAAATATGGCAAAAGACTAACCATCGAATACAATATAATTTCAAACATTCTAAAAGAGGTCATTTACGTTTCCTCCTTTTCCATTAATTTTTTCATAAGAAAATCTGTATATTGCTTCTTCACTTCACCATACTTTCTTCTGCTAATTGGAACAAATTCACCATCCTTCATTCTAAATCTGTCCTCTTCAATTCCGTCAACCTGTTCCAAATTAACCATTACACCTTTAAAACTTGGAATTAATTGTCCGAATGATTCCATCATTTTTTCAAAATCTTTTTGTGTACTTCTTGTTTGTATCTGTTCTCCATCACTCATAAAAATAGTTACATAATGACCTGAAAATGTTGTATACACAATAGAATTAATTATTATTTTCCGACCATCTTTCAGTTCTAAAATTTTTCCGTCTTTTTTTTCTGAAAAGATTCTATCCATAACATTCTCAAGACGTGTTTTATCATAAGGCTTAATTAAATAATCTTCTGCTCTTACTTCATAACTTTCACTGGCAAACTCATTGCTCGTTGTAATAAATACAATTTTAACTTTTTTATCTTTCTTTCGTATCTCTCTTGCAGCGTCAACACCCGTTAATTTTTCCATGTATATATCCATAAAAATCAAATCAAAGAACGTTTCCTGTTCATTTTTCAAATATTCAAGTATATCTTCTGCACTGTTAAATATATGTATCTCTGAATTTTCAATATTTCTTTTTAAAAGAATTCTCTCCAAACCTTCTCTTAAAAAAATTCTGTCAGTATGGTTGTCATCAACAATTGCAATTCTCATGACTTCTCCTTATGTGTCCACTATTATGTTTAACATAGAATTCTCTTATCCTATCCCAACACATTGTAACTGTGTTTATTCTACCACATTTTTAAAGTCAAAATCATCATCATTTTTTTTAGTTTTGCTACTTTTGTTTTCTGAACCTGAAGATGACTTACTTCCTGTATTTTTTGAAGAACTATTTCCACTGCTACTTCCTGTGTTTCCGGTTGAACTGCTTCCATAGCTTCCTCCTGTACTCCATGATGAATTATTATTTACTGCCGGTACAGTTGTAACTGTGTTTTTTCCTGTTTTTTTCTTCTTTTTCTTCTTTGTTGTTTCCGAAACAGTTGTTGGTATAACAGTTGTTGTCTCCGTAACCGCTGTTGTCTCTAACATTGTATTTTCAGGCACGGTTGTATTAAACTGTGTGCTATTCTCCATTGCCATATTAAATATCCTGTCAGTTAATCCATATGCAACTAATAAAATAATCAATATATTAGCTAATATTATAATCACAATTATAGGAATTCTATATTTTTTGTCAGTTTTATTTTCTTCTTGTTTTACGGGATTTTCTGATTCATTGTTTATTGTTTTAGTACCTGATGCCTCCCCTACATAAGAATTAACAATGCCTACAGACCCTTCCTGTTCTTCCTTAACTTCCTTAACCATATGATTTGCAGCATTATGGTTCTCTTTTATTATACTGTCATCTTCCAGTGTGATTCCATATTGTTGAAAGCTTATGCTGTCATCATTTCTACCATATAGGTTTTCAACTAACTCAGCCTCTTTTTCACTAATAACTTCATCCTTAAAATTTATTGAATCAAATCCTATTTTTCTACTTAGTTCCTCTTTGCTTAATTTGTTTTTTGCTTCAAGTAAATCATTTAGGAAATCATCTGCTCTTTTATATCTCTCTTCAGGTGAAGATATTGCTTTTCTTATTATTGCTGCAATCTCCTTAGGTGCACAAACCGGATTACTTAATTTTTCATACTTCATTCTCTTATAAAAAGCTTTATCTTCATCCTCTGTAGTATATTCACTTGGAAAGTCAGGATAATATGGAAATCTTTTTTTGTTAAATAAATAATACAAAAGTATTCCAAGAGAATAATTATCTACAGAACTGTTGTACTGTCCCTGTCCTATATAAACCTCCGGTGCTATATAGTTGGGAGTTCCTTTTATTGTCTTTGCTCCGGTTGTATCATTTATATTCTTGGAAACTCCAAAATCACCTAATTTAAATACGCCATCCTTTGTCACAAATATATTGCTTAGCTTTATATCTCTATGGATAATATTGTTCTTGTGGCATACGCTTAAACCGCTTGATATGTCTATTCCTATCTTTAAAACATCCTCTACCGTTATATTAGTATTTTGTACCCATTTGCTTAGTGGCATAAGCATTTCCATTAATATGTATATATTGTATCTGAACTCTCCTACCTGTTCCACATCACTTTCATAATAAGAAACAATGTTATGATTATCTTTTTCTGAAATCAACGAAAAAACTCTAATTTCATTAATGACACGGTTTAATTCTTTTCTAAAATAAGAATTAGTTTTTTCCCTGTCACCACCCATAGAGTTTAAAACTTCAATATATTCGTTTTTCGATGGTATTGTAATTACTTTTAATGCTCTTGTTGTATTTCCTACAATATTGCTTCGTTCTACTCTATAAACATCTCCGAAACCACCAGAGCCTATTTTTTCTACAACCCTGTAACCTAATATTGTTCTGCCTAAAATAGATTCCATAATTGTCTCCCATTTTCATCTATTTTTTTTGATTTTTTAAGTTCTCATATTAATGGTTTTTGACCATTTGCTATAATAAACTTTCCCGTCTATTATAATAAATGTTCGTGCCCTAAACTTATACTTTAATCTTTTCTTCAAAGATTTCTTTGAACTTGTTATTCCTACTGTTCCTTTTTTAATCTTGCTTTTTTTGATATTTAATGAAGTATTTATATTTCGGAATTTTTTATATTTTCCCTTACCGTTTTTCATATATACTTCTATTCCGTTACTTTCATCTGATATTATTCCCCAATATATCTGCCATGTTTTTGATGACTTCTTTATTTTAATCTTAGGCTTTAACAGCTTGGGGCGCTTAACTGTTACTGATGCTATGGGTGTTGACAGTGTCTCACCATCAACATAGCGTGCTTCAACATAATAGTAATACTTCTTCCCTATCTTTACCTCTTCATCCTCTACTTGTGTTTTTGTGCAAGTTCCCAGATTAATATACATTCCATCATACTTTGTTGAACGATATACATTATACTTTACAGCACCAATCATCTCTTCCCAATTAAGTAACACCTTCTGTTTTCCAATAACCTGTTTTGGCAAAATATTCGTATTATTCTTTTTAAGTGGCTTATAAAATGTAAAGTAGTGTTTCACGTAGTAATTATTATCTATGTACAATGCAATTTCATATCTGTGATTCATTTTCTTAAAAAATTCAGGTGAAAGATCAACCATTTGATTCATATACGTATCGTACCAATACTTACTACACTTATCACTTATAACTGTAGTTCCATCAATACGTATGGAAAATGTGCTTTTATAAATAGAATTTCCTATAAAACCTAACCTGAATTGTACTCCGGCCTTAGCCCATTCACCCTTAATATCCTCTTCAAAAGTAATACTTGGATAGTTTTCCATCAAATGCATACCCGCATTAATATCTGCAAATTCTACTTCCTGTTTATATTTTACATCTGTGTATACAGTCTCTGCATTAGCATTTATTGGAACAAGTATTCCTAAAAAAATTGCTGCAAGGAAAATAAGAATACTTATTTTGATTTTTTTACTATGGCCTTCAATTTTTTTCATATTTTTTCTGTTCTCCTTCTAATTTTTTTAGAAATAACTGTATTATTATGTTTTTAACATTCTGATCCTCTATTTGATTTCTTATACTTGTACCAATATTAACATATACACCGTTATACTTTTCCGAACGATATATGTTATACCTTTCAGCTCCAATGATTTCTCCCCACTTAAGTGACACTTTCTGTTTTCCATTAATCTGCTTTGGAGTAACAGTTGTATTCTGTTTAACAAGGGGTTTATAAAAAGTAAAAAAATGCTTTATATGACATATATTATTTATATATATTGCAATTTCATATCTATGATTCATTTTCATAAACATTCATCCTATTTTTCTATATTATTTTCCACAAACAACTGCAGCATTCCATAGTCTTCATCTTCCAAATCTAACGACTGCAATGTATCCTTAATATAATACTGTACCTCTTCCTGTATTTCCTCAGAAGTTTTTAGTCCTGTTAGCTCAACAAGAAGATTTTTACACTGTTCTTCTATATGTGGATTGTCGGAATAAGCACTTACAAGCGCCATATGATTAGTCTGATATGTGGGATTTGCCACATCAATATTAGACAACACATAAAGAATTATACATTCTATCTTGTCCTTTGGACAAAGCTTCTCCATATTGGCATACCATAACAACTGGTTTATTTCAAGACAAGACATATTAAGCTTAATACCTAAAGCCATAAGGCGCTGTCTGTTGGGAACTTCGCCCCAGTTTTTAAGATTTGAAATCATCTTTTCAAATCCTTTATCAAGCTTTTCATTTTCAATCAGACTGTGATAAGAACCTCCTAAATTTTCCGCTTTAACATAGGCTTCAATATAATCAATCAGCTTATAATAACTGTTTAAATATTCTACTTCATTCTTTCTTACAAAATCCACCAGTTCCTTTTCATTAGAAAAACCAATAATTTTCTTTTCTATATCCATTGTACTATTAGGTGAATCTGCAAGAAACTTTCTTTTATTTTTTGTTTTCAAAATATTAAGGAAATTGGCTTTAATTTTCTCATATTCGTCATATGGATTTATGCTTTCGTCCTTTGGATAATGGGAAATAATATAAATACAAATGGCATCTTCCAATGACTTAGAATAAAGTCTTGGATACTTGCCGTATCTTTGAAGTACAAAATTAATCTCCTGTAGATTATATCTTAGACCCATACCAAACTTTATAAAATTCTCTCTTGATTTAGGCATACAGTTGTTTTTTACCCAACCTTTAATTGTATTCTTGCTAAAACCACATTTCTTGCCTAGTTTTTCATATGACAGTCCATTAGTTAACATAACATTGTTAACGTAATCCCTCCAATTAGAATAATATGGACTGTATTTGTTCAAAATCTGCTTTAATTCATCTATTTCTTCACAGTTAATTACCTGAAAATACATATCTGTAGTGTTTACATGTCTCATCCTGTCTCCGTCCTGTATATTAGTTTTCTTTCTGCTCCGTATATCTGTTCTGTATATTAGTTTTCTTTTTGCTCCATTGATTGGATTCTTCTATATATCCTTGTCGCTGTAGGATTTCCTTTATCCATAGCTTTCCTATACCAGTATTCAGCGTCTTCCATATTGGCTGTTCCAAGTTTTCCTGTCTGGTATAAAATCCCAAGATTTAAACATGCCACATCATCCCCCTGCTTTGCCGATTTAAGCAATAATTGTTCAGCTTTATGTATATCTTTGTTTACACCTTTTCCTTTTTGATAAAGATAGGCAAGATTGTTTAGTGCTTTCGTATTTTTATGCTCTGCTGCCTTTTTGTACCAATCTGCTGCTTTAACATAATTTTTGGGAACACCTTTTCCTTTGTGATACATATAGCCTATCACATATTGGGCCTTTTCGTCTCCTTTTTTTGCGTTTTCTATATTTATTTGATAAATAAGTTTGTTTTGTTCATTCTTTTTTTTACAATATTCAATCTTTTCCAGACATTCCCTATTAAGTTCCTCAATACTTTGTTCTCTCACATCTATGTCAATCCTGGTGCCCAGTCCGTTGGCAACCTGCTTTACAAGCCTTGAAATCTCATAAGCTTCATTGTTAATCATTACCTGATTCTTAATCAAATCAAAAAGCAACAACTTGCCCTTTCCACTTCCATCAACGCACAACTCTTCATTGTTAACAAAAATATTTAACTTGGAAAGCCTGCTTTTCAAATACTTTGCGCTCATTCCAACATCATACATAATCTCATAAAGGTAAATCTTCTTTTCTTCCTCAGTCCTGTTCTTTAACTCATCTCCACCATCCAAAACCAAATCAACTAACTGATTCACCCTTTCCGTCACTATGTAAATAATAATTCCGTCCTCAACACTTTCCTCATACATACTTGTGCATTGAATAAGATTAGAGCTGTTGCTGCTTTCTCCATAAAGCTGCTTTACCATATCCTTTAAATGAAGTTCATCCTTCTCTAAATAAATAACAACCAATGATTTCGGCAAACCGTCCCCATCTTCAATCTTAAAAACAACAACACCATTGTTCCATGAAGACTGTTCAATCATAGTTAAATTGTTGTGCTTTAGGTATGTATCAATGCTTTTTGTTAATGCGAATTGATTCATGGAGACTCCTTTCTTTGTGTATTTTTATGGTAGTTCTATTGTACCATATGTGGAAGATAAAGTATTGTTGGAAAAAGGATTTCCCGGAATTCAGGAAATCCTTTTCTCTTTCTTCATTTATTATTTAAGACGATTTACAACCTTATATGCATCATCCAAAGTGGTATTAATCTCTTCTTCATTTTCCGACTTATTAACTAAGTTAACTTTGCACATATTATACAATAATTAAAAAAATATTTTATTCCTCCTTTTAATTATCTAAATATGAATTAATTTGTTCTACTATTTGTTCAAAACGTTGAATATAATTGTCTTTTACGAAAAAATAAATGTCACTTGAAGCATAATTTACCATACTCAACAATTCCTTTTTCATATCCTCTACTGCTTGGTAACAATCATATCCATCAAAACTCTCAACGTACACTGTCACCTCTTTAAAATCACCAAAAAGTGTTTCAACATAATCTGTATCTTTATCAATATCAAGTTTGTCCTTATAATAGGAAAACGACTTAAATTGATATATGTCACTTGCACTTTTAACTTTATAATCAAAGACATCACATATTTTCTCTTTATAATTGTCACGTATATCCAATAAATCTTGTATATCCATATTAAATTTGTTTACGTTTACATAATCCAAAATTTTATTTATATCATTTTCAATTACTTTTCCAAATTTTTCAACTATTTGATTCCCAACATAATTATTTGATTCTCTCTCAATAAAAGAATTTCTCTTTGTTATATATGGCCATAGAAGATTTGCATAAGCATCTCTACACTCGTTTTCCTTTCTAAAAATCTTTTCTCCAATGTCCATATCAGGTTCAAACCACATATCCACCTCCCATTCTTCTAACTCATAATCTTCAATTTTTGTTTCTATCTCCAAAACAGAATATTTCCTTTTTGATTTTTTTAAGATTTCCTGATCATATATTTCAATTATTCCCTCTTCACCTGATTCCTCAATTATTTCTTTAACATAATCTTCTATCTTCGCCTTTGCTCTTGGACTTAGAGAAAAATAATCTCTATATGTTTCCACACATTCTGTCTGAAAATTAATTGCCATAAATTCATAAACTGTTCTATATATAATCTTCTGTTTTTTTACAGTTTCAATTTCATCTATATCATCTGGCTCAGCATCTATTGCATTCAAATCCTTTTCAAAGTATTTTGCTAATAATTCTATCATTTGTTTTTGATAGTCATTCATTCCATACTCTTCTACTATCTCTATTAAAAACGAAAAAATTACATCCTTCTCTTCTTCTTCTAATTTTGATATATCATATAATTCCGGATATTGAATTTGATTCAACCTATCATCATGCTCTTGAGCAATATCTATCAAACTATCCACATCATTCTGTATGCAATCGCTTTTATGTTTTATACTTCTTTGTATATTATTCAAAAACTTCGCATGTTGATTAAATTTTTCCTCAAAAGGTTGTGCTCCTGCTACCATTCCCTCTTTAAAAGCTTCCATTTCTTTCTTTTTACTCATATTCCTTTCCTCCTATAACAGTATTGAATCTAAATCTCCCATAACAACATCTTTAAATCCTTCTTTTATGAATTCCTTTTTTATTTCGTTTTTAAATTTTCTGTCATTTAATATTCTATATACCGTAATTAAAAATCCACCAACATCTAAATTCCCCAAACTTTTTGTTATCGCTCTTTTATTTATTGTCTCTATTCCAGCCAATGTGCTAAATGCCACACAAATAACATTGCTTAACGAAGATATAATGTTTGAATATCTTATTATTTTTCTTGTTCTAACCATATATAATTTTTTACTTCCATCTATACTTCTATCGTAAAAAAGCATATGATAATAACCAACTAAACTATTTATAAGTTCACAAAAAACAGCCTGTTCTCCAAACTTAATCGCATTTCCCAAATCTAATCCCCATGTTGCTAAACTTTGAGCAGTTTCAACTGATAATGCTGAAATTCCCGGTAATGGAAGACTTGATGTGCTCTGTACATCTGATGCCAAATGGACAACTTCTTTAACCAAAGAATATGCAATCTTTTCTTTTCCTTCTTTTCCCTCAAATAGTATTGCATTTTTTGTATATTCAAACACCTTATATGTATTAGCTCTATATGCTATTTTGTCCAATGACCTATTTAACTGATTTTGACCTGTTATGACATGATACGATTCAAAGCCGGGATTTATTGTAATTGTACTTGTTGCAATATTCGCTGTTCCAAATATCAATCCTAATAATGGATCATGCCCCAAAGTTTTTATTCTATGATTAAGGCCACTTAATCCCAAATCAAATTTTTTTGCCCCAAAAACCGTATCAAAAGGAACCGGTGAACTTATTATTTCCTGTAAGCTAGGTTGATAAAATCTATGTTGTCTCAACGATTTTTCTTTTATACCTCCCTTAACTTTTTTTGCTGCTGTTTTATCATCCGTCCTTTTATTTAACGCGTTTAAAATCAATTGTCTAGTACATTGCATTGCAACAGCAACAAACAAAATTTCAACATCAAATTTTGTTAACTTTGTTGCATTTGTAAATTCATCATCCAAATCTCTTATTATTGTTCCTGCATTTTTCGAGATCTTCGCAACCCTCTTTGCATCATCTGATAATACTTTTAGTTTATCTGCTTCATTATTGTATTCCTCAAATGATTTTTTTGAACTTTCTCTTAATTTATCAAATCTGTTCATATACAAATATCTTCCTCTATATGTGCTATTGTTCTATCCCATCACTTCAACTTTATCCCCCTGGCTTCTCAACCACATATCGATTCCCTTGCCAAATACTTCTGCTTTCACAATGTAGTAGCCTTTTTCTTCTTCTAATATCTGCGCTGTCGGAAGTCGGTCAAGTATTGCATCAATATCGTCGCCTGTATACTTGAATTTTACGTTTCTAAGTTTGCCACCGTACATAAACTGAATTCGTTTTCTAAACTCTCCCTCTTCGAATCTGTTTCTGTATGGTATAAAGAATTTCTCATCTAATATTTTAAGCTCTCTTATTCGGTCAATTCTGTATATTGTTGGGAACGAATCATTTAAAACTTCAAAATCTTTTTTGATTTCTTCATCACTGATGAATGCCGTTACATAAAAATAGTATTCCGAAAACATTATTGCCACCGGCTTTAATTTTCTTTCTACTATTTCTTTTGTTCCTGCTTTTTCATATTTAATATGGATGTATTGTGATTTTCTGATTGCCTGTCCAATATCCCACATCGTGTCCAAAAAGCTAACCTTATGCCTTGGTTCAATATAATGAAATCTTTCATTTTTTATTAAATCAAGAATTTCTTTCTGATTATTTTTGGAAACACAATTTTCAATCAGCTTATTCAGAATTTCTATCATATCTGTTTTTAGAAGTGCTCTGCTATCAAGTAATATCTTGCAGATTGCCAACATTTGACCATTAGTCAATTCCGTCGGATTCTGTTGTTCCAGACGAAATCCTTTCTTCTCTCTATCATAAATAACATTATTTATAATTCCTGTTCGCCCTACTTCCGATTCCATAAAACTTCTTATATCATCAATGTCTCTCTGAATACTTCTCTCATTTACTCCATAATTATTAGCTTCCTCGACCTTGTTTACAATTTCACCACTGACTAATTTTTTGTATATACCAAGAACTCGTTGTATCTTATCAGTGCTTTCAAGTTGCATATTCATTCCTCCATTTTTTTGTTTATAAAAATTATACAAATTTGCATAGACACATATTGTCACTCTAGGCATATACAACAAATTTTATTCATAAATCTCATTGATTTTTTTCAAATATTAACCTAATTCTTAAATATGTGTTTTATTTTTGAGCTCTGATATAATTTTACCACTATGGAATGGTCGTTTTTTTCACAAACTGACCCCTTGTTTTTCCACAAAAAACAGCCGCACCACTGAAGAATTGCTTCACTGAATCGGCTGTCTTTTATTTTAGTATTTTATTTTTCTATCTTTCTTTATTCATCCAAAATTTCAGATATCTTATCTATGTTATACAGAGGAATGTTTGTCATCCAATCCTGCTGCCTGAAATCTGACATGGATGTTCTCACCGCATATTTTGGCTTATACTTATCACAGAAAGCCTTTAGGCTCTTAGCTTTCAAATTTTCCCATATCTTCGGTTTGTCCCATATTTTCGGTAACGTACCCCAAATTTTGCCATTTCTTGTTTTTTTGTGGTACGTTTTCAACTTATGTAAACTTGTTATGTCACATATTCTTGCTTTAAGCTTGCTATTATCACATATTGACTTATTCTCATATTGTTATGTAAACTAATATGTTACTTATACTAGCCGTGTTGCAAAAAATGTACCCCAAAAATTCAATATTTCTGAATTTTTGGGGTATTTCTCAATATACCAAATATTTTCTTGATTTTATGTAAACCAGTTTTTCTTTAAATTCCAAGTTTATGGCATTATGTAAACTGGTAACACTTCTAATTCCAGGTTTATGGCATTATGTAAACTGGTAACTTTTGTCTCAACAAGGAGTTGTATTGAGATTTTTTATCAACCAATACCACCAAGTATAGCTCCTGCAACCAAAGCAATAAAAGCAAGTGGTACTAAAACATACTTTCCAAGTGGCACAAACCATGGACCGATATTCTTATCTCTTCCCTGATTAACCGCATTAACCGCAAAGTCTTTTCCTGCAACCCAGAAGAACATAATCGCCGCAAGCATTGCTCCCAGTGGACAAATATAAATTGAAACTGCATCCATCCAGCCTGAAACAATTCCCTGGATAACTAATGCTACAATGCAACCTACAACGGCAATACTTCCAACTGCCACAGGTCTTTTGAACCCAAATCTTTCTTCCAATGTTGCCACAGGTGCCTCGTATAAATTAACAAGTGAACTCATTCCTGCGAACAATACGCATATGTAGAAAATAATTCCAACAATCTTGCCACCCGGCATACCGTTAAACACGTTAACAAGGTAGATAAACATTAATCCCGGTCCGCCTGATGAAAGCTCTGCTCCACCAACTGCCATTCCCGGAATAATTACAAATGATGCAAGAAGGGCTGCCAATGTGTCAAAAATAGCCACATTTTTTGCTGAACTTACCACATCTTCTGTTTCACTTAAATATGAACCGTAAATAACTGTTCCATTGCCTGCAATTGATAATGAGAAAAATGCCTGTCCAAAAGCATAAATCCAAAGTCTTGGATTCAGCAATCCCTTAGGATTAATTGTAAAAATATACTTGTATCCTTCGCTTGCTCCCGGAAGTGTAAAAATATAAATTCCAAGTCCAAGAAACAACGCAAACAATAAAGGCATCATAAACTTATTGGCTCTTTCAATACCTCCGGCAATACCAAATGCCATAATCACTGCTGTAACAATCACCGCAATTACAAGCCAAGTATTGTTTCCGAAAGCTGAAGCCGTAGTTCCAAACATACCGCCTATGACATCCATATTCTTTCCCATTCCTGAAAGCTGACCTGATATTGCAAGGAATGCATATTTAAAAATCCATCCTACAACAACTGTGTAGCCAATAGCCAATGCAAGAGAACCAATTACAGGCAGTAAGCCCACAATCTCTCCTGACTTCTTCTTGCCTGTGTGCACCTCAGTACACTTTCCAAAAGCCTTAATAGGACCGCCCTTAGCCGCACGTCCCAAAGCCATCTCTTCAATAAGTCCAGTTGAACCTATCAAAATTACAAACAAAACATAGGGAATCAAAAAAGTCATTCCTCCCCAGTCTGATACCATATATGGGAATCTCCAAATATTCCCCATACCTACGGCAGAACCAATACAGGCGATAACAAACCCAGTTCCGCTCTTAAAACCGTCCCTCGTTTTTTCCATTAAATAAATATCCTTTCTACTCGCTATATGAAACCTATTGTATCATATTTACAATGTAAAGTCTTACATTATTTTAGAAATGTATTTCGAAATATTCTTTTAAATTTTTAAATATACTTATAAAATTATTTTTATATACTTGTGATTTATGTTATTATTAAGTTGTATGGATAAGGGTCTTTTTTCAGGAGCTACAGTTAAAGTCTGCAACAATTTCTACACAATTTTTGATGGTTCACATGCAGGACAGTATGCCGGTGTTGGAATGCAGATTAAAAAAACAGGAACAACAAAAGTTTCTTTTAAGGTAAGATGCGGAAAGAAGATATACAACTGCAAAACAACAGTTAAAGTTGTAAAATATGCTAACCCATTTAAGAAAATCTTATTAGACAATACAGACATCACAAAATACTATAACCATAAGTTTTCAAGTCAGGAAAGTAACCTTGGAAAAACTATATCTTTAAAACCTAACAAGAATTGGAAAATCAAATCTTGCTACCTATACAAAAACGGCAAGAAATTAAAGAAACTTAAAGGTTCTTCTTATAGACTTCCTGAAGATACATCAATGACACTTACAATGACAAACAAGAAAACAAAAGTTGTAGAAACATTAAAATTCGACTATGCCGACTTTGGTGATTACAACCTAGATATCTATTAAAATTTATTATTACATATTACAGAAAGGGTGCCTAATATTTGCAAGGCACCCTTTCTTTGCATATCTATTAATCAAATTTCTGCTTCTATAAACTTACGTGATAAATAATTGTCGGGTGCCACATTTTTCAGCTTCCCTTTAGAAAAATTATTTATTTAACACTAGCTAATCCAATTGCTCCCCTTTGCTTTCAATAACCTTCTTATACCAATAGAATGACTTCTTTTTGCTTCGCTTGAGGGTTCCTTTGCCCTCATTGTCCTTGTCAACATAGATGAAGCCATATCTTTTTTTCATTTCCCCTGTTGTAAATGATACGCAGTCGATACAGCCCCATGGTGTGTAGCCCATTAGGTCCACGCCGTCATCAATTACAGCCTTCTTTAATTGCTCTATGTGGGCACGAAGGTATTCAATTCTATAATCGTCATCAATTGTGCCATCTTCGTTAACAGTATCAATAGCTCCAAATCCGTTTTCTACTATAAATAGTGGAATTTGGTATCTTTCATAAAGAAGATTCAATGCATATCTAAGTCCTACAGGGTCTATCTGCCAACCCCAATCACTTGACTTAACATATGGATTAGGAACACTTCCCGGAAATCCGTCAATCCCATTACCATCTGCCACATGGTCTGCTTTAACCGCATTAGTCATATAGTAACTTAAACCTACATAATCCACAGTGCCTTCTTTAAGTATCTGTGCATCTCCTTCTTCCATATTAACGTGAATGTTTTTTCTCTTCCATTCCGGCCAGATATATGATGGATACTCACCTCTTACGTGAACGTCGCCAAACAAATATCTGTCATGCATTGCCTCAACTGAGTACATCATATCGTCAGGATTACAGGAATATGGATATAATGGAACACAAGCCATCATACAACCAATCTTAAAATCAGGATTAATCTTATGTCCTTCCTTAACTACCATTGCACTGGCAACCAACTCATGATGTACGACCTGATACATACATTCTTCCGGATGTTCTTCTTTTGTGAAAATCACTCCCGAACAAGTATATCCAAATAATGGATACTCATAGTTTTTCTGATTATTAATTTCATTAAAAGTCATCCAATACTTAACTTTATCCTTGTATCTTTCCATTACTGTAAGTGAATAATGAACAAAGAAATCAATAACCTTTCTGTTTTTCCAACCACCATATTCTTTTACAAGATAATATGGCATTTCAAAATGTGATAATGTTACAACAGGTTCAATTCCATATTTAAGTAATTCATCAAACAAATCATCATAGAATTTAAGACCTTCTTCATTAGGTTCTTTTTCGTCTCCATTTGGAAAGATTCTTGTCCATGCTATGGATGTTCTAAAACATTTAAATCCCATTTCAGCAAACATCTTTACGTCTTCCCTATAATGACCGTAAAAATCAATTGCCTCATGGTTAGGATAATTGTATCCTTCAAGCACTCCGTCTGTAATCTGTCTGTCAACACCGTGTGCTCCTGCTGTTAAAACATCAACAACGCTTGGTCCCTTTCCACCAACGTTCCATGCTCCTTCAACCTGATGAGCCGCTACAGCTCCTCCCCACAAAAAATCTTTAGATAACATTTAATCCTCCTAAACTGTTAAGAATGCAATATCCTTTACAGCTTCCTTCTTTCCTTCTAAAACTTCAATATTTTTTGATGTGTCAGTAATAATGTACATTACAGTATTGTCATAACCTTCTTTTTTGAGGAGTTCGTTGTCAAAATCTATAAGCAAATCTCCCTTTTTAACCACATCTCCCTGTTTAACCTTAATGCTAAATCCCTTTCCATTAAGGTTAACTGTATCTACACCAATGTGAATTAAAATTTCTGCACCTTTTCCGTCTGACATACCAACTAAATGACCTGATGGATACAATGCAACAATCTTTCCATCAAATGGTGCATGGACTTCTCCATTTGCAGGGATAATTCCAACACCTTTCCCCATTGCTTCTGATGCAAAAGCCTGGTCTTTAACTTTACTTATTGGGAAAACTTCTCCGGCTACAGGTACTGCGAATTCTATTGTAGGTTCATTATTTTCTTCAATAGCTGTGTTTCCTTCTAAGTTTTCAAAGTCATCTGTAGGTTCATCTTCAAAACCAACAATCATAGTAAGAACCGCACCAAGTACAAATGAAACTAAGATTGAAATTAAAAGTCCAATAAACTGTGTTGTATGACCTGCTTTAAAGTATGCAGGTAATGTTGCAATACCCGGCATATTGTAACTCCATGAAACTGTATGGAAAGCGCCACCGATTGCACCACCAATTGCACCTGCAATACATCCGCAAATCATAGGTTTCTTTAGACGTAAGTTTACACCGTAAATAGCAGGTTCTGTAATACCGAACAATCCTGTAATAGCTGCTGATGCTGAAACACCTTTCATTTCTTTATTCTTAGTTTTTAAGAATACACCAAGTGTTGCACCTGCCTGTGAAAATACTGCTGCTGACTGTAAACCTGTAAATGTGTCATAACCTAAGTTAGCATAGTTGCCAACTGTTACCGGTGTTATCCCCCAGTGAACACCGAAAATTACAAGAATTTCCCATATACCACCAACTACAAATCCTGCAACTATAGGACTTAAGTTGTACAATGTATTATAAATACCACCAATTGCTCCACCAATTGTATTTCCAATAGGTCCGAAAGCAAGCAATGTAAGTGGAACCATAATTGCAATAGTAAACATTGGTGTAAATAAGTTTCTGATTACGATTGGCAAATACTTTTCAAAAAATCTCTGAACATAAGATGCAATCCATATTGCCAAAATAATAGGGATTACTGATGATGTATAACTTAAAAGCTGAACTTTAATTCCCAAAAACTTAACTGTTTCTCCTGCGTTAACCATTGCTATGTAATCAGGACAAACAAGTGCACATGCAATTACAAGCGAAATAAAAGTATCTACCTTAAACTTCTTTGCCGCTGTTACTGCAATTAAAACAGGTAAGAATGTAAATGCTGTCCATGAAATAAAGTTTAAAATTCTGTAAGTTCCACCTGTTGTATCTATAGCATTAAGCGCAACCAAAACTCCAAGAATACCCTGAAGAATACCACAAGCTGCAAGTGTGTATAGGAACGGTGCAAATATTGCTGAAATAACGTCAATGATTCTGCTAACCACTCCTGCTTTCTTGTTTCCTGTGCCCTCTGATGTACTGTCATCCACTGTAACTAATTCCATAACATATTTGTACGCATCTGTTACATGATTTCCGATTACTACCTGAAACTGACCTCCTGCCTGAACAGTAGTAATTACACCTTTGATTTTTGCAACCTTTTCTTTGTCTACAATTGACTCATCTTTTAAAATAAATCTAAGTCTTGTAGCACAATGAGTTACATTTGAAATGTTTCCGTCGCCACCAAGTTCTTTTACAAGATCTTTGGCAGTCTTCTGATAATCAATTGCCATTTTAAATTCTCCTTTTTCTTTGTTTTTCCGTCATGTCTTCATCGGCTAAAAGTATTTTATCATAACCATATTTTATTTCTACAAATCTGCGTTTTATGTAACATATAATAAAAAAAGAAATATGTTACATAGGCGTAACACCCTGTAACATATTTCTTAACCCTTAAAATTTATTTTAATTTCCTGTTATATACTCTTTCAACCGCTATTTAACAGTTTTTTCAATAATAAAATTGCTATATTTTATAGCCTTCTTCCTATTGCCTCAATTAAATAAATAACCGGTATCTGCGTTGTTGTATTAATGTGATTTCCCATATCATGGTCAGTAACATAATAAGATAAACTGTAGTCTGATAATTTGGAAAGTGTAGAAACACTCTTATTCGTAATACTTATGATTTTACATTTGTTCTTTTTAAAATCACTTGCCATTTGTACAACCTGTTCCGTTTCACCTGAAACAGATAATGCTATAACAACTGCATCACTCATTCCCTCCATTATTGGAAAATAAGGATCTTCTATGTACTGACTAAATTTCTTTAAGTTCGAAAAATATCTTGCACCGTATTTTCCAAGAATGCCTGAAGTTCCAAGTCCAATAAAAATAACCTGCTTTGCATCTCTTACAACATCTGCAATTTCATCAAGTTCCTTCTGGTGAATTTCTGAACTTATCTTCTGAAAATATTCCTGAATCTCCTGAATATCCTCATTAACCTGATGTTTCTTATTCTTCTCTTCGTTTAAGAACATCTTAAACTTTACTTTAAATTCAGAATATCCGTCAAAACCGGCTTTTCTACAAAACCGCATAACTGTTGCAGTTGATACATGAACTTCGTCTGCCAATTCTCTTACAGTCATGTAAGTTACTTTCTCTTTGTTCTTCATTAAATAATCATACACCAGCATTTCCATATCGTTTAATGACTTCAGAATCTCATAATTAAACATATTATACCTCTTTGAAGCTTAATTAATTGTTTCAACTCTGATATTATACCATAAACGTGGATTTTATTGTTTACTTTTTGGTTTTCACTGCCTTAACTTTTGTCCATACTGAATAAACTTTCTTATTCTTACCATTTATTTTTTTTGTCTGATAAGCTCTTATGCGTACATAGTATTTTTTGTTTCCTCTAAGTTTTTTAATTATTACTTTGGTTTTCTTTGCACTTACTTTTAAAGTCTTTGTAGCTTTTTTAAAATTTTTCTTTGTAGAATATTGTATTTCATAAAATACTTTACCACTATTCTTCATCTTGTTAAAAGTTACTGTTAATCTTTTGGAACCCTTTGTTATTTTCTTAACTGATGGTTTTCTAAGTGTTTCCTTTTCTGAAGCTGTTGTACTGCCGATAAGTATTGTTCCGGAAGCTGTTGGTTTAGCATTTGTGGTTGTTGTTTCTCTGTCAGGGTTAGTTGCCCCATGAGTTGTAGTTTCCCCATCGGACTTAGTTGTCATCGGAGTTGTAGTTTCTCCACCGGCAGGATTTGTAGTTGGTTGAACACTTCCGTTACCTGTTTTTGAAGCCTGAAATGTATTTCCAAAAACTCCCATATTTATTCTATTTCCATTAGGTTCAGGTTCATTTGCATAATCACTTGCAGGATTTCCTGCGTTGATACACGGACTTGCATCTGTATCTGTTACCCATTTTGAACCGTCCCATCTGCCACCTGTTGACTTAAGATGAAAGTCGCCATTGTTCAAATCTGCAAATATAGGATCTTTGAATATACATCCTTCTCCATATCCATAAGTATTTCCATCCCAACCATCGTTATAAATACATGTATAAGTAATATTAAATATATTTATATCTTCACTTACATCAAAACCTCTTGTATTTTTTGCTATAATACTATCTTGGATAATAGGGAATTTTGTCATTGATTTGCTTGCTTTAATTCCATAATAATTATTTGCCAGGGTAATATTTTTAAGTATTATGCTATCTGTAAGATTATCATCAATACTAAGGTCTAATCCAATTCCGTAACGTTGCTGTTGAAAATTGTAAATCACGCAATTAGATGCTTCAAAAATATTTTCCGATGGAATTTTATTACCATATGCAGTAATACTCATTCCTGAATATGTGTCATTTCCTGTTCCTTTTATAAATACGTTTTCTATTAAAATCTTGCCACAAATATAATCATAATAACTGTTATATTTAACGCTTATTCCTGATGATTCATTTATGAAATCACTATTCTTTATAGTCAGTACTTGTGGTATTTTTTCTTCTGACTCTGTTGATTTACTTACTACCGTACTACTTAACTTAACATTATCAAATACGCAATTTTCAAACACTGCCTTTCCCTCTAAATAATCAGAAGAAGCATTTTGTTCTAAACTAATTCCATTAGAAGATGTTGTAAGTCCCCTGTCAGATGCAGCAACAAATCTCACAGGATTTACTTTTTCTCCAATTGCCTCTAATTCCCCATTATATAAAACATTTAATGACTCTATTACATTTGTACTGCCTGCATTAAATTTAACTTTTGATTTGTTTCCATTCTTATATCCAATATTACAATTTTTAAAATAGTACTCCAACCCGGACACATTTCCAAGGTTACATTCCTGAGTTATCATACTTCCATTTAATTCTACATAATTTCCATATTCTGATGAATAATCGCACCTGTTTTCCTTATAATGTCTTGTTTTATCAGCGTTAATATTAGCTCCAAACTGTACTTTAATGGGTGCACATTTATTCATCTTTTTAGATTCCGTGGATTGGCTTCCATAAAATATGTTCCCTTCTATTATATAATTACATTGACCATCTAAATCTAATGCATTCTTGGTTAATGCTCCTCCTTCTTTAGTATAAAATATATTATCCTTTATTTCTGCATTTCCTCCCCAAACAACTGATGGGCTATAAGACTGTGACACATTATTTTCAAATATGTTATTTTCTATAACACAATTAGATTTTTCATTATACAAATAACTATCATATTCATCAGAAGTTACCCCCTCAATTCCCATTGAAAGAGATTTAAACGTCGAATTTGATATTTTTATATTTGCTTCAACTTTATTTCCATCGTGGTCTCCATAATAGACGCCGGCTCCTATTTCACTTGTCTGCAAATCAACATTCTTAACTAATTCCGTACTATCAAAATTGCAATGATCTACTACTAAATTAAACTTAGTCTCTTCTGTTCCATAAGATACATCAATAAGCCCTTCCGTAAAATCTCTATATTGAGCTCCACCATTTATAAAATTACAGTACTCAAAAGTGTCTGTAACCTCCCCATTATCCGGAAGAAATATCTCTATACCATTCCATCCTACATGAGTGTCTATGTTTTTAAACGTTATTGGTTTCTCCTTTGTGCCTTTTGCCTCAATGCTTCCATCCTCTTCAACTATAAAAATTGGATAAGGTCTATATACTACCTCTGAATTTTCTATTCCATCTATATTACCTGTTCCTGTTCCAAACAAAATTGTTGTTCCCGGCTCAATTATTAATTTACACTTTACGGTTGGACGATTAACTATATTTTTTGAACATATTACATATGTTTTATCCTTTGTCCATCTTACAACATTGCTTCCATCTTCGGACACGATGTCATCGCTTACTATTATCAAATTATCATAATTGACACTGTTGTCTTCTGCTGTAATGTTCTGTGGCATTATTAACATTATCAACGCCAGGCTTAAAATTATAACTACCCATTTTTTATTCATCATATATGCCTCCAAATTTTTACTATATTTCCCGTTATTTTCACATTCCCATTTATGTGCTGATTTGCAAAAATAATGTACACTTAATTTTATTCTTTAACAGAATTTATGTTAAAGAATAAAAAACCGATAAGGTATGTTTAGTATTACACATTTCCTTACCGGTTAACAAGTTGACATATGTCTCATATTTAATTTTAGGCTGTTTTTACTGCTATAATTACTCCCAACTATACTATATCTAATATTTCTTTAAAATTGTTTAACTTGTATGTAGTTTTGCCATACTTTGATGCTTCGTCTAACCCAGCTGAATCAAAGCCACCGGCTTCTGCTGCCTCTATCCCTGCTTCCAAATAATAGTTTTGGCTTACCCCTCCATCTTTTCTTTTATGCCTTCCTTTGTCTGCTCGAACTGTCGCTCCCATGTATCTATTAAATCATTGCACTCACTTATTTTTCCGTTTAGCACTTCCTTTAACTGTTTGTCCAGAGCCGCAAGCATTTCTGTATAATTGATTACATCGCTTTTCATAGTTTCAATACGTTCTTCCAGCCGGGCAATCTCCATCTGTTTTCTACTGTTTTCTTCCATAAGACTGCTGTTAGTTTCCTTTAAACTATCCATCATTTTTTGAACGACTGACTTTTCCGCCTCATCCCTGTTTTCCAGTTTATTTTGTAATTCTTCAATTTTTGAATTCATCTTTTGAATTTGAGCTAAAAGCTGCTGGTTCTTATCATGCTCAGCCTTTGTTTTCTTTCTCTCTTCCTCGATTTGCTTCGCCTGATTTGCCCCAATATTTTGCAGGTATTCGTTTACTTCACCTTTGTTGTAACCTCGCCATGCACTCGAAAATCTATTTTCATTTTCAATCTTTCTTCGCAAATTTTCAATTGTTGCCTTATCATCCTTTCCCATTATAATACCTCCAATAAATCATTTTCTTTCAAACCTAACTGAGATGCGGTTCCACTTGGCAGTTCCAATACACTCCTACTTCCTTTTACCTTTTTGCAACATATACCTGTAGGAACACTGCAGTCTATTTTGATAACTACATTATCCTTACTAAGATACACGGCATCTATGGGCGTTTTCATAAAAAACATATGAATCTGGGAACATGGTTTTATTAGCAAACCTCCCATATCTTCAATCTGCTTTGGAGTCTTTCCCATCAATCCTATAAATCTGGAGAAAAAGCCGTCTGCCACCATAATGTCTGAAATTTTATTTCCTTTTAAATAAAGTTCTGTCTTTTTCATTTTCCGCCTTTTTCTATAAAATTATTTTATTCAAATATAATATCTGCTTCTTAATTCATAAATATAATCATTGTAATATATAGCATTTACTAGCCAAATATATCCATAATATTTATTACTGCCGGGCCTAACAAAACTATAAATATAACAGGGAATATGAATAATACCATAGGTACTAACATAGTAACCGGAGCCTTCAAAGCTTTTTCTTCTGCTCGCATTTTCCTGTCTTTTCTCAGGTTTTCTGCCTGAACTTTTAATACTGATTTTATGGAAATTCCCAACTGGTCCGCCTGTATTAATGCCGTTAGAAATGTTGTCAATTCCTTTACACCACATCTTTTAGCAAGGCCCTCATAAGCTTCCTTTTTGCTCATTCCATGCTGTATATCTCTTGTTGCCTGCATCAATTCCGTCATTAACTCTGATTTGTCTTTTTCATAAAGTCGGATCAGTGCCGCATCAAATCCGAGACCTGCCTCCACACTTACAACCAGCAAATCCATTATGTCCGGCAATTGCTGTCTTAATTTTTCCTTGCGTTTTTTTGCTTTATTTTTCAGCCAGCTGTTTGGAAGAATTATGGCAATTAACCCCACAACTGCCATCGCTGCTACTAAATATAACATTCCAAGATTTAAAATTTTACACACAATCAGTGCAATAGCCATAAACAATGCTGAGAGTACAATTTTAATCATCGAAAACTGTTCTGCCGTTAAATCCGTTCCGGTTATTTCTAACATTCCCTCAATTACCTGGGTTTTTTTATTTGTTTTTTCCTTTTTCTTTCCGGCTTTTTTTCTTTTATTGTTTTTTAAGTACTGACTATATCTTTCCTTAAGGCTTTTCTTGTCTTTTACTATTTCCTTCTTTACGGGTTGGTTTCCAACATTTTTGACTTCCTCGATACGCCTCTTTTTTACATCAATTATTGCTCCCACACTATTGAACACAATAACAATAATCGAAAATATCATTACCGAACATATCACTGACAATAGTAAAACCATGCTGCTTCTCCTTTAATATTTGATGGTAACTATTCTTTTAATTATTACAAATCCTATACACTCCCATACCAAACCGAACCCCAGCATAATACGTCCAACATCAGTATCAAACAATCCTGACGCATATTCCGGATTCAGTATGCTCATAGCTCCCAGCAATAGAAACGGAAGTGCTCCTACTATATATCCTGACATTCTGCCGCTGGCTGTTCTTGTTTTTATTTCTTTTCGCAATGTAATACGGCTTTGAATGGTTTCTGATATTTTTTCCAACACATCTGCCAAATTTCCTCCAACTTTTCGTTGAATAATAATAGCAGTACACAACATGTCAAGATCATCACTATCTGTTCTTTCAACCATTCTACCCATGCTGTCTTCTAAAGTCATTCCACTCTGTGTTTCCTTAAAACACCTTCCGAACTCCTCAGCAATAGGTGCTTCCATATCAGTTGCAATACTGTTCATTGCCGTCTGAAAAGAGTGTCCTGCTTTCAGTGCATTTTCCATTACTCCAGCAGCCTCCAATAACTGCCCTTCCAGTTTTGCTTTTCTCTTTTTCTTTTTTCTTTGTACATAAAGCATTGGAAATAAAGCAAATATCACTGCACATCCGATACATATTCCCTTTTGAACTCCGATTAATACCATTACAAAAGGAATGCTGATGGATGCTGCCAGCCAGATTATCAAAAATTCCTGTACCGGAATATTTATTCCCACATTGTATAATTCATTTTCTATTTGTGCCAATTCTTTTCTTGTTTTAAGTCCTGTGTTTTTTTTGACTTTAAGTCTCTTTCTTCTTTGGACATTTTTTTGTTTTTTACCCTTATCTTCTGTTTCAAACTCTTTTATTCGTTCCTCAACCTTAAGTCTGTCTTTTGAAATACCGTATAAAATAATTGTAAAAATACAAAAGAAAAATACCATGGCACACACTATAATTATTGCAATTATCATATTTTTCCTTTCATTTATTCCCTGAAGAACCAGGAATTATTGATTTCCACACCATTGGATTTTACCTTGTCACAACACTGTGGAACAACTCCTGTACTTTCAAAGTGACCAGTAAATTTATTATTGCTGTCAAGTCCATCTACAACATATCTGAAAATCTCCTGAGTGGTAATTATATCACCCTCCATTCCGGTAATTTCACATATACTTGTAATTTTTCTGCTTCCATCACGGAGCCTTGCCTGTTGGACAATTAAATCCAATGCCCCTGCACACTGTTGCCTGATAGCTGTAACAGGAAGTTCCATTCCAGACATCATTACCATTGTTTCAATACGTGCCAACGCATCTCTGGCTGAGTTTGCATGAGCTGTAGTAAGTGAACCGTCATGACCTGTATTCATAGCCTGAAGCATATCCAGCGTTTCACCTCCACGAACTTCACCTACCACTATTCTATCCGGTCTCATACGTAAGGCATTTTTAACTAAGTCCCTTATTGTAATTGCTCCTGTTCCCTCCAGATTTGCCGGTCTGCTTTCCAAAGATACAACATGATCCTGCATCAGTTTCAATTCTGCTGCATCTTCTATAGTAACAATACGTTCGTCATGAGGAATAAATGCTGACAGAACATTTAACAACGTTGTTTTACCTGAACCGGTACCTCCTGATACCAATATATTTAATTTTCCTCTGACACCTGCCTCCAAAAAGCCTGCCATTTCCGGAGACAACGATCCAAATCCCATCAGATTCTCGATGGTAAGAGGAGTATCTGAAAATTTTCGAATCGTTATAGTCGAGCCACAGAGTGCCAGAGGAGGAATTATTGCATTTACACGGGATCCGTCTTTTAATCTTGCATCCACCATAGGATTAGAATCATCGATTCTTCTTCCAAGGGGTGTTACAATTCTATCAATAATTCTTCTTACATGTTCTTCATCCTGAAATTTCACATCTGAGAGAACAAGTTTTCCTTTTCGTTCAACATAGACCTGATTAGGACCATTTACCATAATTTCACTTACAGTGCTGTCACTTATTAACTCCTCCAAAGGTCCAAGTCCCGTTATCTCATTTTGAACTGACTTTACTATATATGCCTTATCCATCCTGCCAATTTCAGGATGATTTTCTGAAATATAATCATTTATCAGAGTCTCTACATCACTTGAAGAAACATTGTCTATTTTTGCCAGCATGGCAGCCACTTCTTTATGAGTTTCGTCAATTATTTCTGCATATTCATTTTTTCCACTTTTTAAATTTTGCTGTTCGCTTCTAAAAATAACATTATCATTTTTACTTTCTTCGGACTGTTTAAATTTATTATCCGGAGTTTTTTCAAGAGGTTTTTCGCTTGTCTTTTTTTCCATTCTCTCCATTAAGTTCATATAACAACCTCCTAGATTTCATCTCCATTTACATACTTTACTATTTCCTTTGACACCTTTGATTTTGGATATGAGATAACTATTGGCACGCCTCTATTTATACTTGCGATAGTATTTTTCGGCTCACTTGGTATTACAAAGGCAATTTCATTATCTAAGGTTGATTCAACGTCTTTTTTCTTTACATAAGAATCTCCGTCCTTATTTAAAATAAACTTAACTTTTCCTGCCAGTTCAAGAGTTGTCATTACCTTCATACAGGTTTTTGTATTTTTCAAAGTTGATATTTCCGGAGTAACTATAAAGTATACCGTGTCTGACATTTCCAATGCCTGTAATGCACATTCATCCAAAGTCGGACCTAAATCAAAAATTATATAATCGTAAAACTCTTTTACAGCCGTTACAATTTCATTTATATGAGATGATTTTACCAATTCTGCAAACTCAGGTGACTGAGGAGCCAGTAAAAGACGAACTCCTGATGAATGTTTATATATATAGTTTTTTATAGTTGCCAGACTAAAATCATTTTCTTCTATTAAATCAGAGATGGTATCATGTACAGGTACATCCATAAATACCCCTACATCACCAAACTGCAAATCCAAATCAATTAGTAATACTTTTTTCCCTTTTTTTTGCAAAGCAACTGCCATATTTACCGCTACAGTTGTCTTTCCTGTTCCGCCCTTTGTGCCAAAAACAGATAATATCTTTGAGTCGTATCCTTTCTCTTCGCTTTCACTGCCACGACTTTGGTTCTTTACGATTTCAGCCACTATGTTTTCCTGAATTTCCTTTTTATCCATATCAGTTGTAAGAACCTTCCCTATGCCGCAATCCATAGCTTCAGTAAGCATTTGTAAATCACACACATTGGTTATCAAAATCATCACAATATTCTTTTTTGCCATATAAATCTGTTCAAGTAAGGCGCAGTGATCTCCCGTCAGATTATCCGTCATAACTACAAGAGCATCAATAGCAGTATTTATGATTTTTTTCACTCCGTTCTCGTCAGGAGATACTGTTGCAATATAATTAAATTGGGGATTGTTTAAAACATATTGTACTCTTTGTTCATTCTCCATTGCTGTCATTGCAATTATTTTATAATGTTTCATATTCTACCTTCTTTTTGTTGTTTTACCTATGCTGTTGCTGATTGGTTTGATCCGACTTACTCCATAACGCAACGCTAAATCCACTTTCTGCTAAAGATGATACCGTCATGCATTGTTTTTTCGTAAGCTTCAGGGTAATGTTTGTATTAACCTTTCCACTACCTCTATTAGTAACCTCACCTAACCGTAAAACCTCTACTCCCGAACATACTACATATTTCTTTGTTTTTCCACCGGATATTAAATCTACCAAGTCGCCTTCCTTCATATAGCCTGCAATGTTCTGTGGTAAATCAACCACTATAGTCATTGCTCTCATTCCTTTTGGTAACTGATATGAAAGACTTGTTCCTGATGAGCCTTTTTCATAAATTTTGTCCTTGAGAATCTGTTCACCTGATTCTATTTCTCTTTCAGTAATTCTTCCTTCTACATCTTCAATTTTTCTTGCGGCATTTCCATGAGCGGAGCCTTCCGGTACAGATACCAGTTGCAACATATCTCTTTTTATTTCCGTATATGCTTTTATATTTTTTCCGGCCACAACCACCGTTTCCGTCTTCTGTTGATTTTCTACCTTGGTTTTGGTTTCTCCCACTTTTTTCTCGTATCCACTAAAAAAGCTATATAGTAAAATTCCGCATATGGCTGCTAAAATTATAGCAATAATGTATATTTTCTTCATAGTCGCTCCTTGCTTTAAATAGATGTAACACTAGCTGATTTTGCCTTATAATATTTTCCAAAAAATGTCTGTGCCACATATGTCAGATTTTTAACAGGATATACAACCGTTACATCAATTTTGTCGGAAGTTATGTTTACGGTAACATTTGCTCCCTCTCCATTATTCCATAGGTTTTCTTTTACCCTGTTGTCTATTTTATCTATTAATTCATTCATATTTGAAGAATTATAATCCGAAACATATAACGAGGCATACCTGGCTCCTGCATAAGAGGCATTTTCTACCTTATACTGATTTGAATATATCCATCCAAAGTCAATTATTCCGCATAAAAGTGTCAGCAGTATTGGTACAACCAGTGCAAACTCTACTATTGACTGTCCTTTTTCATTTTTTAAGATTCTTCTTAACATTGCGGTACATCTCCTTTCGATTTTTTCAGAAAGAAACAGACAGGGCAAATCTTTCGACCTGTCCTGTCTGTTTTAATGCATTAAATTAAAATTTATATTTATGGTGTTGTATTTTTTGTTGCTTTTTCTAATTCTTTTGATGAATTTTCAAATACACCCTTAATATTTCCACTTAATGCTGAAAGAGCTACGATAACAACGATTGCGATTAACGCAATAATTAATGCATATTCTACCATGCCCTGTCCACTTTCATCCTTAAAAAATCTCTTTAACATATCTGTATTCTCCTTTATATTTTATATTCCAACAACAGCACTCTCTGTTGTTTAGAACCCTTTAACAAAAGTTCATAACGATTACCATCGCCACTGCAATGAATGGCCCCATTGGAATCATCTCGTGCATTACCGTCAGGTATGCCATCCTTGATTTAATTGTTGCATATGCCAAAACACATATTCCCATAAGTACTATGGCATATAACAGATTCATAATTCCCAGACAAAAGCCTGCACAGGCTGCCAACTTTATATCTCCGGCTCCAACGTTTTTAGCAAAAGCTGCAGGAAGTACAAAGATTACAAATCCGGCAATCAATCCAATCATTGAATATAGAATTGAAAATTCAGGAAATCCCTTTACTCCTAAAATTGTTGGAACACTGAATGCTATCTTCACAATTAAAATGGATAACAATAAATCATTTGGAATGATTCTATGATGCAGGTCTATCACAGCAATCATCTCGCAAATCATTAAAATTAGAAAACAATATATTTCTATAAAAGCGAAACTTTGTTTCCACATTATAACAGCCCCCGCCGCTGCCATAATCAGATGAAGAATTATCCGTTCTCTTTTCATCTGGTTAAACACGATGTTCCTTTTAGATAAAAGCTTTTCTTCAATAAAATCACATGGGATTTTAAGAATTGCTCCAATCAATGCACCGGCAATTATTTTTATTGCCAGCATTTCTTACCTCCTTTTTTTCGTTTCGTACTCTTGTTATTATTCTGTTATATCACGCCCTTTTTTCAATTTCCATCAGTTTGTTCTAAACGTTACCTTTTTGTTCTAAACGTATATTTTGGAACGTTTTTATCCTCTGGCAAATTTTATTAGCTGTTTTTTACGTGTGAATTTTCCCCAATTAATTACTTTGATTTTCTTATTTATACTAGCCAAAACAATGTTTTTGTTGACAATGTTCTCTTAAAAATGCATAATGAAATCAATAAGAAGTTTCGTAATTTTGTTATACTAGGATGTGATTTTTTATCTATATGATTTGAAAGGAATATTAATATAATGAAATGGACGAAGCATATAAAAGATGAAGATGGAGCATCCGCAATTATTGTTGCGTTGATGCTCGTTGTTTTATTAGGCGCTGCAGCTCTTGCTGTGGACCTCGGGGCCTCCTATTCAAAGAGTGCCAAAATTCAAAATACCTGCGATGCAGCTGCTTTAGCCTCAGCAGCAAAATTACCTGACAACGAAGCCTGTATCTCAACAGCTAAAGACTATGTCAAAGACAACGGCGTTGATCCGAAATATGCCACAATTACCATTAACGACTCTTCTTCCCGGGTTGAGGTCAGCATTTCCGAAAAAGTAAGTACAGGTTTTGCCAGAGTATTAGGCATTGAGCAGGTCAAAGTCAGCAAAAGAGCAATTGCCAGCAAAGAAAGTATTTCAAAAATAGATACTAATAGAAGACTAAGCGCTATTTTTAATTATCTGCTGTTTCAGGGCAGTACTGATGATATGGTATTTAAGTCCGGTGGCATAGGTATATATGGTAAGATTCATGGTAACGGAAATATCAAAATCAATGCTGCATTGTGTGCATTAGGCGGAATTTCCGGATCCGGAAATGAATTAAATGCTACCAGCAATTTCCCAATTGTTAAGAAAAATGAATCTACAGGCAACTTTGAGGAAGTTGGTACAGCATATATTCAATGGGACCCATATCGTATACAGGTTCAAATGGAAGACGGAACCGTAATTGAAGACATCACCAACTCTGAATATTACATAAAAGAAGAGAGTACTCTACCTATGCCGGACTTTATTACTGATAATGTAAATAAACTTGTTCCATCCCAAAGACCTACCATTACCTATTTTACAGAATGGCAGACAATTTCTGATGACATAAACGCTGCTTCAGACCGCAATGTTCACTATACCGGAAAGTCCGGACAACTTACCAAGAGTTTTTCTCATGATATATATACTGACGGAAATTTAGAAATCAACTCACGTACTAATAATATTACAATTAATGGTGACATATATTGTGACGGAGACTTGACCCTTTCCGCTTATGGATGCAAACTTACTGTCAATGGTAATATTTATACTAAAGGGGACTTAACATTTGCTACCAATGGAGACACCACTGTAAACGGTTCTATTTATTGCTGTAAAGACATTAAATCAAATGGTGGTTCTATTGGAAAAATTAATTGCAGTTATGTTTACTGTAATAATTTCATTCCGGGAGGTCATGCCGATATCTCCGGTGTTCTGGTTGCAGAAAACAAAATCACTTTTACATCATCATCAAATACAGTAGACGGTTCCTTCGCAGTTGTAAGTAAAAACGGAGATATTGATTTAACAGCCGGTTCACAGGAATTTAATGGTATTGTATATGCTCCTAATGGCACGATTACACTTGGCGGTATAACCACGGTTCATGGCAATCTCATTGCCAACAAGTTAAACCTTACTTCTGCCATTAATATTTATCCACTTAAGGATTCTACCATTGATGATTTATATGATACAGTTCTAAAAGATGAATCCACTCAGGAAACCATCGTTTCGGATTCCGTAAAACTTGTAGAATAAACACAATAATTTATAGCACAAAAATAAAACAGCCATGGTAATAATTGCATCTGTTATATATCAGATAAAATTATTACCATGACTGTTTTATTTTTTAATACCAATCATAATAAGTTAACCAAATAACCATTTAAGAAAACTCCAAAATGAGCGACTACTGTAAAGTATCATAACTAACATCTCCTTTCTTTATTCGACTTTCACTAATTCCATAATCTACTCTTTTACCGGAAAATACAAGCGTTCGTTTTTTATACAAATGTCAAATTTATGTTTTATACATTTTTTATAATTCAATGCTAGTGATAAACATGTCATTTTCCCATTTTGTTTCCATGCTACCATGATATTTTTTCACTACCTGATGCACATTTTTCATACCATATCCGTGATTTTCCTTATCAGGCTTTGTAGATCTTCCTTCCTGATAATTTCTTTTTGGCGAACTGTTTTTTACAGTAATGTATATTCTTTCACGATAGTTACGTATTTCCACCTGAAGAATTCTCTTTCCCTGATATTTTAATATTGCATCTTTTACATTATCAAATATATTTGCTAATATTACGCAGATGTCCGTATTATTGATAGATATGTCTCTTTTAAATTTACCGATTATCTGTACGTCTAAAGGACCTTTATCCATTATTTCACGAATATTGGCATTTATAATATAATCTGCAATGGAATTACCGGTATTATATATTATTTCTGTTTTTAAAATATCCCTGACATCATTTAGGTAATCTTCCATTTCGGAATATTTTTTCTGCTCCAGTAATATTACCAAAGCTGTCATATGCTTCTTAATATCGTGCTTAAAGGCTATTAATTTCTCATCCTTTTTCATTACATCTATATAGTAATTTTTTTGGAACTCAATATATCTTTCATTTAATGCGTTTATCTCCATCAACTGTTTTCTTGAGCTTTCAACATTAATATAAAGTATGCACAGCGTCACCACAAAAAATGCCATAATAATAGACGCTATCATTACAAGTCTTCTTGTGCCATAAGTTATTTCTCCAAGAACCAAGCCCTGCATGCATGCAGATACTACACACATTGCAATTATTACCAATATTAATAACAGATATTTTACTATATGTATATCTCTTAATTTTTCACGGAGAACTATATTTTTCTTTTTCATTATGTAGCCAATTAGTATCAGGGGAACAATTCCAATTACATTTGATATAATTTCTATAATGTCCATATAATTTTGGTAATTTTTTCCCAAAGGCAATATTGCTGCACATATAAGCCACATCATTAAATCCATAAATGACACCGTAAACCAGGACATTATAATGCTAAGTATAGATAGTCTTTTTTCCCCATCAAAGCAGAGAAATATCAATGCTGCTGCTAAGACCAGACTTCCCAAAAATTCAAAGCTTGCTTCAAAATAGGTTCCCACTCCCATAACTACAAGAATCGGAATTATTAATGCCCGCCTTTTGCTTTCTGTTCTTTTTAATCCAATAATATAACGAGCAACCACAATCAGTTCTAGAAACTCAAATACATAGGTAAGCAGTGCAATAAACTCCTTCATCAACAATACCTCGCATTTTCCCGGCAATATCTACTATACTCTTTCCTTAATCTGCTTTTTAATCGGGCACTTACCGGTATCTCTCTTTTATTTACAAGAACTGTTTTATCTTTGATATGATCAACATAGGCCATATTTATTATGTACGTACGATGCACACGTATAAATCCTACGACTTCCAGCATTTTCTCCAGATCAGTACTTGAGCATCTTACAGACACCTCTGTTTCATTCTCCAAATGAAGAATATTGTAAATATGCTCCGCCTGAATGTAACATACTTTCCTACTGTCAACCCCCTCTATGCTTACAGTATTCATTACTCTTTTCATTGCGTCGTCTAACATAACCTGCAACTGATTGTCTAAATAACTTTTTGTAACAAATCCCATTACATTTACACCAAATGCCTGACTCATCATCTCATTGTGACTTGTAACAAAAATAATTATTGTATCTTTTTTTCTTTTTTGAAAATAGTTCTTTACTACAATGCCGTCCACATCTTCCATTTCAATATCCAATATTAATATGTCAAAATCTTTCTCCAGCACTTCTCTTCCATCTGAATATTTTTGTATTGCAACATCTTCACAATATTTTTTTGTTTCATTAATGCAGATTTTTTCAATTTTGTCTCTTATGACATTTTCATCATCACATATTCCAATAACCATGTTATACCTCTTCAAATTGCTTTATACATAGTTACTCATACATTTTTTAGTTTTAATTCCCTCTAAATCTCTGCTTATATTTTATACATAAAATCTGTTTTTTTCAACAAAAAAATGTTTTTATTAAATTATACATAAAATCTGTTTTTTTCAACAAAAAAATGTTTTTATTAAAAGCCCTTATTTTCCAAATATTAACTGTGCTCCATAAACCGCTGCTACAGCACCTATTACACTAAGCCCAACGTAAAGCGCTGCACTCCAACCTGCACCCTGGTCCATAAGCTGATTTGTTTCCAATGCAAATGAAGAAAACGTAGTAAATCCTCCGCAAATTCCAACTTTTAAGAATAAAATCAGTTGAGGATTCCATTCTCTTTTTCCACCAAGTGCCACTCTAACAGCTTCAATTACAAATGCGGTAAATGTACAATTTTGTCCTTCAATAGCTTTTTCTATTGCATGTAAAATTTCTTTTACATAGCTTAATTGCGGTCTATTTAGCTTGTTTCCTGACTACTCAGGAAAAATATTTCTACCCTCGCCCCACCTGTATTTTCAGAATTTG
>OGXV01000102.1_pt1 | contig 47034 bp, 56 predicted proteins | sample 1576391 | NCBI WGS metagenome assembly OGXV01 (sample SAMEA3541586, study PRJEB24748) | human gut metagenome | biome: human gut; feature: human-associated habitat; material: faeces | place: China | collected 2012 | reverse complement strand
GGAGGGTTATAAAATATATCCTCCTAGCTTAAAAACTTATACACTTATACAAAAACTAAAAACAAGGAGGAACACAAAAATGGCAAAAATAGGAATTGGAAATGCAGGTAAATATCAAAGTTCAAGTAATGGAGGTTACTTCAGTTTAAAAGATGACGGAGATAGCGCAGTAGTTAGATTTCTTTATAATCAACCTGACGGTTCAGATATTGATTATTTTTTAGTACATGAAGTACAAATTGACGGTAAAAAAAGATATGTTAGTTGTAACTCAGTAGACGCAAATGGAGAGTCTCACCCAGACGACTGCCCATTATGTAAAGCAGGCAATAAACCAAAAGAAAAATTATTCTTACAACTTGTAGCATCAGATAACCCAGACTCAGTTCAAATATGGGAGAGAGGGTCAAGTTTTGTATCAAAAATTATAACTTATTTAAACGAATTTGGCAACTTGTCAGCAGTAAAAATTAAAGTTATAAGACGAGGTAAAAAAGGCGACCAAAAAACTCAATATGAATTTATGCCAATGGGCAAAGACGATGTTAAACTTGAAGATTTACCTAAAAAACAAGAATTAGAAGGAAGTTTAATAATTAAAGCAGATATTGATGAAATGAATCAAATAATAGCAGGAACTTATACACCTCAACATGCAGCACAACAACATCAAATGCAAGAACAACAATTTGAGCCAATGCATCATACCGAACGTGGAACTAGAACTACAGCACCAAGTGATGTATTTTAATAGGAGGTGATATTATGGAATTAAAAGATACTGTAGATTTAATGTTAAGTGGTAACTATATGGAAAGATTTTTAGCAGAATATCACCAACTAAATAATAGAATAGCTGGATTACAAAGAATAGTAAAAGGTTATGAAGAAGGAACTTTGGAATTTACTCCAAATTGTCCATATAGAGTATTATGTAAGCAATTAATATATATGAAAGCATATAGAGATATGTTAGAGACACGAGCTAAAATAGAAAATATAGATTTAAGTGTTGAAGCAGTATTCTAGAATGATAACCACCTCAATTAAGAGGTGGTTATTTTATAAGGAGGTATAATTATGGGAAGAATTGGCGACATGTTCTGTAATGTTAGTGCTAGAAAAACACAAGAAGCACAAAAGAAAGCACTTGAAATGTTGAGTAAAAAATCAAGTAAAAAACAAGTTGCAAAAGTAGTACCGAAAAGTATTAGTGGAAAAGTACAACTTGCAAAAGAAATGTCTCAAGAAGTATTCGCAGATAAATTAGATAAACTAGAATTATTAGACAATGAGAATAAAATTAGAGAATATATAGACTGTGCTATTACAAATGGCATAATAGCCGTTGATACAGAAACAAATGGCTTAGATAGAATAGACGGAAAAATAGCAGGCGTATGTTTATATACACCTGGACAAAAGGGAGTATATATTCCAGTACGACATGAAAGTTTTATGACTGGTATTGAGTTAAAAACAAATATATCGGCAGAGTTTATGAATGAACAATTTGAACGAATGAACAAATCTAATATAAAATATGTACTGCATAATGCTAAATTTGATATGCATATTCTTTGGTGGATGCTAGGAGTTAAAATTATTCCATACTGGGATACGCAAATAGGTTCACAACTTTTAAATGAAAATGAACCGCATAAACTAAAAGTATTATATAAAAAATATGTAGATAATGCAGATGAAAATAGTAAAGTTGCATCTTTTAACTCATTATTTAAAGGTATTGAATTTAATAAAGTACCGCCAGATGTTGCTTATATGTATGCATCATTTGACCCAATAATGACTTATGAATTATATCAATTTCAGTATGAATTTTTAGACATTCATGGAAAATATTGTAAAGAAAAAGGTTTAGAGAGAGTCTCAGAAGTATTTCGAAATATAGAAATGCCACTAATACAAGTAGTATTCGAAATGGAATGCACAGGCGTTAAAATAGATACTGAGTTAGCTAATAAACTAAAGGCACAATATACAAAACATAAAGATGCGGCAGAATTAAAATTCAATTTAGAAATAGAAAAATTGAATGGTAAATTCGATAAACTAATGATAAAAAACCCAGCAGCTTATAATAAATTATTTAAAGACGGAATAAGAAAAGTAAGTATAAGTTCACCTACTCAGTTGGCTATTTTATTTTATGATGTATTAGAATTTGAAAGTCCAGACAAAAAATCACCGAGAGGAACAGGTGAAGCCATTTTAAAATCATTTAATCACCCATTAGTTGATAGTATATTAGAATATAGAAGTATGAGTAAATTATTGAGTACTTATATAGAAGCAATACCAAGTCATATTGCAAAACGAGATAATAGACTACATGCTAATTTTAATCAATATGGAGCAAAAACAGGTAGATTTAGTAGTAGTGACCCCAATTTACAAAATATACCTTCGCAAAAAACAAAATTGAGTGACGGAACTATAATAGACGCAGGTCATGATATTAGACAAATGTTTATAGCAGGAGAAGGTCAAGTAATAGTAGGTGGAGACTTTTCACAACAAGAACCTAGATGTCTAGCCCATATGAGTGATGACCCACATATGTTACAGGCGTATTTAGAAGGAAAAGATTTATATGCTACAATAGCATCAAAAATATATAAAATGCCATATGACGAATGTAAAGAGTTTCGTGCAGACGGAACTGTAAATCCAGATGGTAAAGCTAGACGTACAAGTGTTAAACCTGTATTACTTGGACTTATGTACGGTAGAGGTGTGCCAAGTATAGCTGAACAAATGAAAATATCAACTCAAGAAGCACAAAAGATAATTGACGACTTTTATGCTGAGTTTCCTAAAGTAAAAGAATTTGTAGATTTTGCTCAAACTTTTGCAAGAGACTATGGGTTTGTAGAAACCGCTTGGGGTAGAAAAAGAAGACTATCTGATATGCAACTACCTCCAATAGAAATAAAACCTTGCATAAAATCGTACAGCGACAATTTTGACCCATTCGCATTTGATGCTACTGAGTCAATACCTCAAGATGATTATGTGCCAGACGAAGTGTACAGAAAATATTACACATTACTAAATAGAGCTAGAGGTAGACAACAGCAACAGAAAGTAAAAGAACTAGCAGAACAAGAAGGTTATACTATAAAAGATAATAGAGGTTTTATTGAGGACGCGAAAAGACAATGTGTAAATAGTATTATTCAAGGTTCAGCCGCAGACATGACCAAGCTCACAATGATAAAAATTTTTAATGATGAAGAACTCAATAAACTTGGCTATAAATTAATAATTCCAGTTCACGATGAAGTATTAGGAATATGTCCTAGAGAAAATGCAAAAGCAGTTCGAGACAGACTAGAGTATATCATGGTACACATTGTAGACGGAAAATTTAAAATACCTATGAAATGTGATATTGAAGTAACAGAGAGATGGTATGGTGAAGGAATAGAAATATAGGAGGTATAAATAATGTTATTCGATTATTCTGAAATAAAAGGTTATACTAGATTTAAGTATAACCTAGAAAATGTAAAAATTGTTACTGAGTTAATACAGGCACAACCTTATATGCTTTATTCATTTTCAATAGCAGAACTATTTAGCTATTATGATAGTGATAGAAGAAGACTTTATATTAATAAAGACTATAAAGAAACTGGAGATATAATTTTAATATCGGTTACTGGGAAATATAGTAAAAAAGCAGAGATGATTTGCCCATTATGTAGTAATGAAAGGTTGTATAAAGAAATGAAAGCAATACCTATGCCAGTTAAAATTTCATTCGTACCTGCGGAACAATCTAAAGAATTTATTACTCAATATAAAGATACACAAAGAACTAGAACTGCAGGTGACTTTGTGTACGACTTAGAAGACATTTCTAAATTGCAAGGTGGAAAATGGCATAGTAGTAGAAAAAAGGTAAAAAGAGCACAAAAGAATTTAACTTGGCGATATGCGACATATGAAGACTATGACTTAATAATGAATTTTTTACAAACATGGCTAAATGACTGCAAAAGCACAGAACGATTATCAAGACCAGCGATAGGTAGAGATAAAAATTTAATAAACTTCATATGGAAGAATAAACTATTAGAAAAGAACCCATTTTATATAGTATTAGTATTTTATGAAGGAAAACTAGATGCAATTAATGTTACTGAGTTATCATTATTTAATAAAGAGTGGCAATTAGGCATATTGGAAAAATCACTTCGCCAATATAATTTGAGTGGCTTTTATGTAGGTTGGTTATGTGAGGATATTGGCTATCATGAAGGTAGAAAATTTGATAATGCATCAGGTCCTTATCACGATATGTATAATAAAGACGGAATTAATGACCATAAAATGCTATTTAAGCCTATAGATTTTTATTACTCATACACAATAGAATTTAAAAAGAATTCTAAAAATAGTTAACATTATACTGTAAAAATTGTATATTATATATATGTGGAGTAGTTTTCCTAATCCTACTCCACTAGAAAAAATATTAAAACAGGAGGTTCTATAATGGACGAAATGAAAAGATATGGCATTGTCAATGATGCTAAGGAGCAAATGGAAGTTGTTTTATTAAGAGGTACTGGGTGTGAATGGGCTCAATGTAATTTTTGTGATTATTGTATTGATTATAATCCAGATACAGAAGCAGACTATCAACTTAATGCAAAAGTATTAGACAAAGTTACTGGCATACACAATAAGTTACAAGTAATATGTAGTGGAAGTTTCGCAGAATTAGATAGTAAAACTATTGAGTATATTCACAAAGTAGTAACTGAAAAGAAAATATCAACTGTAATATTTGAAGGACATTATATGCACAGAAAATTTATAAGATTTATGAGATTAATTTTTAGTGGCATAAATCTAGAGTTTATAGTAGGCGCAGAAACTTTTAATTTATTCAATCGTGAAGGTATATTGAATAAAGGAATGGGAGTCGCAAGTCCTCAAAGTATTAGTAAATATTTTAATAGAACTAATTTATTATTCGGTTGGAAAGGTCAAACATATGAGTCTTTCTTGGAAGATGTTGAATTAGGTCTAAAATATTTCGACAAAATTTGTATTAATGTATTTACTCCTAATACAACAAAATTTGAGCGAGATGAAAAATTAGTACAACAATTTTATAATTCTACTGAGTTTCAAGAATTATTAGCAAATCCTAGAGTAAGAATAATTGATGATTTAAATCGAGATATTACAGATACATTCGATTTAGTCGGAGAAAAATGGTCTAAAATAGGAGGTACTAAATAATGAAAATAACAGTAAAATCAATGTGTAGAATAAGTATAGTAGCCGCACTTTATTTTGTAATAACAATGGTATGTAAACCTTTTGTATTCGGACCGGTTGAATTCAGATTATCCGAAATGTTAAATTTCTTAATGTTTATAGACCCAATATATATAATAGGAATTACATTAGGTTGTGCATTGAGTAACTTCTTTACATTTGGAGTTATGGACGTTTTTATAGGTTCATTCTCAACTTTCATAGTTGGTGTACTAATGTGGAAAGGTAAAAGAATGTGGTATGGAATTCCAATAGCAACATTAGGTACAAGTGTAATTGCTTGGGAGTTATGGTTTTTCTTTGGATTACCATTTTGGTATCAATTTGCTGTTGGAGCATTTGGTGAATTTGTAAGTATGGTACTTGGATATATTGTAGCTATAAAATTATTCAAGAATGAAGGTTTACTCAATATATTCAGATGTACACCTGGCAATAATAAAGAAGTAAAATATTAGTAAAAATATAATGAGTAGGGTTAACAACCTTACTCATTTTTTATATATAACATACATAAATAAAAAAGGAGGAAAAAAGATATGGATTTGTATTTCGCAGGACAAGGTCAAATAGCATCAGACGTATTTATATCAAAACTTCATGTTAACAGACTTTACTCATTTTTAGACGGACCGAGATGTATTAATAGGTGGATTGGTCTTACAGAAGGACAAACAGACTCAAAATTATTTTTAGACTCAGGTGCATTTACTGCTCATACAAAAGGGAAAACAGTTGATGTTGATGAATATATTGCTAGAATAAATGAGTTAGACGAACATCTTACATTATATGCACAACTTGATACAATCCCAGGTGAATATAAAAAACCTAAAACAATACAACAATTAAAAGAGGCGCCCGAATTGAGTTGGCAAAATTATTTATATATGAAAGACAAAGTAGCAAATAGAGATAAGTTGTTGCCAATATTTCATCAAGGAGAAGACTTTAAACATTTAAAAAGAATGTTAGAATATAGACATGAAGACGGTGAGCCAATAAAATATATTGGAATATCACCTGCCAATGATGTTGTAACTATGTATAAAGATAAATGGTTTGCTCAGGTATTTGGAATTATAAAAAATTCCAGTAACCCAAAAGTAAAGACACATGCATTTGGAATGACTTCAAAATTGATGTTAGAAAAATATCCATTTACTTCTGCTGACTCAACTGGCTGGCTAGTTCATGCTCGTATGGGAACATTACATTTCGGTAAAAACAATATTGTAGTGTCTGATAGAAAAACAGATGACCCAAATTTTTATAAAAATTTAGGACCGGAAATGATAAAAGCATTTGAAGACAAAGTTGAAGAACGAGATTTAGACTTGGACTTAATGATGACTTCTTGCCATTATAGAAGTAGATGGGAAGCATTAGAATTAGTTGAGTGGCTACAAAATTATGAGTATAAAGGTAGTACAAAATTTCAAAAACGATTATTTTAGAGGAGGTATTTTCTATGAAAATAAATACAAGTAAATTAAAAAATATGTTAGGTCATGTCACTAAAATAAAACCCAACCCATTATTAGAGATATCTAATTATATACAATTAGTATGTGATAATGACGGGTTAAAAATAAATGCAACAGACGGTGATAATCATATAACTGTATTTCAAGATAACGAAACAACTGAAGAACCTGTTGAATTTATAATAAAAACTGACCAATTTGTTAGCTTGATAAATAAAACAACAACAGAAACTGTTACTCTTACAAATAAGGAAACTTATTTAGAGGTAAAAGGTAACGGAACATATAAAGTTGAATTAGTTCAAGATGAAGTATACCCAGACCATAAAATAGAAACTAATGGCGCATTAAAAATAGAAGATTGTGTTACTTACAACTTAAAACATGGAATAGCCGTAGGTAAAAATGTTAAATCACAAACTGCGGCAGACGGTTGTTTATTTGGGTATTTAATTCGAAGCAATCATATAATAACTGCAGATGCAATAAAAGTTAATGCATCAGATTTTGAATGTGAAGGACTGGAAGTATTAATACCACCTTCTTTAGCAAATTTAATTCCTACATTAGACGAGGAAAAAGTTAATATAATTTTAGATGATAGTAATAATGCAATAATGTTTGAAGGTAAAAATATAGTAATAAGTGGAACATTAATGGAAGGCGTTGAAGAATATCCAGACAGTATATTACCAATGATAGAAGAAACTCAACCTAGTTTATGTACAGTTGATACACAAGAACTATTAAAAGCATTAGATAGAATAGGTTTATTCGTTGATGTATATGATATGAATACTTTACAAGTAGCATTCGTTGGAGAATTAATAACTTTACAAACAACAGGAGGTTCAATAGAAAGTATAGCCACAAAAGATTGTCCAACTCATACCGATATAGTTTATCCAGTAAATATTAAATTCTTATACGATTTAGTTTCTTCTGTAGATTCTCCAACTATCGATATTGAATATGGAACTCCAGATTTAATCAAAATTGTATCTGATAAAGATAAAATGTTATTATCAACATTAGATAATTAATAGGAGGTATTAGAATGGCAAAGTTAGGTTCACTTGCTAAAATGATAAAGCAAGCTCAAGAAAATAAAGTTGCGGAACAATTTATCGAAGACCTAATTTATACCATAGAAGAAGAAGACAGGGGTTCGGTCAGAACTCCTACTCAATCTTTTAAACCTTCAGGTATAAGCGGCTGTCTTCGAAGTTTATATTATCAATTAACTGGCGTAGCACCAGACGACACAGACGCAGGAGTCAACTTAATAGGTATATGTGAAAGTGGTACTGACCGACATGAACGTATTCAAAATTATATTGCGAAAATGAGTAAATATGATATTAATTGTGAATGGTTAGATGTAGGTAAATACCTTAAAGAAAATAACATAAAAGACCCTGAAGTAATAAGCAAGGTCGGAAATGAAACAAAATTATATTCAAAGAAATATAACATGCGTTTTATGTGTGACGGCTTAATCAAATATAATGATGAATATTATATAGTGGAAATAAAAACCGAATCTACTCATAAATTTAATCGTCATACAGACGCATGGGCAGACCATAAATTACAAGCAACTTGTTACTCAATGACAATAGGTGTACCGAAAGTAATATTTATTTATGAGGATAGAGACAACTGCACTAAAAAAGGTTATCTAGTTGAAATAACTGAATTGATGAAAAATAGAATAGAAAGCATAATTGATTATGTTAATACTTTCGTATTAAATAAGGAAGTTCCACCTAGAGAATTAGATAAATGTAAATATTGCGATTATCAAAATCAATGCAGAAAAGATGGTGAATAATATGAATGACGGAAAAAGATGGGAACAAAATTTTAAAGACAGTTTAGGTTTAAGCTGTATTAGACTATATGATACAACTAATGGCTTTTCAGGTGTTAGAAATCCATGTGATTTTATTTATTACCGATACCCATACCAATATTTATTTGAGTTAAAAAGTACAAAAGATAAATCTATATATTTAAATATGGAAACAACAAAAAGACAAATAGACTCATTGATTGAACTTGGAAAAATAGACGGAATATTAGGTGGGTTATGTGTTGAATTTAGAGAAGAACAAAGAGCATTTTTTATACCTGCCGTTGTATGTAGAGAGTTCTTAGAAATAAGATGTAAAAAATCAATTTCAATTAGAGATTGCGAAGAACATGAATTAATAAGAGAAATACCGTTAGAATATAAAAGAACAAATTGTGCTATAAATAAAGTAGAATTTGATGCTGTAATGTCAAGTCTTATGTATAATCTGAGATGGGGTGGAAAAGAATGCGCCTACCGTTAATCCAAAAATTAGATGCAGATACATTAGACATAATTGATACAGTAAATAGTATTACTAAAAATTATACTTCAGAATTAGATAAATGTATAAATGAAATACAAGAATTGTTGAGTAATGGGGAGGACATTCCTCCCCAACAACTTAATTATTATATAACTGTATTGCCAATATTATTATATGATGTAACTGGCAAAATAACAGAACTTGGAATAAAATCTGACGCAGCTAAAATGCAAAGACGAACTGTATTTAATGATGCATATGTACAACAGACGCACGGAACAGTTTCTCAGAAAACTTCAGTAGCTCAAAATCAATCAATGAATGAGCAATTCGTGGAAGATGTAATGTTGCGAGCATACAAAGAATGTGCAAGTAAAATAGAAATAGCAACTATATTACATTCTAGTCTGAAAAAAGTTCAAAGCTGGAAAACATCTGAACTGGAGATAACTAGAAATAATATTTTAAGATAGGAGGTGATTGAATGAAAGTAATTAAAGATAGATATAAATTATACCAAGGAGATTGTCTAGAAGTAATGAATGAGCTAATTAAAGATGGTGTTAAAGTTGATATGATATTAACCGACCCACCTTATGGTACAACTCCTTGTAAATGGGATTCAGTTATACCATTTGATGAAATGTGGGAGAGAATAAATAAATTAATAAAACCCAATGGTGTTATATGTTTATTTGGAAGTGAGCCATTTTCAAGTTCTTTGAGAATGAGTAATATTAAAAATTATAGATATGATTGGATATGGAAAAAGAATAAACCACAAGGGTTTTTAAATAGTAAAAAAATGCCTTTAAAAGATTATGAAAATATATGCGTATTTTATAAAAAATCACCTATATATAACCCTCAAGGAGTTATAAAAATTGATAAATTACTGAAAAATACTGGGACAAAAAATAATAACAGTATTAAAAAGAATGGAGATAGAGCATCGGCTAACGGTAGTATAAAAAATAAATATTATAAACAAGAATTCACTAATTATCCTAGACAAATTATTACATTTAATAATTCTGGAAATAAGCAATTACACCCTACACAAAAACCAGTAGATTTATTACAATATCTAGTCAAAACATATACAAATGAAAATGATTTAGTATTAGATTTTACAATAGGTAGTGGTAGTACAGGAGTTGCCTGTTTAAACACTAATCGTAAATTTATCGGCATTGAATTAGATGAAAAATATTTTAACATAGCCAAAGATAGAATGAAATCTGCTGAATTAGTTAATAGACAAAAACATTTATTTTAGAGGTGAAAATAATACTAAAAGGAGGTGTAATTATGTATTCAATATTAGAAACATTAGATAGACAATTACATGGGTTAACATTATTACAATTATTAAAATTTTAGGAGGTATATATAATGGCAAATAAAAAAGTGAAAATAAGAAAAATGAGACCAAGCGCTCAGTTACCTATTAAAAATAATGGTAATTGGTATGACTGCTTTGTAAATAAAATTTCATTAGTTAGTTGTGAAAAACTGCAAAAGTCTTTTAACGAAAATGTATTTGATAATATAGAATTGATAGGCGGACATAGTCCTATAAAATATAAAAGAGGTGATGTTTTAATATGTAGTTTAGGTTTTGCTATGGAGTTAGGAAAAGGTTATGAAGCTCACATAATTCCAAGAAGTAGTACATTTGCTAAAAAAGGTTTGATATTAACAAATAGTGTAGGTCTTATTGACTCTAGCTATTGTGGAGATACAGATGAATGGGTAGCAGTATTTTATGCAACTAGACCAGGTAGCATAAAAGTTCATGATAGACTAGTACAAATGACAATACAAAAATCTAATCCTAATGTAGATTTTGAAGAAGTTGATTCATTAAATAATCCAAATAGAGGAGGTTATGGCTCAACAGGTCAATAATAATTTTAGCCCTTACAGCTTAACAGTTGTAAGGGTTTTTTATATATAACATATATAAAGAATTATAAGGAGGTAGCTATATGAGAAACATAGATTTAAAAATGGCTGAGATAAATAAAAAATTCAAAGCTCAAATAATCAATCAAGGTACAGATATAATAGAAGTAGCAAAAATACCATTTAGTTCACCTACAGCTAACTGGATGACCTATGGAGGAATTCCAGTCGGTAAAATAACTGAGTTTTTCGGTGGTGAAGGTGGAGGTAAAACAACTTCTGCATTAGATATATGTGCAAATGCACAAAAGAAATTCAATGAAGTATTTGAACAACATAGAGAAAAAGTGTTAGACGAAGTAGAACAACTTAAAGCAAAAGACACAAAAGACTCTAAAAAGAAAGCAGATAAATTGATGTCAGATTTAATGGAATATGTAGAGCGAGGTCCGAAAGTAGTTGTATATATCGATGCAGAACAAACGCTTGATGTACAATGGGCACAACTATTAGGAGTAGACACTGAAGCTATGATATTAGTTAGACCTCAAGAACAAACCGCAGAACAAATATTACAAATAGCAATTGATTTAATAGCAACTGGAGATGTTGGATTATGTGTGCTTGACTCAATACCAATGTTAGTTTCTCAAAATATATTCAATGAAGACATGGACAAAAAATCGTATGGAGGAATATCTCAAGCATTAACAGTATTTTGTAGTAAAGTTACTCCACATTTAACTCAAAATCAATGTGCGTTTATTGGAATTAATCAAATAAGAGAAGATTTAGCAAGTATGTATAATACTGTATCAACTCCAGGTGGTAAAATGTGGAAACATGCTTGCTCACTAAGATTGAGATTTAGAAAAGACACATTACTTGATATGAATAATGGAGAATTAACTTCACGAGCAGAAAACCCGTCAGGTAATAGAGTCGGTATTGAAATTACAAAAACTAAGGTTTGTAAACCTGATAGACGAATTGGTTATTATACTTTAAATTATACTGAAGGTATTGATGTATTAGCAGACATAATTACAGTAGCATTACAATATCGAATATTAAAACAAGGTGGAAGTTGGTATTACTATTTAGATGAAGAAGGCAATGTTGAAGTAGACGCAGAAAACAATGAAATAAAATTTCAAGGTAAAGCTAAATTATTAGACGAATTAAGAAATGATGAAGAATTCAAAGAAGATGTTATAAATAGACTAAATAAGGTGATGTACAATGAAAACAAATAATTCTGAATTAATTCAAGAACTAGTTATAAAAATACAACATTCCGAAGGCGTTGAAAAACGCCTCCTTTTAAACCAATTAACACCTGAACTAGAGGCATTTATATGGAGTATTCTCAGAACACATGGAGTAAAACAGTTACCTCAAGACTCATTTCAAACAGCATGGCTAGGTGTTATGCAAGCTATAGAAACTTATGATGCATCAAAAGGCACTAAATTTCTCACTCATTGTTATTGGCAAATATTGAGTTCTTTATCAAAACTGAAAATATATGCGTCTCGATATGAAACAGGTCAAGGTACATGGTCTCTATCTAGTTTAAATCAAATTATATTAGATACTGACAATGTCCCACTTCAAGAAAAATTAGTAGCTTTAGACGATACTGCTACAGACTGTGTAGTAAAAACCTTAAAAGAAAGCGCTATACAACTCATAGAACAAAATTATACAGGAACTAAGAAACTAATACTGTTAAAGTATATGCAAGGAACTAGACCAGTAGACATCGCAACACAATTAGGAGTTTCAAGAAGTCATGTCTCAAATACAGTTAGTAAATTCAAGCAAAAATGTAGAAAAGAGTTAACATAAATTAGTATAAAATGTATATAACTTTTACAAGGAGGTAAGTACAATGGAGAATAAACCTACAAGACATTATAGTAAATTACAAGAAGAAAAAGTAGCAAATTATCTAGGTGGAACATTAACACCTAATAGTGGAGCAAAACATAAGAAAGGAGATATACTTTTAGATGACACAATAGTTGAGTGCAAAACAAGAACAAAACAAAGTATATCGCACACAATTAAAAAGGAATGGGTATTAGATTTAATCAAAGAATGTATTGAAATGGGTAAACAACATTGGGCAATAGTATTCGATTTTGGTACTCAAAAATTAAATGAGCAATTTGTTGTTATACCTATTGATGACTACAAAGAATATTTGAGTTTAAAGGAGGAACAAAATGTCTAGAATGAAAAATAGAGAGGAATTTATAAAAATATTAAGACAAGTAGAAAGACCAGGTGTTGAGGAATTAATTAGTTGGCTAGATACTACCGATTTTTTCTCTGCTCCTGCTAGTACAAGATTTCATGGAAGTTATCCAGGTGGACTTGTATTTCATACTTTAAACGTAGCATATGAGTTGAGAGAACTTGTTAAATTTTACGAAGTAGATATACCAAAAGATAGCATAATATTAACAGCATTAGGTCATGATTTATGTAAAATTGGAGTTTATGAAGAAACAATCGTAAATGTTCCTCCACAAAGAAGTAAATCTGGAAAATGGGAACAACAACCAGGTTATAAGAAAAATGAACCTTTTAGAATGGGACATGGAGCTAAATCTTTGTCAATACTTCAAGATTTTATAAAACTAAAAGATTATGAAAAAGAAGCTATATTTTGGCATATGGGAGCATACGATTTAGGACAATATAATACAATGAATGATTTAAGCGCAACATTTGAAGAAAATAAATTAGCATTTTTACTTCATATAGCAGATTTAGTAGCAACTTATATAGTAGAAACAAAGGGAGGGGAAAATTAATGAATTTAGCGACAAAATATAGACCTAAAAAATTTGGTGATTTAGTATGTCAAGATAATGTAAAAATAGTTCTTCAAAATCAAATAGATTTGAATGAGTTTAAACAAGCCTATTTATTTTGTGGAAGTGCTGGAACAGGTAAAACAACTTCAGCTAGAATATTCGCCAATGAAATTAATAAAGGCGAAGGTAGAATTGTAGAAATAGACGGAGCTAGTAATAACGGTGTTGACAATATAAGAAACTTAATAGACAACTGTAAAATGAAGTCACTTGACGGAACATATAAAGTATTTATAATAGACGAAGTTCATATGCTAAGTATAGGAGCATTCAATGCACTATTAAAAATATTAGAAGAACCGCCAAAAGGTACAATTTTTATTTTATGTACAACTGACCCGCAAAAAATACCAGCTACCATATTGAGCAGGGTACAGAGATTTGATTTTAAGAGAATACCAACTCAAAGAATAATGAATAGACTAACATATATAATAGAAAAAGAAAATCAAACTAGAACTGAACAAATTGAATATACAGATGAAGCATTACAATATATAGCACAACTAGCAGAGGGTGGAATGCGAGATGCAATTACAAAACTTGATACAGTATTAGGTTTTACTCAAAACATAACATCTGATGCAGTTATAAAATGTTTAGGTTTAACCTCAACTCAATTTATATTAGAAATAATAGATAACATAATAGCTAAAGAACCTAAAAATATATTAGGAGCAATAGACACTATATTTTTAGAAGGTAAAGACTTAAAACTATTCATTAAAGACTCAATTAAAGTATTAATTGATGTAATAAAATTTAAAATGGGCAGTAGCAGTGATAATATCCCTCAATCTTGTCAAGCTAAAGTAACTAATATAATCGAACATAGTACACCAGGACAATTATTAAGTATATTAGATAGCTATAATAGTTTATATTTTAAAATCAAATATGAACATAATCCAAAGATTTTCATAGAAAGCGAGATGTTGTACTTATGCAAATAATTGGAATGAACAACTGTAAAGAAATGTTGACTAGAATGTCCAACATGCCTCATTTATTAATAATCTCAGCACCAAGAGGTGCTGGGAAATCTTTATTCATAAAAAGAATTGCAACTGAGAAAAAATTAAGACTTCAATATATAGGTAATAAAATAGATAATATTAGAGAGTTGATTCAAGACTCAGTCGCATTGGAAGAGCCAACATTATTTGCAATATCTGAAGGCGATACAATGTCATTAGGCGCTAAAAATGCTTTACTAAAAATAACTGAAGAGCCACCTAAGAATTGTTATATTGCAATGGAAATAACAGACATAAACTCAGTATTAGAAACTATAATATCAAGAGGAACTATATTTGAAATAGATAGATACTCATACCAAGATTTAAAAAAATATGCTATAGAAGTGTTAGCTATGAGTGATAATGAAGACACTTCAAATATATGTCAAATAGCAACAACTCCAGGTGATATAAACTTGTATTTAGAAGTTGGCTATAAAGATTGTTATAATTTCGCTGAAATGGTATTTAATAATATCATGAGAGTTACAACAGGTAATGCATTCAAAATAAAAAATAGAATTAACTTTACAGGAAAAGGTGAAGGTTTCCCAGTTGATATGTTTTTTAATATGATGTTATTTATATGTCGAAAACATATTGATGACCCAAAAGCGCTATATATTATTGAATGTACAATAAAAGCATTGCACATGAGTAGAGTAAACGGAGCTAATAAAGAAATGGCATTTGATATATGGGTATTAGATTGTAGATTGAGAAGAGGTGAATATTATGCTTAAAATAAAAACTGAACAACAAATATTAGAAACAGCATGTGCATATGTTCATAGTTGTAGAATGTGTTTCGATTGGCAAAGTACTGAAAAATGGGTCAGAATGTTTGCGAATAAAAGATATGACACTTTATATCAAATACAAAAAGACGACTTGGAAAATGTAATGCCAAGAAAATTTAGAAAGTTATTTGAAGACAGATTCACTCAAGGTATGATGAAGGAAATAGAAGCTAAACAACGAATTCATATGGAAAAAGAAAAAGCTGAGAAATCTAAGAAAAAAGCAATTCATAGAAAGGGGAAAAGATAAATGGAATTAGTTGAGCTAAATAAACAATTAAGAACTAATAGCATAGGTAATTTCTATATCTTTGTAGGAGATGAGATTGGACTTCAAAATGTGTACTTAAAACAATTTGGAGAATATAAAAGAGTAGATACAGTTAGTGAGATATTAAGTAAATTAACTGCTAAAGGTTTTGGATTTAATAAAGGTGCAAAAGAAGTGTATGTTGTTAGAGATGATTTAGATTTTTTAACTAATAAACACTTGGAAGAAAATATTAAACAACTGGAGAAAGCAAAGTTAGGTACTTTAATAGTTCAAATAACAAATGCTAATAAAAAATCAGTATGGTATAAGACATGGAATTATTATGTAGTGGAATTTAATAAATTAACACCTACTCAACTTATACATCAAATACAACATTATAATCTAACAACAAATAAAAAAACATTGGAATATTTCGTTGATGCTTGCAATAATGATTATACTATAATAATGAACGAGATAGATAAATATAAAAGACTTAAAGAAGCTGGCGTTTATAAAGAGTTTACAATAGATACTTTAATTGATATGATGCCGGTAAAATATAATTATACTGTATTTGACTTGGTGGATATGATATTGAGTAACGACTTCAGAGCAATAGACGTAATGAATTATTTATTAAGCCAAAATCAAAACCCGCTTGGGATATTATCATTATTGTATCAAAATATATCAAAAGCAATATTAGTAGTAGGTCATAAAGGTCAACAAGGTATTACAGAAAAGACAGGTCTACCTTATTGGCAAGTGAAAAAAATACTCAATAATACTAGAGTAAGTCCAAGTGGGTTACTTGCATCATTAAGATTTATACAGCAGTATGATACAGGAATAAAAACTGGAAAATATTCACCTGAAATTGGGTTACAATGTTGTATTTTAAATATTTTATATTCTAACTAAAATTCACGCCTGCTAGTTAACATTAATTAGCAGGTTTTGTATATAACATATAACAATAAAAAAATAAGGAGGTAAGGTAATGGAAGATTTAAACACTATACGAAATGCATTAATCTTAATTCGAGATATATGCAAACAACATCAAGGCGACGAATGTACTTATTTGTCAGGTAAAGAAACAGGAAGTTGTCCAATAGCAGAAGTAACAGACTATTGTCCTATTGATATACCTGAGGCATGGCAAATAAAGGAGGAGGTAGTAAAAAATGGATAACAATATTGTTGAATTAGTAAAAGCAATTAAATTAATGCAAGAAACTTGTGAATCTATACCAAGTAAGGAATGTGATAATATGCGAGAACTTGGAAACTGTCCTATATATAAAATATTAGGGGATTGCACTATAGGAGAAGTTCCAGCAGATTGGAGTATAAAGGAGGAATTCAACAATGAAAATAAATAAAGAGTATGAAATATTAGTAGATTCAATAGGCACTTATATTCTAAGAAGACACTATATATCAAAAGTAGGAACACCAACATGGCAAGACCTAGGATATTACAGAACACTAGAACAAGCAAGAAAAGGCTTATTAAAAAGAGAAATAGCAAAATCTGAATTAAAAGATGTTGATACTGTTATTGAATATATCAATAGAGCTATCGACCTAATAAGAGATATACCGGTCAAGGAGGTAAAATAATATGGGTATTGGAGAGGATAAAACATCTGTAGAATATAAAGATGTTCCGTTTCAAGTAGTACGTCAATTAATTTTAGCATATGAGGAAAGAAGTAAATATGATGAGGCAGAAGGGTCATATTATGTATGGTCAGAAAAGATAACTAAGTTAAAAGGCGTATTAGAATATATTGCAAAAGGAGGAAATATAATATAATGTTTACATTAAAAGATTTTCATGTAAAGTTAGTAAATGGAGAAGAAGTTAAAAGTTTTATAAAGAAACATGGAGAATTCGCAGCTGTATGCTACAATACTCCATTAGATAGAGCAGAAAAAGTTGGCGAACATTGTTTAAAAAGTGGACATATGTCAGGTTCAAGACATTTATTCTTTGTATTTGAACTAAAAACAGTACCTAGAAGTTCAGTCGACCAATTAGTTAGACATTATACAGGATTTGTACCTAATGTACAAAGTTTAAGATATTGTAATAAAGACGGCAAAGTTAATATATATGCAGCACCTGAACTATTACAAAATGAATACATGGTAAAAACAATACAAGACCAAGAAAATATTGTAAATGCTCAATATAATTATATTCAAACATATTTACAAGACGCAGGCATAACTGGAGAAAAAGCTAACGAGATAGCTCGAACTATACTGCCAATAGGCGTTGCTACTGAGTGCAGTATAGCTTGTAATATAGAGTCGTTAATACATTTAGCGAACCTTAGATTATGTACTAGAGCTGAATTACCAATTAGAACTATAGTAAAACAAATGGTTGACCAAGTTATAGACGTTGAACCGAGATATAAACCATATTTAGTTCCTCAATGTAAAAAATTAGGATATTGTCCAGAAAGCAATAAAAATTGTCCTAGATATAAATTAAATAATAAGGAGGTCAAAAAGCATGAATAAAAAGACAATGAGTGCAAATGTAATAACAATAGGAGGAGTTGGAGCTATGTTAGCCATAGCAGGTTTAAGTTTGCCTGTTAGTGGAGTTATAATGGCGTATACAGTAGCAGGTTGTTATCATTTATCTAAAAAAGAAGGAGGTAAATAGAATGGCAGTAGCAAAATTAGATAAAGTGGAAATATATAATAATATAATAAATGATATGTGTAAAACATATAAAGCTAAAAATGCCGACTATGGAGACTCAGTTGGCGACACATATAATAAATTCGGAGATGTATCATTCTTAACTAGAATTACTGACAAATACAATAGAATATTATCATTGTCAGATAAAGGCGAATGCGGTGAAGTAAAAGATGAGAGATTAGACGATACAATATTAGACTTAGCAAATTATTGTGTTTTATGGTTAGTTGAGAGAAAATATAAAGCAGAGCAATCTTATGATAAAGTAGCAAATCTTGCACTAAAGGAAATAGATTGTAAAGCGTTTGAAGAATTAACAGAATTAGGTAAAATATATCCAAATTTGATACCTAAACAATTTATAGAAACTGAAGAAAATGAACATAACTGTAATGAATGTGGAGAATGTGAATCAACTCCAAAATCTGAAACTTTAGCTGACACTTTAGCTGGAATGACTAAAACATTTTTAAAAAGTTCTTATAAATAAGTTAACATAAATTATATAAAAAAGTATATAATATATACAAATAAAAAATAAAACCTAGGAGGTAATGAAATGATAGAAGTTAAAGAATTAGAATTAACTCAAGACCAATGCGAGGAAATAATAGGAGCCGCAGAAAACAAAGTAGATGAAATACTAGATGGAGGTATGGAAAAAGTATTAGCAAAAACATTATTTATTTCACCAAAACAAAGAACAGCTTATTTACACGATAAAGCATTAGAACAAATGCAAATAAACGTATTCTTAAAAACTTTAAAAGTTCATGATGCAATAACAGATATATGTAAGTTAGAAGCTGAACATAGTAAAATAACTGAAGGTGAACAAGCACAATATGCAGTAGATGTATATAATAGATATGTAGATTTACACAATGACTATGTTTGTCAAATATTAGTAGAATTCGCACTTGATATATTAGACGAAGACGAAATACAAGAAATTTTACAAAAATAAGTATAAAATATAAAATACTGTAAATACTAACAATATAGTATTAAATCACAAAATGACTTAGAGGCGGTCAATAAATGCCTCTTTAAATATATTATAAAAGGAGTGAATGTAATGAATAAATCATTAATAGCAATTTTAGCAGGTGTAGCAATATCAATAACAGGTTGTACAAACGCAGGCGAGTCAACTGTGAGTGATTATGAACAAGGCGGTTATTTTAAAGAAGAACAACAAATAGAACAACAAAACGAAGTTGAGAAACCAAAAGCAAATACTAATACAACTCAATCTACAAAAATAAACGACAAGCAACAGACAGAAAGCAAACACAATAGTAATAGAGTAAATAATCAACAACAAAATAAAAAATCTACAAAAGGCGTAGACAAAGTTAAACGTAATTCAGAAAGTTCAGAAGAACCTAAAGAAGAACCTAAACATGATAATCAATCAACACAACAAAATACACAACAAGATGACCGATTTCATAAACAACTAAAAGACTCGGATACATTATGTTCAATATGTGGATGTTCAATACACTATGGAGATGACTTTGTTGCACGAGATGACGGGTTTATAGCTCATAAATATTGTTATCAACACGTATTAGATGACAATGCAAAACATGATATATAATATTAAATACTTCCTATTAAAGGAAGTATTTTTTTTTATTGAAAAATTTTTAAATAAATTTATGCAAAACACTTGACTTATTACATATAAAAGTATATAATTAAAGTATAAAATAAATAATAAGAAAAGGGGGATATGAAAAATGAACTCAATGGTATACGATAGTAGATTAAAAAGAGAATATTATAATTTGAGAGAAGACAATAACACAGTAGATTTTTATAGTTATACTTGGATTGATGAATTTGAAGCATATGCACCAAGTGAAAATCATACTTTCAAATTAGATAATGAAGGCTATAAAAATTGGACTGACTTTGTTAAACATATACGTCAATTTGGATTTGTGACAATAGAAGAAATAAAAATAAAAGGTATTTGTAGATAAAAAGGGGAAATGAAAAAATGAAAAAAGAAATTAAATTAACTCAAAAACAAGAACAAGTAGAAAATGTAATAGAAACTTTATTCACATTACAACCTGTAGTTGATACACCACAAGAAACTGAATTAGGTCAATATGAAAATAAACCTGAATATTCAATATATCCACAAAATGTAAATAGTCTTGAAAAGGTTAAAGAGGTTGTTGGTATAGTACTAAATGATGTATTATCAAAGAAACACCAACAACTCATATTAGACGAAATACATGAGGGGTATTTTAAAGTAACATTCAATTCCAGACTTAGAACTTCACTAGGTAGATGTTGTGAAACTATGGTAAATGGAAAACGCCATATAAGATGTATTGAATTTAATCCAAAATATATAAAATATGAACCTGACAATAATTTAAAAATAGATACTATCATACATGAAATATGTCATGCAATAACAGATTTAGAAACTGAAGAATCTAATATGCATGGACCTAAATGGCAAGCTAATTGTATTAAATATGGCTGTAGTCCAACAACTGGGGATAAAATAGTACATTATAGAGAGGTCATGTGGGAAAAAGGTCTTATATCTCATAGACTTGTATGTGTAGACTGCGATAAAGTAATTGAATATGTAAACAATCCAAGTAAAAGTTATATTCACAATGTATTACATCATTACTTTTATCATAAAAAATGCGGTGGACATCATTTAATATTAGAAACAAATCCAGTTAACAATAAATAGTAAAAATTGTATATAATATATAAGTTGCTACTGAGTTCCAACTATAAATAGAACTCAACAGAATATATAATTAGGGGTGAATAGATATGGCATATAATATTGAAGGAATACCTTTTTATATTATTTCTCAAAACAAAAGAATATCAAGAGAAATAACAAGTAAGTATCAAGTCTATGGCGAGTTAATAAATTTAGGTTGTATATTTACAACTCCACAACGTAATAAGATAGATAATTGTCTTACACAAAACATCATTCTAAAAGTGTTAGGTGTACATGATACAAAAGAAATACAAACCTGTAAATATATCTATAATGCACATGAAATACTGCCATTACGAATAGTACTTAAAAAAGACATTGGAGACATAGACCCAAGAATATTATTAGATTCAAATAAGGAGGTGTAATTATGGATAATATCACATTACTTAGAATAATAGCAACAATAAACCCAACAATGACATTCGGTGAATTATTAGAAGGGCTAAGAAAATGATATGGGTAATTATAGTACTTCTAGTAGTATTAATATTAGAAGTACTAATAGAAATAATATGTTTTAGGGAGGACAAATATGAGTAGAAGAAGAATATCAAACATCAGACAGGTAGATAGATTAGGTAGAATTTGTATACCTAAAGATATAAGAACTATGTTAGGTGTTACTGAGGAAACACTATTTACAGTAACATATGATGTAGCAGAAAAAGAAATACGAGTTATTCCATTATCAGATGAAGTTTGTAAAGAATTAAATATAAAATAATACAAGTAAAAGGCGGTAGATACAATGAAAAAAATGTTATTTTTAGAAGCTATAGAATTTGAAAGATGTCCTAATGTAATAGAAAGTTCAACATTAGCAGATTACGTTATCAATTATTTAGACGTATTTGAAAATACACAATTAAACGAAAGTCAATTCAAATTATTAGTAGCAAGTTTAGAACGTAAAGGGTTAATCAAATTAGATAGAACTGCACCAGATTATAAATATTGGAGAATAGGTTTAACACAAGATGGACAAAACGTGCTAGACAGTATTCGTAAATAATATAATATAAAAACTCATACAAAGGAACAAAACCTTTGTATGAGGCGCATAGAAAGTTATTTAATATAATATAAGGAGGAATAAAAGATGAGTATGTATAATGTAGGTGACTATGTAAGAATAAAATGGCCAAAAGCGTTAAAAGAATTAAGAGACAAAGGGCATGATATAACATCTGAGATGATAGAATGTGGAAATAGAATTGTAACTATAAGTTATGTAGTACCACAATATTTATGGTTATATCCATCATTACCTGAGTATAGAGTAGAAGAAATACCGGAATGGACATGGTATGAAAACTTATTAGAACCTATAGAAGAATAGTATATAGGGAGGTTGAGTTTAAATGATTAATAATGAACTATATACATTATATAATGGTGACTGTCTAGAAATTATGGATAAATTGATTGAGAGTGGAGTTAATGTTGACGCAGTAATATGCGACCCACCGTACGGAACTACAGCTTGTAAATGGGATATTATTATTCCATTCGATAAAATGTGGAATAGACTAAATAAATTAATTAAACCTAATGGAGCTATTTGTTTATTCGGCAGTGAGCCTTTTAGTAGTAACTTAAGAATGAGTAATATTAAAAATTATAAATATGATTGGTATTGGAATAAAAATAGTAGTGGTAATATTTTACGTGCTAAATATATGCCATTAAAGGTGATAGAAAATATATGTATATTTAGCAATGGTACGTGTGAGTATATTCCTCAAATGGTAGAACGTACCGAAAAAGAGGAAAAAGAGTTTATTAGTAGCAATAGGAAAAATTATTCAATAAAAAAAAGCGATATGTTTACAGGAGTTAAAAGTGGTGCTTTTATTTATACCTCAAATTCCAAGTACAAATATCCAAATAATTTGTTGAACTTTAATGCTAGAGCTAACGAATGCAATAATAGAATTCGAGTCCACCCTACTCAAAAGCCAGTAGCATTACTTGAATATTTAGTTAAAACTTATACTAATGAAGGAGATTTAGTACTGGATTTTACAATGGGAAGTGGCTCAACTGGAGTTGCCTGTATAAATACCAATAGAAAATTTATTGGCATAGAATTAGATGAAAAGTACTTTAATATTGCTAAAGATAGAATAGAGACAGCTGTATTAAGTAATAGACAGAAGAAACTATTTTAAATATAAAACTCAAAACAAATACAAAGAGTAGATAGAAATATCTACTCTTTTTTATTGTATAAATGTACTCAAAAAGTTTGGCGGGTGTGGGTGAAATGTATACACAATATATAAAAAGTATATATACAACAAATACCTATATAACTATTAACAATCCAACAACAAAGCATTAACAAACATAACACATAAATAAACAAACCCGCATAACTGGAATATAATATAATTAAAACGGAGAGGAGCTATTAGCTAATGTCTAAAATAATAAAAGAATTAAAACCATTGGTAATACTATATTCAAATAAAGAAGAACGATATATAGTTTATAATACCAATAAAGAATGGAGCAAAGGACATACGCATATTAAGACATTAAAACAAGCTGAATACTTATGTGATTGCATTAGAAAAAATAAGGTGCCAAGTAATGTGAACAAGTATTTCATCATTAGTTTGCTTAGATTAAGTAATGATAAGAAGTATTCGAACAAATTGGAATGCAAATTACATAGTTTTCAAGGCTCAAAAGGGTACAGAAATACCCCTCAGAATGTAAGGAAATAAAGCAAAACATACGATTTTATTTAATAAATTAACTGCGGTGTCAAAAAACCGCCAGCAAAACACTTTTAACGGTTTATTTATTAAAGTAAAATCGAAATAAACTTAAAAGGAGGTCAAAAATGACAGCAAAGAAAAGTAACTGGAACAGCATATGTAATGTAAATGGAGTTAAAATGTCAGTAACTCAAAGAAATAAAATAATAAAGAATAAATATATTTATGAAGATGTGAGTCTTCAAGATTTAGCAAAGGAATTTAATATTAGTTATCAAACGGTTAGATGTTTATCTAGTAAAGAGAAATGGAAGGAAGAAAAAGAAAAAATAATAGCTACACTAAAAGACGACATAGACAAACAAACTTATGATGTATATTTAGAAGCAGGAGTTGATATTAATCTACAATATCATGCGCTATGGCAAGAACTATATAATAAAGCAACTCATATGTTAGAAACAGGAGAAGGAATTACAAAAGCAGGTCAATATGATGTGTATAAATTAAATCAATTAGCCGATATAATAACTAAAGCACAACAAGGTCAACAATTTACATCTGGTCTATTAAGTAAAGAAGTTCAAATTGACATAGAAATGAGAAAACAAAGACTAGAAATTGATAAAGGTAAATATGAATTACAGAAAAAATTATTAGGAGAAGATGATAACGTAACTGTCGACACAACTGGCTTAATGAAAGCATTAGGACTTGCGGCAGTTAACGCAGGAATAGGTGATGAATAATGCCTAAATTAAAGGATAGAATAGTACCATTTGACTTTGTACCTTTTAGTCAAAAACAAAGTATTGTTATGAGTTGGTGGACTCCTAATAGTAAATACAAAAACTTTGATGCAATTATATGCGATGGTGCGGTAAGAAGTGGAAAAACAGTATCTGAAGCACTATCATTTGTATTATGGAGTATGAGTACATTTGACGGCAAGAACTTTGCTTTATGTGGTAAAACAGTCGGAGGTCTTAGACGTAATGTAATAGGCCCGCTAAAACAAATGTTAAAATCAACAGGCTATGTTATTGAAGACGCAAGAAACGAAGGCTGTTTATGTATAGGAGCTATAGACAAAGAAACTAAAAAGAAAGTAACTAACTACTATTATATATTCGGTGGAAAAGATGAGAGTTCACAAGATTTAATTCAAGGGATAACATTAGCAGGAGTATTCTTTGATGAAGTTGCATTGATGCCGCAATCATTTGTTAATCAAGCAACAGCTAGATGTTCAGTTGAAGGTGCTAAATTTTGGTTTTCATGTAACCCGAACTCACCGTTCCATTGGTTTAAAAAAGAGTGGATTAATAAAGTTACTGAAAGAAAAATATTATACCTACATTTCACAATGGACGATAACCCATCATTAAGTGAAGAAGTTAAAAATAGATACAAAGCATTATATACTGGAGTTTTCTATAAGCGATATATATTAGGACTATGGGTAGCCGCTGATGGCATAGTTTATCCTATGTTTGACCCAGACATACATGCTATTGAGTTAAAAAGAAACTGGACTAGAATATTTGTAGCAGGTGACTTTGGTATTCAGAATGCTACTACATTTGGTATATTTGGATATTATGCACCCGAAAGACGTTATCACCAAATAGCAAGTTATTATCATAGTGGTAGAGACGAAGGTCAGAAAACTACAAAGGAATATGCAGATGATTTAAAACAATTTTTAGCAGATAATTTAGTAATGCCAGAATATGTAGTATTAGACCCATCGGCAGCTCCAATGATAGTAGAATTAAGAAAAGACCCATATTTTGCAAGACATGGAATAGACATATTACCTGCTAAAAATAGGGTAGACTTAGGTATACAAGTTGTATCTTTTTTACTTAATGAAAGGAAATTTACATTAGACCCAAGTTGTGTAAAAGATATTGAAGAATTTACAACTTATGCATGGGATAGTGATAAACTGGACAAAGGCGTAGAGGAAGTTATAAAAATTGATGACCACGCCATGGACAAGATTAGATATGCGATACTGACAGACAGTATTTTAAATGGAACACTTGATAGAGAAATTGCAATATTAGAAAAGGAAGGAGAATATTAAATGAGTGATTATAAAGATTTTAAAAATAGTCTTCTTGGTCTGTTTGCTAATGATTTAGAATTCAGAAAAGAATTGCCAGAGGTTCAAAACTATTATGAATTTTACGAAGGTCGTAGATGGACAGTAGAGGAAGACTATGAGTCTAATAAAGGTCAATTATGGGGAGTTAGAGTGGGAGATTATACACCTACTAGAGAAGTGCGTAATTTAACTAAAAAATTACTGAATAAACAAGGTAGATTTATGACTTCAGTTCCACCTACACTTGTATTGAGTAGTTATGATGACAATGCCAATAGAGATACAATAGACACTAAAAGAGCTTGCATTGAACATATGCTAAGAGATACGAAGTTTTGGAATAAATTCGGAAAAGCATTTTTAGACTGCACCATAGGAAAAAGAGTATTGTTATGTATGCTTGCTGATGTAGACCAATTAGGAGTGCCAACCGGAGAAATAAAATTTAGATTTTACACAATGCCGGAATTCATATATGAATATGATGAAAATGATGTTGATATATTGAAAAAAGTAGAGATAGCTTATCAAGATAAATCAACAATAGGTAAAATACAACGTGACCAAAGATGGCATAAATGGACTTATGAAATGAGAGACGATGGCTACTGTTGGGCGACATATAAAATAGTTGACGGAGCAAATATAACTGCTTTCACAACTGTTACAAATAATGTCGGCGATAATGAAGACGAGGACACAATTCAAGCGGTTGAATTAAAGCAAGAATGGAATACTGGACTAGAGGAATTACCATGTAAGGTAATATTAAATGATGGGTTAACTGGAGATATTAGAGGTCATTCAGATGTAAAAGACCTAATGGACATGGCTATGGACTACAATAAAACAATGTCAGACTATCGAGACGCATTGAGATTTAAAATGTTTGAACAACCTGTATTTACTGATGTAAAATCAACCTGCTTAAAAGATATAAAAATAGCACCAAATACAATAATAGATTTAAAATCTGACCCAACATTAGGAGACGGTACTGGGAGTAATTCAGTTGCTAAGTATGGTACATTATCTAGTACATTTAGTTTTCAAGGAGCAGTTGATAGCTATTTAACACAACTAAAAAAAGATATGTACGAATTAATGGAACAACCTATGCCAGAGGCATTACTTAATATACCTAGTGCTAAAGCATTAAAGATGGTATATTATGACCTTATCACAAGATGTGAGGAAAAATGGAGAACATGGGACGAAGTATTAATATGGATTGTTCATATGTTCGAAGTATATGCAGAATTTGGATTATTCAAAGAAGTATTAGGAAGTGAAACATTAACATTAGAAACAACAACATCATGGACTCATAATTATCCAATCCCAGACGATGATGAGTCTGTAAGAACTATAGGAATACAAGAAGTAGAAGCTAATGTGCGTTCTCATAAATCATACATTGAAGAATTTGGAAATAGTGAAGACGCAGAGGCAGAATTTGAGCGCATTATGGAAGAACAAGAACAAATACAAAATATGCAAAACATGATGATGAGTGGATTTGAACCTAATAATAATACTCAACAAAATGAGGAAGGCGAAGAAAATGACGAAGATGACAAAAATAATAAAGGAGAAGACAATAACAAAAACAGTAAAAAATAGTATATAATACTTGCCAATAAAAATTATAAGGAGGTATTAGAGATGAGCAAAATGGAAAGAGAAAAAATGCATCACCAAATCGAGGTGGTATGCGATAATTGTGCTACAAAATTAAAAGTTATGACAAAAGAGTTATATTATGATAGTAAAACAAAATTAAGAGTTGAAGGGTTTGAATGTAAACATTGTGGAGCTGTATATGTTACAGTAATATCCGACAATAAACTCAGAGCTATGATAAACAGACTTCAAGAAAAGCAAGCTGAATTACAACGAGCAGTTAAATCTCAAGCTAATGACTATCAATACTACGACATGAATAATAGAAGTATTCCGCAAGACGTAGTTAGAAGATGGCAAACTAAAATTGTCAAACTTAAAAAAGAAGTGGACTCAATGATAGACAAGAATAAAAGTTATGAGCTATTACTAAGAGAAAAATATTTATTGAAGGAGGGAGAAGTAAGGGATTATGTCTACTCAAAATGATAGTATGTATTTATTAACTATAGATAGAGCGGCACGTAGAATAGCGAGAGATGCGTCAGAATCACAAGAACGAGACATTATGCGAGCTTATACAATAGCTTTCGATGATGCATTTTCAGATTATTTAAAACAACTAGAGAAGGGTAACCTCCCTTCTCAATCTGATTTAACACAATGTAAATTAGCTTATATTAATCAACTTTATACAACTATACAAAGTCAATCGATGGTATGTAATGAAAAGATACCGAAACAAATATTAAATCAATATGCACAAGTAATGAAAGATGTAACAAACAATAAAGATGTTATAGCTAAAATAAATAAAAATGTTAATGTTACAAGTAGAAACATAGTTGAGCAAATGATAAAAGGCGAAATATATAAAGAAGGAGTAGGTTTAGACAGTAGACTATGGAGTGCTACAAGTGCCTCAGGACGTAAAATTGAAGATGTAATTACAAGTTGTTTAGCTAGAGGTATTAGTTCAGCAGAGGCATCAAAAATAATTACTCAATTTGCAAAAACTGGACACCATACTTGGGATAAAAAGAAAATACGAGAAAAGTTGGGTAATAAATATGCTAACAAATATGGAACTGGTGGACTTGACTATGAGGCATTAAGATTAATGAGAACAACTAATACACATATGGCACAATTATCGGTTATGAATTCCGATAAAGTAAATCCATATAATCAATTTGTAAAATATCATACTGGACATGCCGGCAGTAGAACCTGTTCTATGTGTAGAGACAGAGATGGCAAAATATTCCCAATTCATGAAGCTCCTTTAGACCACCCAAATGGGCTATGTTGGTTATCACCTGTAATGAGTAAAGACGGAAAAACTGAGTTATCTTTAGCTGATATGGTCGACGATATGAATGATTATTTTGACGGCAAACCTAATAGTGGAGTTATGGAACAATGGACCGGCAAAACTTATCCGAGAAGAGTTGAACCTAAACCACAACAACCTACCGAACCTCCAAAACCTAAACCTACAACACCTAAAGCTACAATACCTAAAGGACATTTATATACTGAAGAACAAAGAGAACAGAAATATCAAGAATTAGAAACACATTTATTAGACGGAATATCAAGTATGCTTGAGAACGAACTTGTCAATAATAAAAATAAAGACAACATGATTAAGCCGTATGCGAAAACAACTGTAAAAGGCATTATAGGTAATTTGAGAAAATATCCAACTTCTATTCAAGATTTATATTTGCATACAGCAAAAGATTTAAAAATGAATTATACACCTGACGGAGCATTTTATAGTCCTGTTACAGCCTCTATTCATTTCTCAGTCAAGAAAACAAATAATGATAATAGAGGAGCTTATGGAACTGTATTCCATGAATGGGGGCATATGATAGATTGGCATTTCCTTTCAGAAACAGGAGGTACAGTAACTGGTAGTGTGAAGGAGGAAATGTATAAAATAGTAAAACAAGATGTAGAGGATAGAATTAAATATCAGCAAAAGAACTCAAGAGTAAAGATAAATAAAACAGAAGCAAAGAAATTAGTTACCAACGAATTGAATGGTGCGACTGATGCGATAGCAGGTGTGTCCGATATATATGGAGGCGTAACCGGTAATGCCGTTGTAGGACGTTGGGGACATGCCAAAAGTTATTGGACTAGAAAGGATAAAGAAGCTGAAGTTTGTTCCGAAGCATGGGCAGATATATTACAGAGTTATGGTATACCTTATCAAGCTAAATATATTGAAAAATACTTGCCAGGTGGTAAAGCATTTGTAGAGAAGACAGTTGAAGAATTAATTGAAAAAATAAAAAGAGGTGAAATAAAATGAGAAAACAAACTGAGGAAAAATTAGAACAATATGCAGAAAACTTTGACGACATATTCCCATTAATGCAATACAGTTTTAGTGAACAAGAAATAGTAAACATAATAAATAAATGTATTATAAATAATAAACCAGTAGAATATTATTATCCACTTGATGACGATGTTCTATATTAAATTATTGTAGCTAGGTACTCAATAGTATCTAGCTATTTTTATATTCAGTTAACAAAATTGGTTATCTACTATATAATATAAATAGTAGTGAACCTGGGTCACTTAAAATTCCCTTGTATCGTGTTATACATGGTTACCTTGCTCCATTTAAAAAAGCATTGTATAAGGAGGTATTAAAAAATGAGTAAAGATATTAAAGATTTCTTGCAAGGAGTAGACAACGCAGATGCCGTTGCTAAAATTATATCTGATAACTTAAAAGATGCAAAATGTAAATTATTTATTGATGACGGAGATAAGAATATTTATGTACCTAAATCTAGATTAGATGCAAAAATTGGAGAACTTAATACCGCAACTCAAACAATAACAACATTGAATGCATCAATAAAAACTCTTAAAGCTCAGGTCAAAGATGATGACCAAGCTAAAGAAACAATTCAAAGTCTACAAACAGACTTAGATAATTATAAGAAAGCATTAAAAGATAGTCAAATAGATAGTGCATTACAATTATGCGCAATGGAAAATAAAGCTCATGATGCTAAAGACCTAAAAGGCTTTTTAGACTTGGGTAAAATCTCTATTGGAGAAAATGGAGAAGTAATAGGTATTAAAGAACAAGTTGAAAACTTGAAAAAAGAAAAAGCATACCTATTTGAAGCTAGTGAACCTGAACCTCAACAACAAAATGGAAAAAATCCATTCAATGGTACAGGCGTGCCAGGTAAACAAGCTAGTGGCTTTGTATTCAATTCACAAACAGCACAACCTGGAGATTTCGGTAAAATGCTAGCACATCAAAATGGAGTACCGAAGGCAGAAGAAGGTCAAAAAATAGGACCGGAGTATTTCTTTGGTGAAAATTAGTAAATTAATTAAGGAGGAATAAAAATGCCAAAATTACAAACTAGACAATATTTAGCGCCAGAACCTCAATTCTTAGCATTTCCAGACCATTATGTAAATATACCTGGAAAAATAGAATTTGCGGAATTAGCAAAATTATATGCATCAATGCCAAAAGCTGAAACACAAAAATTAGCAAATGTATATACTGACTCAACAAAAGTATTACCAAGAGGGTTAGCAGTTCATATAGACGGAGACGGAAAAGTAACATCTCCAAAAGCCGCTACAGAAGCAGGAAATGATGGAGTAACTCCAAATGCCGTTTTATTTAACACTATAGAATTTGGAAAATATGATGAGAAGACTGACACAGCTATAAATGCATCTATATTAGTACATGGATTTGTAAGAGCTGATAGATTATTCGGTTCAGAAAAAGCTAAGTTAGATAATGCGATGATATGTGTCGTAAATAAATAATAAGGAGGGAATTTAAATGGCAGTAATAAAAAATTTATTTGATTATATAAACGCAACTGACATAGCTGCTTATGTTACAGAAAAACCTGAAAATAAAGTCCCTTATTTTGCAGAAACATTATTCCCAGCTCAAAGACAACTGGGTACAGATATATCTTGGTTAAAAGGAGCTAATGGTTTACCAGTAGCTATACAACCATCTGAATATGATGTTAAAGCAAGATTAAGAGAAAAAACTGGATTTGAAGGCGTAGCAACTGAAATGGCATTCTTCAGAGAAGCTACAAGAATTGGTGAGAAAGACAGACAACAACTTAATATGTTATTAAACAACCCAGAACAACAAATGGCAATGCCTATAATAAGAAACATATTTGACGAAGTTTCAAGATTAGTAGAAGGTGTTAGAGTACAAGGTGAGTACATGAGATGTCAATTACTAACAAGTGGTAAAATAGATGTTACTTCTGCTGACGGTAGAGTTAAATATGTATACGACTATGGTCAACAAAATTTATTCAAATGCAAAAAAGGTCAAGCAGCTTGGGGTGAAGCAAATGAAGCAGCTGACCCTGTAAGAGATATAATTGCTTGGTGTGATTATATGGAAACATTAAGAGGTATTAGACCAACTAGACTTGTTATGAATAGAAACACATTTATAAATATGGTGCGTTCTCCTAAAGTTCACACAATGATGTACCCTAATGACGATGCTTTGAACTATTTTGTATCTGATGCTCAAGCAAAATCATTTATAGAAACAACTACAGGTTGTACTATATTTGTATATACTAAAAAGATAACTACATTATCACATGATACAGGTATAGCAACTGGAACTCCAGTCGACTTAATACCTGACGGCAAAGTTGTAGTATTACCACCTAGAGCTTCATTAGGTTCTACTTGGTACGGTACAACACCTGAAGAAAGTGACCTTATGACAGGTTCTGATGCTCAGGTGTCAATAGTTAACAACGGAACTGCAATAACTACTTACAAAGAAAGACATCCAGTTCAAGTTGTTACAGTTGTGTCTTCTGTAATGATACCTTCATTCGAAACAATAGACGATTGTGCAGTAGCTGATGTTACTCAAGTGTCTACAGATGTAACAACTGAAATAAAATAGTTTGCTCATTTTTAATATACATGCCGAGGGAGGGAATGAGGTTGCCATTAATTCCCTTGGCTTTTATAATATTCGGAGGTGAGTAAATGGCATTAAATGTAGAAGTAATTAAAACTATGTTAATGGAAGATAGTAATCCAATGCTAACTGAAGCACAACTACAAATGTTAGCAAGTACTTATGATAATATTAATGAAGCTTGTTATTATGGGTGCTTAATGAAAGCGTCTTCTGAAAATATTACAATAGGTCCAATATCAATAGAAAATAATACAAATGAATTTTGGTTAAAAATGGCTGATGGATTTTATAGAAAATTTATGAGAGAACAAAATGAAGAAGGCTTAACCGGATTAGCAATGAGGCGTTCAGATGAGTTATAATTATAAAAAACTGCTACCTAAAATCCAAGCCACTATTGAAAAATATGGAGTAGAACTTGATGTATATAGAGATACCTATGAGAGTGAAGTAGGTGTTCAGACATATAAATCTACCTCATTAGTAACCAAGATAATGGGAGTATTAGATAACTCTAAAAGTTCAAATTCTAATGTACAACAAGAACAACAATTTCATCAATACTCAATTACTGGAACTTTATATTATGCATATTTCCAAGACCCAAGATTTACAATAGAACCTGGCGACTATGTTGTTATAAATAATATAAAGTATATATTAGATATGCCAGTTGATATATTAGAAGTAGGTTTATTATATCAAGTGTCAGTAAGAGGTGTTAAATATGAACGTTAGTGTTACAGTAGACGATAGAATAGTTGCTCAAAATCTCGGTGAAATGTCAGAACGCTTAAAGACTCAATTACAAGTATTGGGTCAAGCCACAGGTCAAAAAATACAAGAATATGCTCAAGCGAATGCTCCTTGGACAGATAGAACAGGAGATGCGAGACAGAGATTAAAATATAATTCTGAAATAAATGATAATGGGTTAACAATATCAATATTTCATCAAATGGAATATGGTATTTATTTAGAGTTATGTAATAATGAAAAGTATGCAATACTAAAAAATTCAAGAGATGCTATGCTACCTGAATTTTTAGACGCAGTCAAACATATAAGACTATAGGAGGATATAATGATTAGAAGTACATTACATGAACAACTGAATAAGATAATCCCAACCTACTCAGTTGGATTTGATGTAAGCACTATCGAAACAGATTGTTGTATTCTTAGGAAGAATATAGATTTAGTTGCTGTATCAAATAGCAACGCAGGTTGGGATAGTTGGACTATAGAAATTTATTCAAAACGAAGTCCATTGAGAGTTGATGAATTAATACAATTAATCATAAAACAACTTGAAAATACTACTGCCGAGCTAGTATATGGAGGTGGAGCAGAATATTTTGACAGACAATACCAAGCATTTTCGTCAAGTATTCAAATAAGAACACCTAAAACATTCGGCATAAAAAATGCTAACTAAAGGAGGTTAACAAATGGAAATTTTATATAATATAGAAAGAGTAGATTTAACTGAACTTGACCCTTCAACAGGTAAACCTGCAACTGGTGATGATGCAATAAAAACTACAATAAAAACTGCTAAAGAGGCAAAACTTGCTGCAGTTATATCTGAGGGAGCAGAGGAAATATTAAGAAATGCTACAAGTATATTAGCAGTTGTTAGAGAAGACGACTTATTATATGGATATGATTTTACATTTACCGATAATACGTTTGATATAAAAGCTGCTCAATTAGTTGCAGGTTATGTAAAATCAACTGGAACAGGCGCAGGAGCAAATGATTTACAAACTCCAATGATGAGTCAAGGTAACCAAGGTAAACCTTTCATGGCAGAAATATATGTTGCTAATTACGAAGGAGACTCAATTAAAAATTACTGTAAAATAACATTAAATAAATGTTTAGGTAAATTCCCAGACATGACAGTAGGCTCAGAATTCTATGCACCTGAGTTCTCAATAAAAGCTAGAGAAAATACAAAAGCTAGTTTGCCTATAAAATCAATAGCATGGGTTGAAAGTTTACCCAGCTAATGCCTCAGCTCAGAATTTAGAAGTACAAGATGAGGCTAAACCTACAGTAGAATAAATTAGGAGGTATATTAAAAATGAGTAAAGTAATAAGTGCAGAACAATTTAGAAAAAAAGCAACTAGAATAATAACAATACCTGGGTTTACAGATGATGAATGTTTCGAGGTAATGATAAAATCTGTCTCAGTACCTGATATGCTAATAAATGGTAAATTACCAAATTCATTATTAAAAATAGTGTCAGATATGTTTGACTCTAAAACAGTTCAACTGGATAAAGACAAACAACCTGATGTGAACACAAAAGAAATACTAGATGACCCAGATAAACTAAAAGAATTAGTGAATATGATGAAACTAATAGCTAAAGAAGCATTAGTCGAACCTAAATATGACGAAATAGAAGATGTATTGACTCAAGAACAAATACAAACTATATTTGAACAGGTGTCAGGTGGAGTAAAAAAAGTTATGCCCATTAATGCAGAGTAGAAAAGTATTAGATGTTATTTCTATAGCAAAAACTTTTAATGCTCTGCCAAGTGATGTAATAGGTTTGAGTAAAGATGACCCATACACAAGATATTGTTTTGATGAAGCATGCACCTATTTATATAGTAAAATGCAACCTGACAAAGACGGGCATACTCAAAAACCGATATTTGAAGAGGATAGAAAGAAAACAAAATCTAAACATAATAATCCAGGTTTAGAATTATTACTAGGTAAAGAAAAATAAGGCTATGGGGCTATTTAAGCCTTGTAGCCTTTTTATTATATATGGAGGTGAATATATATGGCAGGAACAGATTTAGGTACTATTGTCGCCCACCTTAACCTCGATGTCAATCAATTTCAAAATGGAGTGCAACAAGCTCAACAACAATTAGAAAGTGCAAGTTCAGGTTTTGAGAGAGTTGCCAATGCAGGTAGGAGATTACAAAGTGTAGGAGCAGGGTTAACTGCGGCAGTTACAGTTCCAGTAGCAGGAATTGCAAAATCCGCATATGAAGTTAATAAAGCATTCCAGTCTTCAATGTCAAATGTTCAAGCATTGTCTGGTGCAACTGGAAAAGATTTACAAGACCTGACTAATTTAGCTAGAGAAATGGGGGCTACTACTCAATTTAGTGCCTCAGAAGCAGCTGATGCACTTGGCTATATGGCATTAGCAGGTTGGGACGCTCAACAGTCAATGGACGGCTTACCTGGCGTATTAAACTTAGCGGCCGCATCAGGTATGGAATTAGCAGACGCATCAGACATGGTAACTGACTATTTGTCAGCTTTCGGAGAAGGAGCAGACCAAGCTGGCCGAATGGCGGACGTACTCGCATACGCACAAGCTCATTCAAATACAACTACTGCCGGTTTAGGTGAAGCGTTCAAGAACTGTGCGGCTAATGCACATGCTTTTGGTTTAGATATAGAACAAACAACAGCTTTAATAGGAAAACTATCAGACCAAGGGCTAAAAGGTTCTGAAGCAGGTACTGCATTAACTGCGATGATGCGTGATATTACGCAAAAAATGAAAGACGGAAAAATACAAATAGGAAAAACAGCTGTATCCGTACAAGACTCAAATGGTAATTTCCGTGATATGACTGATATATTAGGTGATGTAGAAAAAGCCACTAATGGAATGGGAGATGCACAAAAGAATGCCGCCTTAATGGGAACATTTACTGCTGACTCAATAAAAGCATTAAACATATTATTAAATACAGGTAGCGGAAATGTAAAAGACTTTGAAAAAGCATTGAGAGGTAGTAAAGGGTCAGCTGAGGAAATGGCTAAAACTATGAATGACAACTTAGAAGGTGACTTAAAGAGTATGAATTCAGCTATTGAAGAATGTTATCTAACTATGATGGAAAAACTAGACCCAGTATTGAGATTAATAGTTCAAGGAATTACAAAATTAGCACAGGGATTTGGAAAAATTCCACAGCCTATAATGATAGTCATAATGAGTATAGCAGGCATACTTGCGGTACTAGGTCCATTATTATTAATAATAGGTACAGTAATGACAAAAGCAGAAAAATGTGTTGAAGTTATTAATAGATTTAGAGCATTTAGACAAGCAGGCGGATTTGCACGAATATTCTCTACTGCACTCAACGGAGTTCGAGCAGCTTGTACTAGGGTTGTTAGTGTTATAACAGGAACAGTAATCCCAGCCCTTCAATCATTGTGGGCGTTCTTACTTGCAAATCCAATAGTACTTATAATAGCGGCTATCGTGGGATTAGTCGCAGGTTTTACTTACTTATGGAATCATTGTGAAGCTTTTAGAGCATTTTGGATTAAGTTATGGAAAGACTTCTTAATGGCAGTTCAAAGTTTTTCACCGGCATTAGCAGGAGTTTTTAAAGGAATAGGAAATGTTATCTCAGGTTTTGTAAATATTATTCAAGCGTTATTAGGTGGAATAAAAGATATATTTGTAGACATATTCACAGGTAACTTTGATAAAATACCTGAGGACTTTGCAAAAATGGGAGAAAAATTGCAAGATGCAATTAATAAAATATTTGACGGTTTAGGTCAAATAGCACAAAATGCCATGCAAGCACTACAAGATGTATTCATGAGTGGACTAAATACATTATTCGACCCAATTATAAATTGGGGATATTCAATATCAGGTGCATTAGGAGATGCAATGACTGATTTATACGGAGTATTTGAAGACGGCTTTGACCTTATAATCGACTATTGGAGAGATATAGGTTCTATTTTAAAGGATTTATTCTCAGGTGACTTTGAAGGCGCACTGCAAGGCGTACAGACTCTATTTTCACATTTAGGAGAAAATATACTTAATGTATTACAAGACTTAGGAACATTTGTAATTGATATATTCAGAAGTATAGGCGAAGGTATTACGAATGCGCTATCATCTGCATGGAATTCAATTACAAGTTGGTTCAGTCAATTAGGTTCTTCTATAATGTCTATATTATCAAATGGGCTAAGTGCAATAGGTAACTTTTTTAATAACTTACCTAGTATGATAGGAACTGCGATAGGTGTTGTAGCAGGCGTGATAGCAAGTGCTGTAGTAAACGGTTGGAATTTTATTACGCAAACAGTACCTTCATATTTTGCACAATTAGGACAATGGTTTTCACAATTACCTGGCATAATAGGACAATGGCTAACTACTACTTACAATAAAGTTACAGAATGGGCTAGTCAATTACCTGGTAAAGCTCAAGAAGCTGGCTCAAGATTTATCGAAAGTGCTAGTAATTACTTTACTCAATTACCTTCAAAAGTAGGTAACTGGTTAACTCAAACATATAATAGAGCAAGTCAATGGGCTAGCCAATTACCAGCAAAAGCACAACAAGCGGGTTCTCAATTTGTGAGTAGAGCATCAAGTGCATTATCTCAACTACCTGGAAGAATATGGAATTATTTATCAAGTTGTATTTCACGAGCAATTGCCTTTGCTTCTCAATTTGCTAATAAAGGTATGCAAGCTGCTAATAATTTCAAGAATAGAATATTAAGTGGACTTAGAAGTATTCCTTCTCAAGTAGTAGGAATAGGTAGACAAATAGTTCAAGGTTTATGGAATGGTATTAAAGGAGCTGGCAGTTGGTTAAGGGGTCAAATAAGTAGTTTTGCTAGTAGTGTAGTATCTGGGTTTAAATCTTCGTTTAAAATACATTCACCATCTCAAATTATGAGAGATGAAGTCGGTAAATATTTACCAAAAGGTATAGACGTAGGTATAAAATTAGGTAGTAAAGATACACTAAAAGCGGTTCGAGATTTTTCTAATCAAATAATAGAAACTGCTAAACTTGGAAATATTTCACAAGCACTATCTGTTAATACTGGCGATGTTAGTACTCAAAATATAGTACAAAATGATAGTACAGTTGCCGCTATACAAAGTTTAGAGAGAACTATTGCTCAACAAAATACAGAAATAGACTATAATAAAATAAAAGATTGTTTTGTGTCAGGTGCAAGTAATATAGACTCAACTATACTAATGGATAAAGAGGTTGTAGGTAAGAAAGTAGCGGCACCAGTCAAAACTCATAATGACACAACAACAATGAGATTGAATAGATTGGAGGGTATAACACAATGGTAAATTATTTCATGTTCAATAAAAGTGAAATAAATGAACTATATTTAGTTACAAATATATCAAGGGTGTTATTACCGAAAAAGAAAATAGAAACTTTAGACATTGCGTCTAGAGATGGTGAGGTATTCAATGGGAGCAAATATGCTCCTATTGAATATGATATAACGATTCTTATTTCAGGTGATGACGAAGCAGACTTGAAAAGAAAAATAAGAGACTTAAAGAATTTACTTTACTCAAAAGTACCAGTAGAGGTTAGATTATTTGATGAAACTAAGTTCTCTTATGGCATAATTTCAGACGATATAGATTTAACTCCTAAATCTGCATTAGATGTATTAGCTAAGGTACATTTAGTATGTTATATGCCATTCTTTTATAGTATTGACTTAAAAGTAACAGATAATACAGCAAACAAAGTATTAGTTAATATTGAAAATACTGGCGATGTAGAAACAAAACCATTCTTTACTAATGTATTTTCAAGTAATGCTAATTTCCTACAATTACAAAATCAAGTTACTAAAGAAACTTTATTAGTAGGTGATTATCCAAGCTTAGAATTAGAAAGCAAAGACCCATACTCAACTGCACTAAATGACCCATGCACAACAACATCAAATTGGGTAAGTTCTACTGTACCTATTGATAGTAATAGAAGTGGCGGAGGAACTTTAGCAGTTACGAATGGAGGTTCTGGATTATGTATAGGTACTTTACCTTCTAATAGTTCTACCGATACAAATGTATGGAAAGGTGTACAAGTAAGAAGAAATTTAACTGCTCCATTAGACGATTTTAAAGTAGAGGCATATTTAACAATGAAGTCTACAGGAGTAAATGGTGACCCTACTTTAGTGCCAGTCGACAAAGAAACAGTATATGCAGGAGGTACAAAAACTATTTATGAAGTTAAATCAAAGACTTTAAACTGTAGAACAGGTCCAGGTGTTTCATACTTATGTGTTGGTACAATGAAAAAAGGCGCTCAAATAACAGATTATCAAATAGTTAATGGTTGGCTAAAATTTAAAAAATCCTCAATAAACAATGGCAATACTGTTTATTGTAACAAGAATTATTGCAAAGCAAAGACTGTATCTACTACTATTACAACTACTAAAAGAAATGTAGTTACAAAACAAGCTACTAGTATAAGAGCATCATATTCTAGCGATGCAACTTCCTTAATAGTTGTTCCTCCTAATGGTGTTGTGCGAATAATTTCAACAAAACAATATTCTAGTAAAGATAGCGATGGCGTTGTAAGAAATTATTACAAACTTGCGGAACCTTATAAAGGTTACGATGGTTATATTTGTACAGGTAATTTGTACCCACTTACAGACGACCCAGTCATTACGATTACGTATGATACCCCATTAGAAACAGCTGACGATAAAACAGGAGTTATTGAATTATACGGAATGGGAGTTAATGGTGAAAGGATTTTCAAATTTGAAATGTGCGATGACCAAAAATATTTTGAATATAACTGTCCAAAAGTTTATGTCGGATTAAAATGTGAATATCAAGATGAAACAAAAGTCAAAAAACCTAATAGCTATACATCAACAAATAATAATGAAGTTAAAGTCACAAATTATATGTCCGGCGTATTAGGTAACTGGAATGATTTTTATGGCAAAATATCAATTTCAAGAGTTAAAGACAGTGCTGGCAATCATGTATGGACTGTATCAATTAACAAATTATATCAAGGTAATATAATAGCTAATAAAAAATTTACAAAAACAATAAATAATACAGCTACAGAAAATCTATCATACTTTATTTTATACATGGGAACATATGGTAATATGGATAAGTGTACTGACATGGCACTTGATAGCTTAAAGGTACAGGGTATATCAAAGGTTGACACAACTGTAAATAATAAAATTGAATTCCATGAAGGTGATGTAATTGATATAGACTTTGAAAATAGAAATGTATATCTTAATCAAGAACTTAGAAATGACCTTGTGGATATAGGTAGTTATTTCTTTGATATAGAAAAAGGTATAAATCCTATAAAAATATTTACTAATGATACGAATATTTATTCGTGTGGAATTATACAAGAAAAGTGGATTGGAGCTGAGTAATATGCAAATATATATTTTAGATAATAAAAAATATAATATAGGCTCAATAGATACAGAAACATCAAACATAAGTAACGATAAATTTATTCAATACCTAGAAACAGGTGCATTTACTTATGAGTTCGATATTATTTTAGATGGTAATAATAGTGAAATTTTAGAAGAAAAAAATTACATGGTATTCTATTGGCGAAATAAACTAAAAATGTTTCAAATAGAAACTATAAAAGATACAGAAGGAATTCTATATGTTACAAGAAATATATATGCTGTGCCATGTACTTTAGAATTATATCAAAATCATGTTAGACCTATTACTATTGAAGGTACTATTGAAACATGTCTTACAAGTATTTTACAAGATACAAATTTTAAAGTAGGAAATATTTCTCCTACATTGGCAAATATAGGAAAAAGCATGAATATTACTTCTATTACTCCTGTCTATACTGTATTACAGGATTTAATATCATTATTTGATAATATTGAATTAGACATACGCATAGAACGTATAAGCAGTATTCAAGGTAAGTATGAATTTTATATAGACGTATACGCAAACGGTGAATTAGGTAATAAAACCGATTTAAGAATTGAATATAATTGGAATGAATATGGACTCAAAAAGACAAGCGATGGGAGTAATTATTATAGTGGCTTAATTGCTCAAGGAAAAAATGGAATTACATTTTCTGATATATCATGGGACGTATACAGAGGTGACCCATTAAATAAACCGTTAGGTCAAGATTATTTAGTTGACCCAAAAATTCATGAAATTTATAACAATGGCGGAAAATATATTCTAGGTTCTTATAATTCAGATAGTGCTACAACTCCTATCGATTTATTATGGGAAACTTATGAAAAATTACAAGAAGTAAAAAGCGTAAAAGTTAATTTCGAAGTTCCTATATATTTAGAAAAATCTGAATATGAAAATATAAATATAGGAGATACAGTTCAAGTATTTAACCCAAAATTTAACCCAGACATAACTCTAGCTGCTAGGGTAGGTACATTACAAATATCATTTACTGACCCAGCTCAAAATAAAATAACTCTAAGTAATTATAAGTCAATAAAATCTAAAATAAGACATTATAGTAATGACGATATTATTAAGGAAACTGTATCAAATATATTAAACCTTAGAACTGGAAAATTAACTCCAGCGGATAGATTAGCAATACAAAATTTACTTGCAAAATTAAATGTTGATAAAACAAACATGGATAAAATAATAGACAATATTATTAATAACCTAAAACCTGATATTCCTCAATTACCAGACGATATTGGAGAGGACTTAGAAGATTATACTGCAATAAAAATAAATACGCTAGACAAAGGACTATGGCTAGGAGATAAAAGAATATATGATTTAAAAAATTATGGAATTATCAAAATATCTGAACAAGAAGAGGGCGACATAACTCCAGACACTAAAGCATATGCAGAAGCTATAAAATATTATAGTAAATATAATTTAAGTAAATCAATTAATGACCCAGAATTCACAGCAATAATTAACTCTAATAATAAATATAAAATACCTACTATAGTTAATTATTGGGCGCCTAAATTTGGATTAGACCCATACATTGTTTTTATGTGTATTTGTGGAGAGTCTAGAGGAAATCCAACATCTGCAACTTCATATAGCGGAGGCGGCTATGGGCTAATGCAATGCGAACGTTCTGTATATTTCAATAAAAAGCAAACGATAACTTTTATAGACGGCTCAACAAAAACATTTACACCTTCTTATAGTACAATGCAACCTAATAAAGGTGGAACTACTACTCTTAACGGCGTAGTAGTAAATAAAAATATTAGCAATCAAATAATGTTCGGTTGCCACGAATTGAGATATTCTGCCGACTGGTGTCATTATAATATATTCGCTATGTTGATAGGTAATAATATGGGAATAGGAGCGGCAGCTTGGATAGTTAATAAATACGTAGCAGAAAAATATGGGTTCACATTTAAAAATTCATACTTAAATTTCTATAACTTACCTACTGCTTATAGAACTAAATGTTATGAAGTACTAGAAAGTGGTACAGGAGATTTTGCATCTTACAGAAAAGATTGGGTAGATTACAGAAATTCAATAGGTAAACCAGCTGGAACAGTTGACAATATAGAAAAATATTTATGTTTTTATAAATCAAATAATGGAAGTCTTCCATATATATTAGATAAACAAGGAAAGAAATATGGTCTTGGAGTTAGTAATACAGGAGATAGTAAACCTGGTCAACAAGAAACTACACAACCTACAGGTTCAGAAGTTAGAAAAACAATAGTAGCTACAGCAAAGAAAATAGTGTCACAACACGTTGATGAAAAAATAGCTACTTACGACCAAGGTAGTAGAACTGTTAACTTTGATAAACCAAATAGATACAGAGGAACAATATATGGTATAAAAAATCCAATTTGTTACGACTGTTCTTCATTGGTATCATGCTCGTATTTAAAGGCTGGCATGAAGTCTGTATACGCTAAAAGTTGTGCTTATGGTACTTTAGTTGCTGGAGCTACTGCAAAGTCAGGTTACAAAATGTTTAAAATTACAAAAACTACAATAGAGGATATGTTGCCAGGTGACATAATAATGATGTGTAATAAAGAATGTCCTACAACATTAACTAGAGCTAAAGCAATATCAAAGAATTTTACACATCACACATTGATTTATTGTGGAAAAGAAAATGGAAAACATATGGTCGCCCATGCTAGAAAATGGGACTGGTGGCCTAAAGCAATAATGTATATGCCGGTATATTCTGACATATATAAATATGGCTTCTGTCTAAGACCTTATGAGTTAGTAGAAAAAGATAAATTAGTATCAACTACAGAAAGTACAGGAGCACCAGGTGAAATAATTCAAGACGACCAAATAGTACAAAATAAAGACTTAAATGCATTTACAGCTAAAGGAGTTCCAGGTGCAACTGCAAATATGTTTTATGAAGATGACCTATTAGTCTCATATATACAAGTTGGGGAAACTGTAGACTCATTACCTTACCCAACTCAACCTGAATATATATTTTTACATTTTGGAATAAATCATCTAACTGTAGACGATGCACAGAATGTAATAAATCTAATAGAAACTCTATTAGTTAAATATCCAAAAACACCAATCTTTGTAGCAAAAGAATGGCATGCAACTTCTGTATTAGCTGATTATCAAACTATAAATACGAATGTTGATGAATATAATAATATAATTGAAACATACTGCAATAAAACTCAATATGTTATATTCCTTGATATAGGTAATGTTCCAGACACTTCAGATGGGTATACATGCGCAGATAAAGCAAGTACACAAACTTATTATAATCAAGTAAAAACTGCGATAAAAAATAAAGTGATAGGCTATACACCTTCAGAAGATATAAAACCTGAAGAAACTGCAAATAATGTGGAGTACATTATGGAATTTAAAGACGACAAAGATTTTGGACTTGTAAAAAGTATATTCATTAAATTTTATTCAGCTGTATCTGATACATTTTGGGCTAAGTATAAATTTAAGACACAAAAAGATACTGAACCTACAAAATTTACACAATCGAATATAATATATTATGAGGGCGATGACTGTAGTAGCGGCGCATTAATATGTAAAGCAGATACTGAATATACAATCTTATGTTTAAGTAACCCAAATAGAGCTAACTCATATAATGGCAAAAAATATATAGGAGTTGTTACTGCTAATCATGGTGATGGCACATACACAGATTGCGGTGATTTTATAGGAAAAGATAAGATAATTGAAATCGGAGAAACTTATTGGGAAAATAGAGCAAAATTTGTATATAATACAAAAACTCCATTAACTTATACAAACCCACATGCAAGTAAATCCAAATGGAAAGACTCTAATGGTAAATATCACATAGATTGCTCAACATTCGTAGCATTATGCTGTAAAGGCATTCCGTATAATGAGTCGCCTTATAGTAAAAAATGGACTTCACGAGATAAAAAAAGTTCGTCTGTGGCTTGGTCATTTAATCCAGGTAGAACTGCCGCAGATATAGCTAAATATTGTGTATCAAAAGGTTGGGTAGCAACTGGAATTGATACAACTAATTGGTCAAATATAGAAAAAGGTGACTTGATATTTTGGGATAGAGATGGCAAAGATTTAAAAAGATTTATGTCAGTTTCTCATGTAGGAATATGTAGTGGATTTGATGCTGACGGCGATGCAACTACAATAGAAGTTACAACTGTTACTAATGCAGTTTATAAACGTAAATTAAAAGATAATCAACCTGGAAATGTTATATTAGTATGTAGAATAAGAAAGGATTGATAATATGGTTAATTTAGAACATATATTAGAGTTAAATAATAAGTATAAAAATTCATATGGTCAGCTTGAGAAAATTCTACTAGATATACTAGAAAAAGGAGAAATATCTCAAGACGACATAAAAGATATGGAAACTTCTTTTGAACAACAAACTGAAGATTACAATAAACTCAATGAAGCTCAAACAAAATATCAAGATAAAAATTTCCAAGAACAATTGGACGATTTAAAAAATAATAAACTAGATATGAATATTGATACAGTTATAGATTTACTTACAAATGGCGGTCGAAGTACTGCCATTTCTGTAGGTGCTGACGGAACAATTATTCTAAATGCAGGTAGTTTAGAGGAATTAAATCAAGTAAAATTATCGGTTGATGAACAAAGAAAAAGAATTGACGGCGTTATAGCAGATACTGAAGTTGAACAACTTGACGGAACAAAAGTAAAATTAAAAGTATTATATTCTACATTATCACAAACTGTAAATGGCCTAGAGTCAAATGTTGGTACTATAGAAGGAGTAGCCAATGACGCTAATTCAAAAGCAGAGGCTGCTATTACAAAAGCATCGCAATTAAAACAAACTGTCGATGGTATTAAGTCTACTGTAACAAGCACTACTACTGTAGTAAATGGTTCTATAAAAGAAACTTATAACGAATTCTATTTATCTGACAGTAATACTTCTGCAACTGGAGGCACTTGGGTTACAACTGCTCCTGCTCCACAAGCTGGTAAATATATATGGTTAAGAGATGTATATGTAACAAATAAAGGTGATAAAACATACGGTAACCCAGTATGTATTACTGGAGCTAAGGGAGATAAAGGTGACCGAGGTCTTCAAGGAATACAAGGAGAAAAGGGCGAACAGGGGGTACCTGGTAAAGATGGAGATGGGCGAACATCTTATTTCCACATTAAATATAGTAGTGTAGCTAATCCAACTTCCAGCAGCCAAATGTCAGAAACACCTAATGTTTATATAGGAACTTATGTAGATTTTGACCCTTCAGATAGTACCGACCCTAAAAAATATACTTGGTATAGATTCCAAGGTTTACAAGGTGAAAAGGGAGAACAAGGAATACCAGGAGTCGGAACCGATGGGAAAACTAGTTATTTACACATTAAATATTCTGATGACGGAGGCCAAACTTTTACATCATATAATGGTGAAACTGTAGGTACTTACATAGGAACTTATACAGATTTTAATCCAACTGATTCGCATGATGTAGGTAGTTATACTTGGGCTAAAATTAAGGGCGACCAAGGTGCAGAAGGCGTTAGTATAGACCATGTAGCAACAATATATTTTGTATCTACTTCTAAAACTAAGGCGCCTACGTTTGAAGAATATGGTTGGGTTTTAGATATTCCGCCTTACGTAGAAGGTAACTATTTATGGAGTGCTTTTAAAATTTGGTATACCGATGGTACAGTAGGGTTCACTC